>JACCDS012137035.1_pt1 | contig 12210 bp, 8 predicted proteins | sample 7446441 | NCBI WGS metagenome assembly JACCDS01 (sample SAMN15323445, study PRJNA562643) | freshwater metagenome | isolation source: river surface water | place: USA:Blue River Watershed | collected 2017-08-17
ACCACAAGTTTCACGTGAAACCCTCTCATCTGATGGCAGATGTAAGCGGTTACATTCAACAAAATCACTATGGCAGAGCCGGCTGTTGAATGCAAGTCTGCCGGCCAACCACTGGCTAACTGACAGCAGACACAGGGTCGACTGGCGCCAGCGGATGGGCATTCGGACCTAAGCGGTCCAACAGGAACTGCAGCACCACTTTGACTGACGCTTTCATATGCACCCGGTGCGGATACATCAGGTGGACCGGCAAGGGCTCGGGCATAAATTCGCTCAGCACCGGCACCAGCCGGCCGGTCTGGATCTCCGGCTCCACCTGATAACGGGTGACAAACATCAGCCCCATGCCCGCCAGCACCGCCGGTTTCAGCGCTCTGTTGCTGTTGGCATGTAAAGGCCCTTGCGTCAGTACTTCCAGCGGTTTGCCCTGCTCGAGGAAACGCCAGTAACGTTCCTGCGGGCTGTTGTCGGTACTCAGACAAGCGTGCTGTGTCAGGTCCTGCGGATGCTGTGGGATCCCCGCCTGCGCCAGATAAGACGGCGCGCCGACCAAGACAATCGGCAGGGACGTCAGCGGCCTGGCGATCAGGCTGGAATTGGCCAGCCGGCCAAACCGAATAGCCAGGTCCACTTCTTCGCCGACCAGGTCGACCAACCGGTCATTTAAATCCAGTTCAATGCGTAATTTTGGATAACGCTGCAATAAATCGGGCAATAAAGGCGCCACCACTTTGGTGCCATAAGTTACAGCGACACTGATGCGGATGGTGCCGGCCGGCTCGTCACGCAGTTCGTCTAAGTGGTGTTCGGCCTGATCGGCCTGTCGCACCACTTGCTGGCAATACGCAAAAAAGGCCTGACCTTCGGCGGTCAGCCGGATCTGACGGGTGGTGCGCTGCAACAGCCGCACCGACAAATGTTGCTCCAGCCGGCTGATCGCTTTACTGACCGCCCCTTTGGACATCTGCAGCAACACCGCTGCCTGGGTAAAACTGCCCGTTTCTGCCACCCGGGCAAAAATCGCCATATCACTTAACCGTTGCAACAATGACATCCGCACACCTCCTGCTCGACAACGCTCAGTTTACCAAAGCTGCCTGATCACTATTGTTTCTTGTTGGAAACAATCTGTCCTTTATTGGCCGGCTAACCAGGCCCGATGGAAAAAGCTACCATTGCGCACAATTTGTTCAACGGAGGAAAAAACCATGTTTCTGCAGATTCTGTATGCGGTGATTAAAGGCTTACTCGAAATGGATGGTTATCAGGTCCGGCCGGTGCAACAAGCCGGCAAATGCCAGGAGCAACCCGGCTGCAACAGCCAGGCTGCGGGCAAAAAAACCTAAAGCCGCAGTAGTTTCAACTGAATAATATTTCATCAAACAGCACTATTTATGCACAACTGACGCTGAAATAGCTGCCGTTAATCGCAAGAGCACTGGCGTTCCTGCCCATTTCCAATAAAATCCGCCGCCCCCGCTTGGGGGCGATTTTATTGAAAACATATGCAGCCGGAAGTTGTGTTTGTCACAACCTGTTGTACCGGCGCCAAGAGGTGTTCATGTTCCGTAGTCCATTGTTAACCCAGGCCATCAGACTGAGTCTGAGCGCCGCCGCTACATCTGCCGCGCTGTTCAGCCCGGCCCTGCTCGCTCAGCAAACCACCGAAGCCGCCGCACCTGTCGAACGCGTGCAGGTCACAGGTTCACGCATCATGCGCGAAGGCGCCATTGCGCCGTCCCCGGTCACTTCAATTTCCGGTGCCGAATTGATGGAAACCGGTGCGTTAAACATCGGTGAAGTGCTGAACGAACTGCCGGCCCTGGCTTCCACCTATTCGCTGGCCAACTCAGGCAACGGTATCGGCAACTCCGGCCTGAACCTGCTGGATCTGCGTAACATGGGCGCCGAGCGGACGCTGGTGCTGGTCGATGGCAAACGGCATGTCGCTTCAAGCGCCGGCTCTGCCTCAGTGGACACCAATACCATTCCGACCAGCTGGATCGAATCCGTTGAAATCATCACCGGTGGTGCATCGGCCGTTTATGGTGCCGACGCGGTGACCGGTGTGGTCAACTTCAAGCTGAAGAAAAATATTCAGGGTCTGGATGTCAGCGCCACGGCCGGCAAAGCCAACGACAACCCTTACAACAACCAGAAGTTCAGCTTCTCGTACGGCAGTGATTATGCCGATGGCCGCGGCAATGCCGCTTTCGCCGCCGAAGTGTCCCAGCAGCGCGCCCTGAATGCCAGCGAGCGCAGCCTGACCCGCACGCCTTATATGGCCGTCAAAAATGCCGCCAGCAAAGACTACAAAGATCCGGTCACCGGCGCCACCATCCATGACGGCATTCCGGACCGCATCACGCTGCCAAATACCGGCTGGTATGACAGTTCCATCAAAGGGAACTTCTACCTCGACGACGCAGACGGCAACAGCAACTGGTATACCTTCAACCCGGACGGTTCCGTCGTGCCACAAAATCTGGGCACCACTTACGGTGAATGGGGCCGTTGCAGCAACTGTGACCTGCTGAACCTGAAGGAATACCAGGATTTACAACCTGATTTCAGCCGCTACAGCTTTAATGCCAAAACCAGCTTTGAGCTCAATGACAATCACCAGTTAACCGCTGAAGCCAAACACGTGGTGAACAAAGGCGATCAGGAAGGCCAGCCGTCGTTCTTTGAATACGATACAGCGCTCGAAATCGGCCGCGACAACGCCTATCTGGACCCAAGCCTGCTGGCCCTGATGAACCAGTACGATGTCGATACTATCTACATGCACCGTTTCAACAAAGATGCCGGCCGTCGTCTGGAGAAAAACACCCGTACCACAGACCGCGCCGTGCTGGGCCTGGAAGGCAACCTGAACGACGACTGGAACTATGAAACTTATGCGGTTTATGGCCGTACTAAGCTGGAACAGAAGAACTTCAATAACCTGATCCGCAAAAACTGGGCGCAGTCGGTCGACGCCATCAAGGTCAACGGTCAAATCGTCTGCCGTGATGAAGCCGCCCGCGCAGCTGGCTGTGTACCGACCAGCGTATTCGGTTACGGGGCGGTCAACCCGGCCGCATCCGCCTGGTTTAATACAGATTCGCTGTCGACCAGCGCCATCAAACAACACGTTGTGAACGCCAGTGTCTCGAACGGTGCGCTGTTTGAACTGCCAGCCGGCATGGTCGGTTTTGCTGCCGGCGCGGAATACCGTCGTGAGCAAAGCGATTCAACCCCGGATCCATTTGCTGCCACCGGCGCCACTTTCCTCAACGCACTGCAGGAAGAACACGGCAAGTTCAACGTTAAAGAAGTGTACGCCGAATTCTCTGCGCCGCTGCTGGCGGACCTGTGGATGATGCAGGACCTGACACTGGATGCGGCCGTCCGTGCTGCCGAATATAGTTCAACCGGCAACGCCACCAGCTGGAAAACCGGTCTGGACTGGACCGTCAACGACGAAGTGCGGCTGCGCGCCACTTATTCGGTCGCACTGCGCGCACCGAATATCGGCGAGCTGTATGGCCCACAAAACCAGACTTATTTCCGCGTCTATGACCCTTGTGGCAAGGAATACAACCAAAGCGCGCTGCGGGTGAAAAACTGTCAGGCGCTGGGTATTGCCGCTGATTTTGACCCCAAAGCCACGGCTTCTACTATTGAAGGCCTGAGCGGCGGCAACCCGGCCCTGAAGCCGGAAGAGTCGAAGTCTTTCACGGTCGGCGCGGTGTACCAGCCTGAGTTTGTCGAGAATCTGACATTCACCGTCGACTACTGGTCGATTGATATCGATGACGCCATCGATTCGGTGTCAGCGCAGGACATCCTGAACAAGTGTGTGGACAACCCGAACGGCATCAACAACCAGTTCTGTGCGCTGGTCAAACGCGACGCAACGAGCAAAGAGCTGAAGCTGATCACCTCTATCACGCAAAACGTGGCAGCCCAAACGGCCGAAGGCATTGATTTCGAAGTCGGTTACGATCTGGATCTGGCCGGTGGTCGTCTGAAAACCAAACTGATTGGCACTTACCTCGATTCCCGTAAGACGTTCTCATTCCAGGACAATCCATCGGTGTTTGAACAAAACGCCGGCACCGAAGGCGAGTCCGTCTGGCAACAGAACCTGAGCCTGTCTTATGTGCGCGATGCCTGGACCGCCACCTGGAAAACCCGTCATTTAAGTGCAGTCAGCCTGTACTCCGATCAGGAGCTGGAAGTGAACCCGGACCCGGTCGACCTGATGGGCTACGGCAGCTACTTCCTGACCGATATCAGCCTGGCGTACCAGTTTGACAACGGCGTGCAGTGGACTGTCGGTGTCGACAACCTGTTTGACCGTGACCTGCCGGGTGTTTCTACCGGCACCACCGTCACAGGTGCAGCCTATGACAACATTGGCCAGTTGTTCTACACCACAGTGTCTTACCGGATGTAACAACTACAGCGCTGCACCTGCTGGTGCAGCCTGCCCAACCCAGCCGGCGTTTGCCGGCTTTTTTTCGCCTTATGACAATTTGCTATAAAAGACTGCCAGAACTACTATGCGGAAGGCTAAAAGGCTGGCGGTGCAAGCGTCTCAATGCAGTTCTGACACTCAAATAAATATTTAATTTTCAACACCTTAAGAATAGATCACTCACATCTTCCGCCAGGCTGGCGGCGGACTCGCCAGTTATAACGATAAAACCAACCTACAGCCAAACTTCCAGACATCCGGTTATAACAAAAAGATCTGAATCAGTGCAGATTGTTGCTTTTGCAACAGTTCGCCTGCTGCTTAAATGCGCGCCATTCGCTCTGCGCCAACTGCCGGAGCCTTTTATTGCCGTGGAGTGCATCATGTCAGCCGCAACTTTACCTCTGTTAGATTTCAGCCAGTATCAGGCTGGTGGCGCCAGCCGGACGGCCTTTTTACAGCAGCTGCGGGAAGCGGCGCGTGACGTCGGATTTTTCTATCTGACCGGTCATGGCATCAGTGACGAAACCACCGCTGCCGTCCAGGCGCTGAGCCGGCAGTTTTTCGCACTGCCTGCTGAGCAAAAGCAGCAGGTACAAATGCTGAATTCGCCGCATTTTCGCGGTTACACCCGGCTGCAGGGCGAGCTGACCAAAGGCCTGCCCGATCAGCGCGAACAGTTTGATATCATGCGTGAAGATGCGGTCGTCGGTTTACCCACCGCCAACGCCTTATGGCGCCGGCTGATTGGCCCAAACCAGTGGCCAGCGGCGTTACCAGCCTTAAAACCCACCTTGCTGGGTTTTCAGCAGCAACTGTCTGATCTGACCGTGGCGCTGCTCGGCGCTATGCTGGAATCTTTACAGCTGCCGGCCGACGCGCTCAGTCATACCATTGCCGATGGCCCTTATCAGCATATGAAAATCATCCGTTATCCGGTCGCCGCCGCCAGCGCCAGTAAACAAGGCGTGGGCGCCCACAAAGACCCAGGGTATCTGACGCTGGTTGTGCAGGACGACCAGTCCGGCCTGGAAGTGGAAACCGCTGACGGCTGGATCGCCGCCGAGCCTATCCCAGGTGCTTTTGTGGTCAATATCGGCGAACTGCTGGAAATGGCATCCAATGGTTATTTAAAAGCCACCACGCACCGGGTCACCAGCCCCGCCACGCACGACCGCTACTCCTGCGCCTTTTTTATGGCTGCGCAGCTGGATGCCACGGTGCCGGTGTTAGCGCTGACACCTGAGCTGGCAGCGCAGGCGCAAGGACCGGCCACAGATCCGGACAACCCGCTGCTGCGCCAGGTCGGCGACAACACCTTAAAAGGCCGGCTGCGCTCACACCGCGATGTTGCTGCTGCCCATTATCCGGAGCTGGCGCAAGCCAGCTGAGGATAACTGTTCAAACCCAAAACTGTCCGGACAGCTTGCCAGCCAGGGCGCGGCCACCAAACAGGCTGCGCGTCCGGATGGCTCGGATTTTTCCGCCAGATTGGCTAGGCTTGCCAGCATCCGAACGGCTGCAGCCAATCCCGTTTACCAAGGTAACTTCGATGAAAATGCAAACTCTGGCGGTTCACGCCGGCCAACAACCTGATCCGTCCACCGGTGCGCTGAATACACCAGTCTATCTGACCAGCACCTACAGCTACGGCACCGCCCAGGAAGGCAAAGACCGCTTTGCCGGCAAAAACCCCGGCTACATTTACAGCCGCTTTGCCAACCCGACGTCCAGCGCGCTGGAGCAAAAACTGGCCGCACTGGAAGGCGCCGATGAAGCCATCGTGGTCGCCAGCGGCATGGCAGCGATCAGCTCTATTGTGTACGCGCTGACGCAGCAAGGCGACGAAGTGGCTTTTATCGACCCGGTTTATGGCGGCACTGACGCTTTCCTGCGCAACACCCTGGTGCGCGCCGGCGTCAAAGTGGTCAGTTATCAGTCCGATGACGATTTTGTCGCCCGTCACAATCCACAAACCCGGCTGGTGCTGTGGGAGCCGGTGACCAATCCGACCTTAAAAGTGATCGACAGCCGCAAAATTATCGAAGTGGCGAAAAAAATTGGCGCCATCACCGTCTGCGACAATACGTTCCTGACGCCAGCTTTGTTTCAGCCACTCAGTATTGGCGCCGATTTGGTGATGCACAGCGGTACCAAATATTTGTCCGGCCATGGCGACATCATCGCCGGCGTTATCGCTGGCAACGGCCCGCTGATCCAGCGGGTGCGCACTGTGGCACTCAAGCATATCGGCGTACCGATGGGCCCGCAGGAAGCGTATTTGCTGCAACGCGGCGTCAAAACGCTGCCGCTGCGGATGCGGGCGCACTGTGACAATGCCCGCGCCGTCGCTGAGTTTCTCGCTGCGCAGCCGCAAGTAGCCACCGTGTATTTCCCAGGCCTTAACAGCCATCCGGGCCATCAGGCGATTGCCGACACCGCCAGCGGTTTTGGCGGCATGGTCGCGCTGGAACTCAATGGCGGCTTTGACGCCTGCGCCCGTCTGCTGGATAACCTGCAGCTGTTTGCCCAGGCGGTCAGTTTAGGCGATTTGGAAAGTCTGGCCTGTCACCCGGCCAGCACCACCCATGCCGCCATGACGCCGGAAGACCGCGCTCGCGCCAACGTCACCGACAAGCTGGTGCGCTTAAGCATCGGTGTCGAAGATATTGATGATTTGCTGGCGGATTTAGCCCAGGCGCTGGCCAAAGTCTGACCCCGCATCCTGGCGCTCGTTGCCAGCCAAAGACCAGACTGAGCCCAACGGCTCAGTCTTTTTTCATCCCGCTCAGCAGCAGATAAAAACGGTGCTGGCTGAGCTCCTGACTGCCCGGACGGGTGGATATAGTGTCAGCAGCACCAAAAACCGCTAACTGACGGTGAAACACTTCCAATGCATTGGGCTTAAGCGATTCCCCATAAATTTCACAGCCCTGTTGCCGGCAATGAATGCGGCTGATTTGCAAATACTGACCATCTTTCTGCGCCTGTAACAAATCTGCCAGTTGCTGCTCAGTCTGTGCAGCCCATAACACATCGACTTCTGACTGATAAAAAGCCTGGATCTGCTGTTTGACCTTGTCGGGAAATTGCGACAAGGTGGGGCGCAGCACAGGCGGGTAATGCTGTTCCATAAACTGCAGCCAAGATTCGTCCAGCGTAACCTCGGGCAATTCGCCGGCCTGTTGTGCTGGTGCCTGGGCGGCCGCAATTGCCGCGCCTGCTTCAGCCCCGGCAACCACCGGCGTGGTCGCAGGCCTTGCTGTCGCCTTCTCCATATCCGCACAGTCCGGCGCCTGGCTGACAATCACAGCAGCAGCTGGCTGGCCAGCCGCCACTGGCGAAGCCGTCGACCCAACCGCGAGCAGATAACCAGCAACCCCGCCGGCCAGCAAGGTCATCCCATAACGCCAAACACTTTGCATGGTATTGATTCCTTATAAATTTCAGTCAAGCTGCCGTTGCCTTGGCTCACCCAAAAGACCACATTGTTCAACAACTCCGATTTGTATTCAAAGCATGGCGGGCTGATACTGGCACTGCTTTGCCCTACCCACAAAAAATACCCAGGAACTGTCATGACAAAAAATTTCAAACCGGCCGCACTGGCTCTGTTGGTCAGCGCCGCGTTGCTGAGCGCCTGCCAGCCCGCACCAACCAACACACAAACCAGCCAGCCACCGGCAGCCAGCGACCAACCAACGCCAGAGGCCGCCAAAGCTTTTATCGCCAAAGCGTCGGAAGAAACCCGCCAGTTGCTGTTGCAGGTAAACCGGGCCGACTGGATCGCCAACACTTATATCACCGAAGACACCGAAGCGCTGTCGGCCGAATTTAATCAGAAACTGACCGAAGCGGTCGTCCGGTTAGCCAACGAGGCGGCCCGCTTTAACGACACACAAGTCGACGCTGACACCCGCCGGCAGCTCGACAAGCTGAAACTGGCTTTGACCCTGGCCGCACCAAAAGATCCGGCCAAAACCGAAGAACTGGCCGGCATCGTCGCCAAACTGAACGGCATGTACGGCAAAGGTAAATACACCCGGGCCGACGGCACTGTGATGGCGCTCGGCGATATGTCGGCGCTGATGGCCACTTCGCGCAATTACGACGAACAGCTGGAGATGTGGCAAGGCTGGCATAACACCGCCGCACCGATGAAACCGCTGTATGTTCGCCAGGTTGAACTGGCCAATGAGGGCGCCAGGGAGCTCGGCTATGCCGACACCGGCGTGCTGTGGCGCTCCAAATATGACATGGACGCCGATGCCTTTGCCACTGAGCTGGACAAGCAGTGGAATGCCGTCAAGCCGCTGTACGACGCCCTGCATTGCCATGTACGCGCGAAACTCGGCGAAAAATACGGCACCGACAAAGTGCCGCAGGATAAGCCCATCCCGGCCCATCTGCTGGGGAATATGTGGGCGCAGGCCTGGGGCAATATTTATGATGTGGTGGCCCCGCAAAATTCCGACCCGGGCTACGACGTGACACAGCTGTTAGCCGCCAAAGGCTATGACGAGCTGAAGATGGTGAAAGGCGCTGAGGGCTTTTTCACTTCTTTAGGCTTTGCACCGCTGCCGGAAACCTTCTGGACCCGCTCACAATTCATCAAACCACGCGACCGTGATGTGGTTTGTCACGCCTCCGCCTGGGATTTAGATGCCAAAGACGACTTGCGCATCAAAATGTGTATCCAGAAAACTGGTGAAGAATTTGCGGTGATCCACCACGAATTGGGGCATAACTTCTACCAACGGGCATACAAAGACCAGCCGGTGTTTTATCAGGACAGCGCCAATGACGGCTTCCATGAAGCGATCGGCGACACCATTGCATTGTCGGTAACCCCCAAATATCTGCAGCAGATTGGCTTGCTGGAGCAGGTCCCGGACGAATCGAAAGACTTAGGTCTGTTGATGAAGATGGCGCTGGATAAAGTGGCGTTTCTGCCGTTTGGTTTGTTAGTGGACCAATGGCGCTGGCAGGTGTTCTCCGGCCAGATCAAACCTGAGCAATACAATCAGGCCTGGTGGCAACTGCGTGAAAAATATCAGGGCGTGCGCGCACCGGTCGAACGGACCGAAGCCGATTTTGACGCCGGCGCCAAATACCATGTGCCAGGCAATACCCCTTATACCCGCTATTTCCTCGCTCATATTCTGCAGTTCCAGTTCCATAAAGCGCTGTGTGACATCGCACAGGACGCAGGTCCGGTGCATCGCTGCTCAATTTACAACAGCAAAGCTGCCGGCACTGCGCTGAATAAAATGCTGGAAATGGGCGCCAGTCAGCCCTGGCAGCAAGCGCTGCAAAGCCTGACGGGCAAGCCGGAAATGGATTCATCAGCCATTCTGGCTTATTTTGCGCCGCTGAAGACGTATCTGGACGAGCAGAACAAAGGCCGCACCTGCGGCTGGTAAACAGCTCACCATCGCAGTGCTCACCGTTTGACGTGGTCAGCCCGATGCGGCCGACAGCACAGGGCAATCTTTGGATTGCCCTGTTGCTTTGCACTCCAAGGCCGGCCATTACCACAGCAAGCGGTTCATCCAGCGCAAGCTATCGCTAAGGGCCTGATACTGCAGCCGGACAGGTTCCAGTCAGAATTTGCCGTCGAGCTGCTTTTGCAGCTCCTGTAGCTGCTCTTTACTGAATTTCCCCTTGGCCAGCAGCTTTTTGATCAGTTCAAATTCGTGCCCTTCGCCGGCCACCAGTTTGTGCATCACCACTTTGTCAGTGATCACTTTGACGTCCAGATCCAAATCGCCACCATCCAGCGTTTTGACCAGCACCTGGGGAGAATCGCCGCTTTCCATCTTTTCAATAACGCGACGGACCTTGTCGCGCTTGTCCGCCGGTACTTCGGCCAGCGCCTGCTCCAGTTCAGCTTTTGACTGGCTGCTGTCCCAGCGGAAGGTTTTGCCGTCGTCCTGATTAAGCACCAGCACCTTCGCCTGCTTTTTTTCCACCACGGCCGGTGCCTGTTCCGGCTCAGCCGTCGCCTGGGCACAAGCGCTTAAAGACAACCATAACAGCGGTAACCAAATTGTTTTCTTATTCATATCAATGCTCCTTGAGATATACAGGTCCAGGCCGGGCCTGCCTGCAGGAGATATAGGAAGATTGATGCCAAAAATTTTCTTTATATTTTTCAATACAATAAGAATTCCACCTTGTGTTTTTAAGCAAAATATCCCGAAATGAGGAGATCCGATGCCGCATATCAGGCATCAGAGAACCCCCTGCAGCGGTGGCGATCGGAAAAAGCCAATATCGTCATAGGTTTATAAGACACAGCCGCTCTGACAGGCTGGCATCAGTTTTGCCCCTTCAGATGGGAGCCGTCAGGCCCAGATCCAATAGAAAAGGAGCCCGGATGTTATTAAATATGCCCAAAGTGCTGTTGCTGGGTGTTTGCAGCCTGTTTGTGCTGATGGGGCTCAGTCAGGCCGTCACCATGTGGTGGTTTCAGCAACAATTGCAGCAGCAACTCAGCGAACAAAGCCAGGCGCTGAGCCGGATCATTCTGGCGCGCACCGCTGAAAAACTGCAGCACCAGTTTGTGTTCAGCACTGCGCCGCAGCTCCAGGTCTTCACCGGTAACCCGGCCAGCGCACCGGACACCCAAGCGCCAGACAAAAAGGCGACGTCACAATCACCGGCCAGAACCGTCAGGCAATTGGAGGTTCGCCACCTGGACAACGGCACCACAGTGATGAAAGTGGATAATCTGCCGGCCCAGGTGTTGCCGGCCGCCACCAGCAGTGCGGCCAGCGAAGTGAGTGCAGGAAGTTCGGTAAGTGTGGGGAGCGCGGCGAGTTCGGCCAGCGCCACAGCGCTGAATGTCGACCTGAAACTACAGCTGGAAAATACGCTGTCCGAGCTGAAACAACCGGGGGCCGGTCAGCAACATTGGGTTCAGCGCTTTCGGCTGGAAAATTCCGATTCGAGCCAACAACTGGTCGGCCAGTATTTGCGGTATCAGTTGCTGGCGCTCGCTCTTTCTATCGTGCTGGCATTGTTGCTGGCCATTTGGCTGGGCGCCCGCCTGCTGCAGCCGCTACAGCAGCTGGTAGGCGGTTTTCGGGCATTGGCACAAGGCCAGGCCGGTATTCAGTTGGATACAACAGCGCCACTGGCAGAATACCGCTTTGCCTTACAACAATTTAATCTGGCCAGCCGTGAGCTGGCGGCACTGCAGGCGCAAAAAACAGAACTGGCCCGCCAGCAGCAACTGGTGGAGCTCGGCGAGATCAGCCGCGGCCTGGTGCATGCGCTGCGCAATCCAATCCATACCATGGCGCTGGCGCTGGAACAGCTGGCGACCACCCAGCCACAAGCGGCGCTGCAGCAACTGATCGAACAAAAAATGCAGCACATCAACCGCACACTGACAGCATTACTGACGCTCAGCTGTCAGGGCGTGGATCGCAGCCAGCCGGTGTCGCTGCAGGCGGTACTAAAAGATTTGGCACTGGAGTTTTACCACGCCGGCCTGCAACTGGCTTTGCCAGATGCGCCCTGCCAGTTACCGGCGGCAGAAGCCGAACTGCGTACTATTTTTCATGCCGTGATCAGCAATGCCGTCGAGGCAAGCCCGCAGCCTGGCACTGTGCAGGTGCGGCTGCAGGAATCAGCCGACGCCTTTGTGCTGGAAGTGCAGGACCAGGGCGCCGGTATTGCCCCCGCCTTGTTGCCTCAGCTATTCGCGCCGCACATCAGCAGCAAAGCGGAAGGCGCCG
>JACCDS010085022.1_pt1 | contig 12209 bp, 11 predicted proteins | sample 7446441 | NCBI WGS metagenome assembly JACCDS01 (sample SAMN15323445, study PRJNA562643) | freshwater metagenome | isolation source: river surface water | place: USA:Blue River Watershed | collected 2017-08-17
GCGTGAAGCGCGAACGGCTGTCGGTCTGTCAAAAAATCGATGATAATGTTGGTGTCTAAGAAAACGCGAATCATACGAGAAAATTAGCCGTGTTTTTCCATGATGGCCTGGTAACGTAGATCGTCGACATCAACGTTTTCTGGCAGTTTGATGCACCCTCTTAGCGCGAGCAAGCCGCCAAGGTCGTCATCGTTTTCTTGGTTGATTTGCGATTCGCGGTTCAGGGATATGAGGTACTCTTCCACCATTTTGGAGAGGGATCGACCACTCGCCTTGGCCACAATTTTGGCTTGGTCGATAACTGACTTTTCAACGGTAAGGGTGAGTTTTGTAATCATAACACGTGTGTTTTTTACAAAAATACGTGTATTGTTTTGTTCGAGCAAATGAATTTCTTGGAACATGTCTGTGGGAATATTTACCATACCACAAAATAAAATGCCAAGGGCTTTCAGACCTTGGCATTTTATGCAAATTAAAGCAGAGTAAGGGTTTAAGTTTTGTGAATTTTACAAAACTTAAAAGAATTAAAGCACTTTCGAGGAAAAGGCATTTTTTAGGCCGGTATGTTGGGTGATATCGACCTTGATAGAACCTACATAGATTTGGCCTTCGATGCGCACGGGGATGTGGTTGGCATCATCGGTAACCCACACGGTGAGTGCGTCGGCGTTTTTGAAGACGCGGTCTACGACCAATTTGGGTTTGATTTTGATGCATCGAATTTTGCCGAGATCGGTTTTGATGACTTCCTTCCCTTTGTAGGTGATGGGGAGGCTGTACACTTGGTTGTCGATGTACACATCCACGGGATACTGTTTGCCCGGAGTGGCGTTGGCATAATCGAGGTTTCGGAGGTAGTAAATGGCCGAGGCGATATCCTGGGTGTATTGTGGGATGGCGAGTTCGCCTTGTTTGTTGCGCAGTTTGCGGTTGTCGTGATCGTAAATCGCCACGTCTTGATGGAAGTAATTGTTTTCTCTCACGGTTTTGGCGTACCGCAGGGGGGCTTGTGATTCTTGATCCACCCAACTTTCGAATTTATCGCGCACTTTATAGGCCCAGTCGAAGCTTTTTACGGTTTCACCTTCCACGCGGAGGTTGTAAGCAGTTTTGCCGTTGATGATGGTTGGGGTATTACTTACGGTCATCGATACCACGCCGGCATTGATTGCGCCGTAATGGATGCGGTATTTGAGGGTTTCACCAGGTTGGTAGGCGAGGTTGTTGATTTTTCTGCCGAGAATCACGGTGGTGGCCTGCTTGAATGCGGGCAGGGTGGTTAAAAATATGAGGGCTACGAGGGCAAGGGTCAATGATTTTTTCATATTTTTAGTGTTTAGTTGGGGTGATAACACGCTTTGTTGGCAATTCCCCCAAAACTGTGCCAACCTTTTGCGATTTTTGCAACGGAATGACAAAGAAGCTCACGGAATTTTCGAAGGCGAGTGGTTGTGGATGCAAGATCCAGCCGGCGGTATTGCAGCAGATGTTGCAGGGGATGACGCTACAGGCGGGCGCTACGCCGGGTTTGGTGCATGGAAACGCTGGGGGCGATGATTGTTCGGTGTTTGATTTGGGTAATGGACAGTTGTTATTACAGACGGTTGATTTTTTTACACCGCTGCTCGATGATCCATTCGATTTCGGTAGGGCCGCTGCCGCCAACGCTTTGAGCGATATTTGGGCGATGGGTGGCAAGCCGGTGATGGCGAATGCGGTGATGGGTTGGCCGGTGGATGTGTTGGGCGTGGATGCTGCGAGGGCGGTGATGTCGGGTGCGATGCAGGTTTGCAACGACGCGGGAGTGGCGTTGGCGGGCGGACATACGATTGAATTACAGGAGCCCATTTTTGGGTTGAGTGTAACGGGGTTGGTGGATGCAGGTAATTTGAAGACGAATGCCGGCGCGAAGGCTGGCGATAAGTTTATATTAACGAAGGGGTTGGGTGTGGGGATGTTGGCGGCCGCGCTGAAGCGCGGCCTGGGCACTGCGGCGGATTTGGTATCGCTCACCCAGAGTCTCACACAAACCAACGCGGTGGGTAAGGTGTTGGGCGGCATACCGGGGGTTCATGCCATGACGGACGTTACGGGTTTTGGGCTGGCCGGACATTTGTTGGAGATTTGCAGGGCCAGTGGGGTTGCGGCGCGCGTTCAGGCCAAGGCGTTACCCAAGATTGCGGAGGCGGAGGCCTGGGCGGCATCGTATGTGCTGCCTGATAACGCAATGCGGAATTGGAATGCGTTTGAGGGAGAGATTGAAATGGGGGATGCCGGTGCCTTTCCTTGGTTGGTGGATCCTCAAACCAGCGGAGGGTTGTTGATTTCGGTGGGTGAATTGGCCTTATCTGAAGTGGAGGCCGCGCTTCGCGCGGCTTCGGTACATTACACGATCATTGGCGAAATGGTGGATACGGCCTCGCTACCTGATGGGAAGGTGCTGTTGGTAAACTAGTTGGGTTGATCGTTGAGTAATTTCTCTATCGACTTCATGGGTATGAAGTATTTATTGTCGTGAAGTAATTTGAATCCAAATCGTTGATAGTATGTGGCTGCGGCTTCATTTAATGCTTCAACTACAACTGCTGTAGAAGCAGAGAACATGGCGATTTTGTACGATTGCGAGAGAGCATCCAACAACATCCACTGTCCCAAACCTTGATTTTGCATGGTTTTATCGACAGCGAATTTGCCAAGAAGTGTTGTGGGTATGTGGTCGAAGACCATCTTGAAAGGGAAGGTGTCGGGTTTAATTTCGTTTTTTATTAATGAGTAATTGGAAAGGGTGTAATAGGCTTTAACCTGAAGATCTTCCTTTGCATGTACGTAACATATGTTGAGCATTTTTCGCATGTTTTGCATGGCAAATAACTTCAAGTAACGCGTAAGCGATTCCTCCCCACAGTCGAATTGATCTCGCAAGTGGTTTTTATTAAGAATCTCCATCCTTAAAATTTTTTTGATTGATACTCTTTCCAAGCGGCTTTCAAATACTCATTGGGCTCAGGCGGATTCTCCAATGCGTCAATAAATCTTTTTTGGGCCTCAGCGGTTAAAACCAACTGCTGTTGCTGACTCAAAACGGCAACGGCTTTTTCTTGGGCGGCTTGTAAAACGAAATCTGTGAGTGTTTTAAAACCCGCTGCCGCCGCAGCTTGCTCAAACAATTGCTTCTGCTGTTGCGTTAGGCGTACATCAAAACGGGCTTTTTCAGTTCTTTCCGACATGCCTGCAAATGTACGGAGAATCTCCGTACGTGAATACCTTTTTTCTTCTATTTTCCTCATCTTCAAATCAATTTCTCATACAAAAAAAAACATCGCTCAGGAAAGCCCCAAGCGATGTTCTGAAGTTAATCGGTTAAGTTATGTATCGGCCATGGAGCCGAAAAAATTAGGCTCTGTAGAGCACAGATTTGGTGGCGTCGATGATCTTCTTCACGCTGGGCAAGAAAGCTTCCACGAAGGTGGGCGCGTATGGCAGCGGAGTATCTTGGGTGGTAACGCGGTGGATCGGTGCATCGAGGAAATCGAAAGCCCTGCGTTGAACGATGTGGCTAATTTCTGAGCTGATGCTCGCAAGGGGCCAAGCTTCTTCCACAACCACGAGGCGATTGGTTTTCTTCACGCTTTCGATGATGGTGTCGTAATCGATCGGGCGAACGGTTCTCAAATCGATCAATTCTGCACTGATGCCATCTTTGGCCAATTCAGCAACTGCATCGTGGCAGCGAAGCATCATTTTACCGAAGCTTACGATGGTTACATCGGTTCCGGGGGTTACCACATCGGCTTTGCCAATGGGGATCAAATATTCTTCTGAAGGCACCATGCCTTTGAAGCCGTACATCTGTTCACTCTCCATGAAAACCACTGGGTTGTGGTCGCGAATGGCGCTTTTCAACAAACCTTTGGCATCGGCGGGGTTGCTTGGAACCACCACTTTGAGGCCAGGGGTGTTGGCGTACCAGTTCTCAAACGCTTGAGAGTGCTGTTGTGCCAATTGACCGGCGCTACCTGTTGGACCGCGGAAAACGATCGGACAAGTATATTGACCGTTGCTCATGCTATTGATTTTAGCTGCAGAGTTGATTACTTGGTCGATGGCAACGAGAGAAAAGTTGAAGGTCATGAATTCGCAAATCGGACGCAAACCGTTCATGGCTGCACCCACGGCGATACCGGCAAAACCCAATTCGGCGATGGGGGTATCGATCACCCTTTTTTCACCAAATTCTGCCAACATGCCTTGGCTTACTTTATATGCACCATTGTATTCTGCTACTTCTTCACCTAGCAAAAATACACGCTCATCTAGGCGCATTTCTTCTTGCATGGCTTCGCGCAAGGCTTCTCGGAAAGCGATTTCTCTCATGATTTTTAATGAATTTAGTTGCAAAATTACGTGATTTGGTTGGAAAGTACATTTGAATTTCAATCCGCTCTAGGGAATTTCGTTTTGAACCTATAAATTCGTCTACATATCCTAAACAATATGAAAAATAAGTATACGCAAAAATTGGGATTGGCGTTCACATTGGTGGCGTTGTTCTTGGCATCTTGTGGTTCGAATGCCACATTTTCAAAGCGTTACCACAACCGTGGTTTTAACATAGCATGGGGTGGCGGAGCAGATGCATCGCCCAGTAAACCCGCACCGAAAAAGGTGAAATCACCTGCAGTTAATGAAACTGTTGTTGCGCAGGAATTACAAATTGCGGAATCAGCTCAAGCAAATTTCACCGCGCCGTTGTCGCCCGTTACCGGTGCCTCATCGGCAGATATTTCCGTTGTTCCTAACCATATCGTTTATGTTCAACCTGTTGCCCAAGCCGCGAAAACCACAGAGATCTTGGATGCTGCGTTGAAGTCGGTCAGCCAACCAAGCGCCGATTCTAAGTTGACGACACAGTCTAAGGCGGTGTTGAAAAAGCAGAAAAAAGCTGCGGCTTCCGGACCAGGAAAGAGTCAGATTGTGGCTACAATCCTCTGTATTTTGTTAGGTTATTTGGGTATTCACAGTTTTTATTTGGGGTATACAACTCATGGTATTTTGAAGCTGATTTTGGTTGTTTCGTTGATTCTCCCCATCATTAATATTTTTACTTTTTTGGCTATAATGATTTGGTGGTTGATTGACTTGATTAGGGTTGTCACAGGCGATTTGCAGCCTGCAGATGGAGAGTACACAGAAACTTTGTGATTTTGAACGACAATGCTGAAGTCAGCGGCCTAATTCAACCTTCTGCTCAGCACCCCATCGATAAGCGTGAAAAGTTGACGAGGGCCTAGGGTTCGCCAGGCAATTTCTTCCAGTTCACCGCCGAAGTTGAGGTAATAATCGATGCGTTCACGTCGGAATTCCTCCACAACATGGGGTCTGAAATTGATCAGAGCGATCCAGCCGTCTTCCACATCTTGAAACCACTCTTCGTAGTAGGAATCGTCGGAGGCGTGGTAGTTGAGCACATTTTCGCCGATCATTACAAACTTGTTAATGCCTTCCTGGATGAGGATTTCGAGTACCTCGCGTTTGAGCTGCATGATGTCGTTGTATAACGCATCGTTCCATTCTCCCATAATTTCGATGATGGCAAATCCCTCTTGGTAGTCAGCGAATAAAATTTTGATATACAGCGTGTTGGATCCAAAATGGTCCCACTGTGGGTGGATGTAATAGTTGTAAACGGCTTTATCGAAATAGAACTCATTGTACTCTCGATTGAAAAAAGGGGATCTTTCATCGAGCGCAGCGGAGTATAAATTGATCCAAGCGAAGTGGGGTTCTAGATCGTGCACTGTGCAAAGATAGCGCTGCCTGCCTTCCTGCTCCAAGTGGGTGGGGCTTGAAAGTGCCAATTTTTTTTCCATTACCTTCGCAATGATATGCGTGGCAATTTTGTCAAGAATTTGTTGTGGTTACAGCTATTGAATTGGTTGGTTAAGCCGCTATGGATTTTGTGGATTGAGCGAGAGATTCAATTGCGCATGGGCGATGCTTGGTATGGTGTTTACACCTTGCATTTCAACTTGGTATTGTTATTTGCCGTGTTGTTGGATGCGGGTTTGAACAGTTATGTATCGCGAGAAATTGCGGCTCACGGAAGGCTGTTACACCCAAAAAGGATGTTTTTTTTGCGGTTGGGATTGGGTTTGGTGTACGTGGTTTTGGTGCTGTTGATTGCACAGGTACAATCGGGCATTGAAGCGGATTTTTTGATGTTTGCGGTGCTCAACCAAATATTGGCATCGGTGGTTTTGATGCTGCGATCGGTGTTACAGGGCAAACAGCGGTTTGTTTCGGATAGTTGGTTAAGTATCTTAGATCGTGTGGTTGCTTTGGCGATTTGTTCTTGGATGCTGCGGGTATATACGCCGGCCATGTTTGCCAGCGAGGGTGGGGTGTTGATGTTTCAATTGGCGCAGTTTTTTGGTTATGCGGTGGCGTTGTTGTTGGGACTGGTTTTGGTTTTTTGGAAAAAGAATGTGGTTGGTTCGGTCAATGATTCAACGCCAAACTTGGGTTTAATGGATTGGTCGAAACAGATTCTGTGGTTTGGATTGATGGCCTTGGCGATGAGTATTTTTACACGGATTGATGTGCAGATGATTCAGTGGTTGTCGCCCCCACGCTTGCAAGGGGTTGTAGATGCGCTTGATGCCGATGCAATCAAAGCTCAATTGGCAGCGGGGTATGCCGAAATAGGATTATACACGCGGGGTTATCGTTTATTGGATGCGGGTTTGATTTTTAGCGCATTGTTGAGTACTCAGTTGTTGCCACTTTTTAGTAAGCGGTTGGCCACGGGTGAAGACAACAGCGAGGTGATTTGGGTGAGTTTGCGGTTGGTTTTATGGGTGTCGTTGGGAGCTGCCATGGGAGCCTGGTTCTACGGTGAGCCCTTGATCAATTGGTTGTATCATGGTGAAATGGTGCAAAGTACTGTTCCTACAATCAATGGTGTGAGTGTTCCGCAATCCCTGGTTTATTCGTCCGAAATATTGAATGCTGCAATGATTTTTAAAGTGCTGATGTTGGCTTTTGTACCAATGAGTTTGGTGCATGTATTTGGTACTTTTGTAACTGCATCGGGAAATATGAAGTGGTTGGCCACATTGGCATTTGTGTGCGTTGGGGTGAACATGGCTTTCAATTACGTTGAAATACCCAATGTGGGTGCTTTGGGTGCGGCTGCCGGCTGCTTAATTACGCAATGGGTTTTTGCGGGTGCGTGTTTGGTGAAAACCCAAAAGTTGGCCGGATACCAATGGCAGTGGAAAAATTTCGAAGTGATTTTTTACCAAATCTTGTTTGGTTTAATTTCCTTTTCCCTGGTTAAATATGGCTTGGATTTGAAAGGGATCAACGGCCTTGTTTTGTCGGCAGTTATATATGCCATCAATGTGGGATGGTTGTTTTTCTTCCAAGAAATCCGAGTGTGGGTAGATAAGTTTAGCCGTACAAAGGGAAGTCCTTCATAAAGTCTTTTACCTGCCCTTTGATTTCCAAAAGCACATCGTCGTTTTGGTGGTTGGTGAGGGCTTTGTCTATCCAGTTGGCCAAGGTTTCCATGTGGGATTCTTTCAAGCCACGCGTTGTGATGGCCGAGGTTCCCAAACGAATTCCAGAGGTAACGAACGGACTGCGGGTTTCGAATGGAACTGTATTTTTATTGATGGTGATTTCGCATTTTTCCAATGTTTTTTCGGCCAATTTGCCAGTTAGGTCGTCGCTTTTGGTGCGCAAATCAATGAGCATCATGTGGTTGTCTGTTCCGCCCGAAATGATGGAATAACCTCTTTTCACCATGGCGCTGGCCAGTGCTTTTGCGTTGGCAATGACTTGATTGCAATAGGTATCAAATTCATCAGAAAGTGCTTCTCCGAAGGCAACCGCTTTTGCCGCGATCACGTGTTCTAAAGGTCCGCCTTGGGTACCAGGAAAAACGGCGCTATCGAGGATGGCACTCATCATTTTAATTTCCCCTTTGGGATTGGTTTCGCCCATGGGATTGGGGAAATCTTGGCCCATCATGATCACTCCACCTCTTGGACCACGAAGGGTTTTGTGGGTGGTGGTTGTAATGATATGACAATGTGGGATGGGGTTGTTTAATTTTCCTTTGGCGATGAGGCCAGCGGGGTGGGAAATATCGGCAAGAAGGAGTGCACCAACAGAATCAGCAATTTCTCTTAAGCGTTTGTAGTCCCAATCACGGCTGTAGCTGCTTGCGCCACAAATCAAGAGTTTTGGTTGGCAGGCATTTGCAATTTCCGCCACTGTATCGTAATTGATGAGCCCTGTTTCTTTTTCAACGCCATAGAAATTGGGGGAATATAGTTTACCTGAAAAATTCACGGGACTACCATGGGTAAGGTGTCCTCCATGGCTTAAATCGAATCCCAAAATGGCATCGCCAGGTTTTAAAACGCCGAGCATCACCGCGGCATTGGCTTGCGCGCCGGAATGGGGTTGAACATTGGCCCATTGGCAGCCAAACAGCGATTTGAGTCGGTCTATGGCCAATTGCTCTACTTTATCAACCACTTCGCAGCCGCCATAATAGCGTTTGTTGGGCAGGCCTTCGGCGTATTTATTGGTGAGCACGGAACCCATGGCTTCCATCACTTGACGACTCACGAAATTCTCGCTTGCGATGAGCTCAATGCCGTGTTGTTGGCGGTGAAGTTCGAGTTGGATGAGGTCAAAGATTTGGGTATCGCGCTGCATGTTGCGGCAAAAATACGGCCTACATTTTGGCAGCCCTAACAAATGGTGAAATTTGCAACAAGAATTGGGGGATTTGCATTTTTTATCAGTGATTGTAATTGTTTCAAAGTAAATTGCTGAAATTCGCCCTACAATCTCATGAATTTGAACAAGCATTTTTTGAAGCAGGCAGGAATTTTCTTGCTATTTGTTATCAGTTTTTGGTTTATCACATTGTGGTATTTGGCACCACCTTCCGATGGGATGGTTCTCAAGCAAGGGGATATGCAGCAAGTGCGTTTGATGCGCTATGCGGCAGAACAGGTAAAAGAGAGTACCGGTCAACTGCCTCAATGGAATGATCGATTGTTTTCGGGTATGCCTGGCAGTTTGATCACTGGTATTGAGCAAGGCAGTTTGCTATTGAAATACAAGGTGATTGAATTGTTTGGATTGGTGAAGTCGCCATTCAATTTCTTGTTTGTGGCGATGTTGAGCATGTTTGTTTTATTGCTTTCGGTGAAGGTAGACAAGTGGTTGGCGGCAGCCGGTGCGATAGGATACGCGTTCATGACTTTTAGTATATCGAGTTACGAGGCGGGTCATATCACCAAGGTTTTGGCGATGGGGGCGATGCCCGGTGTGATTGGTGGTTTGGCGCTATTGAGTCAAAGAAGATATTTGTTGGGTGCGGCGGTTACTGCGCTGTTTTTTGGTATGGTGGTGAATTACTTCCACTATCAAATTGCATATTATGCTGGCATCATGGTAGGGTTGTATTTTATCGTGGAGTTGGTTTCGGCATTGAGGAGCAAAGACCTGCAGCACCTGTTGATCTCAAGTTCGGTGGCTGCTTTGGCCATGGGTTTGGGCGTTTTGACATGTGTGGGCAAGCTGGCTGATACCAATGATTACGCGAAAGCCACCATGCGCGGGGGCTCTGCAGTGGCAGAAACGGCAGTGGGTTCTTCGAAAGGTGCACAGGTTGGAAAGAAGGGTCTTGATATGGATTATGCCTTCTCTTGGAGTTATGGCATTGATGAAACTTTTACATTGATGGTGCCCGGATTGAAGGGTGGTAGTTCTAATGAGATGGTGAGTGATCCTGATTTTGGTGAAACACGTTTGCCCTTGTACTTTGGTGATTTGCAATTTACGAGTGGTCCAGTATACATGGGTGCAACCATGGTGTTCTTGTTCATTTTTGGTTTGATGTTGGCCTTCGTTTGGAAGAAAGACAAACCGTTGGATGCGGATGCCAAAATGAATTACAATTGGGCGATTTTTGGTTTGATTACATTTTTGGTATCGGTGATATTGGGATGGGGTAGAAATTTTGGAATCAATGAATTTTTGTTCAACAATTTGCCTTACTACAACAAGTTCAGAACACCAATGATGGCCTTGGTGATTGCGCAAGTTGTGGTGCCAATGATTGGATTGTTGGGATTGTTCAGATTCATTGCGTTGGTGCAAAACGATGGATTGAGCGATGTTGCCCAGAAGAAAGTATTCAAAAACACCCTCATCGCTGCGGGTGCTTTGGTGGCCATCGTGGTGGCCATTACCCAAATGTCTGATTTTGCCTCCCTGGAAACAGACAAAAGAATTGCAGAACAGGGTGGCCGCGAAATGGTCGATAAAATCAAGGAATTGCGCAGTGGATTGGTATGGAACGACATTTTCCGCAGTATCATGTTTGTTGGTGCTCTGATTGGATTGGTTTATTTGGCATTGAAGAAGCAATTGAGCACTTGGGTTTCCGGAGTGGTGATGATTTTATTGATTGGTTTTGACATGGTGGGTGTGAGTAAGCGTTATTTGACCGATGACAATTGGGAAGATAAAGACACCGAGGAGGCCATTTTGCCGACGGCAGTGGATAATCAAATCATTGCAAACAACCCAGATGGCAAACGGGTGATTGATTACCGTGGTGGTATCAATGGCGCTTTTAACGACAACCGTGCGGGGGCATTTCACCGCAACGTGGGTGGATATCATCCTGCGAAGATGAGTCGTTACCAAGATGTAATGTCTTATTGTATCAGCGCTGCCGGACCAACGGGATCGGGCGATATCATGAACAATAATGCATTGGATATGTTGAATTGCGGTTTCATTTTGGGAATTTCTCAGGATGGAAAATCGGAGATTGCAGTTCCTCGGATGACGGCTTTGGGGCATGCTTGGTTTGTGGATTCGGTAAAGGAATCAACCACGGCCAAGGACGCTTTGATGCAGATCAACGGTTTGAATTTGCGTAAAAATGCAGTGATTGAATCTGCGGATTATGCTGCGGGAGCTAACACGGGTTTTGTGTTGGCCAATCGCATTTTCACCAAAGATTCGAGCAGTAATATCCAACGTACTTTCTATAGCAACGACAGTATTTCGTATCGCAGTAGTAATGCACAGGCGGGTTTGGCGGTTTTCAGTGAAATATATTACAAGGAAAAGAATGGTGCTTGGAAAGCTTTTATTGATGGTAAGGAAGCCAATGCATTGCGGGTGAATTACATTTTGCGCGGTGTGGAAATCCCTGCGGGAGAGCACACGGTAACTTGGGTTTATGAGCCCACAGATAGAAGTGCCATGGTGAATGTGGAGTGGGCTTCTTCGGCACTGATACTGTTGTTGGTTGCCGGCAGTTTGGTGCAGTTGGTGATGAAGAAGGAAGAGGCTGAGGGGTAATCGAAAACCATTTTGCAAAGGCATCCACTAATATCAATCATCACCATCCATTATAATCATGGGGTGGGGTTGAAGCGCACAGTGGATTCCATTTTGGTTCAAACGAAGCGCCAAGAGATTGAGTGGATTGTGATAGATGGGGGTAGCACGGATGGCTCTGCTGATTATTTGAGGGGACTGGGAGAACGAATTGATGTTTTGGTTTCTGAAAAGGATGCGGGCATTTATGACGCCATGAACAAGGGCTTGCACTTGGCAAAGGGCGAGTATGTTTGGTTTGTGAATGCGGGCGATGCATTGCATGATAAAGGGGTGGTGGCATCGGTATTGAAGGGTATCAAAGGGTTTGAGGAATCGCACAACGGAATATTGCCAGATGTGATTTTCGGCGATACGATGTTCATTGATTCGGAGGGACATTCATTGGGTTTGATTTCTCAGTTGAAGCCGCAGCCGTTTCCGAAGAAGTTGAATGGAAATAGCTTTCGTTTTGGCATGAATGTGTGTCACCAAAGTGTGTTGGTGAGGTGGAGTATTGCGGGTGATTATGATGTGCAATACAGGTTGGCGGCGGATGTAGATTGGATGATTTCGGCTTTGAAATCGATGCGATATCCTTCCCTGCGTATTGATGGGGTATTGTGTGATTTTGAGACGGGTGGCAGCAGTTATCAGTACACGCAAAAGGCCTGGAAAGAGCGCTATGCGGTGTTGAGCAAACATTACGGCATGTTGCCCAATTTGATGGCCCATGGTTGGATTTTGTTCAGGCGTTTGTTGTTTAAATTGCATTTGTTGGGAAA
>JACCDS010930418.1_pt1 | contig 12207 bp, 7 predicted proteins | sample 7446441 | NCBI WGS metagenome assembly JACCDS01 (sample SAMN15323445, study PRJNA562643) | freshwater metagenome | isolation source: river surface water | place: USA:Blue River Watershed | collected 2017-08-17
AGTTTTGGCCTTGCCGATATTGCCGCCAGCGACGATCTGGTTAGCGCTATCGGCCGTGCTGATGCGCGCCTCTATAACGCCAAACAAAATGGCCGTAATCAGGTGTGTTGGAACGAGTGAAGGTTAGAACAAACTTTTCGCCACTATGCGAATTTCTTGCACATTAGTCATCACCAATGTGAGGCCACCCGCCACCACAGAATTTTCCGGCGCCTCCAATTTTTTGTACGCCGTTAATTCAGTGATAGGAGGCAAATCGTTTTTTGCCTGACTGAGTTTCAGGGAATGATACAAGCCTAAATTAATAATATCGCTGAGGTTGATCGCACCCGGGCTCTCGCCCGACCAATTACCGATGTTTTGCACCACACTCAGGTATTGACTATCTACTTGCCATTTTTTGAGGGTAATAACACCCAGCGATTTTGCATATTCACGGCAGAGAGCAACATAAACCGACAAGTCCGGCGTTTGCTCACTCTTTTTAAACGCCGATAGCACAGCCAAGGTTCCAACTTCACTCAAGAGCGCAGCCATTAATACCTGATCGGGAACCACTTTACCCACATGCTTGGCAATAAAGGTGCTCAAACTTGCCTTGAGCGCCATCCGCCGCCAAGCTTCCACAAACAGACGTTTGTGTTTAAAGGAGTGAACAGAAAACAAACTCTTGATAGAGTGAACCATGGTAATTCGTTCGACCTGATTCATCCCCAACAGGCGAACCACTTCCAACATGGTTTGCGGCGGGTTTTGGCTGCCAATCAACGGGCTTGATGCATATTTAAGCAAAATGGCCGATAGGGATGGATCCTTGGCGAGCAGCTTACTCAGCTCCACCATGGATAAATCGGACTGTTCCAGAGCGCTGCGAATTTCAAAAGTGATAGCAGGCAAGCTGGGCAATTGCTCATTGCCTGCCAGTAATTCGCTAACCAAGCTGCGATAGATTGAATAATCAGGTTGAACGGACTGCACATTCAGTTCCATAAAAGTTAATAAATTTTTAATCCACTATTTTCAGTTGCGCAAAGCCTAGCAGATTTGGGCGCCTGCGCCTATTCATCCCACTGTTATCAAACCTTCAACAAACTGTCGTATTTCTGTCGTCTATCTGCAACAGAGAGTGTCTTTAATCGGCTGCATCATTGCTCAACACTCTTTCTTACACCAAAAAATCAGGAAGCAACCGATGACTAACCATACTGTTTATGAGATCGACAACTCCGGCATAGAGCCAATGCGCAACACTTCCAACAACCCGACCTTTGATCAAATCGTGAGCCAGCGCCGTCAGTTTTTGAAGGGCAGCCTGAGCACAGCGGTGGCGGCATTTATGGGCGTGAACCTGGTAGCCTGTGGTGGCGACAGCAACAATAACAGCAACTCAAGCTCCTCTTCTTCCAGCTCAAGTTCAAGCGCCAACTCGTCAAGCACCAGTTCGTCATCGTCCTCAGCGGCGCCACTGCTTGGCTTTGCCGCCATCGCCACCAACCGTAACGATGCGATTAGTGTTCCGGCAGGTTATTCAGCTACCGCTTTTGTCCCCTGGGGCACGCCGCTGACCGGCACCATGCCAGCCTATAAGCCTGATGGCAGCAACAGCGGTGCTGATCAGGAGCAACAAGTTGGCGCGCACCACGACGGCGTTTACTTTTTCCCGATGGATGCAAAAACCACACACACCAACTCCAGCGAAGGCCTGTTGGTGATGAACCACGAATACCTGGATCCAAACCTGTTCCACCCCAATGGTGCAACCTTGGGCGAGACACGTCCCGCCGATGAAGTACGCAAGGAAATTGCCGGCCATGGCGTAAGCGTGATTCATATCCGCAAAAACGGTAGTAATTGGGAAGTGGTTAACGGCAGCCCATTCAACCGTCGCATTACCGGCGCAACACCAATGGATATCCGCGGCCCGGCAGCTGGCTCTGCCAAGTTGGCTACCAAATACAGCCCTAACGGCACAGCAACCCGCGGCACCCTGAACAACTGTGGCATGGGCGCCACGCCCTGGAATACTTACCTGACTGCCGAAGAAAACTGGGCTGGCTATTTTGTAAATAAGGATGCAACCCAGCCACGGGAACACAAGGAGTACAGCGTAGGCACTAAAAATGGCCGTTATTACTGGGAATTGGCTGACTCAGGTGCCGATGAATACATCCGTTTTGATGCATCCACCAAAGGTGCAACAGCACTGGATGATTATCGCAACGAGCCAAACACCTTTGGCTGGATGGTAGAAATCGACCCCTTTGACCCGGAAGGCCGCCCACAAAAACGTACTGCCCTTGGCCGCTTCGGGCATGAAGGGGTGATTTTTGCACCAGCGGTAGAAGGCCAACCGGTTGTTTGCTACTCCGGCGATGACTCCACTAACGAGTACATTTACAAGTTTGTCTCCACCGACAACTATCACAAAGCCACCGCCGGCGGTTATTTGTTGAATAGCGGCGTGCTCTATGCGGCTAAGTTTAATGCCGATGGCACAGGTGAGTGGCTGCCACTGGATATCACTAATAGCGACTTCACAGCCAAAGCCGCCACCGCCGGTGTGACATTTGCCGATCAAGCTGATGTGTTGATTAATACCCGCCTCGCAGCCGATATCATGGGTGCCACCAAAATGGATCGCCCTGAGTGGGGCGCGGTACACCCCGACACAGGCGAAGTTTATTTTACCCTTACCAACAACACTGGTCGCACCACGACCGATGCCGCCAACCCACGTCCCAATAACACTACCGGCCACATTATTCGCTGGCGTGAAATCGCCAATAATCCTCGCGGTTTTAACTGGGATATTTTCCTGTTGGGCGGCGATGTTGGCACCACCACCGGTAGCGGTAGCAATGCCGTGGCACTGACCGCAGAGAATCACTTTGCCAGCCCCGATGGTTTGTTAATCGACACCCGTGGTGTGGCCTGGATTCAAACCGACATGAGCGGCTCACAGCAATCCGATGGCCCCTTTGGTAATAACCAAATGTTAGCTGCGGACCCAGTCACCAAAGAAGTGAAACGCTTTTTTGTTGGCCCGGTAGATGCCGAAGTCACCGGCGTGACGTTGACTCCTGATCTCAAAACCATGTTCGTGAATATCCAACACCCCGGTGACCGCTCTACGCCATCCAGCTTCACCAGCCACTGGCCCGAAGGCGGCACCGCTCGCCCACGCTCAGCCACCGTTATTGTGACCAAAAATGATGGTGGCATTATCGGCACCTAAAATGTTTTAGGCGTCAAACAACTACCAATAAGACAAGGATGTCACATAATACCTTGCCCATAAAAAAACACCCGGAAAGCCTGGCTCTCCGGGTGTCTTTTTATGGCGACAAACGATTAAACGAACAAACATTCTGTACGAAATAAAGTGCAGACAATAATTTCAACGCCACATAGTGACGCCTAATTACACAAAGACACCTAAAACCCGTGTCGAATTACCACATTAAACGAGAACAACATCACACTCGTCACGAAAGCAAATTAACGTTGATTTAAGCGACAAAAAAATAAACCCCTGTTACTTTAAAAAATTACTGAAACAAGAAATAAAAAAAACAGGAAAAACAAAAATATATATCGATATAAAAATCTTACAAAAAACACATAATTTAAAGCCAAAAATCACAAAAAATTAAAAAACCAAACAGATAAAATAAAAAAATAAAAATTTAAAATATTTAATTAAATAAAAACAACCATAAAAGTAAAATCTTAAAATAGAAAAATTACACAACCCACAAAGCAATATTTAAAACTGCCCATTGTTTTTTTACTTTTTTTGCACTAATGTTGAGCGAATTGCTTTTCAACAAATCCATCAAAAAAACAATAATCGGTTAGCTTTACTGCCTCGGTCATAAGGCATTCTCCAGCACATCAAAAAAGAAAATTTATGCGCCATCAACATGATGCATGGCATTTACAAACTCATTGTTAGCAACAATAAAAATAATTATTCATGGAACATTCTCAGGCGGCAAAACGAGTAAGTAGTTACTCTTAAAATCAACGACTTAGCTAAGTTTAATCAAAAACATTTGGCGGTTTCATCCCTATAAAACATTCATAACAGCACAGATCAAGAGTGAATTTATGCCGCAACCCAGTGTGATCAATTGCACAGAGCATCAACATTCCCTGCTCCTCCGCGACAAGTTTTTCACTGCATGGAGTTTTTTCATAGCTTAAAAATGACAGCGCTGTCCTTTTTACTGGAAACAGCTAAAAAGCTGGGTAGAACTGAAATTAATTGATTCAAATACAAGGACTTGAGGCACCAAAACAGAGGCAAGAGAGAATTGGGACAGTTCAGATCTTTTTGCCAACTATTGTCAGGATTGGCGCCGTTTTAGTCCCGCGACTGAAACGAAGTACATGAAGTACCGAAGTAGCAATCCACCTGCTGTTCATTTTGGGAAACCGATACCGAAATGAGAGGTGAGTTAAAAAAAGGCGCACTGCGCCTTTCAACATCACGTTCAAGGATAAGCATAATGAAAATGTCACTACGCAAAACGCTCGGGGTAGCCTCGTTGCTAAGTTTGAGTCTGGCTGCCGCCAGCCAAGCGCACGCGGCAGTCTGCTCTTACACGCTCAACAATGAATGGAACACTGGCTTTCAAGGCACAGTGAGCATCACTAACAATGGCACAACTGCTATCAATGGCTGGACTGTGGGATGGAGTTATGCCAACAACCGCATTACCAACTCCTGGAATGCCACTCTCACAGGTAACAACCCTTACTCGGCCAGCGCCCTGAATTGGAACAGCACGATTCAACCGGGACAATCTGTAACCTTCGGCGTGCAGGGTAACAAAAACGGCAGCACTGCCGAGATCCCGACCATCACCGGCAGCGTCTGCTCCAGTGTAACCAGCAGCAGCTCGGTACCGACCACCTCATCCAGTTCAGCGCCAAGCAGCACACCGCGCTCCAGCTCATCGAGTGTGGTATCCATTTCCTCCAGCAGCCAGGCATCCCAGTGTGCAGCAGTATCGCAGTGCAACTGGTATGGCACCCTGTATCCAACCTGTACCACCACGGTCAGCGGTTGGGGTTATGAAAATGGCAAGAGCTGTATTTCTACCGCAACTTGTGCGGCACAGCCTTCTCCATTTGGTGTAGTGGCGGGCTGTGGTGTTACATCCAGCTCGGCAACGACCAGTTCAGCAGCGACTAGCTCGTCATCGTCTGTACGCTCGTCCAGCTCGTCTATTCTTTCATCCAGTTCGATTGCTACCTCGCCCTCTTCGTCCAGTGTGGCAAGCGTTTCATCGAGCAGTGTAGTGTCTATCAGCTCGCGCTCCAGCAGTTCCTTGTCCAGCAGCAGTTCCAGTGTGACAAGCGCTGGCCCACGCATGGATAACCCCTTCGTTGGCGCCCAGTGGTACATAGATCCTATCTGGTCTGCCAAAGCTATGGCCGAAACCGGTGGTTCTAAAGTAGCTAATTACAATACCGCAGTGTGGATGGATCGCATTGGCGCTATTGCACCAACCGATGGTAGCTGGGGTCTGCGCGACCACTTGGATGCAGCATTGGATCAAAACGCCAATGTAATCCAAGTAGTGGTCTATGACCTGCCTAACCGTGATTGCCACGCGTTGGCGTCTAATGGTGAATTGACGCAAGGCGTTGAAGGTACTACCCGCTATCGCACCGAATATGTTGATGTGTTGGCCTCCATTTTCGCTGATCCTAAATACCGCTCACTGCGCATTATTGCGATCATCGAGCCTGACTCACTGCCTAACCTGGTCACCAACCTGAGCACACCGGCGTGTCAACAAGCTGCCGATGCGACCCATGGTTATGTGCCTAATACCCGCTATACCCTGAGCAAGTTCTATCCGATTACCAACGTTTATTCTTATGTTGATATCGGCCACTCAGGCTGGTTGGGTTGGACTGACAATTTTGGCAAGGCCGTTACCCTGATTGGCGATGCGATCAAAGGAGCAACTGGCGGAGTGAATTCTGTAGCTGGCTTTGTATCCAACACCTCTGGTTACACTCCATTGTACGAACCCTTCCTTGATTCATTGGCTAACAGCGCCTTCCCAGGCAGCGGCGGCGGCACCCAAACCCGTCAAGCCAAGTTCTACGAATGGAATCCGCACTTTAGTGAAGTTTCCTTCGTGACTGCCTGGCGTAATGCCATGATCTCTGCTGGTTTCCCATCCAACATCGGCATGCTGGTAGATACCTCTCGCAACGGCTGGGGTGGCGCTAACCGTCCAACTGCGCAATCAACTAGCACAGTGCTGGATACCTTTGTTGACCAGTCGCGCATTGACCGTCGTGCCCATCGCGGTAACTGGTGTAACCAACGCGGTGGCGTGGGCGAACGGCCACAAGTAGCACCGGTTGCAGGTATCGATGCTTACGTATGGGTGAAACCGCCAGGTGAATCAGATGGTGCAGCCTCACTGGAGCTCTCTTACGACCCACAAGATCCTGCCAAAGGCTTTGATCGCAACTGTGATCCAACCTTTACCAATTCATCTGGCACCAACACAGGCGCTATGCCCAATGCGCCGGTTGCTGGTCGCTGGTTCTCGGCAGGGTTCAAGCAATTGGTGGATAACGCTTACCCACCATTGGAATAAGTACAACCGGATTTCCGGTGGACTCAAGTCAAAACAGGAGTTGCGACTTGGCTTAGGGATGAGCCGGTATCTTTTATACCGGAGGTGGTGGGTTTCGGGACAAGGCCATCACTCCCGCCCGGTATAAAACCCCTTTAATCAATGCAATTGTTTACCGGCCTGTTTCGCAGGCCGGTTTTTTTTGATGCACATGACAGCGCCTTCCTTTTTCAATTTCACGCGAGATATTTCCGATGAAAAAATCCTTCAAAAATAATGAGCAAGAATTCGCGCGCACCCTATCGGTTAAACGCACACCACTCTATCAGTTGATTGGAACCGGATTATTAACACTAGCGGCACTCAATGCCCAGGCCGAAGTAGGCAACCCACGGGTAAACCAATTGGGTTATCTGCCGACAGGCGCCAAAACGGCGACCTACAAAACCAACCAGACTGCTGCACAAACCTGGCAGCTCAGACAAAATGGCACAGTGATCGCCAGCGGCCAAACACAGCCTCGCGGTACTGACGCGGCGAGCGGTGACAACCTGCACAACATCGACCTGTCGGCAGTAAATGCAACAGGCACCGGCTTTACCCTGAGTGTTGGCGGCGACACCAGTTATAACTTTGCAATATCCAATACCGCCCTCAAAGGCGCACTTTATGATTCACTGAAATACTTCTACCACAACCGCAGCGGCATCGCGATTGAGACCCAATATACCGGTGGTGGCAACGGCTCTTTTGCCAGTCAAAGCAAGTGGTCACGCCCGGCGGGCCATTTGAATATCGGCGCCAATAAAGGCGATATCAATGTGCCCTGCTGGAGCGGCACCTGTAATTACTCGTTGAATGTAAGCAAAGGCTGGTACGACGCGGGTGATCACGGTAAATACGTGGTCAATGGCGGTATTTCTGTCTGGACACTGTTAAACCTGTACGAGCGCGACACTCACCTGAGCAGCAATGGCAGTTTGGTGGGCGATGGCAAGCTGAATATCCCGGAAAGTGCCAACGGCATTGCTGATGTGCTGGATGAAGCGCGCTGGCAAATGGAGTTTTTGCTGGCAATGCAAGTGCCCGTTGGCCAAGCCAAAGCAGGCATGGTGCACCACAAAATGCACGATGTAGGCTGGACCGGATTCCCCTTAGCGCCCCATGAAGATCCACAACAACGCGCACTGGTTCCGCCCTCAACTGCCGCGACCCTGAATTTAGCAGCCACTGCTGCCCAGTGTGCGCGGATTTGGCAAGACATCGATTCCGGTTTTGCCGCAACCTGTCTTAGTGCTGCAACTCGCGCTTGGGATGCCGCCCAAGCCAACCCCAATGATATTTACAGCGGTAACTATGACAACGGTGGCGGCGGTTATGGCGACGCCAATGTCAGTGATGAGTTTTATTGGGCCGCTGCCGAGCTGTACATCACCACCGGCAATAGCAAATACCTGAGCACCATAAACAACTTTGTTATCACTCGTAACGATCTGGGTTGGGCTGACACTGAACTAGCAGGGTTAATCTCACTGGCTATGGTTCCCACTTCACACACCAGTAGTTTGCGCGCCAGTGCACGCCAGAAAATTATCACCATCGCCGACGCCAATCTCGCCACCCAAAATGCATCCGGCTATCCCGCGCCCCTATCAACCCTCGAATACTATTGGGGTTCTAATGGTGCGGTAGCGAATAAACTGATCCTAATGGGGCTTGCCTATGATTTCACCGGCAATGACAACTACGCTAAGGGTGTAGGCAAAGGACTGAACTATTTCTTTGGTCAAAATACCCTGTCCACGTCCTTTGTTACCGGCTCAGGCACCAAAGCGGTCACCCAGCCACACCATCGCTTCTGGTCTAATGCCATTAGCGCGAACTACCCTGCTCCGCCACCCGGTGCACTTTCCGGCGGCCCTAACGCCGGGCTTGAGGACAGTACGTCGGTTTCATTGCTGGGGGGGTGCCAATCCAGACCTGCCACTTGCTGGGCGGATAACATTAATGCTTATGCCGTTAATGAAATTACGATTAACTGGAACGCGCCACTGGCGTGGAACCTGGCGTTTTATAACGACTATGCCCAAGGCAACAATGGCAGCAACAGCTCATCCAGCATTGCGGTCAGCAGTTCGTCCCAAGCGACAAGTTCTTCCAGTGTGAGCAGTAGCTCATCCAGCGTGGCAGTGACGTCAAGCTCGTCCAGTAGCATCAGCAGCCGCTCGTCATCGGTTGCCTCCAGCCTTGGGGCACAGCAATGCAACTGGTATGGCACCCTCTACCCCTTGTGTGTCACCACCACCTCGGGTTGGGGTTATGAAAACAACAAAAGCTGTATCTCCGCCAGTACCTGCAGCGGCCAGCCAGCACCTTTTGGCATAGTCGGCGGCGGTGGTAGCAGCACCGCAACAAGCAGTGTCGCCAGCAGCAGGCCGCTATCGTCTTCCTCCAGCTCTGTGCGCTCCTCAACACCGGCCAGCTCCTCAATTCCAGCTAGTTCATCCAGCTCCGTTGCCAGTGTCGGGACAGGCGGTAAATGCCAGTATCTGGTAAGCAACGAGTGGAACAATGGGTTTACCGCCACAGTGCGGATTACCAACACAGGTAGCAGCGCAATCAATGGCTGGACAGTGAATTGGAGCTATAGCGATGGCACCAGGATCACCAACAGCTGGAATGCAAGCCTGAGCGGTAATAACCCTTACACCGCTAGCAACCTGAACTGGAATGGCACCATTCCAGCCGGTCAATCGGTGGAGATAGGCTTCCAAGGCAATAAAGGCAGCAACGCGGCGGCACAAATTCCAGTCGTCAGCGGTGCGGTTTGTAATTGATGCGGTAGTGAATACTGCTGCGATATCACCGGCTTTACCTGGGTATTTACCAGGATAAAGCCGAAATCCGGCAGTCCAACAGCTCAAAAAATTAAGGCGACCAAAAGGTCGCCTTAATTTTTTATCATTTCCGCCCGGCGCTATTAAAAATCCGGTAACTCATCCAGCGTTATCACCCGCTCGTGGTTATACACATGCACCTTGTGTGCTTGGGTATTGTAGTACTCGCCAGTCCAGAAGTTACTGGGGCTGGTTACACCTTCCGCCGTATCCGTGTCATTCCACACCACAAAATACAACCACCAGGCATTGTCTTGCGCCATCAGGTCAGGGTCGGGAATATTGCTGTTTTCGCTCAACGCGACCATTTTGCGCTCCTGTGGATAGGCTTTCGCCATGTTGTAAACCGATGCTTGCGACTCGTAATTACGATTGCCGTCATAAATATCGTGACTGACGATATCCACATAAGCATCACCCGGATACCAGGCCGCACTCTGGCCATTCCACACCCAAATCAGGTTATTCAAACCATAGTAATTGGTCAGGCGATCGTACAGATGACGCCACAACACAACTTGCGCATAAGCGGCTGGAATACCATCGGTGCGATCACTGCGCCCCCACCAGAACCAGCCACCCGAAGCCTCGTGCAGTGGGCGCCACAATACAGTGACGCCAGCATCTTCCAATTTTTGTAATTCGGCGGCGATCAGTGCGATATCCGCTTCCATATTGGCAAAGCTGGCACTGGCGGTGTTCAACTGGCCGTTGGCAAGCGGGATGCTGAAAGCGGTATCCGCCGTGTAGAACTCACCAATAGTATTATTGCTGGCATTAGGATCGCGCCAGTGCCAGGCAAAGGTCACCAAGCCACCGCGATTCCAGTGCGTTATCGCCTCTTCTGTCTGCGCCAGACCGGGGTTTCCGGCCCACAAGCCGTAGTTCATGAAGTCGTACCCCATGATTGCCGGAGCACGGCCGGTGTCGTTAATCACCCGCTGGTACTGGTCGATATTGTCCTGCCAGGTTAAATCTTGCTGGCCGGAGAGCATGTAATTGCCCCAAATAGATTGCAGGTAACTAAATACTGACTTGGTCGTTGCATTGGCATTGGCATTAACCGGTGCGGTGCGAGCCGGTGCCTGGATTCCACTGCCCTTACCTGGACACATACTGGTAGACAAACACACCTGTCCCGCCTGGAAACCCCAGCTGCCGTTATCCGTGGCACACAGATTCAATTTGGAGGCACCAATCATGCAGTAGGAGAAATTCCCTGCCCCCGAGTCAGCGGCTGAGCCATAGACGATACAGGAATAGCTGTTTTCCCAGCCCCAACCATCGCCATCCGGATCGGAATCCGCAGAGCGGCAATAAGGCCAGCCACTGGCAGTAGCATTGGGAATAACACCGCTAGGGGCGCTGCTTGAACTGCTGCTGGATACACTGGAGCGCAGGCTGCTTGATAAGGCACTGCTAGAGCTGGACGACCGACTGGATGACAAGACCGAAGACGATGTACTGGTGACAGCACTGGATGACACACCACAGCCGGCCACAAGGCCAAAAGGCGATGGCTGTGCCACACAGGTGCTATTGGCAATGCAGCTCTTGCCGTTTTCGTATCCCCAGCCACTGGTTGTGGTGACGCAAGACGGATACAAAGTGCCATACCAATTACATTGGGATGCAGTGGTCGTGCAAGCGGAAGACGCCGACGATGCCACCCGGCTCGATGAGGATGACGCTGGCACAACGGAAGAGGAACTACTGGACACTACACTGGAGCGAGAAGCGCTTGAAGGCGCCAGGCTGGATGATGGGGACGAACTGCTACCCCTACAAATCGCACCGGTAATAACCGGTGTCTCTACTGCGCCGTTGGTATTTACCTGCACACCAAAGGAAACGGTTTGCCCCGGCTGAATCGTCCCATTCCATGCTACGTTAGATGCCGTGTAGGGGTTAGTTCCCGACAATGTGGCATTCCAACTGCTGGTAATGCGGTTATTCACATAAGACCAGCCCACCGTCCAGCCGCTCAAGGTAGAGGTGCCCGTGTTGGTGATCTCGATACTGGCTGTTGCGCCACTACCCCAGGCATTGCTCACGACATATTTACAGTTCGCCGTTTGGGCTGAGGCCCAAGGCGCTGCGGCCACACCAATCCCCAGAAGGACGGCAAAGCCACAGCGTTTGAGATGGGAAAGTTTCATCAGAAGTTCTCCTTTTGTTAGTTATTATTCGGCGCAAGGAAATGCAATGCAGCAGTATCCAGGGCCGAGACAAGCCTGCCGTGGACTAACAACAACTATCGAGGAAAGAGTAATGACGCGACAGCAATAGCCTGCAGAAAAGCCATAGTAAAGAGAGAAACCCCAAATGAAACGGGTTACATTGACGCAACCAATGAATGAAGTGACATTAAGTGATTAGTGGGAGCTGGTTCACAAGCCGGAGAGGCTGCGCAAAAAAGCGCGTTGGGCTACCGCCGTTTGTTCACCGTGATACGGCATCAGCCACCAGGTTTCACTGGCCTGCATGCTTGCCTTGGGTGCAAGTGTTTTATAGGGCGCATGCACTTCTAACTCCAACAGCCCAGGGTAAATATTGGCGTTGGTAAATTCCTGATACAACTCAACCTGCCCCTGCTCGGGGTGGATTGCCGCTTTTGGCTGTAGCGGGAATTGAATGATCAATAGCTGCTGGTCACGGAAAGCCGCTAGCCACCCCTGCGAAGGCTGGACAAACACTTTTCC
>JACCDS010293765.1_pt1 | contig 12206 bp, 13 predicted proteins | sample 7446441 | NCBI WGS metagenome assembly JACCDS01 (sample SAMN15323445, study PRJNA562643) | freshwater metagenome | isolation source: river surface water | place: USA:Blue River Watershed | collected 2017-08-17
CAATCTCGCCCGCAGCCTCGCCGAAGGCCTTGAGGCACTTCTTCATCGCGGCCAGTTCGACATCAGATGGATCGATCATGGCGACCCCCGTACTGTCGACGCGACCTTCCTTGACCCGCAGCCAGTTGCCGTACAGCGCATGAAACGCGTTTTGGCAGCGTTGTGAGCAGAACACCCAGTCGATGGGATAGCGCCGGGGATGGCCGACACCGTGACGGTTGTCGGTGTGGCCGAATCCCCGGGCCTGTCGTTTGCAGACCCAGCATTTCATCGGCCTCCCTCACTGTGCCCACGACGGCTTGCCGGTCACCGGTGCGCGTTGTGGAGCCGGTGCCTGATACGCAGGCGCAGCCGCCTGCGCCGGAGCGCCGGAATGTCCACTGCCCGGAGCCTTGGGCGGCACGCCCATCAGTTTTGCGTAGTCGGGGTGATCAGGCTCGACCGCGATCTTGACCACGTTCCTGTCTTGGCCCTTGCCATCCTTCTCAATGTCCACGCGCGCCAGAAACTCCAGGCCATCCAGTTCATGAAAACCCTGGATGCGGCGCGCGGCGGCGGCCTGCGGGCTGTTGTCCTGGGGATGAACGTTGCGGGCGCTGTTGAGCGCGGCGCGGATAAAACTGCGCCCCATCTGACCCCAGGTCGGCCCCTTCTTGGAGTGCAGGCCGATGTTGCTCCACATCTTGCGCTTGGCATGGTCGCCCGCCGTGACGACAAACTCGGCAGCGAGGTAGACAGAGCCGGTTTCGAAGGACTCGGTGGCGTAGCCGCCGCCCCAGCCTTGTTCCGGATCGTCATAACCACCGGGCTTGATGGTCATGCGCACTGGCACGACAGCCCCCTTGGGGATCAGGTCAAAGCCCGACTGTTGAGGATCGGCATCTTGGAAGTCAAAATAGTTGGAAGACATGGCGATTACTCCTTGGATTCGGTGGTGTTTGCTGTAGTGGGGGTGCCGGTGCTGCCGGGCATGGGCAATGGCGACTGGCCTGCGCACTTGGCGATCAGTGCACCGAGATGCGGCGGCTCCAGCAGGTCGAGGCGACCGCTGCGGTCTTTGGCCGGGAAACCGTAGGGATTGACGGTGTGCGTGACGAAGGCGCGGTATGTACTGCCGTCCTCGGCCTTGATCTCGGCCAGCGTCACGACCTCGTCGACGATGCCGGGCAGCTCCAGGCTGGTTTTGCTGCCTTCGATCTGCGGCACGAACACCTTGCGGTTGTAGTCATCGAGACGTTCGTCGAGGATGGCGACGAACACCACGTTCTTGCCGCGTGCGTGCTGCAGATGAGTCAGTGCGCCGATCATTTCCTGGCCAAGCAGGCCATAGGCGGCGCGCAGATCGGGTTTGCCGCTACGGTCGCTGGTGGCACCGGGTTGCGTCTTGCACCATGCGAAGCACTGCCGGGACAGCTGCGTGATCGAGTCGAGAAAGAAGGTCTGGTAGCGGTCGAGCTGCGTCGGGCTGCCAAATTTCTCGATGACGTGGTCGTAATGCGCCTGCGAGAACGCGCTCTCCGGCGGCAGTGACTTGTCCGGGCCTGCGAGGAACACGAAAAAGTCGCGGCTTTCCGGCCACGAGGCCGGGCGGATGGTGTCGCCCGGCCAGTCGGCCACGGCGAGGTCGCCCGCCTCGATGTCGAGGAACAAGGTGGTGGCAGGGTCGAGGTCTTTGAGCCGGGTGGTCTTGCCGATGCCGGATTTGCCCAGCATCAGCAACTTCACACCCTTGCGCTCGGCCAAGCGCTGCTGCGCGGAAATGATCGGGAGGGACATCACGCCACCTCCTTCAGTTGTTCCGCGACCGCCGGATTCCAGAGGATCTGGTAGCCGCTGTGGCCGTTGCGCGAGTACGGCATGGCTTCGGCCCATGCTTCACCGGCCTCGGTCAGTTCCCACTCGTCCCGGTCGTTGCGGAACTGAAGGCCGCCGGATGCCAGCAACTGGTTCGTGGCCTTGGCTGAGCGACTCAGTAATTTGCCGAGCTGTGTGGCGTTGAGCGAGCAGATCGGCTCGTTGGCGGCAGGCAAAGCGCGTCGCAGCACTTCCGTGGTCAGGCCGGTGTTTTCCTGAATGCAGGTCAACGTGGCAGCCATTGCAATGCCGGTCTTGACGCCCGGTACCTTGGCGACCGCTTCGCCGATCAGCAGGATGGCGGTGACGCGATCTTGGGTCGGCGCGGGCAAGGCAGCCATCGTGGTGGCGGCGGAATACGCGCCTGTCTTGCGGATTGCAGGCAGCACTTCACCGGTGATCCAGCGCTTGAAACGTTTGGCTGCATCCTTGGTGCTGCCGAGGATCAGGGCGTAAAGGCCTGACTCGTTGACGTGGTTGGCACGCTGTGTGCGCCCGAGGCTATCGATGACCTCCAATTTCTGGAGATCATCGGCGTCGACATGGGACTTGATCGCCTGAGACGGATTGCCCATCTCCAGGGCGTCGCAGACATCGGTGGCGTTGAACCACGGCAGCCCGAGTTCATCGACCTGGACGCGCACGGCGTGCGCTTCGAACTGGAAGGGAATGATCGCGCTCATGATCAGCCCTCCCACGACACGTCGGCGATACGGTCGACTCCACGCGCGGCACGTTTGCGCACCTCGGTGTGGAGTTCTTCCAGCGCAGTGCGGCGGCGACCGAGCGCCAGCGATTCCGCGTTTGCTGTCTGGATGGCAAAAGCCAGCTCGTCCACAGTGGCGACATCGAGCGGGACAACGACGTACTGACCGTCCGCGCGGCGATACCGGATTTCGTCAGGGAGGTGTTCGCCGTAGATGGACGGCAGCTGTTGACGCAGCGAGGCGATGAGATTGGTGCTCATGGTCATTACTCCGAATCGATGGAAAGGGTGAAAGACGGCTTGCCGGAATCCACGGTGCGAGCGGCGGCGAACTGCTGTTGCAAAGCAGGCGGCCAGTTCGTGAAGCGGGATTCGGAGACGGACAACTTGATGTCGAGGTAACCCTCGACCTTCTCGCCTGAGGCGACGATGCGTTCAGCGATCTCAGCCAGTTGCTTCTGATCCCAGCTGACCTTCTTGGGCAGCTCGAACTTCAGGTGCAGCGGGCCATCGCTGATGTGTGCGGTGCCGAAGTCACGGCCGGATTCGCGCAGCGCGGTGCGTGCCTGCTCGCCGTAGCACTGATCCAGTGCCGCATCGAACTTGGTGCGCGCCTTCTTGAGCCAGTCGATGGCTGCATCAAGGTTCTTGTCGATCTCGTGTTTCTGCTCGGGCGGCAATGCGGCCAGTTGGTTGACGGACATCTCGGCGATGTCGGCGGGGAAGATGGTGATGTCATTCATCGCATCTCTCCTCAAACCGCCGCGCGTTCGGATGTCGAGTCGTGCAGCGCTTCGCGCTCAAACTCGAGGATCGCGTCGACCGGGTAGCCGACACGCTTGGACAGCTTCAGGTAGCGTGGACCGCGACCCTCACTGCGCCAGCGCTGCAAAGTCTTGGGGCTCACGCCCCAGCGTTGCGCGAGCTCGTTTTCGTTGAGCACGCGGCGATCACCGGGTGACATGGTGTTGATCGCCTGCTGTGGCGACCGGGGGATACCGCTGGTTGGTGTCTGCATGGAATGCTCCTGTGACGTTGTTGAGTAACAGGTGTCATTCCAAACTTCGGGTGGCGAACCTTTAAGGGACGCAATGGCGAACCACGACGGAACTCCAGGTTCGCCAATGGCCCAGGGCAGAAAAGCAAACGGCGAGCACATGGCTCGCCGTCATCGGGTGTGTCTGGAGGCAAATCAGGCGTCGGAAAAGCCGAGCAATCGACGCTGCGCAGCCCAATCGCGCGGTAGTTGCTCTTGGCGGCCACGCAAGGTGTGCAGATTCAAGTGGCGTGGCTGACGTCCTTCGAATATCGCCTCCACGATATCGGGGGCCAGCATGGTCATGCGCAAGACCTCGGCAGCCCAGCCCGGTTCCACTTTGAAGGCGTGCGCCAAGTCCGTTGTCGTGGAGTAGGTGCCATCGTCGATCAAGCGCTTCCAGTAGAAGGCCTTGCCCAGCGTTTTGATCATCGGCACATCGAAGCCACCGATTCGGTCCGCGATCTCGGGGGCTGGCGGTATCAGCAGCTTCCGGTTCTGGCGGCGCTTGATCGTCAGGGGCACCAAGGTGACCCGCTGCCCCTCGCTGACATAACTTCGCGCCTCGACTCCAATCTCGATGCGGACGGCGCGCTGGCGCTGGTGGGTCGTGGCATTCATGCCAAAGCCTCCTCGACACACTCTTGGGACTCTTCGATCAAGGGATGCGTGCTGATGTCCGCACCGAATCCGATCCAACCGTCCTCCCGCCAAACGATATCCAGGCCGTGCCCGTGTAGTTGCACGCGTTCGATCAACAGCCGTGTGATCCGTTGCTGCTCGGCGGGGAACAGTTGCGACCACACGTCACCGATGCGCTGCATGGCGACCACCACCTGTGCCTCGTCCAGCGTCGACCCCGCCGGATGCTGCTGGCAGGATCTCCACACTGCGATCAGCATTTGCGGCGATGAAAGCGCTGCATGGATTTGTGCCAACACGGCGTTTTCGATCTCGGCGGCTGGCAGGTGGCCCACGTCCGGGGTATGCGGAGACAGGCTGGCACCTGCGTTGCGCCGCTTGTGCAGGTAAGGCACGTAGTAGCGGTACTGCCGACCGTTTTTCTTCTTGACGAAGGAGTGCAGCATGCGTTGGCCATCCGGTGCGAACAGAAGTCCCGCCAGCAGCGCCGGATGCTTGGCTCGGTGTTCGCGCGGAGCCTGCTTTCGCCTCTCAATGAAGGCGTGTGCCGCGTCCCACAATTCTTGAGAAATGATGGGGTCGTGCTGGGCCGAGTACCACGTCTCGTGATTGCAGATTTCACCGAGGTAAATGCGGTTACGCAGCAAGGTAAAGAGGTACTGCTGATCGATGCTGCGCCCCAATCGCTCACGGCCGGACTGGGTGACCCATGCCTTGGTGGTATGCCCTTCGATATCCAGTTCGCGGACGAGTCGCGCAGCCGAGCCATGCTCGGCGTAGCGGCGGAAGATGTCACGTACCAGCGCAGCTTCACGGTCGTTGATGACGAGCTTGCGTTCGACCACGTCGTATCCGAGAGGCGGGACTCCGCCCATCCACAGGCCTTTGGCCTTGCTGGCGGCGATCTTGTCGCGGATGCGTTCGCCGGTGACCTCGCGTTCAAACTGCGCGAATGACAAAAGGATGTTGAGCGTCAATCGGCCCATTGATGTGGTGGTGTTGAACTGCTGCGTGACCGCGACAAAGGAGACGCCGTTGCGGTCGAAAACCTCGACCAGCTTTGCGAAGTCCGGCAGGCTGCGCGTGAGGCGGTCGATTTTGTAGACGACCACGGTATCGATCTTCCCCGCCTCGATGTCGATCATCAGTCGGCGCAACCCGGGCCGTTCCATGTTGCCGCCAGAGTAGCCGCCGTCGTCGTATCCGTCATCGACGGCTATCCAGCCTTCATGCCGTTGGCTTGCAATGAAGGCCAAGCCTGCATCACGCTGTGCCTCGAGGCTGTTGTATTCCTGATCGAGGCCTTCGTCAGTGGACTTGCGGGTGTAGACGGCGCAGCGCTTCTTTGGTGTGACTGCGGGAGTTTGATTTCGACGCACTGAGCTCATACCGCCCCCTTCTTCGAAGCTGGTGCCTTCACACCAAAGAACACCGGGCCTGACCAATGGCTGCCTGTGATGCGTTTGGCCACAGCGGAGAGGCTCTTGAAGCGTTGCCCCTGGTACTCGAATTCATTCGATCCGCGCACCAGCACACGATGTTCAATGTCGTCGTAGATGCGTGTCAGGACGGTACCAGGCAGTAGGCGTTGGCTATCGCCGCGCAGTTGCTTGGGCAAGATGCCGGTTTCGCCAACCTCCTCAAGCTTCTTGCGCAGTGACGGTTTCAAACCGCCGAACGCGCGCTCTTGCATCCGGTAGGCCAGGCGACTTTCCAACCAGACCCGATGGTGGTGATTCGGCCGTTCATCGAAATGGTCGTCCCAGAGAGCCCAAAGATCATCCATCGAAAGATGGGGAATAGCCGCGACGCGGGCGGCGACTGAGGCGGGCGTTGGTGAGGTTGCGTGTGCTGTCATGGGCGAACTCCGTTGTTGTGATCGGGGTTCGCATTCACGCGCTGTTGGCCGGGGAAGCCAAGGCAAACGTGCTCGCTGTTTTGGGGGATGTCGCGCGATTGGCGGACACGAAGGCGCAACAGCGCGGCAGCCAAGAGATCAGCGATTTCTTGATGCCCGTGCCGTGGCCGTTCAGGTGATGTGCAAATGGAGATAGGTTCGATTTCTGTCATGGCAAGCGTTCCGATGGAAAACGCTGCTCATGCTAGAAACCAAGGGCACTTCGCGTAACGTGATTTAGCGGAAGTGCGCGGCCTTGACGCTATTTTTTTGGCCTGGTCAACTTACTCTTCAAGCAGACTACGCAGCATCCATGCGGTTTTCTCATGGACGTCGATGCGCTGGGTCAGTACATCGGCAGTCGGCTGGTCGTTGGCTTCGTCCACAACGGGGAAGAGCTTGCGGGCAGTCCGGGCCGTAGCCTCTTGCGCAGCCACCAGATGGCGGACCATGTCGGTGGCCTTGGGCACTCCGTCTACTTCTTTGATGGAGGCCAGCTTGACGAACTCTTTGTAGGTTCCGGGTGCCGGGAAGCCCAAAGAGCGGATGCGCTCTGCAATGATGTCCAAGGCATTCCACTGTTCGGTGTACTGGGTCATGAACATGTTGTGCAGGCTGTTGAACTGCGGCCCGGTCACGTTCCAGTGAAAGTTGTGAGTCATCAGGTACAGTGTGTAACTGTCGGCCAGCAGGGCCGATAGGCCTTCAGCGATCTTCTTGCGGTCAGCCTCGGAAATACCGATATCCATTGCTAGTGCTTTGGTTTTCTTTTCTTTCATGATGAATTCCTATCGTGGAGATTGAATTACTCTGACCAGAAATGATTTTCGGGCTACCCAAAAATGGTGCAATAACACTATAGTAGCTCAAACTAATGCATCGCAACTGTCTGCAAGTGCCTTGTAGTACAGACGGCAAGTGGCGTTTTCGGTTAACCACGCAACCCAAGGAGAGAGAGATGGAAAACAAGGACGCAAGTTCTACAGGCAAGTGCCCCGTCATGCACGGTGGCGTCACCTCGGCAAGCATGACCAACATGGATTGGTGGCCCAAGGCGCTGAACCTAGACATCCTGCATCAGCATGACAGCAAGACAAACCCGCTGGGGGCTGGTTTCAACTACCGCCAAGAGGTCAAGAAGCTCGACGTCGAGGCGCTGAAGAAGGACCTCAAGGCCCTGATGACCGACAGCCAGTCCTGGTGGCCTGCTGACTGGGGCCATTACGGCGGCCTGATGATTCGCATGGCTTGGCACTCGGCAGGCACTTACCGCATCGCTGATGGCCGTGGCGGTGGTGGCGCGGGCAATCAGCGTTTCGCCCCCATCAACTCCTGGCCTGACAACGCCAACCTGGACAAGGCGCGCCGCCTGCTGTGGCCGATCAAGAAGAAATACGGCAACAAGCTTAGCTGGGCTGACTTGATCATCTTGGCCGGCAATATGGCCTACGAGTCCATGGGCTTGAAGACCTTTGGCTTCGCCTTTGGCCGTGAGGACATCTGGCACCCGGAGAAAGATACCTACTGGGGCTCTGAGAAAGAATGGCTAGCTCCCAGCGGCAGCTCGGGTAGCCGGTATTCCGGAGAGCGCGATCTGGAAAACCCGCTTGCCGCAGTGATGATGGGCCTGATCTACGTGAACCCCGAAGGTGTGGATGGCAAGCCCGATCCGCTCAAGACGGCTCACGACGTGCGCGTGACTTTCGCGCGCATGGCCATGAACGATGAAGAGACGGTGGCGCTGACAGCCGGTGGTCACACGGTCGGCAAGTGCCACGGCAACGGCAACGCGGCCAATCTTGGTCCGGCCCCGGAGGGCGCGGAGCTTGAAGAGCAAGGTCTGGGCTGGCAAAACCACACTACCCGTGGCATTGGTCGTGACACCGTGACAAGCGGCATTGAAGGCGCTTGGACGACCCATCCGACAAAGTGGGACAACGGCTACTTCGATCTGCTCTTGGGCTATGACTGGGAGTTGAAGAAGAGCCCGGCTGGTGCTTGGCAGTGGGAGCCCATCAACATCAAGGAAGAAGACAAGCCTGTCGATGTGGAAGACCCCTCCATCCGCTACAACCCCATCATGACTGATGCGGACATGGCGATGAAAATGGACCCCGAGTACCGCAAAATATCGGAGCGCTTCCACAAGGACCCGGCCTACTTCTCGGAAGTCTTTGCCCGCGCGTGGTTCAAGCTGACCCACCGTGACATGGGCCCGAAGTCGCGCTACATCGGCCCGGACGCACCGGCAGAAGACCTGATCTGGCAAGACCCGGTGCCCGCAGGCCGCAAGGACTACGACGTGGCTGCTGTCAAGGCGAAGATCGGCGCCAGCGGTCTGAGCATTGCAGAGATGGTCAGCACCGCATGGGACAGTGCCCGCACTTTCCGTGGATCGGACAAGCGTGGGGGGGCTAATGGTGCCCGCATCCGCCTCGCGCCGCAAAAGGATTGGGAGGGCAATGAGCCCGCCCGGTTGGCGAAGGTGCTGACTGTTCTGGAAAAGATCGCCGCCGACACGGGTGCCAGCGTGGCCGACGTGATCGTGCTCGCAGGCAATGTGGGCATTGAGCAGGCTGCCAAGGCTGCAGGCGTGACTGTGACGGTTCCCTTCGCCCCAGGCCGTGGTGACGCGACAGCCGAAATGACCGACGCGGAGTCGTTCGATGTGCTGGAGCCGCTGGCCGATGGTTTCCGCAACTGGTTGAAGAAGGACTACGTGGTCAGCGCGGAAGAGTTGCTGCTGGACCGTTCGCAGCTGATGCGCCTGACGGCTTGCGAAATGACCGCACTGGTCGGTGGCATGCGAGTGCTCGGTACCAACCACGGCGGCAGCAAGCATGGCGTATTCACGGACCGTGTTGGCGCGTTGACCAACGACTTTTTCGTCAACCTCACCGACATGGCCTACAGCTGGAAGCCCACCGGGCGCAACAGCTACGCCATCGTGGACCGCAAGACAGGGGCCACCAAGTGGACGGCGACCCGGGTCGATCTGGTGTTCGGTTCAAACTCTGTGCTGCGGGCTTATGCCGAAGTTTATGCCCAGGACGATAACAAAGAGAAGTTCGTGCAGGACTTCGTTGCCGCCTGGACCAAGGTGATGAACGCGGATCGATTCGATCTCACCTGAAATAAACGAAGCACTGCAATCAGTGGACTGAGCGACATCATCGTCGTTCAGTCTTTTTTATTTTGCTAAGCAACTCTGCAGCAGCACTAGTTTGGTTAAACGTGTTCGCACACTCAGTGCATTCGTTTTCAAAAACATCACCAATGGCTACTTGGTAACTAGCGTACCGGCAATTGCCCGTTCGAGACGAACTGATCGAAGCTGTCAAAGCTCTCGCCGTCTTGCCAGGACCGATCCCATGACCGTGGTTCAGCACTTTCCAGTAGCAGAAGGGTCAGGACGCGATCTCCTGTGGTGTAGCTGTGCTTGAACTCGCGCAACTTCATGTGTGGTGCCTCCTCCGGGCACCAGATCGCGGCAGACATCTCCGTGCCATCCCACTCCTGCTCAACGGTGGAATCAGCAGCCAGGGTGCCGGGTAATGGTTCCTGCGGATCGTCAGTGCGCCGAATGCGGGCGCGCGTCTTGACCGCGCTGCTGCTGCGCCATTCGTACTTCACGAAACCGTTGTCCCAATAGACAAGGATTGCTCGCTGCGTGGTGAATTTGATGAACCGAATACACAGCGCCTCGAACGACACCTGGAACCGTTTGGCAAGGGCGCTCAGGACATGCAAGTCGATGCGCTGGTTTGAGATCCACTCGCGCAGCAAGTCGCCAGGCATCAGCAGGTTGCTGGCAAAGTCGTCCGCCTCACGTTCGATGACACGGATAGTGTCCGCGCCGGAGTACACGCTTTCCTTGTCGCAGTTGAAACTTTGCCGCTGATCACGGTGAAGGATGAAGTGGCCCAGTTCGTGAGCGATGGTGAAACGCTGGCGCTCGGGGTTTGCCTTGCCGTTATAGAAGATGCCCCATTCTGCGGTGTCCTGTGGGTTGCGCACCAGCATGCCTTCGCAGCTATTGATGTCCAGCACCATCGGGGCCTTGATCTCCCGCACCCCTTTGCCGTAAGGCGTCTCCGGAAGCATCTGCCGGACGACTTCCAGATCCACGGCATCTGGCATGCCGTCGGCGTGCCAGGCCCGCAACCATCTCAAGACGGTGCTGGCCGCGATGGAACCGGTGAGGGGCTGGGATACGCTCAATTGTCAGACCGCCTTAGCTCTTGTCAGGGAACATGATTTTGAGGGCCTGACGGTAGCGATCCTTCTCCTCGTCCGTCATTCCAGCGTACTCGCGGAAGAAAGCCACATCTTCTGGACTGGCTTGGGGAACCTGATCGACGGGCTCCCCCATCACATCCTCCATCGTCACGCCCAGCACCTTGGCTATCGCCTGAATTCGCTCGGCAGAAGGGCGCTGGCCGTCCTTCATCTCCAGTTCCCATATGTACGCCTTGGTACAGCCGACAGCGTCGGCGACCTGTTGCAAGGTCAATTTCTTCGCCTCGCGTAAGCGTCGCAGGCGTGCTCCGAACGCTGAAGCCATAGCGATGCTCCTGTAGGGGAAAACAGTCAGTTAACAAAAACAAGACCGCCAGTATAGCCGCGAGATACAAACGAGGTCTAGATGTGCCGATTTGATTGACAAGCGGAAATCTGAGGTTCAGAATCGCGCTTGTATCTCGCCACTTTACTTGTGCGAGGTGCGTGTTCAGTAACCCAGTCGCTGGCCAGTGCAGTCCGTACATCGGTCGCAGACCTTCGACGCCGATCCAGAAAGGACGATCAAGATGAAGAAGACCTTTGTCGACGTGATGCTCGAGCTGCCGGTGGATGCCACGTTGCGCGACTTCCTGACCACCCACAGCCTGCCGGTGCCCCATGGCTTTGCCTGGGATGACACACCTGAGACCAGCCAGTTTCTGGTCGAAGCGGTTAAGGTCTGGCCCGACATTGCTGCCCGCGACCGGATGACAGCCAACCTCATGGCCAGCGTTCAGTTGGGCGATGCGGCAGGCAAGCAGGCGATGTTTGAGGCGGCCGTGGCCGATGGTGCTGCGCTGGCGGGCTTGGCGCTGTGTGCAAGTGACGTCCACCGTTCCTTCTGGCTCTACGTCCACCACCCGGCGCTGTTCGAGCGCGCCTATGACTTCAGCTTTTGGGAACAGCATGGGCAGCAGACGCAGCAATACGACCTTGGCTTGAAACGCCAACCGAACGGTTCGGATGCCAATCTGACAGCGTTGCGTCATGCCATCTCGGCTTTCTACAAGCGCGAACTGCAATGCGGAGACGGCAGCGTGGCGCACTTGGTCGAGCGCAGTCCGGGGGTGTTCCTGTTGTCGGTCCATGTCAAGGACATGGCGATGCTGCGCCTGGAGTTTGAGGGAGCGACCCTGAAGCGCCGGGTCGGCAACCCCAACATTCACATGGTGCTGGAGTACGCCAAGTCCACCGGTGTCGTGCGCACGCTGGTGCGCGGCGGGGCAAAGTATCAGCAAATGCTGGTCGAGGCCTTCGCGGAGCATGTGCTGGGCGTGAAAGCAAGCGCTCACAAGATCAAGTCGCCGACTCTGGATCTGTCGATGCTGCGCACCGGGTTCGATGTGCCGGAGGTCTTTGAGGACGGTTTTTCGATGGTGCAGCTCAAGGCACTCACCCTGCTCAGCCCCGACACGGCGCTGAAGATCGAATGCACGGCGATGCAGTCCAGCCAGCAACGCTCGGTGCACGATTTGCTGAAGGAGAAACTCCCAGGCCCGCTGGAAGGTCAGTGGGCGGTGACAGCGGCACAGGTCAATCTCTATTACCCGCCCGAGCCGGGCAGGACTCGCCCCAAGGTGGTCACCATCGAAGTGACCAGCAAAGGGCGGCTGAACCTGCACAAGTTCGACGCCAAGATGCAGGCGCAACTGGAGGGTTACCTTGTCGCGGTGGGCATCTTGCAGAAGGGCCAGACCCTCAGTGCCCAGGAATTGCCGCCAGAGACCGACGCAGTCAGTTCATCATCGGCCTACGAGGACTGATCAATGGCGACGCACGATGCCTGGGCC
>JACCDS011032777.1_pt1 | contig 12206 bp, 9 predicted proteins | sample 7446441 | NCBI WGS metagenome assembly JACCDS01 (sample SAMN15323445, study PRJNA562643) | freshwater metagenome | isolation source: river surface water | place: USA:Blue River Watershed | collected 2017-08-17
CAAATATTGTTAAGCCAGGTAAAGATGTTACCATCGTAAGTTTTGGAAAAATGATTTCAAGAGTTGTTTTGCCTGCTATTGAAGAGTTGGAAAAACAAGGTATTTCTTGTGAATTAATCGATTTGCGTAGTGTTCGTCCGATTGACTATATCACAGTTGTTGAATCTGTGAAGAAAACCAATCGTTGTGTGGTAGTGGAGGAAGCCAATCCTTTGGCAGCTATTTCTTCTGAAATCGCTTATCATTTACAACGTTGGGCTTTTGATTATTTAGATGCCCCAGTCGTACGAGTTAATTCAAAAGATTTGCCATTGCCATATGCTCCAACGTTGATTGAAGAAATATTACCAAGTATTGAGCGCACGATTCAAGCGGTTAAAACCGTTACTTATAAAAAATAGATTTTTTTATATACAAAAATTGAGGAACACATTAGGCGACTGATGTGTTCTTTTTTTATTTATGGCGTATGTTTTGTTGACATTTATCAATTTTTAAAGAGGTTTTTTGTATTATTTTGATAATTTATTAGTTTTTATTTGTGTTTTTATAATCCGTTTTTTTTTGAAAATCGCTTGCAAGGATTGGTCAAAGTGAATAACCATTAATATTTACTAATCACTATAATTAATTTGTTAAATGAAACTTATTTTTAAAAAATATCTACATGGATGGATTTCAATTGTACTTATAAAATTAGTTGTTTTAGCTTCCGTGATATTTATAAATTCTTGTGAAACGGATAACGAGATAATTGAAACATCTACTCAAAAAGAATCAATTCAGAAATTTGAAAATATTGCTAAACAAACTACTTTTAAATTAAAGAATTCTCTTACGAATAGAATGTCTGTCATGAATGTTAATCGTAAAGATACTCTGAGCAAGGAAATCATGACGGAAATTGAGGCGAAAAGTCAATTATTACCATTGTTGGAAGCTTCAAAGGAGCTTTTACTTAGTTATGGTATTGATGAAGATGAAATTTCAGAGAGTCTAGACAAAGATGATCCAAGAATTATAGTTCTTAGTTTAGCGATTTTTAGTTCCAAATTTAAAAACCAAGATGTAGCTTTAAACTTAAATAGTATTCTAGGTACTGAATTGTATGCCAATAAAACTGATCCTCAGTTTTTAGATTGTTTAAGTAGGTCTGCAGGTATAGCTAAAGTCTTAGAGCTTTTTAATGAGAAAGTGTTGACTGAAATTGTTATAAAAAGGGCTTTGAGAACGCTGGCGAAAAAATATATAGGATGGGCAGGATTTGCATGGAGTGTATATGAATTTGGATCTTGTATGGAATGGTATTAAAATAAAATAATTATGAAAGATAAACATACGTTATTATCGCGATCTATATTGTATATATTCTTATCTATTGGAGGAATTTATCATGTTTTTAGTAATTTTTCTGAATATTTCAATGATCCTTCCTTCAAAGATTTATTTGCAGCATTTGTGGTTGTTCCATTGCTAGGATATGCTGGAATTAAAGATTTGTTGAAGGCTATTCGCATATCGAAAAATGATAATTGAGCGATTAAAATTTAACTTATTGATCAATAAAAAAGTCCCAGATATTCTGGGACTTTTTTGTTTTGAACCTCAAACCTCAAAACCTATAACACATAAATGAATCGCGAGCCATCTACATCAATTCCTTCTAATTTGATTCTTCCTTTTCTGGCTTCTAATAATTCAATGGCTTCTTTCGGACTGTTAACTGCTTTGTCATTGATTTTCGTAATGATGGAACCTTTGTTCAATCCATACATTTCCAAACGTCCATCAGATAAAACTTCAATGACTTTAACCCCTGTTGTAATATTGAATTTCTCTTTGTCAGAGCTGGATAAATTACCAAATTTTGCACCTAAAAAGTCGGATTTGTAGGATTCTCCTGCGTCACCTTTAACAATGGAAGTGTTTCCGTCTTTGTTTTTTAGTGTTACTGCAAATTCTTTGTTTTGACCATCACGGTTGACTGTTACATTGACTTTTTCTCCTGGTCTTTTGCTACCTACCAATTCCATTAATTTGGCCAAAGTTTTGATCTCATTACCATCAATTTTTACGATAACATCATTTATTTTTATACCAGCATCTTTAGCAGCACTATTCTCAGCGAAACCATTGACATAAACTCCGGTAGTGGTTTTTAAATCTTTTTCTTCTGCTAATTTGGAATTAACATCTGAGATAGTAACGCCCAAAAATCCTCTTTGCACATTACCATATTTGATTAAATCGCCAGATACTTTTTTAACAATACTTACGGGTACGGCAAATGAATATCCTGCAAATTGCCCCGTTCTAGAATAAATAGCAGTATTAATTCCAACAAGTTCCCCTTTTAAATTGACTAAGGCACCGCCCGAATTTCCTGGATTAACCGCGGCATCCGTTTGAATAAATGATTCAAGAGGGTTGGCAGATGCCTCGGAATCTCTGTCAATGATATTTTGGCGCCCTTTGGCAGAAACGATTCCGGCAGTTACTGTTGATTCTAGATTAAAAGGATTTCCTACGGCTAATACCCATTCCCCAACTCTTAAAGCATCTGAATCACCAAAGGTTAGAAAAGGTAGATTATTTGCTTTGATTTGAATGACAGCCAAATCAGATGAAGGATCGGTTGAAATTACTTTTGCTTTGAATTCTCTTTTGTCGTTTAACATAACTGTTACTTCTTCAGCCTCCGCCACCACGTGATTATTGGTAACAATGTAGCCATCAGCACTGATGATTACACCCGAACCAGATGCTTCTTGTAATTGAGGTTGTTGTCTACGCCCTCCTCCAAAAGGATCACCAAAACCAAAGAAATCATCAAAGGGACTGGAAAATTGTCGTCCAGAAGATTTTTGAGCGACTTTTGTCTTAATGTGGACAACGGCAGGAGTTGTTTTTTCTGCTGCAAAAGTAAAATCTCCAGGGTTCCCAGGAATTGATGGAGAAGAAACTGATGTTGTAAATGCGGAAGGACCTTCTGAAATAGATCCTGAATTACTTAGGTTGAATAATTGAAATGCACCTAAAGTTATACCACTGGATAATAAGGCGATAATTACGTAGGTCTTAATTGAATTTTTCATTTCCATTGCTATAAATTTTTAACGTGTTTAATTTCTTGCTGCGAATTTAACGCAAAATGTTAATGCTTTGTTTCGTATTAACAAAAATTAAGAAAAGTGGTTTTGAAATTACAATGCAACTGAAGTTAAAATACCACTTTATATAGCGGGCTATCATGTCTGCCTAACTCAATCAGCGAATGTAAAAGAGTAATGAAGATAATTGTTAAAAATCACTAAGTTGATTTTTAATATCAGTTTTAACATAGATTGTTTGATGGATTTTTTTAGGGGAACCAAGTCCCCTTACCCCCTGCAATTTACGGTTTAAAAAGTTCAGTTGTTTGATAAAATGATTTAGGGAATTTTCAAAGATTTTAATTCCTGAATTTTAATGCGAATTCTGAACTTAAATTTGTTTTAAGTACCTGTTTCCTATGAATAGTTGAATCCTAAATTTTCATATCCACGCATAAATAGCTAATTTTGCGCTTTCATTTATTTTAATTGAATATCCTATGATTTTAAGTGAGCAAGAACAGCTGAGAAGACAAAAGCGATTAGACTTGATGGCCCTAGGGATTGATCCGTATCCAGCGGAAGAATATCCTGTTAATATTCAATCTTCACAAATTTTGTCAGAGTACAAACCGGACTCGAATGATTTTCAAGAGGTGGTATTGGCAGGTCGTTTGATGGGTTTTAGGATCATGGGTAATGCTTCTTTCGCTGAACTTCAAGATGCATCAGGTCGTATTCAATTGTATTTTAGAAGAGATGATTTGTGTCCAGATGAAGATAAAACCCTTTACAATACGGTATTTAAAAAACTTTTGGATATTGGTGATATCATTGGCGTAAAAGGCTATGTTTTTACCACTCAAATGGGAGAAATTTCGGTTCATGTGCGCGAGTTTACTATTTTATCTAAGGCATTAAAACCTTTGCCGGTAGTAAAAGAAGCAGATGGTCAAACTTATGATGCCTTTTCTGATCCTGAAATGCGCTATCGTCAACGTTACGTAGATTTAATTGTTAACCCAGGAGTAAAGGATATTTTTATTAAGCGTGCCAAAATCATTTCAACCATGCGCGCCATGTTTGATGAGCGAGGTTGGTTGGAAGTGGAAACGCCAGTTTTACAGGCCGTACACGGTGGAGCTTCTGCAAGACCGTTTAAAACCCACCACAATACTTTGGATATGCCATTGTATTTAAGAATTGCCAATGAATTGTATTTGAAGCGACTCATTGTGGGTGGTTTTGATGGAGTATATGAATTTGGTAAGATGTTCCGTAATGAAGGAATGGATAGGACGCATAATCCTGAATTTACATCTTTAGAATTCTATGTAGCCTATAAGGATTATCATTGGATGATGAATTTGACGGAAATTATTTTTGAGACAGTAGCTAAAAAATTGCATAATCAAACCAAGATTCAGGTAGGTGAGCATCAAATTGAATTTGCAGGGCCATATCCAAGATTGACCATATCTGGAGCAATTTTGCAATATTCAGGTGTAGATGTAGATGCGTTGTCGGAAGATGAGCTTCGTGCTCAATGTTTATCTTTTGGAATGGAAGTGGATGAGCAGATGGGCAAAGGTAAATTGATTGATGAGTTATTTGGTGAAAAAGTTGAAGCTAATTTGATTCAGCCTACTTTTATTACAGATTATCCTGTGGAGATGTCACCATTAACAAAGAAGCATCGCTCAAAAGAAGGTTTAGTAGAGCGTTTTGAATTGTTTGTGAATGGAAAGGAAATTGCGAATGCCTATTCTGAATTAAATGATCCAATTGATCAAAAAGAACGTTTTGAAGACCAATTGCGTTTGGCTGAAAAAGGAGATGACGAAGCGATGGCCATGGATCATGATTTTATTCGTTCATTGGAATACGCGATGCCTCCTACTTCCGGTATTGGAATTGGGATTGATCGTTTGACGATGTTAATGACTAACCAAGCATCCATTCAGGAAGTCTTGTTTTTCCCACAAATGCGTCCAGAAGTTGTGAAAGAAGTCGATTCTGAACAATCTTTTAAAGATCGTGGTGTTGCAGAAGTATGGATTCCAGCCTTGCAAAAAATGGGAATTTTAACGATTGATGGTTTGAATGAAGCGAATCCCAATAAAGTATTCAATGATCTTGGTGGCATGCGTAAAAAGTTGAAAATTGATGCGCCCATGCCAACTAAAGAAGAAGTGGAAAATTGGATAGGGAAGAAGTAGGTAACAGGTAATAGGTAATAGGTAATAGTTAATAGGGATTAAGAGTTAAAAAAACATTTCTTTAAAACTATCCAAAGCTTCATTTATTGAATTTTATTTACCACAAAGATTCTTTTACCTAAATCATTATTTTGTCTTGGACTGAAGTCCAAGCCTATAAGATGTTTCGAACCTACGGTTCTTCATGCTACATTATGTTGAAATTACCACAAAGGTACGGAGTTTCTATTACCTAATAATTCGAATTAAGGGTTAAAAAAACATCTCATTCAAATCTTCCAAAGCTTCATTTATGGCCAAGGCTTAATCCCAACGAAAGATTTGAACGAAGCCTACTAAATTATGGATTATGAATATTTTTTTGAACTGAATAATTCCATGATTTAAATTCATACTTCATAACTTATAATTTATAATTCAATAAATCGGTCTTGGATTAAGCAAAAGAAAGTTTTTTTGTTTCTTTTTTTTAAAAAAAAAGAAATACCATGGAAAAAGAATTAGCCCATAAATTGAATTGTTGTCAAAGAAATAGGTTAGTATCCAATTTGAATTCGCTTTTATATATTCATATAGAGTTGATCCTATTAATAATTTCAACCCTTAATTCGCATTAATAGGTAATTTTGATATTCTAAAATGAATTTTGTATTTACTACAATCGGATAACCGATAACTTTTTTGAGTAATCTCATTATTTAAACATAACAATCATAAAAAAAGCCTCCATTGCTGGAGGCTTTTTTGTTTCCCTTTAACTAGAGATCAATGTTGCAATCTTTTTAGGTAATCCTATATATATTGTTAGTTACTGATTTGCTCTAATCAAATACAACGAAGAAAAATTAGATTTTCTTTACGTTGATTGCGTTTGCACCACGTTTTCCGTCAGTTACCTCGTAAGAAACTGAATCGTTTTCACGGATAGTAACTCCAGCTAAGCCAGTTACGTGTACGAAGATGTCTTCACCTGTTTGATCATCTACGATGAAACCGAAACCCTTAGTTTCGTTGAAAAATTTTACTTTACCAGTTTGCATAAAAAAAATGTTAAAAAATTAAAACCCAAACAATTTAAACTGCGCAAAAAAAGACCGGATGAATTTAGAATCGAAAAACTGGAATAATCAGAGGAGATACTAGAGACAGGAAGTCGAGAATTTTGAAGAATTAAATAATTTAAGTGCTCAAATGTATAAAAAAATAAATTAGATGCAAGCATATTTAAAATAAATTATTTGAAATTTAATATTTTTATTTTAATTATATAATTTTTTATATCTAAAATTGTATTATTTTAATTAATTGATTGTATTGAAATCAAAAAAAATAGTTTTATCTTTGCATAATATTCACTCGTCAATGGAAAAGCTTAAATATTTTGTTGAAAATCAGGCTTTTGGAGTTTGTACTCGATTAGGGGAGAAGTTTAAAATATCTACAAGTAGTATTCGATTGTATTTTATTTACACTTCCTTTATCACTATGGGATCACCCATTATTATCTATTTAATCTTGGCTTTTTGGATGAATATTCGTCGATACTTACGCCAAAGGAACAATCCTTCTGTTTGGGATATTTAATTTAAGTCTTTAAACGTCTTTTTCCCTTTTATAAAATACTGCACAATAATCCACTTGGGAAATAAGGAAACAGGCCATTCTTTTTTTAAATTTTTTTGACTCTGTTTGTGAAAAATCAAATAATTATAGAATCCGAAATGTGCTTTGATAATTGCTAATAAATGTTTCCATTGAGAACCAAAAGCAAATTTAAGCCCAGCAATACCATCCAAAATTAATCTAAATAAGATGATCGTTAACCTCTTTTTAGGAGGTAAATTTTTAGATAACAAAATTAAATTGTTACGGAAGTTTAAATAGGTCTTGAACGGACTTTCTTGGTTTAGTGTCCCGCCACCCACATGTAAAACTTCACTTTCTTGCACGGCTGCACATTCATATCCAGCTCTCCTGAATCTCCAACATAAATCAATTTCCTCTTGATGAGCAAAGAAATATTCATCTAATCCACCCACTTCCCAATACTTTTTTGCATCTATCATTAAACAAGCTCCTGTTGCCCAATGCACCTTTTCCGTCTGATATTGACCCACATTTTTTTCTAAAGTGTCAAAAATTCTCCCTCGGCAAAATGGATATCCTAAGCAATCAATCATTCCTCCAGCTGCACCTGCATATTCAAAATATTCAGGAGAATCGTATTTTAAAATAAATGGTTGAACTGCTGCGGTTCTTGGATTTTTTTTAAAATACTCGACCAATGGAGGCAGCCAATTTGTTTTTGGTTCAATATCTGAGTTCATTAAAACAAAATAATTGGCTTCAATTTGTTGAAGGGCATAATTATATCCTCCAGCATAACCTCGATTTTCCTTGATTTTAATTACCCTGATTTCAGGATAATTATTTTCTAGAAAAACTAGAGAATCGTCAGAAGAGCAATTGTCTGCCACATATATTAAAGCATCTTGAGAAGTTTCTATGACTTTGGGTAAAAACTTTTCTAAGTAATTTTTTCCGTTAAAATTCAGGATGACAATTGCTACAGACATAAATTGGATTTGATGCAAAGTTAAAGGTTTTAATGAAATAGAATTTCAATGATAAAAATGTATTTTTGTCCCAAAATAAAATTCATTCAACAAATAATAATGGCCAACTCTATTTTTCGTAAAAAATCAGTTGAAAAAATCATATCCGATCAAAAAGCAATAGAAAGTCTGGAAGGTCATTCTATGTTGAGGAATTTAGGTGTCAGAGATTTGACATTCATGGGAGTCGCCGCCATTATTGGAGCAAGTATTTTTTCAGCCATTGGTCAAGCTTCTGCCAATGGAGGGCCTGCAGTTTCTTTATTATTTGTTTTTACCGCTTTGGCTTGCATGTTTACTGCATTTTGTTACGCTCGATTTGCCTCTACTGTACCAATTAGCGGTAGTGCATACACTTATGCTTATACTAGCTTGGGAGAAATTGTTGCCTGGATATTAGGATGGAATTTATTGTTAGAATATGCTATTTCAAATGTTGCAGTAGCTATTTCTTGGTCTAAATATTTTGTTGATTTGTTGGAAGGTTTAGGTTTGCACGTGCCAGAATACTTAACCATGGATTTTTTATCTGCTAAAAGGGCTTTTGTTCAGGCAGAACCTTTGCTTGCGCAAGGTCAAAATTTAAAATCGCTAAATGTGAACATTAGAGAGGGGTATATAGCCTATGCACATGCTCCCAATATTCTGGGTTGGCATTTTGTTGCGAATATTCCTGCCTTATTAATTACAGTTGCCATAACTTATTTGGTTTACATCGGTATCAAGGAAACTAAAAATATGAACAATATTTTAGTTGTTTTAAAATTATTGGTGATCATGATTGTTGTGGGTGTAGGGGCATTTTATGTACAAGTGGAAAATTGGACACCCTTTGCTCCGAATGGAATTAGTGGGGTTTTGAAAAGTGTAGCAGCCGTTTGTTTTGCTTATATTGGATTTGATTCCATATCTACTACCGCAGAGGAATGTAAAGATCCACAAAGAGATATTCCCAAAGCAATGATGTGGGCATTGATTATTTGTACAGTATTGTATGTGTTGGTGACATTGGTATTGACAGGAATTGTTCCCTCTCATAGTTTAGCCGGTATTGAAGATCCCTTAGCCTTTATGTTTATGAAAGTAAATTTGCCTGGTGTAGCTGGAATTGTTGCTGCCAGTGCTGTAATTGCTCTAACTAGTGCTTTGTTGGTTTATCAGATGGGTCAACCTAGAATTTGGATGACAATGTCCAGAGATGGGTTGTTGCCCAAAGCATTTGCAAGAATTCACTCAAAATATAGAACACCCTCTTTTTCAACCATAATGACAGGTGTTTTAGTAGGGATTCCTGCTTTATTTGCTAATTTAGAAGAAGTGATTAATTTAAGTTCCATTGGAACTTTGTTTGCTTTTGTGTTGGTGTGTGGTGGAGTTTTGGTCCTAGATTTAGATCCTGAAAATCAAAAAAAATCGAAATTTAAGATTCCTTATATCAATGCCAGTTATTGGGTAGGTATAACTTGGCTGATTGCCATTTATTACTCGTTTAAGGGGACAGAGTTAACTACTTATTTTTCAGCAGATAGTAAAATGGATCATATCATTATGGCTGCATTTTTCTTTATTTGGCTAGTAATGGCTTATTTTAGTGTCACCAAGAAATTATCATTAATCCCAATTCTAGGTTTATTGGTCAATATGTATTTAATGACTCAAATGGGTGCTCAAAATTGGGAAAGATTTACTTATTGGTGTTTAGCTGGGGTGCTTATTTATTTTTCTTACAGCTACAGAAAAAGCAAATTGAGAGTCAATGAATAAGAAAAACTAAGAGGTATGATCCCTTAATATCAACCACTTTCCATTGATTTTTTTCATTAATAAAGTAAAGTGCCCACCCACATCACCTAATTTTGCTCGTTTTAAATCCCATTTTCCTACTACCCAAGCGGTTTTACCTGCTGTGATATCTACTTCCAAAATATTAAAAGTGAGTTGACCCATCGCATCTCTATTAGGATATGACTTTAGATACCTCTCTAATGTAGCGTTCCATCCTTTTGTAATACCATTTTTTCCAATGAACTTCAGCTCTTCTGATTTTTGGTAATATTGCATGAAGGCTTCAATATTTCCCTCATTCCATAAGTCTTGTTGGGTGAAAAGTACTTTTTTTACCTCCTCTTGATCTTTGGAAATTTGAGAAAATGAATGAAAACATATCAAGCAAAATGTTAGTAAAATCAATTGTTTTAGCATCGTTGGAAAATTTTTGATAAATATAGTTGTTTTATGGTCGACAAAAAACAGTATTTCGTATCATTCTATGACTCACATTTTTTGTTTTGAGTTTATTGTATCATTTTTGTAAAATAACAATTTTAAACCTTTCAAATTTCTCTATATGAAACGACTATTACCCATTTTTTTATCTATTTCATTGTTTTGTTCCCTTTATTTTTCTGCTTATTCGCAAGCGCAAGCGCCGGAAGAAAATAGATTTGTAAAATCTGTTTTAGTGGAAAAATTAGATGAGCCAATGGAATTAACATTTCTTCCAACCGGTCAAATTTTGTTTGCTGAAAGAAAAGGAGATGTAAAGCAATATGATCCACAAACTAAAATTACCAAGGTCATTGGTCACATCAATGTAAATACGAAATATACCAATAGGGCTGGCCAAAAAAGAGAAGCTGAGGAAGGTCTAATGGGTATCATTGTTGATCCTAAATTCAATGAAAATCATTGGCTTTACTTGTATTATGCGCATCCTACCGAATCTAAACACGTATTGGTAAGAATGGAATACAAGGATGAAGAATTATTAGTAGATCAACAAAAAGTTATTTTAGAGGTTCCAACTCAAAGAGAGGAATGTTGCCACACCGGTGGTGGTATGGTTTTTGATAAATCAGGAAATTTGTTTTTGACCATTGGAAACAATACCTCTAACAGTAATTCAGATGGATATGCTACCATTGATGAGCGCCCTGGGCAAGCCTATTGGGATGATCAACGAGGTGCCGCAAATACGAATAGTTTGTTAGGTAAAATTTTACGTATTCATCCAGAAAAAGATGGTTCTTATACCATTCCTAAAGGAAATATGTTTGCACCTGGTACTCCGAAAACTCGCCCCGAAATTTATACGATGGGACACAGAAATCCTTGGAGACCAAGTTTAGATTCAAAAACAGGCTTTTTATATTGGGGTGAAGTTGGACCAGATGCTTCTGTTGATTCAGAAAAAGGTTCAAAAGGATTTGATGAATTTAATCAAGCGAAAGGTCCAGGATTCTTTGGATGGCCTTATTTTATTGGTAATAATCAAGCCTATACGGATGTGAATTTTGAAACTTTAGCAATTGGACCCAAATTTGATCCTACACATCCAGTCAATGATTCTCCCAATAACACAGGTTTAAGAGAATTACCTCCGGCACAAAAACCAATGATTTGGTACCCTTATGGTATTTCAGAAGAGTTTCCATTAGTAGGGGCTGCTGGAAGAAGTGCAACTGGAGGTCCTGTTTATCATCGTTCAGATTTTCCCAATGCTAAAAGAGCATTTCCTGCTTATTATGAAGGTAAATGGTTAATTGTTGAATTCATGCGTGGTTGGATTATGTCTGTAACCATGGACGAAAATGGGAATTATAAATCGATGGAGCGTTTTATGCCTAATTCATCTTTTGGTAGTGCAATTGATATGGATTTTAGTCCAGAAGGAGATTTATATGTGTTAGAATATGGCTCAGCTTGGTTTAAAGGAAATGATAATGCCCGATTGGTAAAAATTGAATACCAAGGTGGTAATCGTAAACCATTTGTCGAAGTAAGTGCAAGCAAAACAAAAGGCGCTGCGCCTTTGACCACTCAATTATCTTCTGAAGGTTCCAAAGATTACGATGGAGATGTTTTGAAATATTCTTGGATAGTGAAAAAACAGGGAAAAGTTGTTAAAACTTTAACAGGTGCTAATCCTTCTTTGACTTTGGCTGATGCTGGAAAATACCAAGTAGTTTTAAAAGCAACGGATCCTAAAGGTTTAAGCAATTCTTCATCTATCGAATTATTGGTAGGAAATGAAGCACCGAAAGTCAATATTGCTTTAGAAAATACAAACAAAACTTTTTATTTCTCTGATTCTGCACCGAAATACAAAATCGAAGTGGAAGATAAAGAAGATGGTAGTTTAGGAAAAGGTATAGCCCCAGAAGCCGTAGCGGCTACTTTAGATTATATCCCTTATGGTTATGATCCAATTGAAATGTCACAAAGTCATAGAAAAGCAGACAGTGATTTGTTCGCGGCTGCTGGATTAAGATTAATCAATA
>JACCDS011341126.1_pt1 | contig 12205 bp, 10 predicted proteins | sample 7446441 | NCBI WGS metagenome assembly JACCDS01 (sample SAMN15323445, study PRJNA562643) | freshwater metagenome | isolation source: river surface water | place: USA:Blue River Watershed | collected 2017-08-17
ATCAGACATCGGCTATCGGGCCATCAAGAAAAACTAAAAAATAGAACAATAAATTAGCGATACGACATCGCGGGGAGACATACTATGAGCGTGGATATCAGCGCCCTTCGGGAATATTTTTTAGGGCTTCAGGACCGCATCACCGCAAGTATTAGTGAACTTGACGGCAAACCCTTTGCTGAAGATGCCTGGAAAAAGCCAGAGGACGCCATGCTCAAAGGTGATGGTCGCTCGCGGATCCTGGAAGAAGGCAACATCTTTGAACGCGCAGGCGTGGGCTTCTCACACGTACGTGGGGATAAGCTTCCCCCATCGGCTACCCAGAATCGGCCCGAGCTCGCTGGCCGTGGGTTTGAGGCGATCGGGGTCTCACTGGTTTTTCACCCCCGTAACCCGTTCATCCCCACCGTACACATGAACGTTCGCTCGTTCGTGGCAAAGGCAGTAAAACCTGGCGATCAGGATGTCTGGTGGTTTGGTGGCGGAATGGATCTGACACCCTATTACCCGTTTGATGAAGACGCGGTGCATTTCCACAAGACTTGTGCTGATGCCTTAGCGCCTTTTGGGAAAGGCTACTATCCGAAGTTTAAGAAGTGGTGCGATGAATACTTTTACCTGAAGCACCGTGAAGAGGCCCGTGGCATTGGTGGCGTCTTTTTTGATGACTTCTCAGAGCTTGGTTTTGAAAAGAGCTTTGCTATGACCCAGGCTACAGGCAACGCGTTTATTCATGCCTATCGGCCCATTGCAGAAAAGCGAAAAGATATGCCTTTTGGTGAGCGAGAGCGCGACTTCCAGGCTTACCGACGGGGCCGTTACGTGGAATTCAATCTCGTCTTTGACCGTGGCACCCATTTTGGTCTGCAAAGTGGTGGACGCGCTGAGAGCATCCTGATGTCTATGCCCCCGATCGTGAAATGGCGCTATGACTGGAAACCGGAAGCAGGCTCACCTGAGTCGCGCATCTATGAGGCGATTAAACCAAGAGACTGGCTTGCCAAATCCGGAGCCACTCGTTGATTGATGCTAATGCGCTTGGGTTGTTTGGCGGGCGATTTGATCCTGTCCACCGGGCACATATTCGAATCGCCACGGCAGTGGCTGACAGCCTTGGCCTAAAAGAGATCCGCTGGATTGTGACTGGGGAGCCTGAACACAAACCAGTGATTGCGTCTCCAAAGGACCGGTTGGCGATGACGCGACTGGCGCTTGAAGAACTCAATGACGCCCGCATGCAGGTCGATGATCGCGAGATCATCGCGGCCGCCAAGGGTGGCTCCAATTACACGGCCGATACCGTCTCGGGGCTGAAGGCGGAATTCCCGGGAAGACAGCTTATCTGGATACTCGGGGAAGACCAGTTGCAGCACTTTACATCTTGGTACCGCTGGGACTGGCTGATACAGCAGGTCTCACTCGCCGTATGTGCAAGACCAGGGGCAGAAGGGTCCCGGGTCGCCAAGACCATCCAAGAGTCAGGAGGCACGATCCACTGGGTGCAGATCCAGCCCGATACCGTGTCATCGACCGAGATTCGCAACGCAATTCAGGCGGGAATGCTCACCCCTGGGTTGATCCCGCCCTGTGTTGCAGATTACATTGCTAGCCATCAGCTCTACGCCTAACCCTTTTTTGAAAGTTTGCATGACACTCGACCAGCTCCAGAACACCGTTATTGACGCCTTAGAAGACGTCAAAGGCCAGAACATCCTGGTATTTAACGCCCAACCAATGACCAGCATGTTTGACCGCGTTGTGATTGTGAGTGGCACGTCCAATCGTCAGACACGGGCGCTCGCTAAAAACCTTCACGACAAGGTGAAGCAGGCGGGCGGCAATGTCTATGGCGCCGAAGGGGAAGAAACCGGTGAATGGGTCTTGGTCGATCTTGGCGACATTATCGTGCACATCATGCAGCCCACGATTCGCGAGTACTACCAGCTTGAAGAAATCTGGGGCAAGCACCCTATCGACTGGGAAGCCGAGCGCGCCGCTGCAAAGGCGAAGGCCGCTCCGCGCCGCAAGGCCACCGCAAAGAAACCGCTCACAAAGGTTCCAGAGCCCGTAAAGCCTGCAACAAAAACAGCAAAAGTGGAAAAGGCAGCAGAAACAAAAACGGCCAGTAAGAAGCCAACCGCGAGCAAATCAGCGGGTGCAACAAAGGCAGCGGGAACTAAAAAATCAGCGGCTAAAAAGCCAACAACGACAAAATCAGGTGCAAAGCCGGCCCCCACTAAGAAGCCCGCTGCCAAAAAGGCGCCAGCAAAAAAGCCTGCAGCTAAAAAATGATTCTTGTGATCGCAGTCGGGCAGAAACAGCCCGCCTGGGTCGAAGCGGTTTTTGACGACTACGCTAACCGCTTTCCGCCTGACCAGAGAATCAGTCTCAAAGAAGTCAAGGCAGAGCCACGAACTACCGGTAAGTCTGTCGAGGCCATGAAACTTGCGGAGGCTGAACGCATCAGCGCTGCAATCCCCAAAGACGCTATCTGTATCGCCCTAGATGAACGCGGGCAGGACATGACCACCCAGGCGTTTAGTGACTGGCTTTCCCGACTCAAAGAGAAAAGTCGCAATATTGTCTTTATCATCGGCGGGCCCGACGGGCTTGATGAGGATCTTAAGCGCCGCTGTACCAAGATGATCCGTCTATCATCCATGACACTACCCCATGGCATGGCGCGGGCTTTGCTGGCAGAACAGCTTTATCGGGCCTGGTCGCTCGCTGCGAATCACCCGTATCATCGCGGCTAGAAAATTCAAAAAATTAACGAATTAGAACGATGATCAAATCAAGCGCGGCCGTAACTGTCTTCAAACCGAACGATGTCATCTTCGCCCAGATAACTTCCAGACTGAACTTCAATAATTTCGAGTGGCTCTGACCCCGGGTTCTCAAGCCGGTGTTTCTCTCCTAAGGGAATGAAAGTTGACTGGTTTTCCTGAAGGTCAAAAGTCTTATCACCACAGGTCACCCGTGCGATCCCCTTTACTACAATCCAATGTTCTGCCCTGTGATGGTGCATTTGAAGCGATAGCTTTGCACCTGGGTTAACAGTGATTCTCTTTACCTGGAATTGCTCGCCCTGATCGACACTGTCATAAGCTCCCCAAGGACGGGAGACGCGACGATGAGCGATGGCCTGAGCAACCCCTTTTGACTCCAACAAACCAACTGCAGTCTTGACCTGCTCTGAGTGATCAGCATCCGCAACCAAAAGCGCGTCAGGGGTATCCACAATCAGAACATTCTGCGTTCCTACCGCTACGACGGGTCGATGATTCGCATGAATAAACGTGTTGCGACTCGCTAGCGCGTAACCCTGACCATCGACTCGATTACCGTCACTATCTTGGTCATACAACTCGGAAACTGACTTCCAAGAACCCACATCACTCCAAAGACCAGTGAAGGCAACCATCTGCACTTTATCGTGATATTCCATCACCGCGTAGTCGATAGACTCACTCCGACAAGAGGCAAATATCCTCGCGTCTGGGCGAACAAAGCTTCCGTCTTTCGTTGCGGCATGCATGGCAGCTTCACAGACATTCAGAATATCCGGCGCATGCTTTTGCAGTGCAGCTAACAAGCCTTCAGCCTGAGCAAGAAAAATACCGGCGTTCCAATAATGATTTCCCTGCAACAGAAACTCGGTTGCGAGTTCAACCGAAGGTTTCTCAATAAACCGTTTTACCTGGGCTACTGGATCTGCTTTTGTCTCAATCTGAATATATCCATAGGCCGAACTGGGAGAGCCTGGGCTCACACCAAAAGTCACAATCGCTCCATGAAGCGCAGCATCTGCCCCCTTTGCGATCGTTGCACAAAAAGAACCCGCATCGGGAATGTGATGGTCAGCCGGACAGAAAAGAAGAAGATCATCGGGTTTGGCTGATAACGCGGCAATGGCCATGGCGGCAGCGGTATTTCGACCAGCGGGCTCAAGAATAATCGAGCCCGAGGCACCTGCTTGATTCAGAGCATCTTGTATAAAAAATCGGTGTTCATCCGAGCCTACGACCATGAGCTGATCGTTTAACCCTAACAAACGCTCAATCGTTGCGAGCAATAAGCTTTTGCCGCCGATGAGTGGTACGAACTGTTTCGGCAGTGACTTTCGTGAAAGCGGCCACAACCTTGTGCCAGAGCCGCCGCAGAGAATTACTGGGGTGATATTCATTTAACTATAATTATTATTTATATCTTGACATCTAGCAAACCGCTAAAAAGAGAGAACATCACCAAGACGCAGCTGCGAGACTTCTCTCGGGGTGACGGCGTGAATGACTTCCTGCATGAGCCCTGCCTCATCCCCAGGTTTCAAATGGGTAATGTGAATCTGTGGGGTAATCTCTAATTTCTTAAGCTCGTCCGCAAGACGGCTGGGTGTGAGATGCTGGGATAAATCCGCTGTCTGCTTTTGAGTGTCAGAGAAGGATGTCTCAATAATCAGATGTCGAAGATCTGTGATCTGGTTCACCGTCTGCCAAAAAGCATCCGTTGACCAAGTGTCCCCCGTAAACACAAGACTGCCACTGCCACTCGATACAGCATACCCACAGGCGGCTACCGTATGCGCAGCAGGAATCGCAGTAACCCGGTAGTTCTGAGCTACATCGCTGACATCGATCCTCTGACCGACGGTAATCGGATGGAACTCAGCAACGGGAAAGCCTTTGACAAAGATCTGCGTGAAGTCTGGCCAGATCGCATCATTAAAGAGATGGCGTCGAAGCGCATCCAATGTCTCAAGCTGGGCATAGACCTTGATGGGCGAAGACCGAAGGCTGCCAACGGAATCCATCATAAGCGGCAGGCTCACCACATGGTCAAGGTGGCTATGGGTGAGAAAAACCTGATCAATGGCCGCAAGCTGCGTAAGCGACAGATCGGTGACCCCTGTCCCTGCATCTAAGAGCGTGCGCTCGCCAAGCAGGAAAGAAGTCGTACGGCAACCCAAACCAATCCCGCCACTGCAGCCCAGAATACGAAGCATTCCCATGGGCAGAGAGATTATCATTGTTAGCTATGTCACGCTCGCTCGCTACCCCTATTTCTCGGTCAATCCTGGCTTTTCTAGCCTGCATTTTGACCCTCGGAATTGGGCTTAGATGGTTCGCTACCGATGCCGGGAATGGCATCGAATTACTTGCTCGTGACCTTGCGACGCCGGTCTTGTCTCCATCGGGTGGCACAGCGGGAATTGCGCTGATTGATATTGATGAGGTCAGTATTGGCCGGGTCGAACCATGGCCGTGGCGCCGATCCCGACTCGCCGACCTAGTTGACAAAACAATAGGGGTCTACCAGGCAAAACTCGCAGTTCTTGACGTGGTCCTTCCTGACCCAAGAGACCCAGAGGGAGATTCCCGCATTTTAAAACTCTCACAACAGCGCCGCCTCGTTTTAGCCCAGGTATTTGATTTCGTTGACCGTGATACGCCAATCATAAGTGGAATTCCGGCAGGCGCTCTAGTTAGACCGAATATTAACGAGGGTCTCTCGGAAGGGACCAAAGCAGCTATCCCTGCAACCGGAGTCGTTGCAAATCACGCTGGCCTCCGGGGCGCTCCATGCGTTGGAAATATTGGGTTTATCCCGGATTCCGATGGGAAACTTCGCCGGATTGTCCAGCGAGCCGAGTGGGATGGATTTTTATACCCTAGTCTATCCCTCGCTGTCATTAGTTGCGCCTCCGATCCAGTCTCAAAAACAAGCTCAAGGAAATCACCGTTAGTAGACCACCGAGATCGCGAAGCTCTTCTACCACTCCGATTTGATATCGCACCAAGCTCTTTTACAGTCATTTCTGCGCACGAAGTGCTAAATAGCGCCGACCAAATTAATCCAGTTCTTCTTAACAAGCTCCAAGATAAGATCGTTATCATCGGATCTTCTGCTCTTGGTCTCTCAGATAGAGTCTCAACCCCCCGCTCACCAAGTGTCAGTGGTATGTTTGTTCATGCGCAAGCGCTCTCTGAACTTATGTATCCTAGGCCCCCCTTCGCAAGCGTCTGGTCTAAATTGACGACCATGGTAATTCAGATCGCTATCGTTTTGGCATTTGTGCTTGCTGTTGTACTGAGTCGTAGTCTTACTGCGCTTTTAGGGTTCGCCATACTGATCTTAATGTTTTGGTTTTTCGTTTTCTTTATTCAAATCGATGCCAACAACCAACACCTGTTGACTTCCGCTCTGTGGGGAATAGGTTTTCTCGCTCTAACTTTAATTCCCTTAGAGTGGTCTCAAGCAAGAGCCCAGAGCCGCGCCCGAGCAAAAATTCTTGCCAGATACGTCTCAAGACCAGTATTGAAAGATCTACTCAAGGAGCAAAACTTCGACCCCTTAAAACCTCGGTCCGCCGAGATCACCGTACTTGTGGCTGATATGGTCTCTTATTCTCAGACAGTAGCAGAGCAGCCTCTCGACGGTGCTGCCACTATGACGAAAGAGTTTCTAGAAGCCATTACGGAGCCGATTTGGTCTCTACGCGGGACCCTTGATCGATATACCGGAGACGGTCTGATCGCATTCTGGGGGGCGCCCATTGCTGTTCCCAACCACGCGGAATTAGCAGTCAAGGCAGCTACCCAGATGCGTACTCGCATCGACGAGTTAAACCAGCGCAACAGTCACCGGGGGTTACCGCATGTTCAAGTGCGAATTGGAGTCGCGTCTGGCTCTGCAATAGTGGGCGACTTTGGCACTGATCTGCGAGCAAACTACACTGCAGTTGGAACATGTATCAATATGGCCTCACGACTAGAGGCTACAGCCAAGACCCTTGGCTTTTCGACCATCATCTCAGAGAGCACAGCAGAGGCTGTCTCTGGGGGGAGTCTTGTGCTCTTGGGAGAGTATGATATTCGAGGGCTCGGTCGGCTCCGATTATTTACACTTAACGATTCACTAGAGCGTTAAGCGACATGGTCGCTTCAATAGAGGCGAGCATAGGATCATTAAAGCTAGAGGTCGTCTGTTGGAGCTTCAGCCAGTTGTTGAAGTAATCTCGCCTAGCTGCAACCTGCTGACGCTGCGCTGAAATCAGCTCTTGACGGGACTGCGCCACCTCTGCTCGGCTATTGATCCCCGCCCTCAGTCCACGCTCCTGCGCCTGAAGCACTAGCGCTGCAGCCTGTACTGAACGATCTGCCGCCACCACGCGAGATCCAAGAGCGAGAAGGCTGTTATTGGCAGCCAAGGCCTCTGATCGAACGCGAAGCAATGTTGCCCGAGCCTGCGCCTGAGCCTTACGATAGTTAGCGTCTGCCTGAGCCACTGCCGCATCGATTGCTCCAGACATATAAAGCGGCATGCTGAACTGAAGACCAATTCGATTCTCATCTTTCACAGACGAGACTGAATCATTCTCTCCTTTGCTCACCGTGACATAAGCATCCAATGTTGGTTTCTTATCTGCACTTGCCTTTTCCCGCTCAAGACGGGCTGCCTCTTCTTGGAATCGCGCTGCAATTACTTCGAAATTTTGTTCTTCAATCAAATCCATCAAAGCCTGATCAGAAAATCTTGAGTGCTTCAGTGTATTTAACCCTTTAATCGAGAGTGCATTCGGCACACGAGAGCCGGGACCAGCAATATCGGCAAGTAAAATTTCAGCGACCTCTAATTGTGCCCTTGCCTCGGCGATCTGAGCGTCGGACTGCATGGCTCGCGCCTTCGCCAAGTCAAGCTCTTGAATCGTGGACTCGCCGCTTTTCTGCCGTCGCTCCGTCTCCTTTAAGTACTCGTTTGCCGCAGTCAGTGCCTCTGTTGCAAAAACAACCTGCTCCCGAGCAGCAAGTACCTCGACCCATCGGGTCAACAATCGATAGGCGAGATCTTGCTCGGCATACTGAAGAACGCTTTGCGCACTCTCAGCCTGGGCTATCGCCTGAAGGCTTGTCTTGTGATCACGACTCCGATAGATAGATTGCCTCGCTTGTATCTGAGCAAGATGCGAGGAAAACTCTCGGCCTTTTTCCTGCTTCTGGCCAAAAAAATTCGTGCTCTCCTCGACGCGGTTTGTTCGAAATGAACTGCCGGATAGGCTTACCTTTGGCCCAAAGGCAGCATCAGCAAGAGCAAGCCCCTGTTCTGCGGCATCACGTGCGGCAAATGCGGCGAGGTATTGCGGATCGTATTTTCTTGCAGCATAAAAGTGCTCAAGAATACCCGGCCTAGAGTTAACCGCAGAAATCGCCTCTGCATGTGCCACCCCTAAATTCGCGATCGAGGTGCTGAAGGCAACCAACCCAGCGAGAACCGTGTGTCGCATTATTGTTCTTTCAAAGATTTGGCCATGCGATCTGTCAGGGGCTTGATCAGATACTGCAAGAAAGTCCGCTCACCTGTCTTGAAAATGACGTCCGCCGGCATGCCAGGACGAATGACCACGTCTGATCCAATTTTCTTGATTTCCTCGGCTGTCACAATGATGCGAGCGGTATAAAAACCCATTGGATGCATCGCATCTTGCGGATTAACGAATTTATCAGCGGAAACCCACTCCACCGTACCCTCTGTGATGGGCGTAGAACGAAGATTTAGCGCACTAAATCGAACCTCAGCGGTGATGCCGGGGACAACCTTATCGATCATGTGTGGTTCAATCTGAGCCTCTACAACAAGCCGCTCATCCGCAGGAACTACCTCGAGAAGTTTTCCACCGCCTGGGATGACTGCTCCCTCCGTTGTTACTGCTAGCCCCATAACGTTCCCGGAGGACGGCGACGTGATAACAGTTCGGCGAAGCTCAAGATTTGCTGCGGCTACGCGATCTCGAATTCCTGCCTGCCTCGCCTGAGCATCTGCCATCTGCTTTTGCAGCTCAAGAAAACGATTCCGGGGATAAAAACCTTCCTCGGACATTGACTTAAGATCGGAAATCAACTGCTGTAAGAAACGAATTTGAATATCCAGACTTCGAAGTTCCGCTTCTGCAGTAGATTTCGCGGCAAGCGGCATAGAGTCATCCATGCGAATCAACAGATCCCCCTCTTTGACCTGCTCCCCCTCGCGCACCAGGATTTGTTTGACCACCCCTCCCGAAAGATGTTGCACCGTCTTGCGTCGCCCATCTAGGGCGACGCTCCCTACCGCTGTGACACCGGAGTCGATTGGCGCGAGTGCTGCCCACGCTAAAAATCCACCAAACCCGAGCAGCATCACGAAAGCACCGACCCTTAAAGGGCGACGAACGTCGGTAGGAAGGCTATCTTTGATTGTCTCTTCTGCTGCATTGTTTTTGTCTTTTACGGTCACATCAATCACGTTCATGCTTGTTCTCCTGCTGCCGACGCATCCGATACCGGCGGCGGTGTTGGCGCTGCAGTGGGTTTCGACTGCGCAGCCTGCTGAGCCTGTACGAGTTGTTGGTTCGCTTTCGTAAGCGCGCCAAGCACCTCATCACGGGGGCCAAACATCTGAATCTGTCCGTCTCTTAGAAGCATCAACTTATCCACTGCTCTCAGCACACTGGTTCGATGTGTGATCAGAACAACTGTGCTTCCTTGTCGCTTCATTTCAAGTACTGCAGCGACGAGCGCGGCTTCACCCTGGTCATCTAGGTTGGAATTTGGCTCATCCAGGATCAGTAACGAAGGGGTTCCATACATCGCGCGCGCGAGCGCGATCCTTTGCCGTTGCCCTCCAGAAAGCACTCCCCCCGCCTCACCAATATGAGTATCGTAACCCTTTGGAAAATGCAGAATCATGTCGTGAACGCCGGCTGCCTTTGCTGCTGCAATAACTTTTTCTGAATCAATCTCGCCAAAACGCGAGATGTTTTCAGCTATGGTGCCGTCAAAAAGCTCCACGTCCTGCGGGAGATAACCTATTGCTGAGCCAAGTTCAATCTTGTTCCAAGTGAAGATGTCAGCACCGTCAAGGCGCATCTTGCCAACCTGTGTTGGCCAAACCCCTACCATCGCCCGAGCAAGCGTCGATTTTCCTGATGCAGACGGACCGATAATGCCAACGATCTCAGCAGGTCCAAACGTGAAACTCAGACCCTTGATCACTGCAGCCTGACCACGCGGAGGGGTGACGTACACGTTCTCCGCGGTCACGATACCCTTGGGCCGCGGAAGGGGCATACCCTCGCGACGCGCTGGATATTCAGTCAACATTTCTTTGAGTCGGTTGTAACTCGTTTTAGCGCTTGCGAAGCCCTTCCAGGTACCGATCAAGAGTTCCACAGGTGCAAGGGCACGACCCATGAGAATCGACGCAGCAATCATGATGCCCGGGCTTGCTGCGCCCTCAATCACTAGTAACGCTCCTAACCCCAAAATGCCCGACTGCAGCGTTAGACGAACTGTCTTCGTAATTGCGACCGTAGTCGCTGCCCGATCTGAGGCATAACTCTGGCGCTCGAGCATCTTCGCCTGAAGCAGGTACCAACGGCGCATTAAATTGGGCAGCATACCCATCGCCTCGATGACCTCGGCATTACGGAGGTTACTGTTGACGTACTGGTTTGATGCGACTGCGGCCATGTTCGCCTCTGCAAGTGGCTTTCTTGAGACCCTATCCGACAGAACTGCGAGGACAACTAATAACAGCGCACCAATAAGCGAAAACCAACCTAGGAGTGGGTGGAACATAAAAATCACGACCAAATAAATCGGTATCCAAGGGGCGTCGAGAAATGCAAACAACCCGTTTCCAGTGAAAAACTGACGCAGCTGCGTCAAATCTGTCATGGCCTGAGCCGCATTCCCACCACCTGCCCTGAGATTTCTTTCAAATGCAGCAGTAAATACTCGCTTACTTAGAACTTCATCCAGGGCATTGCCAACCCGTATGAGTACGGCCGCCCGAAAGTTCTCAATGACACCCATAAGCGCGAAAAGACCGACCGTCAAAACCGTGAGCACCACCAAAGTGGTCACACTTCGGCTCGTCAGCACCCGGTCATAGACCTGCAGCATGTAGATGGATGGCGTTAGGTAGAGAAGATTAATAACCCCAGAGAAGGCTGCAACGCCCCAGAAAGCCCCTTTGTGGGCCGTTAAAGAGGCTGCAAGCTCATCCGGAGCAACAGCCGAGCCAGAGGCCCCGCGAACAGGTATAAGTCTCATAAGTATTCGTTTCTTCTTCGGTTAAGGCGTAGTCGAACCACGTCAAGGCCGAAGATTGCCATATTTTGTGACTAATGTCACATTTTTAGCGGGAATCGGGCAAAAATCCTGAGTTGACCCAGGCGAGTTGTCTCGGCAAGCAGACAGTCCTTAGGTCGTAGTTCTTAACGGCGAAATCCCGAGCCGCACGGCCCAGACGCTCCCGGGCGGGCGCGTCCGCCAAGAGATCGCAGACCTGATCGGCTAGCCCTTGAGCATCGAAAAAGTCCACCAGTCGGCCCGTTTCGTCGTGACGGATCGCCTCTCGCAAAGGGGATGTATCGCTTGCCAGAATTGCACACCCGGCACTCATGGATTCGAGCAGACTCCACGATAAGACAAATGGATAAGTCAGATACACATGGACGGTGCTCACCTGCAATAGGCTTACAAACTGGGGGTAGGGAATAGTCCCCACGAAGTGCACCCGCTGCCAGTCTGCGTCACTAATCTGCGGGCGAACCTCTTCGATAAAGATATCGCGCCACTTACGGCCGTCGGCGGGTCTTGCGCCATAGCTCACATCATCAGCACCAATCAGGATGATCTGAGCATTCGGTCGTTCAGACAGAATTTTGGGTAGCGCCCTCATGAAGATGTGATATCCGCGATACGGCTCAAGGTTGCGATTCACAAAGGTCACGACCTCATCAGCACGGCTTAATGTGCGGCCATTCGGTAACGTTAATACTGCATTCGCGCTGGGCGCAATCGCCTGTGTATCAATTCCATCGTGAATAACAGTAATCTTCGATCGGAATGACTCAGGAAAAGTACTGGCCTGCCAATGCGTGGGCGATATCCCAGCATCCGCGATATCAAAATGAAGTAGATTATTTAGATTTTTTAGTTTCAGACGGCAAACGTCACCCGGGTCTGTCGCAGGAAACTCTGGATCAAATCCCACATCAGCGCCTTCAGGCTTGTAATAGAACTCGCAATAAATTCCCAGCTTCGCAGACGGCCAGACATCTTTTAAAAAAAGACTCTCGCCCCAGCCATGATGGGCAATGATCAGATCGGGCGTAAATCCGGCGGCACGCATCTCAAGTGCCGCACGAAAGCATGCCTCGCCCCGA
>JACCDS012402687.1_pt1 | contig 12204 bp, 14 predicted proteins | sample 7446441 | NCBI WGS metagenome assembly JACCDS01 (sample SAMN15323445, study PRJNA562643) | freshwater metagenome | isolation source: river surface water | place: USA:Blue River Watershed | collected 2017-08-17
CAAAACCCGGCCGAGCAGTGCGTGGCAGAAATCACGGCACAGATAGGCACCGAGGATGTAGGCAGTTTCGATGCCGATGCGCTGGCCAAACAGCTGATGGGCGACACCATTTATGTGAACCCCATGATTCTGGGTTACGCTTGGCAAAAAGGCTGGGTACCTCTGCACCGTGAATCGCTGGTGCGTGCCATCGAATTGAACGATGTGCAGGTCAAGAACAACTTGGCCGCATTTGAATGGGGTCGACATGCCGCACAGCACCTGGAAGTGCTGATGCAAAAAATTCAGCCCACCCAAGTGATCCAGTTCAAAAAGCGCGACACGCTGGAAGAGCTGGTGGCCAACCGCATGGCACGCCTGACGGACTACCAGAACGCCGCTTATGCCCAACGTTATCAGGCCTTCATCCAGCGCGTCCAGCAGGTTGAAGCACCCTTGGGCAAAACCACACTGACCGAAACCGTGGCACGCCAACTGTACAAACTGATGGCCTACAAGGACGAATACGAAGTTGCGCGCTTGCACACCCAGTCAACATTCCTGGAGCGGATTGCCCAGAGTTTTGAAGGTGACTTCAAAGTGCATTACCACTTGGCTCCACCCCTTCTGGCCAAGCACAATGAAAAAGGTGAACTGGTCAAGCAAAAATTCGGACCTGCCATGCTGACAGGCTTCAAAGTGCTGGCCCGACTCAAGGGCTTGCGTGGCACCGCATTCGACGTGTTTGGGCGCAGTGAAGAACGCCAGACAGAGCGTGCCCTGATCGGTGAATACATGCATCACATCAACAATGTGTTGCTGGACTTGCGCACCGAAACCCATGCGCATGCCATCGAAGTCGCCAAGGTCCCCGAAACCATCAAGGGCTTTGGCCATGTGAAAGAGCGCAATGTCCGTGCTGCCCGTTCCCTGTGGGCTTCATTGGGCCAAGCCTGATATAAAAAAACCATCGCCCGCAATGCGGGCGATGGCTAATGGATTGTGCATGTCAGACCTGATAGCTTCAGGTCAATACTGCTTCATTCTGGATCAGCGTGAATCAGGCAACTCAATTTTCACTTCCAGTACTTCCAAATTGTCCTGGCGCTCAAGGTGAACCTTGATGTCTTCCACATTGATCTTGATGTACTTGCTGATCACGGCCACCAGCTCGCGTTGCAAGTCAGGCAGGTAATCGGGCTCGGCGGCATTGCGACCGCTGCGTTCGTGCGCCAGGATGATCTGCAGCCTTTCTTTGGCCACACTGGCAGTTTTCTTCTTCTCACCCAACAGGAAGGAAAGAAACGACATGGTTTACTTGCCTCCAAACATGCGCTTGAAAAAGCCAGGCTTGACCGCTTCGGTGAAACGCATGGGCTTGTCTTCACCCAGAAAACGGGCGATTACATCTTTATAGGCCTCTGAGACATCGGTTTCATTCATGTGAATGGCCGGTGTGCCCTGGTTGGATGCCTGCAGCACGTTTTCGCTTTCCGGAATTACACCGATCAGCTTGATGCGCAAAATATCCTGGATGTCCTGCAAAGACAGCATCTGGCCGTCTTCCACCCGGTTGGGGTTGTAGCGGGTGATCAACAAGTGTTCTTTGATGGGCTCGAGGCCTTCAATAGCGCGCTTGGTCTTGCTGCCCAGCATGCCCAGGATGCGGTCCGAATCGCGCACCGAAGACACTTCGGGATTGGTGACAATCAAGGCTTCATCGGCAAAGTGCATGGCCATCAAGGCACCGGTTTCGATGCCTGCAGGCGAATCGCACACGATGTACTCAAAACCCATTTCGCTCAGGTCTTTCAAGACTTTTTCAACCCCCTCTTGTGACAAGGCATCCTTGTCGCGGGTTTGCGAAGCGGCCAGCACAAATAAGTTCTCGCACTGTTTGTCCTTGATCAGTGCCTGGTTCAGATTGGCTTCACCCTGAATCACGTTGATCAGGTCGTACACCACACGCCGTTCACAACCCATGATCAGGTCCAGGTTGCGCAGGCCCACATCAAAGTCAATCACAGCAGTTTTGAAGCCTTTCAAAGCCAAACCGGCAGCGAAACTGGCGCTGGTCGTGGTTTTACCCACGCCGCCCTTGCCAGAGGTCACAACAACGATTTTTGTCATGGATTCACTTTCTTGGACAAAATAAAAATCAAAATTTCAAAGGGGAAATCAGCAGCTTGTCGCCATCAGGCCCCGATTGCAGACAAACTTGAGCCGCTTTGCCCAGAACATCAATGGGCAAGGCATTTTCACTGGTACGGTAAACACCCGCGATGGAAATCAATTCGGGTTCCATGACCTGCGCAAAAATGCGGGCTTGCGTATCGCCCCGGGCGCCCGCAATGGCTTTGCCACGCAAAGTGGCATAAATGTGTACATGGCCATCGGCAATCACTTCGGCGCCGGCATTGACCATGGCCAACATGATCAGATCTCGCCCTTTGGCATAAATTTGCTGACCCGAACGAACGGGTTTGTCGATGATCAAGGCACCCAAAAGGGCTTCGATAACCGGTATGGGTGCCGCTTGAGCTGGAGATGGCTCAGCAAGGGCAACTGAGCGACGTATGCGGGCATCCGAAGTATCGACCAAGCCCAGACCCTTGGCTTTGGCCAAAAGCTCGGCATGGGCCCCTTTGATGGCCAGTGGCACCAAACTGTGTTGCCGTAGCACGGCCATCAAGGCCTGCAAATCCAAATCTTGAGCTGTGTCTTGGGCAAATAAATCGGTGATGTCAATGATCAGAGGTTCCTGGTCAAAAAACCCCGGACTTTCGGCCAATTGCTGGCTGAGTGCTTTGGCGATGGCATCGATATCGGCTGTTCTGAGCAACAGTGCCACCACGGACAGGTCTGCGCTTTTGATGTCGTAACAGTGTGAATGGGGGTCTTCTGAAACGATCGCCATGGTGACAGCAGGATGGGAAAGACCCAAATCTTAACAGCGCAGTTGTTTCTTGTGATCTCTCTATCGATTTATATCTTTAAATAGTCGTAGTAGATAAGGATCGCTCATTGGTGTGCACAAGCCTGTTTTTTTGAACCCTGACAAGGACTTGAAGCGACTGCAAACATGTGTGTCACCCTGCTTGCGTGTTGTTTGACCGGCATGAACAACTTTCAAGATTAGGCCCAAGCTGTGGATAACTACCCTGTTCCGAAACTTTTATCCACAGCTTTGTGCCAGAAATTTCAGCGGTCAATGAGCCATTGGATAACACCCTTGGCCACGAAACCCAACATGCCAAAAGCCAGCCCCAGAAAAATGACAAAGGTTCCAAATTTTCCGGCTTTTGATTCCCAGGCCAGCTGCCCAATGATGAACAGCATGTAAAGCATGAAAGCGCCAATGCCGATGGTGAGCCCGAACCAGGCAAATTGTTCTTCACTGAATCCGAACATCACCGACCACCTTGTCCTGTGACGCGTTCTTCCAGTGCCGATACGTCCACCATTTGCCGGTAAGCGTGCCAACTGCCGTGACCGAGCATGGGCACGATCAGGATCAGTGCAAGAAACAGGGAAAAAATGCCCAACAGGGTGAAAGCCATGATCAGGAAAGCCCAGAGCACCATAGGCACTGGGTGGGTCAATACGGTTTTCCAGCTGGTCAATACGGCTTGCATGACCGTCACTCGGCGATCCAGCAACAAGGGCATCGAAATCACACTGGAGGCAAACACCGGCGCAGCCATGACACCACCCAGTCCCAGCCAGATTTCAAACAGAAAATGGTTTTTGCCCAATACCACGTGGCGAATGAAATCCATGGGCGTGTAGATCGGAACGGGCGCAAACAAGGTGATCAAGGCCGATGAAGTGAGCACCCAGCCTGTGGCCGCGAGGGCGAGCAACAAACCAAAGCGGATCAAACTCCAGTAACTGTCCGGTTGCCGGCGAAGCCGCAACTGCCATTGGGTCCAGGTTTGCACCAGCAGGCCGAAATCGACTTTCTCGCCGCGTTCCATCGCGCGACTCATCGCATAAAGGCTGGTGGCCAACACGGGTGCCACCACCATGAAACCGGACAAGGCTCCTGCAAGCAACCAAAAGCGATCGTGAGCGATCCAGGTGATTAACAGACCCATGCAGGTGAGCACCAGCCCATGCAGCATGCTGAGCAGGGGGGCCTTGGCCATGTCCTTGAAACCCAGGGCCAGCCAGTGCAGAGGCTGATCCATCGAAATGGGCAAGATTGAGGGCAAATAACGCCCGCTAGGCCTTGGATCGGGGGGAGAGGGTTGGACTGAATGCATCAAAGCAGCTTAAACCCTGGCCCATCCTCACATTTGATGTAAATCAAGTTTAAAAATACAGAGCACAAAAAAACTGCCCTCACGGGCAGTTTGGGGCTCAAGAACCGAGACAGGCTCAGTGTTGGTGATGTGGCGCTTGCTGCATCCGTTGCATGCCAGAACCCACGGCACGCATGCCACCTTTGCCGTTCATGCCCGACATGCTTTGCGCATCAAATGTCTTTTGTTGCTCGGCATTCAATTGGGCATAAAAGCTTTTGGTGGCCTCCGCATGTTTTTGCATGGCGGCATCGCGTTGTGCTTTCATGGCCCGCATCTGGTCAAGGCGTTCGGGTGTGGTCATTTTTTCGAACGCAGCACGGTCAGGGTGAAGTTTGTGATCAGGGCTTTGCATCGATTGCTCGAAGCTTTGCCATGCCGCTTCCTGGTTGGTGCTCAAGTTCAGTTTGGATTTGAGCTCAGCCAAATGCTTGGTGTGCGCCTGTGTACGTTGCTCGTGCATTTTTTGCATGTCGGCGCCACGAGGCGAATCCATTGACATCGTGTGCTGCGCAAGGCTCAGGCCCGAAAAACTGGCCAACAGGCTGGCAGCAATCAAGGTGGTGCGAATCGATTTCATGAAAAACATCCTTTCAGTGATGGGGTGACTGAAGTCTGGTGGCCTCATGTGTCTGTTCTGTCACACTTTCTGTAAAGATCCATGAAGGGGACATGACCTGCGGTATTTGGCCAGCGTTTGGCTCAAAGGTTTTTGTTCTTGCAGGTGTTGATGCCGAGCAAGCTGTACGGTGGGCACCAGCCCGTCAAACCGGTGGCCAAAGGCACCAGACCCACCCATCCCCAAAGACCGACCGTGCCAGTCGCCGCCAAAGCCACCAGAATTGCCCCAGCAGAAATGCGCAAAATGCGGTCAATGCCGCCCACATTGGAAGTCATAACAGCTCCTTGAAGTAAAGAAAAAAAATCAGCTCACAACGCGGTAGCCTTCGTTGGCAATGGCTTGCTTCAAGGCCTCGCGGGTTTGTGTGGAATCGACTTCGACTTGGTTGACCGAACGATCGATCACGATTTTGGCTTGCGGATCGATGGCCAGCAAGGCTTTTGTGACGGCTTTTTCGCAATGACCACAAGTCATGCCTTCCACGTTGAAAATCTGGTTCATGATGCATCCTTGAAGAGGTGGACAGATCCAGTTCTAAGCATATTCCCAAAATCAGGTTCAGACATGACACAGATCAATTCCGGACACATCACCTACGACATCGGTATTGGCGGCATGACCTGCGCTTCGTGCGTGGCGCGTGTTGAAAAAGCGCTCAACAAAGTGCCCGGTGTCGAATCGGCCACAGTCAATTTGGCGACCGAAACAGCACGCGTTCAGGTGGCCTCGGGCGATACCACCGATGCCCGCTTGCGTCGGGCCATCCGTGATGCGGGCTATGAGCCTCGCTCGCCCGATGTGACTGAAGCCGCGGCCAACAACAGTTCGCCTTGGGCGGGTTTTGCTCCGGTGGCTTTCGGTTTGCTGTTGTCGGCGCCACTGGTGTTACCTATGCTGGGCAGTTTGTGGGGCCAACATTGGATGCTGCCTGCTTGGGTGCAGTTTGCATTGGCCACGCCGGTGCAATTTGTTTTGGGGGCACGTTTTTACAAAGCCGGCTGGCACGCACTCAAGGCGCTGACGGGGAACATGGACCTGTTGGTTGCGCTGGGCACAACCGCTGGTTGGCTGCTGTCGGTCTGGCTCTGGCTCACCGCACACGATGGCCATGTGCCGCATTTGTATTTTGAAGGCTCGGCGGTTGTCATCACGCTGGTCCTGTTGGGCAAGTGGCTTGAAGCCCGCGCCAAACGCCAGACCACCGAGGCGATTCGTGCCTTGCATGCCTTGCGGCCCGACAAGGCGCACTGGATCAGTGAAGACGGAGAAGTTGATGTACCGGTCGAAGAAATCCTGAGCGGTGACCTGATTGTTGTGCGCCCGGGAGAACGCGTTCCGCTGGATGGTGAGTTGGTGGAAGGTCAAACCCAGGTCGATGAATCCATGTTGACGGGCGAACCCTTACCGGTCTCCAAAATCGTGGGGACGCAGCTCACGGGAGGCTCGATCAATGGCGACGGTCGTGTGTTGATGCGTGTGACCGCAGTGGGGCATGAGACTGTGCTCTCGCGCATCATCCGCCTGGTGGAAGACGCACAAGCGGCCAAGGCTCCCATTCAGCGCCTGGTGGACAAAGTGGCCGAAATTTTTGTGCCAGTGGTGTTGCTGGTGGCCTTGGTCACCTTGGTGGTTTGGATGTTTTGGGGGGCCTCGTTTGAAACCGCCTTGATTCATGCCGTTGCCGTGCTGGTGATCGCTTGCCCTTGTGCGCTGGGCTTGGCCACGCCGGTGGCCATCATGGCGGGCACAGGCGTCGCTGCGAAACACGGTATTTTGATCAAAGACGCGCAAGCGCTCGAGACAGCGCACCGTGTGCAAACCGTGGCTTTTGACAAGACCGGCACGCTCACCGTGGGCCAGCCACGGTTGACCCAACAGGTGCATGCACTGGGTCAGGACGCGCTCACGGTTTTGACTTGGGCCGCTTGCGTGCAAAGTGGCAGCGAACACCCCTTGGCGCGTGCCGTGGTGGCGGCCGCCAAAGCGCAGGCGCTGAATCTGACAACACCGACGGATTTGTCAGCCGTGCCAGGCCGTGGCGTACAGGCCACCGTCGAGGGTCGCCAGCTGTTGCTCGGCAGCTTGCGCTGGCTACACCAGGAAGGCATGGACCCGACGTTATGGGCGAGCGATGTGTCTGCTCTGCAGGCACAAGGCGCTACCTTGTCGGCGCTTGCAGAGCGCACCGCTAACGGCGTGCAGGGCTTGCTGCTCATGGCCTTTGGCGACGAACCCAAACAGGGTGCAGCCGAGGCGTTGGCCGCTTTGCGCAAGCGCGGTTTGAAGCTGGTCATGATTTCGGGCGACAACCAGGCTGCGGCCGAAGCCATGGCACGCCGTCTGGGCCTGCGGCCTGAAAGTGGCGAGGTGCTGGCCGACGTGTTGCCCGGCGACAAGGCAGCACAGGTTCAAAAGCTGCGCGACAGCGGCCACGTCGTGGCCATGGTGGGCGATGGCGTGAACGACGCGCCCGCGCTGGCCGCCGCCGATGTGGGCATGGCCATGGGCAATGGCACCGATGTGGCCATGCACGCCGCAGGCATCACGCTCATGCGTGGGGATGTTGCGCTGGTGGCCGCGGCACTCGACATCTCGGCACGCACCGTGGCCAAGATCCGGCAAAACCTGTTTTGGGCATTCGCCTACAACGTGGCGGGCATTCCACTGGCCGCTTTGGGCTACTTGAACCCTGTCATTGCGGGCGGCGCAATGGCGCTGAGTTCCGTGAGTGTGATGAGCAACGCCTTGCTGCTCAAACGTTGGAAGCCCTGAAAACGGGTGGTCTTTTGACTTTGTGTAGGGCTGCTCCTGCGGCTGAATGTGTAGATGACCAAATGCCTGATTCTTGACATGCGTCATGGTGCATTGGGACATCAACCGGCAGACTGAAACTCTTCAGAACCCGGAGATTGTTTTCATGACACAGCACAACGCGCTTCAAATCATTCGCGACGAACACGCCTCTTTGGCGGCCATGCTCCAGTCCATGCGCATGATGGTCCAACGCGGTCCCGCAGACGACCGACGCAACTTCTTTGACGTGTTGCGTGCCATGCTGTTCTACATCGATGAATTCCCGGAGCGCTTGCACCATCCCAAGGAATCCAACCTTTTGTTTCCCAAAGTCGTGAAGCTGGCGCCCAGGGTGATGTGCGCGATCGACAAGCTGGAGCGCGATCATCTGAACAGTGAAAAAGCTGCCCGCGACCTGCAGCACCTGCTCCTGGCTTGGGAGCTGTTGGGGGCAAGCCGTCGCCAAGCGTTTGAAGAAGCGTTTGGTAAATACGTGAACTTCTATCTGGAGCACATGAACCTGGAAGAAACCGTCATCTTGCCGGAAGCTGTGCGTTGTTTTTCAGAAGAAGACTGGTGTGTGCTGGACGCAGCGTTTGCGGAAAACGCCGACCCGCTCACAGGCCATTACCCACCCACCCGGGAATTCGAAAAACTTTTCAGCCTGATCGTGACCAGGGCACCTTCACCGATTGGTTTGGGTTAAGAGTTTGTGGTTTTCAGAACATCCACTTGGTTCCGAGCGTCACCAGGTTTTGACTGGCCTGGCGACCCACACTGACGTCCAGCTGCAACTTGGGCAGGATGTTGGTGCGCAAGCCTGTGGCCCAAGTGGGTTTGTCGTGCTGTTGCCCATAGACCTCTACATGGGCGGTGATGTTGCCGTAAGCACGTTCCCAAGCCAGGCCCCATGTACCGATGCGTTGGCTGCCGGAAAAATCCAACGCCCCCAGATTGGTGTGCAGACTGCCCAAGGTAGGGTGATTGCAGGTCAACAAAGCATTCACATAGCTTTTGGACGTTTCCCCTGTGGTGCGGGCTGCGCCTAAAACGGCACCCATGTTGCAGCCGTTCTCCCGTGATTCGGTGAGTTGGAATTTAGCCTGAACATTCAAGGTCTCAAGCCCTGTTTTTTGTTCACGAGCGATGCCTGCGCCCAGCTCTACGCTCTGCATGGGCGCATAGACTGGCGCGATGGTCCAACTGCGCGAGCCGTTTGGCGCGCGTGTCCACCAGCCTTCCACATGGCCTTCGCCTGTTTCATTGACATTGGCATCGTCGACCGTCAACGGCCTGCCCGCGTGGACGCTGATTGCGTAACCCAAGCCCAGCAAACAGATCAAAGCGTGGCGCTGAAAGGCAAATGGATTCATGATGTTTGAGGTCTCACTAAAGGCCTTGTCGTTCTTGAGGGCCAAGGGATGAAATGGGGCAACCATCACGCCACATTATTGAGGATTCAAAGTTTGAAGTCGGGACTTTCGCGTTCCAGTTTGCGCAGCAAGGATGGCCAGACAAATGCACCGCCCAAGCCCCCGGTTTGCACGCGCATGGCGTTGGCTACGCCGTTCAGGATTTGCGGGTCCACTGCTGTCAGGTCGGCAGGGTCAGACTGACCGGCCAATGCATCGACCTGAATGCGGCAGGTGTTCTCAAACGTGTACATCGACAAAAACGCATCGGCGATCGTCTTGCCCACGGTCAGCAAGCCATGGTTGCGCAGTACCAGATAATTCGCGTCACCCAGATCGGCTTGCAGTCGAGCCTTCTCTTCGTCGCGTATCGCCACACCTTCGTAGCCGTGGTAAGCCAATGAGGCCAGTACAAAAGTGCTTTGTTGGCTGATGGGTAAAATGCCGTGCTGCTGCGCGCTCACGGCCACGCCAGCCCGGGTGTGGGTATGCAACACGCAATCTGCATCGGGCCGCGCCTCATGCACCGCGCTGTGGATCACAAAACCCGCTGGATTGACGGGAAACGGGCTGTCGTGCAGCTTGTTGCACGCCATGTCCACCTTGACCAGGCTGGACGCAGTGATCTCGTCAAACATCAGGCCATACGGGTTGATCAAAAACTGCTGGTCATCACCGGCCACCGAATGCGGCAGCTTGGCGCTGATGTGGGTGAACACCAGATCACTCCAGCCATACAACGCCACCAGCCGGTAACACGCGGCCAAGTCCAGCCGCAGCTGCCATTCGTCGGCGTGAACGCTGTCTTTCAAAGAAGGAATTTGAAACGTCATGGCCATGCTCCGAAACTCAAAAATCTCAGCTTACCCATGAACTGTTGGCCCTCATGACGTCTTGGTGACTGGTGCGTTCACCGCTTTTTCAGGTATCCGGGTGGGTTAATTTTTCAAGTCGGGACAGGTAAGCAAGGGCAAATTGTCCCCGGTCGTCCTGCGGACCGCACATCTCTACAGAGGCTTGCAGTTGCCCACACACCGTGGGGCGTTCAGGTTGACCAAAAATCATGCAACGCAGCTGGGCGTCGAGTTGGATGCAGGGCACACCCGCAGGTTTGCCGTGGGGCATGCCGGGGATGGGCGATGAGATGGAAGGGGCCGTGCAACAAGCTGCGCAGCCGGGACGGCACTGCAGGCTCATTTTGGCCACAGCACCCACAGCTGCAGGGGTTGTTTGACGCGTCCCGCCAGCTCACCCGCCACTGGTCCAGAGCCTGCGTAATAGTCGGCCCGCACGGCGCCCACGATGGCGGTGCCGGTGTCTTGGGCCAGCACCATGCGGTCAAGGGGGGTTTGCGGCCCGGGTGATTTCAGCCAGACGGGCGTGCCATAAGGAATGCTGCTGCGGTCCACAGCGATGGACCGTTCCGCCGTCAGGGGCACGCCTTGTGCGCCTTTGGGCCCAGGAGGCGTGTTGCCCGGCGGCAAGGGCTCTTCTTTGAAGAACACCACGCGGGGGTTTTGCCAAAGCAGTTCATTAACGCGTGAGGGGTTGCGGTCCATCCAGGATTTGATGCCGGGCCATGAGGCGTCGCGAATCAGGTTTTGGTCCAGCAGCCAGCGGCCAATGCTTTTGTAAGGCTGTTCGTTGGTCCCCGCAAAGGCCAACCGCACCATGCGTTGGCTGCCATCGGCTTCGCGCACGTGGATCAAGCCTGAGCCCTGGATGTGCAGCACCATGGCGTCGACCGGGTCGGCCAAGTACACCAGCGCCTTGCCGCGCAAGGCGGCACGTGCTTGCGGCAGGGTTTCCATTTCCTGCCGGGTGTACCAGGGCTTGCGCTTGTTCAGGTCGGTAGGCGGGCCATAGAGCGGCACCTGAAAGCCGGGGCGTGCATGGCGCTCGGCGTTCAATACGGGCTCATAGTAGGCCGTCAACAATCCCTCGCTTTGTTGCGTGTGTGATTCCACGCGGTAAGGCTGCAATTTCTCGCGCAGCCATTGACGCTGCGATTGCACAGTTGCCAGTGCCAGTTGCCGTATTTCAGGGCACAGCGCAGCCCAGGCGGGACCGGGTCGGGTGCAGCTTTGCACCCATGCAGGCCAGGCTTCATGCACCGCGTCTTGTTCCAGTCCGGGCAACTCGGACCAGGGCACCGGGACCCAGCGGCTTTTCGCCTGCATGATCACGGGCGGCAGTGACGGCGCCTGGGCTTTGGGTGGCGTGTCCAATGGGCTGTTTGGACCAGGTTCATCCAGCACAGGGGCCACCGAGCAAGCCGTCAAGCTGCCTACAATTGCAGCCAACAGCCAGCGGGGACCCGCGCGGCGAACACAAAGAAATGGAAACTTAATCATGGCGCCTATTTTGCTGGAAGCCTTGTTGGCCCTGGTGCTATTCGTCGTGATTGTGTGGTGGACCATGTTTTCCGGCCGAAACAAGGGTGAATTGCCACAGGCCGATTCAATGCCTGCAGACAAAAAGACCAGGGCAATCGAACCCCGTGATTGAGCCGGTCTGTGGACTCAGTCCAGCAGTGTTCCGGCACCTTCAAAACGCTGGGCGTAATAGCGGTTGTTCAGCTGATCCATGCGTACGCCAGTGCGGGGGTTGCTGGCGTGCACAAAGCGGCCGCCGCCCACATAAATGCCGACATGCGAATGCCGTGCACCCAAGGTGTTGAAGAACACCAGGTCGCCCGGCTGAATGCGGGCGCGGTCAATGGGCCTGGATTTTTGGCCCAACTCGGCCGAAGTGCCTTTGACGGGCAAACCTGCAGCCTCCCGATAAACGTGCGAGACCAGGCCTGAACAGTCAAAGCCTGTGGCGGGCCCTCGGCCGCCCCAGCTGTAAGGCGTGTCCAGCAAGGACATGGCAAACAAGGCCAGGTCATTGCGCTTGGGGTGGTAATCGGCGCGTGTGGCGGGTGGGAACTCGGATGAAACTTCCGGCGCACGGGCAGGCTCAGACCGGTTGTCGGTCAACACGGGGACAGAGGAGCAGCCTGCCATCAGCAAGGCCGCGCCCGTCAAGAGGGTGATCAGACCGGTGCGCGCGTGTGCTGTGATGGGGCGGGTCGTGTCCGTGGTCTGGCTCA
>JACCDS010763192.1_pt1 | contig 12198 bp, 16 predicted proteins | sample 7446441 | NCBI WGS metagenome assembly JACCDS01 (sample SAMN15323445, study PRJNA562643) | freshwater metagenome | isolation source: river surface water | place: USA:Blue River Watershed | collected 2017-08-17
GATGGATCCCGGGTCAAGCCCGGGATGACAGCGGGGAGCGGTCACCCGCACACCCAATGTCACCCCGCACCCCCCAATGTCACCCCGGGCGAAGACCCGGGGTCCATCTGCAACTGCATGGATACCGGATCAAGTCCGGCATGACAAGGGGGAGTGGTTACCGGGTCAAGCCCGGCATGACAGAAAGAGAGCGGTCACCTCAAATGTCACCACTTCCCCCAAATGTCACCCCGGGCGAAGACCCGGGGTCCATCTTCAAAGCATGGATACCGGATCAAGTCCGGCATGACCAATGGGAGACTGGATCGCCGCGTCGCAAGCTCCTCGCGATGACGGGGTTGGGGGGCAAGCTCCTCGCGATGACACATTAGGGGCAAGTGCCTCGCGATGACGGCTTAGATGGTGGCTCCTCGCTATGAGGGCTTAAACGTCATTGCGAGCGAAGCGTGGCAATCCAGTGCCTGGGCAAGCACAGCATCTGGTTCGGGCTGCGTTCAGTCCATGGACCACTCTTCCACGGCCAAGCCTGGAACGCGATGAAACTCCCTCGCGTTGTTGGTGATCAACACACTGTCTTCGGCCAAGGCGTGTGCAGCAATCATCAAGTCCATGCCGCCGATGGGTTTACCTGCGCGCTCCAGTGCTGCACGAACTTGCGCATATTGGTGGGTAGCCGACAAAGGCCAAGGACGCACATCAAATCCAGCCAACCAAGCCTCTACCGCTGACTGGAACCGCGGCACGCCCAACTTGCTTGCGCCAAAACGCAATTGAGCCGCGACAATGGCCGACAACCACAACTGCTCACGATCGAGCGAAGAAAATCGCTCGATCATGTGGGCAGGATGCCGTCGCAGGATGTAGCTGCAAATATTCGTATCCAGAGTGCGACGCATCTGAAGACCTCAAGACCAATCGCGCTCTTGCGCAGGCGAATCGGTGCGCTCAGCAAGAAAATCGGCTGGCAAGGCCTCGGTACTGGCATAAAACTGCTGCAACCAGCGCCCCATGTCCTTGTCCTGGGACACCTCAGGATGCAACCAAATATCGTTGCCAATCTGCTCCAACCGAACCTCTTGCGCCTGCAAACGCAACTTGGCAGGCCAACGCAAAGCCTGACTGCGCCCACTCATGAAAACCCGTGCAGTGATGGTCATAACGCCCCTCATGTCATATCAACGCGTCATATTACACAACATCACGGCAATTGTCACACCGGGCGAAGACCTGGGGTCATCTTCTAAGAATGGATACCGGATCAAGTCCGGTATGACAGAAAGAGAGCGGTTACCCCCGCCAATGTCACCCCTTTCCCCAAATGTCACCCCATCCTTCCAATGCCACCCCGCACCCCCAATGTCACCCCGGGCGAAGACCCGGGGTCCATCTGCAAAGCATGGATACCGGATCAAGTCCGGTATGACAGAGGGAAGTGGATACCGGATCAAGTCCGGTATGACAAAGGGGGCCTGGATCGCCGCGTCGCAAGCTCCTCGCGATGACGGTATGGGGCGCAGAAACGACGAAGGGGCCCGTGGGCCCCTTCTGTGCTGTTCGCTGTTAACTGGTGCGTTACATCGTTGCCAGTCTCTCGTTCTCCATCCAAACCCAATCGACCACATCGCCCTCGGGCTGGTAGCCGGGGACCAGGTCTTTGAGTTGCTTGCGGATGTGCGGCACGTCGTTCAAGTCCAGGGCCAGGCTCAGGGCCTGCAGTTTGTCGTGCAGCTCGTCCCAGTTCAAAAACTCTTCGTGCGCCTTCATGATGCGCGGGTGGTTTGTGGGCAATGGGTTGTCGCCAATCAGCAGCTCTTCGTAGAGCTTTTCTCCGGGGCGCAAACCCTTGACCTGGATCTCGATATCGCCGATGGGGTGCTCCTCGTCCTTGACGGTCAGGCCCGACAGCACCACCATGCGGCGGGCCAAGGCGCTGATCTTGACCGGCTGGCCCATGTCCAGCACATACACATCGCCGCCACTGGCCATGGCACCGGCCTGGATCACCAGCTGCGCTGCCTCCGGAATGGTCATGAAATACCGCGTCACATCGGCATGCGTCAACGTGATCGGGCCGCCCGACTTGATCTGCTGGCGGAACAAAGGCACCACCGACCCCGAAGACCCCAACACATTGCCAAAGCGCACCATGCTGAAACGCGTCTGCCCGCCCTTGCGCTTGACGTCTGCTGCATTGGCCTGCAACACCATCTCGGCCAAGCGCTTGCTGGCGCCCATCACGTTGGTGGGGCGCACAGCCTTGTCAGTGCTGACCAAGACAAAATCGGCCACCCCATGCAAGGCCGACTGCGACGCCACCGTGTGCGTGCCAAACACGTTGTTGCGAATGCCCTCGGCCGGGTTGTGCTCCACCAGCGGCACATGCTTGTAAGCCGCCGCGTGATAGACCGTCTCGGGCTTCCAGGTGCTCAAGATCTCGCCCATGCGCACCGCATCGCGCACACTGGCCAGCAGGGGGATCACATCCACATCGCCCGCCAGCTCTTCGATCACAAAGCGCTCCAGCTCCTGGTGAATCGCGTACAGCGAAAACTCGCTCAACTCCACCAACAACAACTTGCGCGGCCCACAGCGCAAGATTTGACGGCACAACTCCGAACCAATCGAGCCGCCCGCGCCCGTCACCATGACCGTCTTGCCGGTCACTGTCTTGGCCATCATCAGCGGGTTGGGGGCCACCGGGTCGCGGCCCAGCAAATCCTCCAAATCCAGCTCCTTGAGGTCGGACTCTTTGACGCGACCTTCCACCAAGTCATACAAAGGCGGCAAAGTGCGCACATTCAGGTGATGCTCACCCAACAGCGCCAAAATCTCGTTGCGCCGCTCGCGCCCAGCCGACGGAATGGCCAGCAAGACCAAAGTCACACACTTGTCTGTGATCAGCTTGGGGATATCGCCCACACCGTGGATGCGAATGCCATTGAGCACCTGACCATGCAAACGGTCATCGTCGTCCAAATAACCGACCACACGCATTTCTTTGCTCGCGGCCAAACCCGCAGCCAACTGCCGACCGGCTGAGCCAGCACCATAAATCAAGACCTGCGCAGCAGCTTTGCCAGAAACCATCTCGCGGTATATGCCGCCCAGCCAATAGCGCACCGCCGTGCGGCTCAAACCCACCAACAGCAAGAGCAACAGCGGCTGCATCACCCCCACAGAACGCGGCACGCCCGGCAAAGTGATCACGCTGTACACCAGGCCAAACACCAAGCCATACAAGCCCACCGCACGACCCATGGCCACAATGGCATTCAGGCCCGCATAGCGGAAGATGGCCCGGTACAAACCAAAATGCATAAACAAAGGAATGGCCAAGCCCACCGACAACACCACCATGTGCACCGGCAAGTCAGACAGCGACAAGACCCGCTCAAACCGCAAACTCATGCTTGCCCAGAGCGCCAACAAACACAAACACACGTCCACAGCCACAGCCACAGCCCTTTTGAACGGACGCGGCCATGCCAAAAGCCAATTGGGGATTTTGTTGATCAACATAGAAACTCAAGAAAGTCGGCGGCCAGAGCACCGACAAAAAAGACCAGGGGCTGAGCCCCGACCTGCAAGCGCCACCCATTGCGGGGGGCGAACTTAGAAAACTGTCATCGCGAGGAGCGAAGCCTTAAACCGTCATCGCGAGGGGCGAACTTAAAAACCGTCATCGCGAGGAGTGAACTTAAAATCGTCATCGCGAGGAGTGAACTTAAAATCGTCATCGCGAGGAGCGAACTTAAAAATCGTCATCGCGAGGAGCGCAGCGACGTGGCGATCCAGCTACAACGCCCATTCAAACACTGGATTGCCACGCTTCGCTCGCAATGACAAAGCTGGGTTGGGCTTGCCACGCCTCGTCCGCGATGACGAAGCAGCCCACTTCACCCTATCGCAATTGACGCATTGATCGAGATGGTGGTGGCCACAGGGGACACGATTTTCTTCTGGCCGTGGCCATCGTTTTGAACCAACTCCACCTTGATCAAGCCCAGCTTTGTCAAGCGGCTCACATCTTTGGACACCGCGCTCGGGTCGCGGTGAGCCGCGGCGGCCAAATCAGCAATCGAACGGCCACCCTTGCTGGCCAAGCGGAGCAACTCAAACCGCTTGGGCGTGAGTTGGCTCAAAAAATCTTCAAATTCGTAGCTGGTCAACACCCTCGAATAGGGCAAGGAATCCGCATGAGCATCCAGGGCGCGAGCAACTTCTTTGCTTTTTTGAGCGTGCTCACTCAGCGCAGAATTCTTCTTGAAGTCATCGACAGAAATTTTTTGCTTGCCCATCACTTTTCTCCGTTGACAAATTTGATGGCGATTTCTTGCCACTCTGACTCAAACCGCTCATAAAGCGCTTCATAGCCCGGAAAAGCATCTGCCGTGATACCGCCCAAATAGTGCCGATGTGAATACCCGTGGCTGTTGTCATACCCCAGCACCCGACCATTGTCACCGCTGTAAATCATGGGGTTGATATAAGCCAATGCATAACTGACAACCTTTTTCGAGGGAAGTTCACGTATGACTCGCTCCTTCAAAACGCCACCACCCAGCCGCGCGGGAATGGACACATCTTGAGGTGCATAAATCTCTTGAATTTTGGTTGTTCTCTTCTTTGCAGCCATGATCTTACAGATCCAACCTGCTGTCAAGCAATTGGCTTTTCATGTGGCGATCCAGCTACAACGCCCGTTCAAACACTGGATTGCCGTGCCTTCACAATCCAAACTTCGCACGCGGGAAACCATCGCCCGCAACAAGACCCAAAGCACCCCAGCCACAGCCCGGCAAATCAGGCTTGGTGTCCATCACTTCCGCCACATCCCGTAGCCAAGTCGAATTCGGTCCAATCTGACGCACCAAAAAGGAAATCACCGCCACCAACCCGATCAAGCGGCTTTTGGCGTAGACATCGAGGTCCAGCTGCTCGAAGTACGGCACGGGCAAAAAAGGCAGGGGCGTACCTGTTGACTGATTCCAAATGCGCGTGTGGTGAGCGCATCGATTTCGCAGCGTATTGAGCTCCTGCAACCACACCTTCAGAACCTTGGCGTTGGAAACACCCAGGCGAGCACAAACCTTGTTTTGCAAGTCCCCTTTGAGCATCTCGAAATATTTGGAGACTGTGCCAAAGTCCCACGCCTCAGCCACTACCCAAAACGGCATGGACTTGCCGCTCTGGCGGTGCCAAACAATGTGATCTTCTTGGCAACGGTTAACCTGCTCTTGCTGACGCTTGAGCCATTCTGCCCATGGGTTGCGTGTCACGCCGCGCTTGTCCACATAGCTGCGCGTCTGCTTCGGATTCATGTGCCTTGAATCCTGGTAAGCCATCGCATCGTGGTAGCCCACCTCGTGTGCGATGGCACTGCGCACAAACACCTCGATACGCTCCAGCGCATCCAGCATCAGCAAGCGCAGCCGCTTGTCAAACAGATACAAGGCAAAGACATCGTCAAACGACGTGCCCGACAAAAACACGTCCTGCCTGACAGGTTTGCCGGTTTGCGCAGACACCAACACCTGACCATCGCCCGTCAAAGCGTAAGCGCGACAAGGAAACCAAAAACCACTCAAGCGGTAATAACCCACCTGCCCAAGCTTGCGCTCTGCGCGTGCCGGATCAGCCACCACCATGCCCCGCGCCGACAACAAAGCGGCCAACTCGGGCAAAGATTTGAAAGGTTTGGGTGGAAGCAGCGTGGCCATCAAACCCGCTTGACCAGACGTGAAAAGGCCCAAACGTAATGCCGGACAAGCCAGCACCAGAGGTTTGGGCGCGATTGCGCAGAATTTTGCCACAAAGTGACGTTTTTATTCATGACCTTGCGGGTCTTTTGTATTTCTTCTTTTGCCAATTCGAGGAGGCCCCAAAACCGTCATCGAGAGCAGCAAACTTAAAAAGCAGCCATCTTGAGGAGCGAACGCCTCAACTTGTCATTGCCAGGAGCGAACTTAAAAATCGTCATCGCGAGGAGCGCAGCGACGTGGCGATCCAGTTACAGCGCTTGTTCACCCAGCTGGCGAACTGCCAAATGCAAACCCAACGCCCTCAGGATCGCCATCAAGCTACTCAGACCAGGATTGCCCTGCGGCGAAAGTGTCCTGTACAACTGCGTTGGGTTCAGGTTCACCTTGTTGGCCAATTCCTGCACACCGCCATGGGCCTTTGCAATTTGGCGCAATACCACCAACAACTCAGACTGCTGTGCCTCTGGGTCTTCCAAGATGTCATTCATCACCTGCAGCGCCAAAGCAGGATCTTGACGGTACAACTCAGCCATCGCGTCATCGTGTGATCTGCTGCTCATCTCTGCTCCTGAAAGATTTTCCAATATGCACATGCACGGTCAATGTCTGCTGCCTGCGTGCCTTTGGTTCCGCCACTGAATAACAACACAATTTGTGCGCCAGATAGCGCGTAATAACCGTCATCGCGAGGAGCGAACTTAAAAGCCGTCATCGCGAGGAGCGCAGCGACGTGGCGATCCAGCTACAACGCCCATTCAAACACTGGATTGCCACGCTCCGCTCGCAATGACAAAGCTGGGTTTGGATTGCCACGCTCCGCTCGCAGTGACCAGATCAAGAACAACTCAGCCCAAAACGGCGGCAAATGAACGAAGTTCTTTGAGCAAGGGCTGCTTTGGTGACTCAATGATTTGCGACTGGATATCAAAAACCACTGACTTGATGACGTTTGACGTATTGAGATGGCTGCTTTCGCACAGCAATCTAAAATCATCACTGACTGCCTGCGGAACCTTCATTGACAGCCGCCTGCGAGCAACGCCTCTTTTTTCGGGGAACAGTCGAATGGCCATCTCATAGCGCTCCACCACCCGCTCTAACTGATCTTCTTTTTGCGCTGTCTTATGCACAAAATAACTCAGCAAATATCGCCTGAAATCGGTTGAAGCCCTGTTGTCAACCGTGTAGGCAGCCAAGTCCAAAACATCCAGATAAATGGCAGGTAAAGAAGCTTCGATCGGCTTCACAGCTTTATGTCGGGCATCGCGAATGGCTGGCGTTGACTGTGCAGGAATCACAACGACCTGATCACATTGATCGCAGACACCCACCAATATGTTCTGCGCGAACCCTTTGCCATCACTGAAAGGCACATCACGCCGCTTGAAGGTAGTCGCGACCAAGCCGCGGCATGGCTGACACAGCGCCCGACTTTTTTCATTTTCGATAAAAAATCTCATGATCCTCAAATCACTGATGAACACTGATAAACATCGTTTGCGGCTCCAAAAAGTAAAACTTGATGTACCACCCCTCTCGCGTGATGACGTGCACATCAATTTCTGCGGCCAAATGATGGGGTGAACAGCTGTAGTCACCCCCCCTTGAACGCTTAATGATGCCCACAACAGTTGCCACCGTTACCGCACCGGTGCTCAGTAAATTCTTGATGTCGATATCACCGCGCACCTCATGACCATAGTCGCCCGACAAAAGCGCCTCAATCACCTCCTGCTTGACAACCGAGAATCCCATTGGTTTCGGTGCCGTCAGCCACCGACTATACGACATATTTCGTACGGAGTCATTACCCAGCCAACGCAACCCCTGCCGCCAGCACAACATCTGCTGGAACGTGTGCGCCATAACCCAGCGCACTGCCCGCCTGCATCCAAGCCTTGCGGCCCAAAACGGCGCCGCCTGCCATGCACGCATTGACACCCAAATGGCCAAAGTCATGCACCTGGGCATGGTGATCCACCACTGACCCACAGTTGGCAATCACGCCCAGGCCCAGCTGAGCCTCTGTGCCCACGATGGCGCCAGCCATGATGGCGCAGCCCTGCCCGATGACGGCAGACGGAGAAACGATCGCCTTGGGGTGAATGACGGTGGTCAACTCAAACCCAAGCTCCACCAAGCGAGTGATCAGCGATTCGCGCAAAACGTTGTTACCAATGGCCACCACGACCTTGTCACACAAAGCGGCATAAGCCTTCAAATCGGCCGTGCTGCCCAAAACCGATGTGTGCCCAATCGGACTGCCAACGGCCATCCCATCGTCCACAAAACCAGCCAACACGTATTGGCCTGACAGCATCGCCGCCTCGGCCACAGAACGGCCATGCCCACCTGCACCCACGATCAGCAAGCGGCTTGCTGGCATCAGTGCGACACCCCGTCACGCTGGATCACTTTGACAAAAGTCATCCACAAAATGCGAATGTCAAACGCCAACGATTGGCGCTCCAGATACGCCGCATCCAGTTTGACCTTGTCGGGAATCGGCAACTCGTCCCGACCATTGACTTGCGCCCAACCGGTCAGCCCAGGCACCAAGCGATGCACGCCTTGCTCGGTGCGCAGAGCAATCAAATCCTGCTGATTGAACAAGGCTGGACGCGGCCCCACAAAGCTCATGTCCCCCATCAAAATGCTCCACAGTTGCGGCAACTCGTCCAAACTGGACTTGCGCAAAAACGAGCCAATGGGCGTCAAATGCGCCTGCGGGTTGCCCAACAAATGCGTGGCCACAGCCGGCGTGCCCACACGCATGCTGCGGAACTTGGGCATTTTGAAAATCACGTTGTTGCGTCCCACACGGTCTGACCAATACAAGGCAGGACCAATGGAGGTTAATCGAACCGCTAATGCCACCAAAGCAACAGGCACGATTAACACGATGGAAGCAAACAAAGCCAACAACAAATCAAACGACCGTTTCATAAATTTTCCCTTGAGCCGCATCTTGTAGTGCCAACAGTTCTTCAGCCCAGCCTTCACATGAGTAGTAATCTCTAATATCTTCTGAAATTGCCTGAAAAGGCTTACTCAAAAATTCAGCAGGGATAAAAGGATCAAGTCTGCTAATTACATGAACCCTCGAAGGGTGGTAGAGATCACTTTGCAGAATATGTTCATTGGTTGTCACAAGCTTCTTACCTGCAAGCAACGTTTCAATTGTGCGCATCGTGAAGCCACGCTGGCGTGGGTGCTCCACGTCCAACACCGCATTTGAGCAGGCCACTTTCTGCGCCACCACTGCTGCAGGCATGGACTTAGTTGACAAAGTCCCTTTGGGCGCAAACCACAGAGTCCAGTCTACGAATCTTCGCATGAGAAGCATCAATTGACTCTGGAAAAATGCAAACACAAAGCTTCGCTCTTCTGGTCCACCACGTTTGCGCAAACGATGTATCACCCGATGCCGATCAGAATGAATAGTTCCGATAAAGCACCAATCAAACAGTGCTGCCCCGGTCACATCTTTGCCAATCGAAATATTCCGCCAGAACAATGGCCGATAAGACCAACCAAAGTTTTTAGCGTCCAAAGGATCAAAAGTTGCCACAGAGTCAAAGGCAGGCAGAATATTCATCACTCCTTTGGCATTCTCAACCCCGTCCCACAGATAAAGCCCTATGCTTGCTTGTGACAAAGTTTCACGAATTTTGAAAGCCACCCGCTTCGACAACCCTTCACCTTTGATCACCAACACGTGCGTAATTGAGGCCGTATCGAGTTGACTCAATCGCTCTAGGAACGAACGCTCTGACCAACGAACCGTCAATGCTGGAAAGAGCCGGAGTGCGGCCTTGTACCATGTGGTAGTGCTGGCCCGCTCATCCCACCACGTTACCTCGTAGCCCATTGCTCGAAGGGTCTCAGAGATAGAGATGTGATAAGAAAAAGTAAGTGGCGAAACCAGGAGAACATGTCCGCGACTGCCTGCTGCCGCAGCCGATGTGTTTTCATCAAGATTCATGGCCGTTGGTTTTCTTGTCTACAGGTTTTGCGGGGATACCGACCACAACCAAATCCGGTGCCACATCCGACAACACTACGGCGTTGGCACCTATACGAGAGCCTGAACCCAAAATCACCCCACCCAAAACCTTCGCACCTGAACCGATCGTCACACCATCGCCCACAGTGGGACGAGATGACTCCTGATATGAAAAATCCACTTCGCGAGCACCCAAAGTAACCCCCTGGAAAACGGTAGCGTTTTCACCAATACACCAAGCGCCAATCACTGTTCCATGGGTATGCGGCAAAAATAAACCCTTGCCGATCGGGCACCTAACAGCTATCTCGATACCGAAAAAGAAGAAGTTAAGCAACGAAACGAACTTGGCAACTGGCGCCAATTTCAAGCGATAAAACCAATGTGCCAGCCTGCACAGTAGTACCGGCAAAAACCTTGGCGAAAATAACCCATACCAAAGTCGCAGTTTGGAAACTCCATCTGCTGTTCCATGCAACACCACCAGCGCCCGTCTCAAATCAGACTCTAAATAAGACAGCAATTTAAATTCTTCTTCAGTACTCATCTTGGCTGTGACACTCATGCAACGGAAGAATTACCCATAAGACCCCTTGCCGCCAGCTCGCTCACAGACCGCAAATACGCTGCCTTGTCCTCCGGCGCTTGCGCTGCAGCCCAACTCAAAAAGTTAGATAGACCCTCCTTGAATGGCACTTTTGGCACAAAGCCCAATACCTTTTCTAGCTTTGCCACATCAGCAATGTTGTGCCGAATGTCACCCATGCGGAAGGCTCCAGTGACACCTAGGGTACTTTCGCTGTTAAAAAAAGCTTTGATCTCTTGCGCGACTGTCATCACACTGGTGGCTTCGCCAGAACCCACGTTCAGCGCCCCAACAAATTGCCCCGTGTAGTTGATGCTACGTACCGTGGCTTCAACCACATCATCGATATAAACAAAATCACGAGACTCCAAACCGTCTTCGTAAATTTCAATCGGCTGGTTTTGGCGAGCAAGATTTGAAAACACAGCCAAAATACCCGTGTAGGGGTTTTTGAGCGACTGCCCAGGGCCGTACACATTTTGGTAGCGCAAGCCAAAACCATTGATACCTTGAGTGCGGGCAAACAACAATACAGCTTGCTCCTGCACCTGCTTTGTTAATCCATACATCGACATTGGTCTAAAGGGTGCCAACTCAGGCGTTGGGAACAAACTTAAAGGTGCCCCGCAATCAGGACATACGGGTTCGAACTGACCTTGCGTCATAAGCGCCCTACCCCGCTGGTCCGGAAACACCATACCGTGTGATGCGCAGCGGTAGGCACCTTCACCATAAACTGCCCGGCTTGAAGCAACTACGATTGAGCAGAGAGATTTGGCGCAGTTTTCATTTTGTAGCAAGTCCAGCATCGTGGCCGTAGCCTGCACATTCACGCTGAAATACCGATCTATCTCATACATAGACTGCCCGGTCCCCGTCTCTGCGGCCAAATGAACCACGCTGTCCACTTCAGTCAATGCTTTTCGCATTGCATCGCGGTCACGCACATCGGCTTTGATTAGATCAACATGACCAGCTAGGTCGTCCGGGAGCTTTTCAGTAGCATGTATTTGTGGGCTGAAATTATCCAAAATCCGCACCTGTGAACCCTGATTGAGCAGCGCCCTGGCAACCCGGAGGCCGATAAAGCCGGCACCGCCGGTAATCAATACTTTCATGCTGTAACTTCCTTAAGTCGAATTTGAAGTGCCACTTGGTAGGCATCTAGTGTTTTTTTGAAGCAGTTTTCCCAAGAGAACAACGGCACCCGCTCCATGCCGTGGGCGATCATCTTTGCCCGTAAGACTGGGTCGCTCAGCAGTGCTATCTGTTCTGCATAAGCAGCCCCCGTTTGTTCACATGCAAACAATGCGGCCTCACCAGCAACCTCGGGAAATACAGACAGGTTCGCGCAAACCACTGGGCAGCCAGCGCTCATGGCCTCCAGCAAGGGGAGACCAAACCCCTCTGAGTCCGATGGGTACACGAAACAGAAAGCACGGGTGTAAAGAATGCGCAGCGCTTCGTCGCTCAAGCGGCCGCAATACTTCCACCGCCCGGGTATCTTGGCATCCAGATCAGCCTTTTCCGTCAGCGATAGTTCGGGCCCCACAATGGCCAGCACTTTGTCAGGCAGGTGCCGCGTGGCGTCTATCGCCAAGTCAAAGCGTTTGTAAATATCGCGTGCGCCTAGAAAAACAATTTCGTTGCTGGGAACCATAGGCCGTTTACCCTGGAAAGAAAACTCTGCGCCCACGCCGTGGTGAATTACCTCGATCCGTTTGTTGACAAATTCAGGGTAAAACTTGAGCAACTGCCCCTTGGTGAACTCGCTGATGCAAATCACCACATCTGCGTGCCTGATGGCTCGCTTTTTTTGCCAAACATGAACCGCTAGGGCAAAC
>JACCDS012173891.1_pt1 | contig 12197 bp, 9 predicted proteins | sample 7446441 | NCBI WGS metagenome assembly JACCDS01 (sample SAMN15323445, study PRJNA562643) | freshwater metagenome | isolation source: river surface water | place: USA:Blue River Watershed | collected 2017-08-17
GCGAGCATAACCCCGTGGCATCGAGTGCTCCCCACTGCATACCCGTGCGCAGCAACAGCAAGATCGCGTCCATCGCGATCCTGTCGGGGATGCGGGGTCGGTGGCAGCCCAACGGATGCGGTTTGGGCGGGGGTATCAACGGAGCCATCCGTTCCCTCATCGCGTCGCTTAACCGCCACCCGTCATCGTGCTGCGAGCTCATCGCCTTGCCCTCCGAACAAAAATTACGTTCGTTGGACAACCAAACCGACGCTTATTTCAACCTAGCGAGACAGGCACTTAGTCCTCCTCCCACGCAGACACCGTAAACGTCATCGACTCCGCCTCGCGCCGCCAGGTAACCGCGCGGCGCGACACCGCGAGGTACCAGGTCTGCATCCCGGTACGGGGCACCGATTGTACAAATCCGGCCGGGTTCAACAACGCGATGCACCAGCCCGGCTCCGGATCGCGCACCGATTGATAGACAATCCCGCCAATCCCTGCCTCGCGTGCGGTACGGGCGAAGGATTGCGTCGCCGCATAGTCGCTGCGATGGCGCCAGATCGCGCGGTCTGCATCGAAAGGCGGAAGACGCAGGTCGACGGTCCGCGTATCCATCGCCACACTGAATGCGCTGTGCGCGACCGGGTCCAGCCGCTCAAGATCCGGCGCATCCTGCAGGAGGCGCCAGCGCCAATAGCCGAGCTCGGCGCCCGCAGTGCGTATGGATTCCGCGCCGTAAAACACACCGGGATCCGTGACACCGCGAAAACGCGAACCGCTGCGTAGAGGCGAATAACGAAATGGCGTCGCCAGCAGATAATGCAGTCCGGCCAGCCCGCCGCCCAGGCGTGGCTTGCTCGACTCCAGCAGCGATTCCAGCAGATCCTGTTCGTCGCGCGTGTCGACCAGCTTCATTGTCGCGGCAATATGCTGCGACTCGACCATCCGCCAGGCGACCGACCGCCAGGGGCGCGCCTCAGACGAGACCGCGAGAGGCGTCCAGGTAGTGGACGACACGAACCAGTCCTTCAGCTTGTGGCAGCAGATCGATCGGACGCGTTCCTAGCGCGTGGTTGTCACTACCGAGCCAGCGACGGGCCGCCTGCTCGTCACCCACGATGGAGTCGAGCGAGCGAAACACGCGGACAAACAGCAAGGCCAGTTCCCACTCCTTGCGGCGCTGGTCAAGCCGGTAGTCGCCGCTGTAGAGGCGGGTAATAGTGGGGGGACTGACGCCGAGAATACGCGCTAGCAGTGCATGGGAGATGGCCAGCCGGTCCGCCGCACGAATCACGGCCTTGCCGAGGACCGCCGAAGCGTCAGCCTGGTCTGCCGAAGTTTGCTCATATGCAATCATGCCAACCTCCTTTCCAAGGAAAGGTTAGCATAGCTTTCTTCCTCCAGGAAGAAGGAATCGCACACCGTTGCAAACTTGCCTAGTCGTCTGCCGCAGCCTCCATGCCGGGGAAAAGCACTTCCGTGTACCCAAAGCGGCTGAAATCCCTGACCCGCATCGGATACAGCACACCGATCAGGTGGTCGCATTCATGCTGCACCACACGCGCATGAAAACCATCGACCTCGCGCACGATCGGCTTGCCGAACGGGTCAAGGCCGCTGTACTTCAGGCGCGCATGCCGCGGTACCCAGCCACGAAGGCCGGGAACGGACAAGCATCCTTCCCAGCCCTCTTCCACATCATCGGACAGCGGCTCCAGCAACGGATTGAGCAGAACGGTCTCCGGCACTGGAGGTGCATCAGGATATCGTGCGTTCTGCCCGAACCCGAAGATCACCAGCTGCAGGTTGACGCCAATCTGAGGCGCAGCGAGACCGGCCCCGTTTGCCGCATGCATCGTGTCGAACATGTCGGCGATCAACGTATGCAACGCCGGCGTATCGAACTCGCGCACCGGTTCCGCCACCCGCAACAACCGCGGGTCGCCCATTTTCAGGATGTCACGTACTGCCATTTGACGCTCCGTTCAGCTGCGCTGTGCGAGCCAGTCGGCAAAGGCCGCGCCCGTCTCCGGATGCTGCAGGCCAATCTCGACCGACGCCTGCAAGTACCCGAGCTTCGATCCGCAGTCGAAACGGCGTCCGTGGTAGCGATAGGCCAGCACCGTCTCGTACTGCATCAGCGCTTCGATGCCATCGGTCAGCTGGATCTCGCCGCCGGCACCCTTGCCGATCTTTTCCAGACAGGCGAAGACACGGTTGGTCAGCACATAGCGGCCCACCACAGCCAGTGTTGACGGCGCCACCTCGGGTGCGGGCTTCTCGACTATGTCCTTCACTTTCTCAAGCCGTTCGCCAAAACCTTCGGTGCTGACGATGCCGTACTGCTTGGTATGCTCGCGCGGCACGTCTTGCACGCCGAGGATGCTGGCCTGCTCGCGCGCGAACTGCTCGCACATCTGCTTCATCACGCCCGGGCCACCGGACTCGCCCTGCATGAAATCATCCGCCAGCAGCACCGCAAACGGATCCGTGCCCACGATAGGACGCGCGCACAGCACTGCATGGCCGAGGCCCAGCGCCTGGGGCTGGCGAATGTACATGCAGTTCACATTCTTCGGAATCACGTCGCGCACCATCTCCAGCAGCTTCTGCTTGCCGGCTGCCTCGAGTTCGGCTTCGAGCTCGTAGGCCTTGTCGAAATGGTCCTCGATCGCGCGCTTGTTGCGGCCCGTGATGAAGATCATCTCGGTAATGCCGGCCTCGACCGCTTCTTCGACCGCATACTGGATCAGCGGCTTGTCGACAATCGGGAGCATTTCCTTCGGTTGTGCCTTGGTCGCCGGCAGGAAGCGACTGCCCAGGCCGGCGACAGGAAACACCGCCTTCTTGATCGAATTGCTCATTCAGGACTCTCCAGTAACTTCAATAATCCGGTTTCATCAATGACAGGAACACCCAGCTCGGTGGCCTTCGCCAGCTTGCTACCGGCATCGTCGCCGGCGACCACATAGCTGGTCTTCTTCGACACCGAACCGGCGACCTTGCCGCCGGCGGCCTCGATCATGGCCTGCGCATCGTCACGGCGTAATGTGGGCAGCGTTCCGGTCAGAACAAAGGTCTTGCCCGCCAGGTGCAACACCGGACGGTCCACTGCGTGCTCATCCCAGTGAATGCCGGCGGCACGCAATTGTTCGATCAGCTCGCGATTCAGCGGATCAGACAGAAAGGTCAGAATCGACTTCGCCACCACCGGCCCGATATCATCGACCTCGAGCATCTGCGCTTCGTTCGCCTGCAGCAGCGCATCCAGCTGGCCAAAGTACCTTGCCAGCGCTTTCGCCGTCGACTCACCGACGTGGCGGATACCCAGCGCGTAGATGAAGCGCGCCAGTGTCGTTGACTTCGATTTCTCCAGCGCGTCCAGCACATTCTGCGCAGACTTTTGCGCCATTCGGTCCAGCTCGGACAAAGCCGTCAGCCCCAGCCGGTAAAAATCGGCCGGCGTGGTGACCAGACCGCGATCCACCAGTTGCTCGACCAGCTGCTCGCCGAGACCTTCGATATCCATCGCACGGCGCGACACGAAATGCAGCAGTCCGCCCTTGCGTTGCGCCGCGCATTGAATCCAGCCACCGGAGCAGCGCGCCACGGCTTCTTCTTCGGGGCGCACGATGGCAGAACCGCACACCGGGCAGGCCGTCGGCATCACAAACTCGCGTGCATCGGCCGGCCGGCGCTCCGGCACATTCGCGACTACCTCGGGAATCACGTCGCCGGCACGCCGCACAATGACGCTGTCGCCGATGCGAATGTCCTTGCGACGTACCTCGTCCTCGTTGTGCAGCGTCGCATTCGTGACCGTGACGCCACCGACCGACACCGGCGCCAGTCGCGCAACCGGCGTGATCGCGCCGGTGCGTCCGACCTGTACATCGATACCGAGCACTGTGGTGGTCGCCTCTTCGGCCGGGAACTTGTGCGCCAGCGCAAAACGCGGCGCTCGCGAGACGTAGCCGAGCGCGCGCTGCTGATCCACACGATTCACCTTATAGACCACGCCGTCAATGTCATAGGCCAGCGCGGGCCGGCGTGCGCCGATGTGAGCGAAAAATGCCAGCAGGCCATCCGCTCCGCGAACCACGGCACGCTCCGCGCAGACCGGAATGCCAAGGCTCTGGTACCAGTCCAGCAGGCCGGCATGCGTGTCCGGCGCCTGTGCACCTTCCAGATGGCCGATGCCATACGCAAAAAAACGCAGGCTGCGTTGCGAGGTCACGCGTGGATCGAGCTGCCTCAGGCTGCCGGCCGCTGCATTGCGCGGGTTTGCAAATTCCTTTTGCCCTGCATCGCGCTGGCGCTGGTTCAGGCGCGCGAAATCGGCCTTGAACATCAGCACCTCGCCACGCACATCGATGATGGCCGGCGGTTGCTCAGTCCGCAATCGCAGCGGTATCGAGCGCACGGTACGGATGTTCTCGGTGACGTCTTCCCCGGTACTGCCGTCGCCCCGCGTAGCCGCCTGCACCAGCAAGCCATCGACATAACGCAGATTGATCGCCAGTCCGTCGAATTTCAGTTCACACGCGTAGTCGACGTCCTGCAGGATCCCGAGGCCCTCGCGCACCCGGCGGTCGAAGGCGCAAATGTCTTCGTCGGAGAAGCCATTATTAATCGACAGCATGGGCACATCGTGCCGCACCTGCGCAAACTCTGGCAGCGGCATGCCGCCGACGCGATGCGTCGGCGAATCCGGTGTGACCAGTTCAGGATGAGCCTCCTCGAGCTGCTGCAGCTCGAGGAAAAGTTGATCGTACTCGGCATCAGGAATGGTCGGGCTGTCGAGCACGTAGTAGGCATGTGCATGCCGGTCGAGTTCTGCGCGCAAGCATTCGGCGCGCGCGCGCCAGTCCTGCGGATCGGGCCCCGCAGCGGGGGTGCCGAACAGATCGTGCTGCGACATCAGGCAAACAGGCGATGCGCTCGTGGCGAACCGGCCGGAATGCCTGTGTTTTCCATCTCCTGGTAGAAACCGACCACATCTCTCTCGATCGCCGCCAGCGTCGCATCCGACAACGGCTGTCCTTCATCATCGACAACTGCGCCCGACAGGCGGCTGGCGATCGTTTTTGCAAAGCTGGTCATCGCGCGGAAACCTTCTCGCTCCGGTGCCACCAGCGCGACCGGCAGCAGCAGCGTGATCTGACGTGTGGTATCGGACGACGGATCAGCCGCAACGCTGACCGAGAACAGCTGCCCTCCTTCGCCGTCCGGCATCACCAGCCGTCCGTCCGGACGCAGCTCCATGCCCTGGCGCTGCAGCGCGGGCTTCAGTGTCGATACTTTCCAGGGCGCCGAGGTCGCACGCACATTGATCGACAGCTTCGCATCGAAATCCTGCAAGCGCTGGTACAAAGCACGCGCGTCGGCGATGGCTTCATTCATATCCGGCAGCTCGACATTCGCCGACAGGTCGTCCGCCAGGGTATTGAGCCGCGTTGCCAGCTCTGAAAACTCCAGCTCAGTCAGCACGCCACTGCGCGTAATCCGTTGGATGCCGATCTGCAGCGACCGGTATGCACCACCGATGGCTACCGGCTCCCAGCTACCCGACGCAGTCGCGCCGATGACCTTCACCGGCTTGTTGCCCACCAGGTGCAGCTTCTGGAACGCCTGTACCAGCTTGTCACCGCGCAGCGGCACCTCCGGATTGAACGGAATCACCAGGTCAAGCAAGGGGTCCAGCGGCGAGCGCTTGCGCGGCGCCTCGGCGAGGGCCACCGGAAGCTCACCCTCATCCGGATCAGCATCGACCGGCATACCGGCGACTGCGTGGTGCGCCGCCTCGTTCAGGCCGTGGCCACGCATAGGCATGGCGTCAGACACGACATCCGGCCCTTCGAACGGCGTCAACACCGGCTCCTGCCGCGGCAACGGCTGTCCGTCGCTCATCAGCACGTCATCTTCCATCGGCGAGAACGCCTGCTCGACCGATTTCTTCGCTCGCCACTCCTGCCACTTGTTGTAGGAAATGACGCCGACCACGACCACGACACCGATCGCTACCAGGCTGACATGGAAATCAGTCATTCAAAGCTCTTTCGAACGAGAAATATTCAATAAGAAAAGATTTTAACGAACATCCGCCAAGGTTTCGATTCTTTTCACTGTGCGGCCAGCCGACCACGTAGGCAAGCGCATTCCGCATTGCCTGACTTTGAAGCTGATAGTTCTCAATTTTCGTCGAATCTTTGCCATTACGATAAAACCCGACGAAAGAAGCCAAGGGAGGGCCGCCATGTCGAATCCGTCCGAAATCAAGCTCACCGCACTGACCATGCTGTCGTTACGTCCGATACTGCGCCGGCTGCGGCACTGGTGGTATCGGCGCGCAGAGGAACATTACATGATCTGCGCGGCCGTCGAGCATGCTCGCGCTCGCGAGGCCGAAGACAACGAGGCGTACTACCAGAAGCGCGCCGCATTGGCACGCACGGCGCTGCGCTTTGACTAAGAGCCCATCTCGTTAGGCCGCCTGCTGCTGTGACGCCAGGTTAGCCGCGGACTCCATGTCTACCGCGACGATACGAGACACGCCCTGCTCCTGCATCGTGACACCGATCAGCTGCTGTGCCATCTCCATCGCGATCTTATTGTGCGAAATGAAAAGGAACTGCGTATGCGCGGACATCTTCTTGACCATATTGCAGAAGCGCTCAGTGTTGGCATCATCCAGCGGTGCATCAACCTCGTCCAGCAGGCAGAATGGCGCCGGATTCAGCTGGAAGATAGCGAACACCAGCGCGGTCGCAGTAAGCGCCTTCTCACCGCCAGACAGCAAATGGATCGTCGCGTTCTTCTTGCCCGGCGGCTGCGCCATCACCTGCACGCCGGAATCGAGGATCTCCTCCCCTGTCATCATCAGCTTCGCATTGCCGCCGCCGAACAGGATCGGGAATAGTTCACCGAAGTGATGATTGACCTTGTCGAAGGTATCCTTCAGCAGGTCGCGCGTCTCCATATCAATTTTGTGGATTGCGTCTTCCAGCGTCGTGATCGCCTCGGTCAGATCCGCATTCTGCGAATCGAGGAAGTTCTTCCGCTCGGACGCCTGTGCCAGCTCGTCCAGCGCGGCCAGGTTCACCGGACCGAGCGCATTGATGGCATTCGTCAGTCGGGTGACTTCGCCCTGCAGGTAGGATGGCCGCAGATCGTCGGTCAGCTTTTCTGACAGCGCGGCTTCATCGGCCTGCGTGTTCGCGAGTGCTTCCGCAAATTGCTCCTGGTTCAGGCGCGCTGCCTGCTCCTTCAGCTGCAGCTCGACAATACGGTCACGGATCGGCTGCAGCCCATGCTCGGCTGCCAGCTTCGATTCATCGTGATGGCGCATCCGCTGGGTCAGCTGGTCGAGCTCGTGCCGCGCATTCGCTAGCACCAGCTCCTGATCACTGCGGCGCTCCAGCAAGGACTGCAGGCCGGCCTGTGCCGCCTGGTCATCCAGCTGTTCGAGTTCGAGTGTGCCCTGCTGCATGCTCGCGAATAGCTGCGCCGATTGCTCCAGCGCGGTGACGATGCTGCGCTTGAGTTCCTCGATACGGCGCTCGTGCGAGCGCTGCGCAAACTCTGCCTGCTGCGCCGCCAGTTCAAACTCGCGCAACTGCTCTCGCGCGCGGTTCAGCTCTGCCTCGCGTTCCAGATAGACCGTCTGCCCGTCCTCATGCGCTTCCTGCACCTGGCCCAGTTCAATATCGAGCTGCTCGAGCGCCTGCTCGGCTTCGACCTGAATCTGTTGTTGCTCGCCTTCCTGCGCGGCGATCTCGGCCAGATCGCTCTCAATCTGCGTACTGCGCTGACTGAAGCGCTCGACTGCCTCGGTCAGCTTCAACAAATCGATCTGCAGGCTGTGCAGCATCTGCTGATGTACCGATACCTGCTGCGTGAGCTGTTCGAGCCGCTGTGCACCCTGCGTCAGCGCGGCATCGGCGCGCACCGAACGCTGTCTTGCCTCGTCGGCTAGCATCTGCTGCGCACGAACCTGGCGGTTCAGGTTGTCGATCTCCTGTTGTCGCGCCAGCATGCCATCCTGTTCGGAGTCAGAGGCATAGAAGCGCACCGACAGCTTGCTGATCAGGTGTCCTTCACGGGTGACCAGCGTCGCTCCGGCCGGCAGCTTCGCGCGATCTGCCAGCGCGCCGGCTGCGTCGTCGGCAACGAATACGCCGTGCAACCAGTCCTGCATCAGTGCGCGCAGGCCCGGATCGTCCACCTTCATCAGTGCCAGCAACGGCTTCAGACCCGCAGGCGCAGCATCGGCCGGTGCGGCTGTGCCGGACAGAGTGTATAGCGACAGCTTGGCCGGCGGCGCGTCGCTGAAGAAGGCCCTGGCCCAGTCCAGGTTTGACATTTCCAGCGCGCCGGTGCGCTCGCGCAGAACCGACTCCAGCGCCGTTTCCCAGCCCTGCTCAATCGACAGCTTCTGCCACAGCCGCGGCAGCTTGCCTAGCTCATGCTTGTTCAGCCAGGGCGCGACCTTGCCTTCGGTCTGCACACTCTCCTGCAGCTGCTTCAGTGCAGCGAGTCGCGCTTCGAGCTGCGCATGATTTGCGGTCTCGGTATTGACAGCCTCCTGAGCATCGCGGCGCTCCTGCTCGAGCCGCGGCTGCAGGTCACGTGCAGCGGCCAGCTCCGACTGCGCCTGTTCCAGCTGCGTGGTCTTCTCGTCGACCTGCAGCTTCAGATTGTTAAGGTGCGCCGTGTCCGGCAGCGCGAGCATGTTCTTTTCCTGCGCAAGGCGCTCGCGGCGCTGAGCCAGCCCGCTGAGAACATTCGAGGCGTTACGCTGATGGGCCGACTCAAGCTCGATGCGCTGCTGTACCTGCATGATCCGCGAACGCGATTCGGTCGAGGCCAGCTGCGACGCGCGCCATGCTTCCTCAATGGCCGGCAGCGCTTCCTGTCGGACCTGCAGTGCCTGCTGCGCTTCGGCCACGCGCATGCCGTGTTCTTCGAGCTCGACCTCGGCCTGCGCCAGCTCATCCTGGAATTGCGTGCTCTGCCGTTGCCATTGCTCGCGTTGCGCGGTCAGCGAGTTCAGCTGCGTCTGCAAACGGGTACGCGATTCAATAACGAATTTGATCTGCGCCTCGAGGCTGCCGATCTCTGAATTCGTCTGATACAGCGCGCCCTGGGCCTGATGCATGCGGTCGCCGGCGGCATAGTGTTCCTGCCGAAGATGCTCGAGCTCGGTCTCGACATGGCGCAGCTTCGCCGTCTGTTCTTCCAGATCGGTCTGCGCCTTCTCGATGTCACGTGCGAATTTCTGCTGCTCTACCAGTGCCTCGTTTTTGCGCAGCAGCCACAGCAATTTCTGCTTTTCTTCCTGCTCGCCCTGCAGCTCGTGGAATTTCTGTGCGACCTCGGCCTGACCCTGCAGCTTCTCGACGTTCACGTTCAGTTCACGCAGGATATCGTCAACGCGCTGCAGGTTCTCGCGCGTGTCCTGGAGACGGTTTTCGGTCTCGCGGCGGCGTTCCTTGTACTTCGATACGCCGGCAGCCTCTTCGAGAAAGATACGCAGCTCTTCCGGCCGCGCCTCGATAATGCGCGAGATCATGCCCTGCCCGATGATTGCGTAGGCACGCGGACCAAGGCCGGTGCCCAGGAAGATGTCCTGGATATCGCGGCGACGCACCGCCTGGTTGTTGATGTAATAAGTCGAGGTACCGTCGCGGGTCAGCGTGCGCTTGACCGAAATCTCGGCGAAGGTGCTCCACTGACCGGCGGCCTTGCCGGCGCTGTTGTCAAAGACCAGTTCGACCGATGCGCGGCCGGCCGGCTTGCGGTTGGTCGAGCCGTTGAAGATCACATCCTGCATCGATTCGCCGCGCAGCTCAGACGCTTTCGACTCGCCGAGCACCCAGCGCACGGCGTCAATGATGTTTGACTTGCCACAACCGTTCGGCCCGACCACGCCGACCAGCTGGCCCGGGACCTGGAAATTGGTGGGATCGACGAAGGACTTGAAGCCCGAGAGTTTGATCGAGGTTAACCGCACGTGATTTCCAACTTGAAAAAAGAGAAGCCGGGCAGTTAGTGTCTGTTTGAAAACTGTCGCGCAGTAGATTTTCAAACAGACACTTAGAGCCGATTTCGTCAGGTTGGTGGCAAGGCGGCAGTCCCGCAGACAGTAAAAACTTGAGGCAAGGGACTGTCAACGCCGCCAGCGGCCTGACGAAACAGGCTCTTAGCCCGGCACGTCGCAATTGATTCGCTCAATCATACCATCCGGGGTGGCGGTTTCCGAGCCTGTCGCAGGGAAGATGTGGATCTTCTGCCGAATTGTCCGAAGGTATAATCCGGCCCTTCGATCCCCAGAAAACTGCGCCCGATCTGCCGTGAACCCACTGCTCGCCAAACTCCAGCCTTATCCTTTTGAAAAACTCCGGCAGCTGTTTGCCGGCGTCACGCCGAACCCGGCCTATCCGCCCATCAGCCTGGGCATCGGCGAGCCGAAGCACCCGACGCCGACGTTTATCCAGCAATCCCTGGCCGACAATCTCGCTGGCCTCGCGAATTACCCGACCACCGCCGGCAGCGATGCGCTGCGTGCGGCGATCTGCAGCTGGCTTGAGCGACGCTACCAGTTACCGAAGCTGAATCCGGCGACCGATGTACTGCCGGTAAACGGGTCTCGCGAAGCCCTGTTCGCCCTGGCACAGGCCGTGATCGATCCGGCAGCAAAGGCCGTCGTGGTCTGCCCCAACCCGTTCTATCAGATCTACGAAGGCGCCGCCTTCCTCGCCGGCGCCGAGCCCTTCTTCGTCAACTCTGATCCCGCTCGCAACTTCGCGCCAGATTTCTCGACGGTACCGGCCGAGGTCTGGCCGCGCGTCCAGCTGCTGTTTATCTGCACGCCCGGTAATCCGACGGGTGCGGTGCTGACGCTCGACGACTGGAAGGAATTGTTCGCGCTGTCGGACAAGCATGGCTTCGTGATCGCTGCCGACGAGTGCTATTCGGAGATTTACTTCGGCGACCGCAAACCGCTGGGCGCGATGGAAGCCGCGCACCAGCTCGGCCGCAGCTTTGAGCGGCTGATCGCGTTCTCCAGTCTGTCGAAGCGCTCGAACGTACCCGGCATGCGCTCGGGTTTCGTCGCCGGCGACGCGGCTATCCTGAAGCAGTTCCTGCTTTATCGCACCTATCACGGCAGCGCAATGAGTCCATCGGTACAGGCTGCATCCATCGTCGCCTGGAACGATGAGGCGCACGTCGATGAGAATCGCGACAAATACATCCGCAAGTTCAGCCAGGTCACGCCGATGCTGGCCGAGGTACTTGATGTTGCGCTGCCCGACGCGGGTTTCTACCTGTGGGCGCGGGTTGATAAGCTCGCGAAGATCACGGATACCGAGTTCGCGAAGCGGCTGTACGCCGAATATAATGTGACGGTCCTGCCGGGCAGCTATGTCGCACGCGATGCGCATGGCATCAACCCCGGCGCGAATCGCATCCGGATGGCGCTGGTCGCCGAAGTCGACGAGTGCCTCGAAGCGGCACAGCGCATCGTTGAATTCACGCGCAAGCTGGCCGCCTGACCCCAGACCGTTTTTATATCTTTTTCCTATACTTTTCCCCGACCACAGAGACACCATGACCCAACAACTGCAAAGCATTATCGAGAGCGCCTGGGAAGAGCGCGCCAATTTTTCGCCGAAGTCGGCACCGGCTGACGTGCGTGACGCCGTCGCTGCCGTCATCGAGCAACTGAACCAGGGCACGCTGCGCGTCGCGCAGAAAGATACCGGTTCCTGGGTCGTCAACCAGTGGGTCAAGAAGGCGGTGCTGCTGTCTTTCCGCCTCGAAGATAACGTACCGATCTCGGGCGGCTCGGGCATGCAGTTCTATGACAAAGTACCGACCAAGTTTGCGAATTACACCGCTGACGATTTCGCGAAGGGCGGCTTCCGCGTGGTGCCGCCGGCCGTGGCGCGCCGCGGCAGCTTCATCGGCAAGAACGTCGTACTCATGCCGTCCTATGTGAACATCGGCGCCTATGTCGATGAAGGCACGATGGTCGACACCTGGGCTACCGTCGGTTCCTGCGCACAGATCGGCAAGAACGTTCACCTGTCCGGCGTCGTCGGTATCGGCGGCGTGCTGGAACCGATGCAGGCCAACCCGACCATCATTGAAAACAACTGCTTCATTGGCGCCCGTTCGGAAGTGGTCGAAGGCGTGATCGTCGAGGCGAA
>JACCDS011264572.1_pt1 | contig 12195 bp, 13 predicted proteins | sample 7446441 | NCBI WGS metagenome assembly JACCDS01 (sample SAMN15323445, study PRJNA562643) | freshwater metagenome | isolation source: river surface water | place: USA:Blue River Watershed | collected 2017-08-17
GGAGCATTTATATTCATCTAAAAAATTAAAAGAGAGATTTTTCTCTCTTTTAAAAAAGTGTTTGATCCACAAGGGCAACTGCCATCAAAAATAAAAAAACTTTTATGATTTTGTTATAGTTATCTTGAGGTATTTTATTTTTAATCTTAATTCCAATAACAACTGCAACTGCTACAACTACCAAACTCAAAATTGAAGAGTTTAACACTTCTTGCGTAAATGAACCATGAAATGAGAAAATTATAACTTGAACCAACTTACCAAATAAAAAACAAAAATTAGCAGATTGAATAACCTCTTTTCTTGTATGTTTTGCTTCAAGTGAATAGATTATTAAAATCATAGACATTACATTTGTCAAACCACCAATAATTCCTGCAAGTAATCCAAAAAAAATAATTGAAAATCTAGGTTTTTCATTTACCCATTTCATCTCGAATTTGAATTTTTGAATAAATAAATAGAAAAAAATTGATATTGCCAATAATAATTTAAAAAACTCTGAACTACTATAAATTAGTATTTGTGTACCAATAGCACTTCCAATCATAGCCATTAAGGCAAGGGGATAAAACCTTTTAAATGCACTTATGATATTGCCTTCACTGAAAAGTGAAATTACATTTATCAATAAAGTTGGTATAACCACATATAAAATAGCTGTTTTCATATCTGTAATCATTGCTAAAAGAGGAGTAGAAATCAATGGAAATCCAAAACCAATACTTCCTTGAACTAAAGCTGAGAAGAAAAGTATAATTGATAATATAGCTAAAAATTCAAAACCAAATTCCATAATAAACCTTTAGAAACTTTTATTAAGAATTTCTAAAAATTCCTTTGGATTTTTATAACCAACAATTTTAAGATTTGGAATTTCTTGCTTTTTTATATCCCAAAAGACTAATGTTGGAGGTCCAATAATTTCAAACATCTTTTGTAAAGCTTTATCATCTTCATTATTTTGAGTCACATCAACTTTTATTAATGTAAAATTTTGAAGTTTTTTAAAAACTTCTTTATCTTTAAAAGTAATATCTTCTAACTCTTCACAAGCAACGCACCAAGAAGCCCAAAAATCTATCATAACAGGCTTCTTTGAATTTTTCATTACTTCTTTTAGTTCATCAATATTTTTTACTTTTACAAAATTTAACTTTTCTTCACTCTTTTTAATACTATTTGGTAACGTAATCTTTTCAAAAGGTTTCAATGGATTTGTTGCACCACTAATAACTCCAATTAGCAATACTACCGCTAAAATAAATAAAAGTGGACTTAATATTTCACTATAGCTATTTTCACGTGTTTTTAAATATATTGCGATACTTAATAATAATAGTGCCCATAAAGACATAGTTATAACTGGTTCAAAAACCCTTTGCAGCAACCAAATAGCAACTCCAAACATAACTATTCCAAAGATTTTTGTGATATTTTCCATCCAGCCACCAGGTTTTGGCATAAATCTTCCTGCACCAATTCCAATAAGTAAAAGTGGAATTCCCATACCCAAACTCATTACAAATAAAGCCATTCCTCCAAGAATTGCATCTCCTGTTTGTCCTATATAAACCAAAGCTCCAGCAAGAGGAGGAGCAACGCAAGGACCTACAATTAATGCAGATAAAAATCCCATAATAGCAATTCCAAGAATTCCTTGTTTTTCTTTACCTTCTGTTGTTTTATTTATTTTTGATTGTAAAGACTCTGGAAGTTTTAATTCAAAATATCCAAACATTGAAAATCCTAAAGCTACAAAAACTAAAGCAAATATAGTTATTACATATGGATTTTGAAGAACCACTTGTAAATTCGCGCCAAAAATTCCAGCGATTATTCCAGCGATTGTGTATGCAATACTCATAGATATCACATAAACTAAAGATAAAAAGAATCCTTTCATAGGTGTCATATTTTCATTTTGCGAAGCTTTTACTATGATAGAAGATAAAATTGGAATCATAGGAAAAACACAAGGTGTTAAAGAAAGTAATAATCCGAAACCAAAAAATGTAGCTAAAATAATCAATAAATTTCCATCTTTTAAACTATTTGTGATTGAATCAACTTCATTTATAGGTTGTTCTAAATTCTGCTTTGAATCTATTTCCAAACTTTTTTCATCAATATTCAATAAATATTTTTCAGACATTGGGGTATAACAAAGTCCAGCTTTTGAACATCCTTGAAACTTTATCTCTATTTCAAACTCTTTTGAATCTATTTTAGATTTTAATAAATCATAAGGAACAACTAAATTTAAATTATCAAAATGTACAGTATACTCTTCATAAGCTACAGCCTTTGGAATATTTATCTCTTTTGTAATTTCAATATCTTGAGGTTTTTTAATACTTACTTTTAATTTATTATCATAAAGATAAATATCTTTCCCCAACTCTAATTTAAAATTTAAACTATTTTCATTTTGAGAAAAAGATGGTTTAAAAGCTTCATTAGGTTCTAAATAACCTTGATTTAAATTTACACAAAAAGCATAAATACTAACAACAAGTAATAATAAAATTTTTTTCATTTAGATTCTTTATTTAAAGTTTTCTTTTGAAGCTTCAGTTAATTCTTTGGTATCTAAAACCCCAATATAATCTTTTTTCATTTTTCCATCTTTAAAATAAATAATAGTTGGTAAAGAAGAGACTCCATATTTTTTAGCAAGTTCCAATTCATCATCAACATTTACCTTATAGATTTCTATATTTTTTTGTTTCTTTGATGAATAATCTTCAAGATTCTCTGCCATAATCTTACAAGGAGGACACCAAGGTGCATAAAAATCTACAATTACATTTTTACCTTTTATTTTATTTTCAAAATTCGATATATTCAATTCCTCATAAGCATACAACGACATAACACTTAGTAAAAACATGTAAATTATTTTATTCATTAATTCAACCTTTTATTTCTTTTATTATATTTAATCTTTGTAAATAGTTTGTTAATACATAAATCAATAAATTAATTTTATGTTAAAATCGACTTTTATTTTAAGGATTTTTATGGATACTTTAACCGATTTACAACCAAGAATAGTTGAAAAAATGATTGATGATAATATTGTTATGATAGATGTTAGAAGAGAAGATGAATTTAAAAGAACAGGAGTTATAAGAAATTCACATCTTATGACTTTTTTTGATGATTTTGGAGATTATGATTTAGAAGGGTGGATGGCAGAATTTGAAAAACTTGTGACTTCAAAAAATCAAACATTTATTTTAATCTGTGCACATGCAAATAGAACCAGAACTATTGGAAATTATTTAGTAGAGCAAGGTTATAAAAACTGTGCTCATTTATACGGTGGAATAGCTCTTTGGATGCAAGAATTGAGAGAAACTATACCTTATAAATAATTATAGGTGCTTTTAAGCACCTATTTTATCTTTTTTTAGTTTTCGCTTTTGAGGATTTATAGGGCATTTTGGTTTTACATTTTTTTCTATATATTCCATTATTTTTTCAGAAATATTTATATTTGTAGATTTCTCAATTCCCTCTAATCCAGGACTTGAATTTACTTCCATTACAAGTGGTCCTCTATTTGATGGTATCATATCAACACCACAAACACCAAGTCCCATAGCTTTTGCTGCAGCTAACGCTGTTGCTTTTTCTTTTCTATTTAATTTGTACGCAGTTGCCGTTCCACCTTGATGCAAGTTTGATCTAAAATCTCCATCTGCACCCTTTCGTTTCATTGCTCCAACAACTTCACCATCTACTACAAAAGCTCTAATATCTGTACCATTTGCTTCAGGAATAAACTCTTGAACAAGTAAATTTACATCCATTCCATAAAAGGCATCAAGTACTGATTTTGCAGCTTTTTCACTATCTACAAGTACAACTCCCACTCCTTGCGTTCCTTCTAAAATCTTTAGCACTAAAGGTGCTCCACCACTTAGTGCAATAACATCTTTTGCATTCGATTCATTTGAAGCAAATACAGTTTTAGGCATATCAACATCATTTTTTGATAAAACTTGCAAACTTCTTAGTTTGTCTCTACTTCTTGCAATTGCTAAGTTTCCAGAAGTACTAAACACGTCCATCATCTCAAAATGTCGCACCATGGCTGTTCCATAAAATGTTCTACTTGCACCAATTCTTGGAATTATTGCATCTGGAACTGGTAAAACTTTCCCCTCATAATTTATAAGCAATTCACCTTTCATTATTTCAATAGTACATTTCAAATAATCTATTACTCTAACTTCCCATCCTTTTTTATTAGCTTCTTCTTGTAATCTTTTTGTAGAATATAAATTTTCATTTCTTGACAAAATATAAATTCTCATTTTAACCCCATTTATTTGGCTTTGGTAAGATATTCTCGCGAAACATCAACTAAAAAACGATTTGCTAAAAATTTTCTTCCAATTAACATAGGATATTTCATATCCGAACGATTTGTTAAGGAAACTACAGTTTTGTATTTTTTCCCAAAAAATAGTGTGTCAACTTTTATTGAAGCTCTTAACTGAACAGTACCATTTGAACTTTTTACTTTTTTGAGTTTAAAAAGTGGCATTTTAATTCTTTTGCCATGATAAGCAGGATGTATTTCATCCAATAATGTAAAATGTACGAATTTTTCATCATCAATGAAAATATCATCACAATGCAGTGAATTAGAATCAGCACCTGTATCAACTTTTGCATCTAAGTCAAACAAGTCTAAATCTAAAATAGATATCACTTCTCTACTTCCAACAATTTTTTTTTGTGTCATAAATAAACCTCTTTAAAAGAGGAATTATACCACAAAATAATTTTAGGAAAATAGAGAATTTATTTTTTTAATTCCGAAGCTTTTTGTAATATTGCAATTACATCTTCTAAGTTTTCATAAGGAATATGTGATTTCCATTGAATATCTTGACCATTTAAAGATATACCAATACTTACAATATCAGGAGTATCTTTTCCATAAGGCTCTGTTACATTTGATATAGAGATTTTTCCCTTTTTTGTACCAGCTAAATCCAATGTTCCTAGTTCGGTAATACTTGACATAAGCTAATCCTTTTTATTTTTCTTAATTCTACAACAATAAACTTTTATTTGATTAAAATTAGAATACATTTGGAAGAGGTTCTGCTAAACAAAATCCTTGAAACTCTTCAATTCCCATTTCTAATAATAAATCAAAAATATCTTCAGTATGAACAAATTCAGCAATAGTTTTTATATTTAATGCCTTACAAAATACTATAATAGATTTTACTAATTCATATGAATTCTTATCAACATCAATATTTTTAATTAACGAACCATCTATTTTTATATAATTTGGTCTGATTTTTAATATATGAGCAAAATTAGAATAACCTGTACCAAAGTCATCTATTGCTATTTTAACACCTTGTTTTTTATATTTTATTACAAATTCTTCAAGTAAGCTATAATCACTAATATAATCACTTTCTAATATTTCAAAAACTATTCTTGATTTATCTTCATCATTTATTTTTTCAAGATTTTCATCAAGTGATTCCATAAATTGAATATCTAAAATATCTTTAAAACTTAAATTTATTGATATTTGTTTATCAGTTTTTGTTAAATCATTCAAAGCTTTAGATATTACTTTACTTGACAATTGTAAATACTGTTTTGTTTTAATAGAAATATCTAAAAATAAATATGGGGGAATATAAACAAAATCTCCATTATCATCAACATCTTTTATTCTCATTAATGTTTCATATTTAATAATATTTTTATTTTTATCAAAAATTGCTTGATAAAATGGAATTACCCCATCACTTTCGATAGCCTTTTTAATTTTTTCTCTCCAATGAATAGATTTTTTAATTAAATCTTTTGTATCTATCTCATTGTTATAAGCTAAATATTGTTTATTGTTTTTTTTAGCTCTCTTTAGAGCTATTCCTGCAGTTTTAATAGGTTCTTCTTGAGCTAATGATATTCCTAATGTTATATTAATAAATACATCTATATCTAACTCTTCTATATAAATTGGACGATTTTTAAAAAGCTTGGCTAACTTTTCTATAAATTCGCCATATTCAAAAAAGTTTATCATTCTTTTATCTGCAAAACAATAAACATTTCCATACATTCGATAAACTTCTATGTTATGTTTAATTGCAAACTCTTTTAAGATTTTTGAAACTTCTATTAAAACAGAATTTCCTATTAAAAATCCATACAATTCATTTATATCATCAAATGAATCTATATCTAAAAGCACTATTGATACAAATTCTACATCTTTTATATCACTTTCTAAAGCAAATCTATTCTTTAAATTAGTTAAATTATCATAGTATAATTTTCTTTCTAACTCTTTCGTTTTTATACAAATTTGCTTTTCAAACATCTCTTTATTTACTTTTAATTGTAAAGTTAATTCATCAACTTCAGCCATTAAAGCAGATATTTGATTTTCAATTTCTTGGTTAGTATTGTTTGGAATAGAATCTTGTTGTATTCTAGAGATATTTTTATCAGCTATTGTTTCATTATTCATCTATTCCACCTTATCTTATCTATAAAATACTTGCTATTTTTTGGCCAAATTTAACATTCTTATCAATTAAATTTTCAATATCAACCATACCATTTTCCCAAAGCATAACAACAGTTGAACCCATTTTAAAATACCCTAAACACTCACCCTTTGATATTTCAATATTATCATAAGTATATACTTTCATTTCTTTAGTATTTGTATTTGTCTCAACTCTATTTTCAAATTCAAATACCATTTGCCCAACATTTAAAGCACCTACAAAAACCATATAAAATATTTTCTCATTTGATTGACACTCTAATATAACTCTTTCATTTTGAACAAAAAGTTCAAACTCTTTATTTAAATATTTTAAATTAACTGGATAAAGTTTTCCTGGTACATGAATCAATTTTAACAATTTAAAATCACAAGGAGCATGATACCTATGATAATCCTTTGGCGATAAATAAAAATTCATAAAAGAACCATTTTTAACTTTTTCAAAATTTGAACTACAATAATAAGTTAATAACTCTTCAACGCTATATTCCATACCTTTTATTTGTAAAGCGATATCCTCTTGGATTTTACCACACTGAGTAATTAAACTATCTGTTGGTGAAATCATAATATTTTGAGTTTCATCAATTTCTCTTTTTAATATTAATTCCCTAGTAAACAACTCATTTAATGATTTATAATATTTTGCATTTTTAAACTCTGTCATGTCTAAACCCATAAGTTTTACATAAACATTATTTATAATTTCTTGTATAAATGGTGGAAATTTTTTCTTAGCAAATTTTCCAAAATATAAAGAAATGAGATTTGTAATATGCATTATTTTCCTTTTATAATCTAATTGCTTATATTTTATCTACTTTTTCTTCTTAAATTGCTTTAATAAAAAATTAGTTACTCTTTCACAATAAAATTAAGAAGGTTTTTTATGTATCGAGTAATTGTATCAAATCAATGTGAATGTTTTAAAAAGAGTAATATGGAAAACTCTATTTATTTTGAATCAAGAGAAGCTGCAAAAGAAAAAGCAGTTGAAATGATGGAAAGAATGAATAAAGATTTTTGTGGGAAACATGAATTTGATGTTCAAGAGATGTTTACAAATTATGTGATTTCTTTTTATAATCCTGCTAGAGACAATTGTTGTGGTAACGGTTGTTGTATGTAATAATTGAGGAGTAATTTTGATAAGACTTGGTTCAAACTCTCCCACAAGAGCATTAATTTTAAAAAACTTTGGTATTGATTTTATTCAAAATGGTGGGAATTTTGATGAAGATTCAATAACAACAAAAAATCCCAAATCATTTTGTTATGAAGCAACACTTGGTAAATTTAATGAACTTTATAAAAAATATGGAGTTGAAAATATGCCTTTATTGGTTGCTGATTCTGTTGTTACTTGTGAAGGAAAACTTTTAAGAAAAGCAAAAGACTTAGACGATGCAAAATCTATGCTTGAACTTCAAAGTGGAAATAAAACTTCTGTTATTACTTGTATGATTTATAAATCAAAAGAAAAAGAAGTGATAGATATATCAGTTACTACTTATGAATTTGAGAAATTCGACAAAACTCATATACAAAAATATTTAGAAAGTGGTGAATGTTTTGGAAAAGCTGGAGCAATAATGGTTGAGGGATTTTGCAAACCATATATAAAAAATGTTTCAGGATATGAAAGTACCGCTATGGGACTTTGTGCGGAAAAATTAATTCAATTTTGTAGCTAAATCAAAAGATTTTAGCTACTAATTGCTCTGGTAATAATCCTAAAAACTCTTCAACTAATTTCGTATCACCATGTTCTATAAATTTATCTTCATACTCAAATGATATTACATTTACATTTTTTATGCTTTCATCATTTAAAAGCTCTAAAATTGAACTTGCAACTCCACCTTGTTTTTGAGAATCACTAAATATGTACCAATTATTATATTTTTTAGCTAATTCAACTAAACAATCTCTATCAAGGGGTTTTACAAATCTTAAATCCAATATTGCTATATCTTCACTATGTAAGCTTTCAGTATCAATAGCTCGACTTACTCCAGCACCATACCCAATAAATAGTTTATTTGAAGTTCCCTCTTTTAAAAGCTCAGCTTTCCCTAACTCAAACTGAGTTGGAGCAAAACTTAATTCTTCAAATGCACCTCTTGGATATCTAATAGCACTTGGACTATCTAAATTATATGCAAACTCTAAACCTAATTCCAAAGTTTTATTATCCCTTGGAGCAAACAAAATCATATTTGGTATAAATCTTAAAAATGAAATATCAAAGGCCCCTTGATGAGTTTCCCCATCATTTCCTACAATTCCAGCTCTATCCATAGCAAAAACAACTGGTAAATTCATCAAACAAACATCATGAATTATTTGATCAAATCCCCTTTGTAAAAATGTAGAATAAATAGTAATATATGGCTTAAATCCTTCTTTTGCCATAGCTGCCATTGAAGTAACTGCATGTTGTTCAGCAATTGCAACATCCCAAAACCTATTAGGGAAATTTTCCATTAGTTTATTAATACCTGTACCACTTGGCATTGCAGCTGTTACACCAACAATATTTTCATATTTTGTTGCCAAATCATTTAAAGCATCCGCAAAAACTGCTGTTGCAGATTTTGGAGCAGGTTTTTTTATAAACTTTCCATCTTCCACATTAAAAGGTCCAACTCCATGCCAATGTTCATGTTGACCTTCGGCGATTTTATAACCTTTTCCTTTTACTGTTCTTGCATGGACAATTACAGGTTTCCCCATCTCTTTTGCAATTTGTAAAGTATCAATAATTTCTTCAATATCATGCCCATCAATAGGACCAATATAATCTATTCCCATCTCTTCAAATAAAATACCAGGAGTAATTAACTTCATAGCCTCTTCAATTCTTTTTGCTATGTATGTTGTACCCTCAGGCATATTTTTTTTAATAAATTTATCAACTTTTGTTTTAAATCCTTGATAAAATTTGCCTGCTAAAATTTTTGATAAATATTTTGAAATGGCTCCTATTGGTTTTGCAATAGACATTTCATTATCATTTAAAATAATTACAACTGGAAGTTTAATATCACCTAGCTCATTTAAAGCTTCATATACCATTCCTGCTGTCATTGAACCATCTCCAATCATAACAACTGGAACTCTATTCTCATTTTTAAGTTTTATAGCTTTTGCAGCACCAACTGCAAGTGAAATAGAAGTTGAACTATGACCTGCAACAAAATAATCAGCTTTTGATTCATTTGGTTTTGTAAAGCCACTAAGTCCACCAAACTGTCTAACAGTTTCAAACTCATCCCATCTATTTGTTAAAAGTTTGTGAGGATAACATTGATGTGAAACATCAAATATAAAAGGATCACTAAAAGCATCAAAAACATAGTGCATACCAATAGTTAATTCAACAGCACCAAGAGTTGAGGAAAAATGCCCACCTTTTCTCGATACTACATCAATTATTCTATCTCTTATATCTTGTGATAGTGTTTCTAACTCTTTTAGTGATTTATCTTTTATTTCCATTTTTTTACAATACTTTATTTTAATTTTTCTAATACATCATCTAATTGTTCAAATACTTTTGTATTTTGTTCATTTCTTCCAATTGTAATTCTAATTGCATTTTGACCATAACCAGTTAAATCTCTTACAATTACACCTTTTTCAAGAAGTTTTTGAGCTACTGCTTTTGATACAAATTTATCTCCAAATTTAATAGTTATAAAATTTGTATAAGATGGAATATATTCAAATCCTCTACTTGTTGCATAATCTTCATATCTACTCATCTCTTCAAAGTTTTTAGCAATACAAGAATTTACAAATTCTTCATCTTTAAGTGCTTCAATAGCAGCTGCTAAAGTTAAAGTTGTAATATTAAATGGAGCTCTTAATTTATATAAAGTATTAATAATATCTGGTTGAGCAATACCATATCCAACTCTCATTCCACCAAGTGCATAAGCTTTTGAAAAAGTTCCTAAATATATCGCATTAGGAAAGCTTGCAATTAAATCTTTAGGAACTATTCTTTTTTTCTCATCTTTAAATGAAGCATACTCTTGATAAGCACCATCAACAACAACCAATGTTTCTTTATTTATAGTTTCTAAAAAAGAATAAACTTCTTCTTTATCTAAACATTCTCCCAATGGATTATTTGGTAAACATAAGAAAATTACATCTGCACCATGTTCTTTATAAAGTTCTGAGAATTGTTCAAGATTATGTTGGTCATCTTCAGTTTTAATTATTTTTGCACCTGTTTGTTTTCCATAAATTTCATACATTGCAAATGTTGTTTTTGCCATAAGAATTTTTGAATCTTTTTCACATTTTGCATGTACACAATACTCTAAAATTTGATCACTTCCTGAACCAATAATTACATGTTTACTTGTAACATCAAATTTTTTAGCTAATGCTTCTTTTAATTCATACATAGAATCATCTGGATAAACAAACATATTCTTTGCTAACTCTTGAATTTTTGATACAACACCTGGTGCTGTTCCATAAGGATTTTCATTTGAAGCTAATTTTATAACATCATTTGGATTTACTCCATACTCTCTTACAACTAATTCTATTGGTTTTCCCGCTTCATAAGTTGTTACATTTTCTAATACTTGATTAAATTGCATTGTATTTTCCTATTAATTTTATATTAAATATCGTTTATTTCTTTTACGTAAGAACCTAATACTTTAACACTATTTTCATGTTTTAGTAGTACATTTTTAACATTTTCATCATCTTTATGACCGTCAAAATCAATAAAGAAGATTGAATTTCCCTCAACAATATGTGATTTTATTTTTGTTAGATTTATTCCTGCATCATTAAAGTCTTTTAAGAACTCAAATAACGCACCTTGTTTGTCAGGAAATTTTACTAGAATTGAAGTTTTATCATTTCCACTTTGACCATTTTCAAAATCACTAACTATAAAAAATCTAGTTTTGTTATTGTCTGTATCTTCAATGTTCTCAAACAATATAGGTAAATTATAAATTTTTGCTCCAACATGGGCGCAAATTGCTGCACTATCAGACTCTTTTGATGCTAATTTTGCTGCTTTTGTTGTAGATTCAACTGGTATTTGTTCAACCTCATCTAAACCAACATTTGCTAAAAATTTTCTACATTGATCAAATGCTATATCTTTTGAATATAATTTTTTAATATCTTTTATCTTATCACATTTAGTTGCTAACGTATGGTGAATATTTAAAACAACCTCTGCAATAATTTTTAAATTATATTGACTTAAACAATTAATAGTATCTGTTACAATTCCATTTGATGAATTTTCTATTGGAATAACACCAAATTTCGCTTTTTTTGTACTTACTTCCCTAAATACACCTTTAATAGAGTTTATAGGTAAATATGCACTCATTGCACCAAATCTTGATTCTGCTGCTTGATGCGTAAAACTTCCCTCAGGTCCAAGATATGCAATATTTTCTGGTAACTCTATATTTCTAGAAATAGCGAAAATCTCTAAAAATAGAGCTTCAATAGCACTTCTATTTAAAAGTCCATCATTATCTTTATTGATTTTTTCAAGTCTATCAATAATAGCCTTTTCTCTTTCAGGTCTATAAATAGCTCCACCACTTTTAGCTTTTAATGCACCAACTTTA
>JACCDS012199598.1_pt1 | contig 12193 bp, 9 predicted proteins | sample 7446441 | NCBI WGS metagenome assembly JACCDS01 (sample SAMN15323445, study PRJNA562643) | freshwater metagenome | isolation source: river surface water | place: USA:Blue River Watershed | collected 2017-08-17
CTGGAATATCCTCTGGTGTTTCTGCCATTTTTACTGGCGGCGCGAGAACTGGATGCGAAGCAACTGCCTTATGTCTGGCATCAGGACGACGGCACCCGGGTATTGGCGCAACAATTTAACCAACAGAGTTTTGAGCTGGCTGAACGCGAACGGCTGGGAGAAGACCTGCGCAAGCTGTATGTGGCGCTGACCCGGGCCCGGCATGGCTGTGTCGTCACGCTGGCGCCGTTAAAAGAACGCAGTGCGCTGGCCTATCTGCTGGCTGCAGATGGTACACTGGCGCCACAGGTGCAGTGGCTCGCCGGGCCGCTGACCACACCACCTTGTTTTGGCATGGCGCCTGCCGATTTGCCACCACCAGCACGCCATCAATGGCAAAACGGCGGATCACAAAGCGCCAGCGGCTTTTTACTACAGGGCATCAGCCCAAGGCCAACCTGGCAAATCAGCAGTTATAGTGCACTCGCTGCGGCGGGTCATGCGCAGGAACAAACAATTTCAGATGATCAGAGCCGCGCCCGCAATGCGAAAGTGCAGGAATTATTGCAAGACGGCCCACAAAATCCGCTAGAAGCTACGTCGCTGGAGACGCCTGGTTTTGCGCAGCGTTTTATCCGTGGTGCCGGTCCCGGTACTTTTTTACATGCGCAGCTTGAATGGGCCACAGCTACAGGGGTTGCCACAGTCATTGCCGATCGTGCTTTGTTACATTCACAACTGGTGCAATCTGCGACGCAGGCTGGTTTATTAAAACCGCTCAGTGATGGGCGCTGGCAGCGACTAATGCTAAACAGTGACAAAGAACAACCGCAGCTTTTTGCCGCAGCCGACAGTGCAGTGGTTGAACTTGCCGACTGGTTACTACAGCTGCTGCAATTGCCACTACCGGTATTGCAGCAGGCCAATCTGGCGCAGTTGCCGGCCTGCATTGCTGAACTCGAATTTCTAATTCCGGCTGCCCGCGTCGACATTCACTTGTTAGATCAACTGGTGACACAGCAAATCTGGCCTGGTATGGCGCGGGCTGAATTGCAGCCCCGTCTGCTCAATGGCATGCTCAAAGGCTTTATCGATCTGACGTTGTTTGATGGTGAACGATACTATGTTGCTGATTTTAAGAGTAATTATCGCGAGGATGGCCGTTACACAGCAGAAAATCTGCAGCAGATGATGCTGGACGCCCGTTATGATCTGCAGGCGGCTTTATATGGACTGGCGCTGCACCGGCTATTGACTGCCCGCTTGCCCGGTTATCAGCCTGAGCGGCATATCGGGCCGGCGCTGTACTGGTTTTTACGCGGTTGTGCCGGCAACGGCAGCCAGAGCGGGGCCAGTCAAGCCGATGTCAGTCAGAGTGGATCAGCGCACGGGATTTTGGCCGTGCAATTGCCTGCACCATTTATATTGGCGCTTGACCTGCTGTTTCGTGGCGATGCAGGCCCGGCGCGACTGTTGCTTAGCCAGTCGGGAACCACCGTTTCAGCAGCAGGAGCGCATTGATGTTATTACGCTTTTCCAGCCCATTTGAAAACCAGCTCAGCCAATGGCAACAAGCGCAGTTGCTACGGCCACTGGATATCGCGCTATTGCGGGCTATGCCGCAGGCCGAAACACTGCCTGAGTCATTACTGTTATATCTGATGCTGGCCAGCGCACAGTTGGCGCAAGGCCATCTATGCTTGGATTTTGCTGTCGCCAGCGACGATCCATTGCAATTATTACCGGTCGCACTACGACAACGGCCGCAAGCGCGCACACTGGAGCAGTTTTGCGCGCTGCATCCGCCTGCGCAGGCGGCCATTCAACTGCTGTCTTATCCGGCGTTAGTTAGCACTGATCTGCAACAGACCAGCCAGCCGTTTGTGCTGCGAGCCAACCGCTTGTATTTGCGTCGTTATGCTGCTGATGAACAGAGTATTGCCGGTTTTATTGCCGGTCGTCGCGATGCTGATCTGCAGCTGCGCCAGCAGTTGCAGCCTCAAGCACTGAGACAGTTATTGATGTTGTTATTTCCCAGCGAAGGCGCCGATGTGAACTGGCAACAACAAGCCTGTGCCCTCGCTGCGAGCAGTTATTTTGCCGTGATCACCGGCGGCCCCGGCACCGGTAAAACCACCACAGTGCTGAAGCTATTATTATTACTGCTGCGCCAGTCGGCGAGCGGCCTGCATATTGTGCTGGCGGCGCCGACCGGGAAGGCCGCGGCGCGGCTGACTGAGTCGTTGACGCAGTCGCGCTTGCAGCTAGCGCAATCGCTGCCGCAATTAGCCGATTTATTGCCGCAGTTACCGGCGCGGGCGCAAACGGTACATCGGTTATTGGCGCCCAAGCCCGACGGCAGTGGTTTTCGCTTTCATGCCGGGCAGTTATTACCAGCCGACGTGGTGATCGTTGATGAAGCGTCGATGCTAGATGTCACTTTATTTGCCGCGCTGGTGCGCGCTTTACCGCCGCAATGCCGGCTGATTTTACTAGGTGACAAAGACCAGCTGGCGTCCGTTGAAGCCGGCGCTGTGTTGGCTGAGATTTGTCGTCATGCGGAAGCCGGTGGCTATAGTCAGCAAACGGCTGACTGGCTGGCGCAACTGACCGGACAGACCATACCGCCAGCGTTTTTAACTGCAAAGCCGGATGCGTTGGATCAGCATGTGGTGATGCTGCGTAAAAGTCACAGATTCAACGAACACAGCGGTATAGGTCAGTTAGCTCGGGCGGTCAATGTGGGTGATAACAAGGCAGGAATGCTGTTCCAACCGAGCGCCGCTGTTGGTGCCGAAACAGTCGCCGCAACTGCCGATTTACAGGCCATCTTGCTATCCAAGGATCAACTGGCACAGCAAGTCAGTGCGCGAATGGTGTCATTGCTGACGCCATATCTGCAGTTGCTGCAGCAGCCTGTGACCAGCACGAACATGGAGGCGCAGGCGCAGGCATTACACCGGCAGTTTGCGCAGGTGCAGTTGCTCTGTGCATTACGTCAGGGGCCGGCTGGAGTTGAAACGATAAATCTGGCATTGGAACAGCGCTTGGCGCAGCAGCGGCTGATTGGCAAAAACAGTGGCTGGTACCACGGCCGGCCGGTGATAGTGCTGCAGAATGATTACAGTACCGGACTGATGAATGGCGACATTGGTATTTGTCTGGCGGTGGAACATGAAGGGCAGCCACAGCTGCGGGTGGCGTTTTTGCAGCCTGACAGTGGCAATAATAACAGTGTGCGTTGGTTCCTGCCGGGACGGTTACCGCAGCTGGAAACCGCGTTTGCTCTGACCGTGCATAAATCACAAGGTTCAGAGTTTAACCATGCTGTGTTGTTATTACCGCCCAGCGATAGCCCGGTATTAACTAGGGAGCTGATTTATACGGCGATCACCCGGGCGCGCACAGAGTTCAGTCTGTTACTGACCGACTGGCAGGTATTTGATCAAGCAGTCTCGCGGCGCATCATCCGTCAAGGGGGGTTACGGCTGATTTAGCACCATTTGATGATCTGCCGTGGCCATTAAATCGCTTTGCTGCATGTCGGCGCAAAACCATTGTACAAACTGATTGATCTGCTGCTGATGCTGGCCGCCTGGCCGGTAATGCAGCTGATACTGACCCCAGGGTAACTGATAGCGCCACGGCAGTAGCGCTTTGAGCGTACCGGCCCGTACCGCATCACCGGCAATAAAACTGTTACTGAGCGCAATGCCTTCACCGCTGCTGACGGCTTTGGTTGCCAGCAACGCCAGACTGACCTGGCGCAGTTGCAGCTGTGCCGGTGCATTTAACTGCATCTGCTGGCGCCACAATTGCCAGTCCTGACCTTGCTCTGAGCTATACAGTAGTGCGTCAAATACCGATGCTGGATCGGTTAAATCCAGTTTAGCGTACTGCGCAGGACTGCAGACCGGAAACCACCATTCCGGCCTTAGTGCTACAGTGGCAAAGCCGGACGGGCAGGGCCAGGTACCAAGGATCAGATCAAACTGACTGACATCAAGGCTCGCTGCATTTGATTCCATATGTAACAGCGTATCGATCTGCGGATAAGCACTGCGAAATGCATTCAGCCGCGGCGCCAGAAATTCTACTGCGATCGAGGTTTGTGCTGCGATCGCCAGTCGTCGTCCCGGTTGTTGCACCAGATGCTGACACACTGAGCGCATGCGGAAAAAACTCTCCTGCAACACTGAAAACAGCGTTGCCCCTTGTTCAGTGAGCTGCAGCGGTTGTTGTTTGCGGTTGATCAGGCTGCAGCCGAGCTGTTGTTCCAGCAACCGGATCTGATGTGAGATGGCGCTTTGGCTGACAAACAGTTCCTGTCCGGCAGCGCTGAAGCTGTGTAAACGGGCAGTGGCTTCAAACGCCTGCAAGGCTTTGAGTGGTGGTAGTGGCTGCATAAATATGAATCCAGTTCATGATTTGGTGAAATTATATCATTTAAATTCATGTTGTAAGCAGAGCATACTGCGAAGAACTTACATTGATTCACTGCGGAGTATTTTGTATGTCGCAATCTGTTCACCCTATATCTGTTCGTCGTATTGGCGGAGCCGACCAGGCCACTGTGCTGGCGTCGTTGTCAGACATGCGTGCCGGCGTCGCACCAATCGCGGTCAATGAGTATCAGGCACGCATTGATAAAGCTTGCGCGTTGATGCGTCAGCAGGATGTGGCGGCGATTTACCTAAATGCCGGCAGCAGTCTGCTGTATTTTACCGGCACGCGCTGGTACGCCAGTGAGCGGTTGGTCGGCGCCGTGCTGACCGCTGACGGTGTATTGAAATACATCGCTCCGGTGTTTGAAATTGGCACGCTCGGTGAGTATCAGCAAATCAAAGCCGAGGTGGTTGGCTGGGAAGAAGATGAAAGCCCATATCAGCTGTTGCTTGATACGCTTAAAAATCTCGGCGTACCGGCGGATGCGCGGGTTGGGATTGATGAAAGCACGGCGTTTTTTATTGTCGATGCTTTGCAGCAACTGGCGCCGGCGCAGCGGTTTATTAATGGTGCGCTTATCACTGCAGCCTGCCGGCGGCAAAAATCCGCGGCAGAACTCGCTATTATGCAGCGGGCGATGGATATGACGCTGGTAGTGCATCAGGCCGTGGCGCAAATTCTACGGCCGGGTATCAGCACGCTGGAGGTCGAAGCTTTTATTGATGAAGCGCATCGGCGGGTCGGCGCGACCGGCTCCTATTTTTGTATTGTATTATTTGGCGAAGCCACTGCTTATCCGCATGGCGTCAAAGATCCACAACAACTTCAGGATGGCGATATGGTGCTGATCGACACCGGCTGCCGCTTGCTGGATTATGTTTCTGACATTACTCGCAGTTATGTATTTGGCGCACCAACTGCGCGCCAACGTGCCATCTGGCAATTAGAAAAACAAGCGCAGGCTGCCGCATTTGCGGCGGCACAACCGGGCGTCCCTTGCGGTACGGTCGACGATGCCGCCCGTGCGGTGTTAACTGCCGCCGGTCTGGGCCCTGATTATCGACTACCAGGATTGCCGCACCGCACCGGCCATGGCATTGGTCTGGATATCCATGAATGGCCATATCTGGTGCGCGGCAACCCGACACCACTCGCCGAGGGCATGTGTTTTTCCAACGAGCCGATGATTTGTATTCCGGGTGAATTTGGCGTACGGCTGGAAGACCATTTCTACATGACCTCCAGCGGTCCACGTTGGTTCACTGAGCCAGCGCTGAGCATCGAAGATCCATTTGGCTGGCAGTAGGATTAGGATGTTCGCCAGAGAAAAAGCGCAAAGTGATTGGACGGGCAGGAAAAAGTCCGGATAATAACCGCCATTATCTGCTGTTTTTGGAGTGATCATGGATTGGTGGTTGTTAATTCAGGCCTTTATCTTAGGTATTGTTGAAGGTCTGACCGAATTCCTGCCGGTGTCGAGCACCGGCCATTTAATTGTCGTCGGTGATTTGATTGGCTTTCACAACGATGGCCGGGTGTTTGAAATCGCCATCCAGCTTGGCGCTATTCTGGCCATTGTGTTTGAATATCGTCAGCGATTTATCAGCGTCGCTTGTGGCATTACTCACGAGCCTAAAGCCCAGCGTTTTGTGTTGAACTTGCTGGTGGCGTTTTTACCGGCTGCCATTATCGGTTTGTTGTTTATTAAAACCATCAAATATTATTTGTTTAATCCGGTGTCAGTCGCGGTGATGCTGATTGTCGGTGGCCTGATCATTCTGTGGGCTGAGCGGCGCACACATCAGGTGCGGGTGCATGATGTCGACGACATGAGCCTGCTGGATGCATTTAAAGTTGGTTGTGCGCAGGTGGTGTCGATGATCCCGGGCACGTCACGTTCCGGCGCGACCATTATCGGTGGTTTATTTATTGGCCTTGACCGTAAAGTTGCCGCCGAGTTTTCGTTTTTTCTCGCAGTTCCCACCATGTTTGCCGCGACTTTTTACGATATCTATAAACACCGTGACATGTTACAAATGGCCGATGCACCGATGTTTGCGGTTGGTTTTGTCACGGCGTTTATCAGTGCGCTATTGGCTGTCCGTACTTTGGTGCGTTTTGTGGCGAATCACAGTTATGAGATCTTTGCCTGGTATCGCATTGCGTTTGGCGGACTGATTTTATTGAGCTGGCAGCAGGGCTGGGTCAACTGGGAATTGCCGGCATAACTCGTCGTGACCTGTTCAACCTGATGAAAAAGCCGCCATTTCTGGCGGCTTTTTGCTGTCTAAACTTGCAGCCGGTTTATGGTGCGGCGGCAGCTTTAGTTTTCAGCATTTCAAAGAAATGTGCGCGGGTTTTCTTTGAGAAGAAGATAAAGAAAAATGACGCGTAAGCATAAGAGATTAAGGTCGCCCAGGCGGCGCCTTCAATGCCCATGCGCGGGATCAACAGGAAGTTCAGGCCCACGTTTAATACTGCGCCAACAATGTTGCTGGATAGGCTTAATGGTTCCTGCCCGGTAATGATCAAATGCTGACTGATTAAGGCTCTGACAAACACAAAACAGCCTGCCCAGACATGAATTTGCAGCACCGGCGTTGAAACGGTAAATTTTTCTCCATATGCCAGCAGCATGATCCAATAAGCGCTGATGGTCATCAAAATGGCGATGACAGTCGCCAGTAAGAAAAACTGCAGACCACGACGCCGCAGGATCATTAAGTAGCCCGGCCAGCTCTGTTCAAACGCCTTCAGCATGTCAGGGTAATAACGAGCGGCCAGTGTTGTTGGGATCACGTACCACAGCTCTGAGATCCGCGCCACGGCGACATATTGGCCGGTTGCAGCTTCGCCAAGCATACTGGCAATCATCACAGTATCAATTTTCAGATAAATGACCGAGATAATGCCTGATAACCAAAGCCACGATGAGCGTTGCAGCAATTGTCGTGCGGTAGGCCAGTCAAAGAATTGCCAGTGCCAGCGGGGTGACTGAGCGGCATAGCGGCGGTACCAATAGTATTGCAATGCGCCGGTCAGCAAAAATTCAATGCCCACAATCAATAACAGGAAACTGATCCCGGCACCATTTAGCAGTCCAATCACCCTGACTGCCAGAGTTATTGCAGACAACAGAATTTTACTGAGAGCGACGGCACGGAAATGACCAAGATAGTTTTGCTGGTATTCAAATAAAATCAGCGCAAAGAAGGTTTGCAGCAAAAACAGTGCAGAAATCTGCCATGGGTCTCCCCAGAAATACTGCGGAAAAAACCAGGCAAAACCGGCAATCATCAGCGCACCCATTACGCCACCAGCGATAACCCTGAGCCATACTGCGGTTTGCAGAAACTGAGTCGCTTTCAATGGGTCGGCTTGACCACTGGCGAGCTTTTGTACCAGATTGTTCATGCCCAAATTGGTCAGTGGCGCCAGAAACGCCACCCAGACCATGACAAAACCATACACACCCAGTGCAGAGTCGCCCAGCATCCGCGCCACCATAAAAGTGACAACAGCGCCGGCACCTAGGCGAAAGAAGCGTTCAATCAACAGCACAACTGAGCGTGCTGCTAACACTTTACGAATTTTTTTTAGCACGTTGTTTGGCTTTATAACGTTTAACAAAACGGGTGATCCGCCAAATGTATTGCAGCGACATCGAATACAACGCGAAGATCAGCAAAAATAACAACAACATAATCAGATCGGGCACCATCAGGTATTCACCAACCACACCGATAGTAGCCAACATCGCGGCCAGACTGGTGATCACCACCAGCGCCTGGCGTGAATTAAGACCTAAACGCAAGAAAATATGGTGCAAATGTTCCCGGTCAGCAATAAACGGCGATTGCCCTTTGCGGATCCGACGGATCATAATCGCCACCATATCCATCAGCGGTACGGCGATGACCCATAGCGCAGTGACCGGACGGAAACTGGCGCTGTCGCTCTGACTACCAACAATCAGCAGCCAAATCACCGACAGGCCAATTAGCATGCTGCCGGCATCGCCCATAAAGATTTTGCCTTTGCCTTTACCAACTAAATCGAGGTTAAACATCAGATAGGGGATCAGTGCAAATACCAGCACCATCGGCAACACGGCGTGTTCAAGCTGGCCGCCAATACCCATCATCAATGTCAGCGAAACAAAGCTGACTCCGCTCAGCATCCCCGCCAGCCCATCGATACCGTCGATCATGTTAAAGGCGTTAATTGCGGCAATCACCGCAATCACGGTAAAAGGAATGCCAACATAGCCGAGGCCAACAGCGCCAAGCCCAAACAAATCACCGAGATTACCGACATACAGTTGCAGACCGTACATCATCACCAGCGCGATCATGACTTGCGCCACTAAACGGATTTTTACACTTAAATCAAGGAAGTCGTCAAAAACGCCGAGGATCACAATAGTGCCGCCGCACAGAAGGTAATACCAATGCGTATCGCCGGGCAGGCCGAACACACTCAGGGTGATCGCAACACCGGTAAATACCGAAATGCCACCAATCAGCGGGATAGCGCCGACATGTTGTTTACGGCCATGCGGTTTGTCGACCAGCCCAATACGATTTGCTACTGGGATCAGGATAAAAATTGCGAGCAGGGTTAACACAAATGTGGTGATAAATAACACCATATGTTCACGCATAGAAGATTCCGATTGGGTCGTGTTGTTCTAGTTCTGTTATCGGCCGATTATAGGTGAACAACTTCACGCTTACTATCAGGCACATGTGAAATCAGCAGCTTAACTGCGCTTTATTTCAGCATTTAGGGAAAAAGCCGGGCCTGACTGCGGTGGACTGGTTGTTGCCAACAAGGTTTTGCCAGTATGATCAGGCTATGTCCTGATGCCTGGGGGTCCGATGTCACAACGTCTGTTAATTTTAACTAATATGGGCCCTAAGCCGGCAGCACCTTTTCAGGGTGTATTTGTACGCAATCAGGTCGAAGCACTGGCCGCATTAAATCCAGCCTATTTTCAGATGGAGTGGCAATCCGAACGGATGCCGTGGCGATTATTACGCTATCCAATTTTTTGGTTGCAGTTTGTCTGGCGCTATGTGCTGAGTCGTCAGCGTTTTGATGTACTGCATGTGCATTTTTTCTATCCGACCATTTGGCTGGCACTGACTTACCGTCTGCTGCGCAATCCAAAGGTGAAAATCGTCGTGACCTGCCATGGCACCGATATTTATGCCTATCAGCCGGAATCGCGGTGGTATAAAGCGGCGGCGGCGCGAGTCGACCAATGGATCTTTGTCAGCGCACAGCTGCAGCAGCGTTTTTTCCGGCAGGACATCCGCGCCGAAGTGCTACCGGCCGGCATTCACGCCTTGTATGGTCAGGTACCAGCATTGCCGTTGGCAGAAAAAGACATCGATGTGTTGTATGTCGGCACACTGGATTTTAATAAAGGCATGGACCGACTGATTGCGTTATTGCCGGCGCTTGGCGGCAAAAAAGTCGTCGTTATCGGCCATGGCCCATGGCATGCGCAGCTCAGTGCCGCCGCATTGCAATATCCGCAATTGACTCTGGTGTCGGCACAAGGCGCTGCGCAGCTTAAAGATTATTATCAGCGTAGTAAGTTGTTTATCAGCCTGTCACGCAATGAATCTTTTGGCCTGGTGATGACGGAGGCGATGGCTTGTGGCACACCAGTGGTGGCAACGACCACTGATGGCTCCCGGATGCAGCTCCAGCATGGTATCAACGGCTATCTGATTGATACGCAGGATGAAGCTACGTTACTGCAGGTGCTTGGTGAAAAAATTCAGTTATTGTTAAGTTTGCCGCCGGCAGATTATCAGCAGCTGCAACAAGCTTGTCAGACCAGTGCAAAGCCTTATTTGCTCGACAAAGTCGCAGCCCGATTAACCGAAATTTATCAGCAGCTAACGACTGTACCTGCTGACAACTGAGAGTGTTCTGACATGCTACAACCTGAAGTGGTGAACGTGGGGGGACTGGATGTGATGGCGTTTGCCAGCATGCAGCAATTAGTTGAGTTTATTGTGCATGATGACGGCACTGTGTTCGCAGGCTCCGCCATTGCGATTAATCCGGAAAAAGTCATGAAAGCGCGCGAAGATGCCGCGCTGAAAACCATGTTAAATCAAGCCGAATTGCGTTATGCCGATGGTATGGGCGTGGTGAAAGCGATGCAAAAGAAGCTGGGGCGCAAAGTGGAGCGGGTGCCTGGTTGCGAAACCTGGGAAGCTATTATGTACCGCGCTGCCGCCAAGCAAGTGCCGGTGTTTCTGGTCGGTGCTAAACCTGAAGTGTTGCAGCAAACCCGTGACAAGCTATCCGCTGCCGGTGTTCAAGTGGTTGGCGCGCAGGATGGTTATTTTAAAGACGAGGCGGCGCTGTTGCAGCAAATTCAGCAAAGTGGCGCCAAAATCATCACCATTGCCATGGGATCTCCAAAGCAAGAGCTGCTGATTGAACGGGCAAAAAAGATCATTCCCGATGCCTACTTTATGGGGGTCGGTGGCACCTATGACGTGTTCACCGGCAACGTCAAACGCGCCCCTGCACTGTGGTGCAAACTGAATCTGGAGTGGGCATACCGCTTGCTCAGCCAGCCGAGCCGAATCAAACGGCAATGGAGTCTGGTGGAATATCTGTGGCTTTATCTGACGGGCAAGTTATAGAATCATCATTCTGACAGCCTCCTGCCAACCCATTGACCGAGAGCAATATTTTGACAGCTGAAACGCCTGAACGCGCACAAACCTTGGCGCCGCTGATAAGCGTATATATGCCGACCTATAATCGCAGCGAGATGATGCAAAGTGCCGTCAATTCGGTGCTGGCAGAGGATTATCCCAACTTTGAACTGCTGATTGTCGATGACTGTTCGCCAGACAACACCTGGCAGGTGCTGAATGATTTGTATGGCGAACACCCGCAGATCCGGCTGTTTCGCCAGGAAAAAGGTCAGGGCGCCTGTGCTGCACGCAATATGGCGATCAAAGCCGCTGCCGGTGAATTTGTCACTGGTATCGACGATGATGATGAATTTTTGCCAACACGTCTGTCCGGCATGATGGCTGCCTACGACGATCAATACTCTTGTGTCTGTACCGGTTATTTCTGGGACTATGGCTCCGTGCGTAAAGCGCTGTACACGGAACAGAAAATTGTCCGGCTGCCGGAAGTGCTGGACGCGCACTGTTTGTCGAATCAAGCGCTGGTTCGCACCAGCCGGATGCTGGCGCAGGGCGGTTTTGACGAAACCCTAGCCGCATTTCAGGACTATGATATGTGGCTGCGGATGGTGGCGGCTTATGGTCCGGCCTTACGTCTGGCGGAGGCAACTTATGTGGTGCATGTCGGCCATGAATTAGGCCGCATTACGACGTCACCGAAACGGTTGAATGCGCAGGCACAGTTTGTCGAAAAACACCGGCCACTGATGAATGAACGCAATCTGCATAATCAGGCATTTTATCGGCGTACGATGCAGCAGGAGCCGCTGTCGCTGGCTGAGTTGATTGGCTCGATGCGCTATGGCCTGGTGGAAACCAAAGTGCGTTATTACCTGAAACACAAAATGCAATGGCTGATTAAAGTACGTAAACAGCTGCTGTCAAAGGGCATCAAAGGCCTGTTTGGACCTAAATAATGCTGACAACCGAACTTGAATTTACCGGCCAGTTGTATCTGGTCGTCCGCCGGTTGAAATGGTGGTTACTGGTCGTTGCGGCGGCCTGTGCACTTGCTGGCGCTGTATATGTCAAACAAC
>JACCDS011533475.1_pt1 | contig 12191 bp, 7 predicted proteins | sample 7446441 | NCBI WGS metagenome assembly JACCDS01 (sample SAMN15323445, study PRJNA562643) | freshwater metagenome | isolation source: river surface water | place: USA:Blue River Watershed | collected 2017-08-17
CGCATGGCAATTGCCGAAGCCATTACCAACATCGCCGCGACTCGCATTGAAAAACTCTCGGACGTAAAACTGTCGGCTAACTGGATGTGTGCCGCTGGCCATAAAGGTGAAGACGAAAAGCTCTATCGCACCGTACAAGCTGTGGGTATGGAACTCTGCCCTGAGTTGGGAATTACTATCCCGGTGGGTAAAGACTCAATGTCCATGCGCACCGCGTGGAAGGATGGCGATCAGGACAAAGCTGTTACCGCTCCCTTGTCGCTGGTCATTTCGGCCTTTGCACCTGTGGTCGATGTTCGTCAAACCCTGACGCCGCAACTGCGCACTGACAAAGGCGCTACCGATCTGATTTTGGTTGACTTGGGTAACGGCAAAAACCGCTTGGGTGGTTCAATCCTGGCGCAGGTTTACAACCAATTGGGTGATGTGGCGGCGGATCTGGATTCCGGTGCCCAACTCAAAGGTTTCTTCAATGCGATGCAAGCCAGCCTTGCCGCTAATGAAATTCTTGCTTATCACGACCGCAGTGATGGTGGCTTGTTTGCTACTCTTGCTGAAATGGCATTTGCCGGTCATACCGGTGTGGATATCAACCTCGACGGTTTGGGTGATGATTCACTGGCGGTCTTGTTCAGTGAAGAAGCGGGCGCTGTATTGCAAGTTGCGCGCGACAAATCTGCTGCCGTACAAGCGCGCTTTACTGCCGCCGGTATTAGCCATGTGCATGTCATCGGCCAATTGAATGACGAAGATACTTTGCGTATCCACGCCAATAACGCGGTGATTTTTGATCAGGCGCGTGCGGCCTTGCAAAGCTTGTGGGCGGAAACCAGTTATCGCATTCAAGCCTTGCGCGATAATCCGGCCTGCGCGCAATCCGAGTTTGATGGCATCCTGAAAGCTGATCCAGGCCTGAGCGTTAAACTCAGCTTTGACCAAAATGAAAATGTTGCCGCGCCTTTTATCAACACTGGCGTGCGCCCGAACATTGCTGTGCTGCGTGAGCAGGGTGTGAATGGTCATGTGGAAATGGCGGCGGCGTTTGATCGCGCTGGTTTTAACGCGATAGATGTACACATGAGCGATTTACTCTCTGGCCGCGTATCGCTGGAAACCTTCAAAGGTCTGGTGGCCTGTGGTGGTTTCTCCTATGGCGATGTATTGGGCGCTGGTGAAGGTTGGTCCAAAACCATTTTGTTCAACAGCAAAGTGCGCGATGAGTTTGAGCGTTTCTTCCACCGCAACGACACTTTCAGTTTGGGTGTATGTAACGGTTGCCAGATGATGTCCAACCTGAAAAACCTGATTCCCGGTGCTGACCACTGGCCGCGTTTTGTGCGTAACTTATCCGAGCAATTTGAAGCGCGTTTCAGCTTGGTACAAGTACAGGAATCCTCATCGGTATTGTTCAAGGGTATGACCGGTTCTCATATGCCTGTCGCTGTGGCACACGGTGAAGGCTATGCTGAATTTGCCAACGCTGACGCACTCAAGCGCTGTAACGAAAGTGGCACGGTTGCGCTGCGCTTTATCGACAATCACTTGAATGCGACGGAAACCTATCCGGCTAACCCTAATGGTTCACCCTTGGGTATTACCAGTGTGGCGAGTCAAGATGGTCGCGTCACTATTATGATGCCGCACCCTGAGCGTGTATTCCGCGCCGTGACCAACTCCTGGAAACCGGATGAGTGGAAGGATGATGGTGCCTGGTTGCGCCTGTTCCGCAATGCTCGCGTATTTGTGAGCTAATTATTTCTGGTGTGTGAAACAAAGGAGGCTTCGGCCTCCTTTGTTGTTTTTACTGGATGCATTGACATTGAGCAGGCATATTTTGTTTGTTGGTGACGGTGGGTCGAAAGCATTAGCGGAAAGTGGTGAGAGAACTACAAAATATTACAAACTTGATTGAGGAGCCTATGCTTCCCGGTTTGTTTTTGTGCTTCAATAACTTATCGTTCTACGGTTGAGAGATGTGCGAGTGGCTACTGTATTGCGCGCATGCAACTAATGAACCCATGAATACGAATAACGTCTTATATACATGCGGTACAACCAATGACTGCAATGGCCGCGTTTAGCAAATAGGGTTGCAGTCTTCCGAACTTCAGGCAGGTAATCTATGAAACTCTCCATGAAAAATCTCAGCGTAAAAGTGGTAGTGATTGCGCTCGCGGCAGGTGTTGTAGCCGGTTGTTCCTTGACTAAACCCCATGAAAAAGTGGCGGCGGCAAAAGCGGATCAGGCGGGGCTAAGTGCAGTTGAGAGTAGTCGTTTTGACGGTACTTTTGTGGCTCCCAATGCACAATTTGCACAGTACAGAAAACTCTTGGTGGAGCAGTTGGATTTAAGCGAAGTCCAAATTCGTAAACAAACCACTGATAAAATTAATGATACCCCATGGGAGCTGAGCGATGCGGATCGACGTTATTATCAGGAGCGCTATACCGAAGCCCTGATGAATAACCTGATTGCCGATGGTCGTTTTGCAACATCCTTGCAAGCAGGGGCAGATGTGTTGCAAGTAAAGGCAAAAATTCTTGAAATTGCCCCTCTGGCCAGTAAGGACGATCCCCAAGGGCGCCCGACTATGATGAAAGTGTACAGTGAAGGTATGGGCACCATGACCTTGGAGCTGACGTTGATTGATTCTGCAACCGGTGATTTGTTGGCCATTATTACTGACCGTCGCGATTTGGGGCGGATTTGGGAAGAGAACAATCGTGTGACCAATAACATACAAATTCGCTTGGCGTTTAACCAATGGTTGCGCACCTTGCGCACAGAGTTGGATCGTCTGGCTGCCAAATAAACGGCACAGGCAAACACCAGCAAATAAAAAGGGGAAGGTCATTGCTGACCTTCCCCTTTTTATTTAATTGCCGACGCTACGTGCCAGCTATTACAGATCGTCGAGGTATTTTTCAGCATCAAGTGCCGCCATACAGCCAGCGCCTGATGAGGTAATTGCCTGACGGTAAATATGGTCGGCTACGTCACCGGCAGCAAATACACCGGGAATATTGGTTGCCGTTGCATTACCTTCCAAGCCACTCTTCACTTTGATGTAGCCATTGTGCATATCCAATTGACCCTCAAAGATATCAGTGTTGGGTTTGTGACCAATCGCGATAAACACACCGGCTACATCGATTTCCTGAGTTGCGCCATCTTGGGTGCTCTTCAAGCGCAGGCCAGTTACACCGGAATCATTGCCTAGCACTTCTTCCAATTGATGGTTCCAGATTACCTTGATGTTGCCGTTAGCCACTTTTGCCATCAGCTTGTCTTGCAGGATTTTTTCTGACTTTAATTTGTCGCGACGGTGAATCAGTGTCACTTCGCTAGCAATGTTAGACAAATACAACGCTTCTTCAACAGCGGTATTGCCGCCGCCAACCACGGCAACTTTTTGACCGCGATAGAAGAAACCATCGCAAGTAGCACAGGCGCTTACGCCTTTGCCCATAAAGGCCTCTTCAGAAGGCAAGCCGAGGTATTGGGCAGATGCACCGGTGGAAATAATCAATGCATCACAGGTGTAAGTGCTGGAACCGATGAGCTTGAATGGGCGCTCGGTCAGAATAGTTTCGTGAATGTGGTCGAACACGATTTGGGTATCAAAACGCTCGGCGTGTTGTTGCATCTGTACCATCAGATCAGGGCCTTGCAGGTCGTGAACACCACCGGGCCAGTTTTCAACTTCTGTAGTGGTGGTCAACTGGCCGCCTTGCTGCATACCGGTAATAACCACAGGTTTGAGGTTGGCACGGGCAGCGTAAATGGCAGCGGTATAACCGGCAGGGCCGGAGCCGAGAATAATCAAACGGTGGTGTTGTACGTCACTCATAGGAGATCCTTGAAATTGAAACAAAAAGGGGGCGAACCAAAGGGTCTTTTCAATGTGGGGGCATGATAGGCGAATCACAACGGCGGCGCAAAATTGTCTGGTTCAATCTGCCGTATTGGGTTTGGCTATGTAACCTTGCCTGGCGGTAGGTCAGCCCGTCAGTATGCCTAGCACCGAGAGGTGTTTGGTCCATTCTATGGCGTTGTGATTGTGTAAAAACTGCTCGAATGCCACTGGCGGCAGGGGTTTGGAAAACAGGTAACCCTGGAGCAAATCTGCGCCGTAATCGCGACAAATACGCGCTTGTTCACGGGTTTCCACACCTTCAACCACCACAATCAAATCGAGGCTTTTGGCGAATACAATCATCGCCCGCAAAATCCGGCAGTCGGCCAGATTGTCGGGGATGTTCTGGACAAATTTGCGGTCAATTTTGAGTGTGCGCGCGGGTAATTCTTTGAGGTAGGCGATGGAAGAGTAGCCGGTACCAAAATCGTCTACGGCGATGTCGATGCCATAGTCGCGCATTTGCTGCAGCTTCTGTGCGGTTCGTGTCAGGTTTTCAATCAGGATGGACTCTGTGATTTCCAGGCTGACGCAGGAGCCGGGCAGGCCTGTAGTCGTGAGATCAGCAATAATGCCGCGGTAGAGATCCTCGTCGGTCAGCAACTGCGCACAGACGTTGAACTTCATGTTGAAATCGTCGTTGACCAGCCCTTGCTGGCGCCATTTCGCCAGTTGTTTGCAGGCATTCAATCGGCTGCGGGAATCGATTTCGCTGATGAGTCCAATCTCTTCCGCCAAGCTGATGAATTCGCTGGGCGGCAATATGCCACGCTCGGGATGATCCCATCGAATGAGGCCTTCTGCACCGCAGACTTCAAAGGTTTGTGCGTCCACAATTGGCTGGTAAAACAGCACAAAGTGATCAGTGGGAATCAGGGCGCGCAATTCTTTTTCAAGATGCAGGCGCTCTTGCATTTGCGCTTGCATAGCGGGAGAGAAAAACTGGAAATTATCGCGGCCATCTTGCTTGGCGCGATACATCGCCATATCGGCTGCTTTGAGTAAATCGCTGGCATTTTCACCGGCATCTGGGTAGGTGGCTATGCCAATACTGCTGGAAATGCGGTGTTCATTGTTGCCCACCACGATGGGCTGCCGCAGGTCATCCAAAATCCGTTGGGCGAGCTGGCTGATCGCCTCCTGGGATTCAAAGTTGTGGGCCAGGATGGCAAATTCATCGCCCCCCAGACGGCATACAACATCCCCGGCGCGCACAACGTTCACCAGTCGTTTGGCGACTTCTTGCAAGACCTGATCGCCGATTAAGTGGCCCAAGCCATCGTTGATGAATTTGAAGTTATCCAAATCCAGGAAGAGCAGGGCGAGTTGATCCTGTTGTCGTCTGGCACGCTGGATGGCGGCGCGCAGGCTCTCATCAAAATAGTAGCGATTGGCGAGACCAGTCAGTGAGTCATTCTCGGCCAGCGCACGCAAACGCTGGTGGCTCTCGTGTAATTGGTGCTCAAGTTCGTGGCGCGCGCGGGCATGGGTAATAGCGCGGGTGAGGTGTTTGTGGGCGATTTCCGATTTGAACAATACATCCTGCGCGCCCGCTTCAATAAATTCGCGCTCCAGATCCTCGTCAGCACTGGCGCCTGTGAGAATAATCACGGCAGCGTGGTGATGAGGGTGTTTGGCCAACAGGTGCAACACTTCCATGCCGTCGATATCCGGCAGGCGATAATCCAGCAAAACGGCATCAAAGTCGTCACTGTCAAATTGTGCCAGACCTTCGCTGGCTGAACAGGCTTGGGCGATAGTGATATCCCATTCGGACTTTTTAAAGGTCCGAATAATCGCCTGACGATCCAGTTCATTGTCATCGATCAGTAATAGCTTCATGCAGATTAAGTCTCCTGGAGCAGTGAACCCTTGCGATATTTACTGTTCGGGGTGTGGCAGCTCAATCACGCGCCAATAGTGATCCAGCAAGCCAATCACCTGGATGAAATCGCTGTCCATACGCTGTTTCAGCAGATAGCCAGCCACGTGTTCACGATAGGCCGCCAAAATATCCTCATCGGATTTGGAGGTCGTCAGCACAAATACCACGGCGTGGGTCAGTTCCGGGTCGGCGCGCAGCACTTCCAAAAACTCTATGCCATTCATGCGCGGCATATTGATGTCCAGCAGAATAATGTAGGGGCTGGGCACATTACCATTACGCAACATTTCAATGGCTTCCAGGCCGTCCTTGGCGCGATAGAGTGGGTTGAGCAACTTGAGCTTGTGCAGTGCACGCCGCAGGGCCGTTGCATCTATATCGTCGTCGTCAATAATCAGCAGGCTGACGGCTTTAAAATGGCCTGGATTAAGGTTTGGGTAGGGGTTTTCAGTCATCTTTTTGATCCTTGGTGATGTGTTGCGGCCAGCTAAAGTGAAAACAGCAACCGCGCCCTTCTGATTCCAATGTGATAGTGCCGCCGTAGGTGTCGACAATTTTTCTAATCAGGGCTAAGCCCATACCACTGCCTTCCAATTCGTCGCGCGGCTTCAGGGTTTGAAACATGCCAAACACCCGCTGCTGGAATTTTTCGGGAATGCCAGGGCCGTCATCGCACACGCTGAAGCGATAAAACTGGTTGGGCAACGTGGTGCAGCTGAGTCGAATCATTCCCTGTTCGCGATCATGGTGTTTGATGGCATTGGAAAATAAATTGCGCAATACCTGCTCGAAGGGGGTGCTGAGAGTGGTGAAATTGGGCAAGTTTTCTGCCAGTTCCAGGTGTAAGCCGGGCTTGGTATTTTGAATATCGAATAATTCTTTGGCCATGTATGCGACATCGACCTGTACCAGATTACCGTCCGTTTTTCCGGCGCGATAAAACGCGAGCAGGTCGTCTAGCAGTTTTTCCATGCGTTGAATGCGATTGCGCAACATCACGGTGTGTTTATTGACTTCAGCAAACTGCTGCTCTTCCAAATCTTCCTCGATCCAGATGGATAGCTGTGCAATGCCGCGCAAGGGCGATTTCAAATCGTGTGAGGCCACGTAAGCAAAGGTTTCCAGTTCTTTATTGGTTTGCGCCAGTTGCAAATTGGTTTTTTCCAGTATTTTTTGATGCTGAGCCAGCAGGGCTGTCGACTTATTCCGCTCATCAATATTTTGTGCAAATACTTTGAGTGTTTTTGCCATATCACCTACGTCGCGTGGGTGATCAAGAAAAGGAATATCTACTTGTGTATTGCCTTGTGCCAGCGCCAGCATTGCGGTACGAATTTTTTGCAGTTGCCAGCTCAAGCTGCGGGTAATCAATGCGGCAACCATAATGCCCGCCACTAAAAAACCCAGGATAACCACTATCATCAAATTACCGGCATGGTGTTTGGTGATTAATGCTTGGTCATTGAGTCTACGTATTTCATTTTGTGCCCGATCAATCGTTAGGTCGCAAATTTTTTCCAATGTTTGAACAATGTCCTGGCTATCTTCCAATGCGAGGTGGCGATAGCCATCAATATCGCCCGCTTGTAATTGGTGGTGCATTGTTGCCAGTAATACCTGCCACTGGTTAAACGCTTTTTGGAGTTGTTCTGCAGCGGCTGCGTAAGGTGCTTGTTGTGCAATGAAGGTCAGTTCTTTAGTGATGGATGTCTCTGTCTCTGCAATATATACCGGTAAATTGCGTTTCTGCGCCAGTTCCGGTGCTACGGCAATATCCTTTGCGGTGCGGTTCAATTTGCTGGTGCGGGATTTTATCCGTAACAGCGCATTACTGATTTGCAACGGCCCTGAATAAAGTTGCTGCGAAATGGCGGCCACACTATTGATTTGCAATACGGCAATCGAACCTATCCCTACAAACAGCAAACTCATAAAAATAAAACCGGTCACAAGCCGATGAAAAACTGTGAGGCGATTAAAGGCATTGATGGCAGCGGTATAACGCAACACAATAATTGCCAGAGCAAAAGTAATGAGCCCTACAACGGTATGTGGCGCCATCTTTATACCCAGCCATACAAAGTTGGGCAGCAGGCCAAAACTTTGTCCCATGACAGCAGCGGTAGCGATCAGAATGATCAGCAAACAAATCAGTGTTGCCAGCAGTGCTGCATTGCCACGTTTGATATAGCCAAATGCCAGCGCAGCACCTGCCAGTAAAAACATGCTGCTGGTGGTCGGCGATATAGGTTGGTTGCGCAGGGGCGGTTCGTGCAGCAGGAAGACAAACCAATCCGTAGTGTGCAAATTCAAGTCGGTGAGCAGGTCGATGAGGGTGACTATGCCGATCACCCACAGCAGCAAAATGCTGATGAAGACTTTATGCCATTGATTGTTATTGATCGCTAACAAGCCAACACCGCAGGCAATAAAACCAATGGCAGTGTTGTAAGCCATGAGTGTGGTGTAGGGGTAGATTGGGGCAAAGAGAGAAGGGAGGTGCCAACTGGCGATCACACTAAGCCCCACCAGGATAAGCAGTGTTGCTATACCAACTAAAAATAGTGGGCGTCCCTTGAGGTTAACCACACGTCCGTTCATAGCATGATTTATCCATATCTATGGAAACACGCCTCGTTGGAGGCATTAGCTCATTCGCAGAATAGAGTCTAGTTGAGGTGTTGAGAAATACTCTCGAAAATTGTGAGCATAAAAAAATAATTAGTATTTGATTTTTCTTATAGTTCCAAGCGATAAAAAGTAAGGTTTTATCTGCCAATCTGGCATCAAATGCAGTAAGGCGAGCGTCTGGCTAGCCGCGGGAGGGCGAAAGCCAGTATTGCAGGCTGCTCCCCATCGGGTTTTTAACCTTGAATTGTCTGTAAAGTGAGCGAAATCCTACGGTGACGCTGCTTTTTTCGTTCATTTCCCTACAGAGTGATCTTGCCGGTGGTAAATCTGCCGCCAGTAATTACAATAGCCTTCGTTTATTCACTTGTGCTTTCGTATCTGAATCGGGACATTGCCATTGAAATCAGTAACTCCGCAACGCCGCGCACCTGCTTCCGAACAAACTTCCAGCCTGCTCGTTCGTCTTTTGAAAGAGGGGGCGCTGATCTGTTTGGGCGCCATCTGCCTGTATCTGCTAATCGCTATGGTCAGTTATGACCCTATGGATCCGGGTTGGTCCAAGACAGGTGAAAATACCTTGGTGCAAAACGCCGGTGGCTCTTTTGGTGCCTGGATTGCAGATGTGTTCTTTTCGCTGTTCGGGTATTTGGCCTACTTGTTTCCGGTGATGATTGCCTACCGCGCATGGCTGGTTCTTAAGGATCGTACTCGTCAGGATGCCATCGACTGGTTATTTTTTGGCTTGCGTGCCGTGGGGTTGGTGTTGGTGATGGTCGCTGGCACCGGTATTGCGGCGATGCACTATAGCGACGGCGCATCGGTATTGCCTTATTCCAATGGTGGCTTGTTAGGCGCAGCGGTGTCCGATGGGATCTTTGATGCGTTTAACTATACCGGCGGCACATTATTAATGCTCAGTATGTTTTTAGTGGGCATGACCATTTTTACCGATCTTTCCTGGCTCAAACTGGCTGAAGATATTGGTCGCTGGGTGGTAATTGGCTGTAATAAGCTGCTTGAAAAGTGGCAGGTTTACCAACGCGAGCGCGCGGAAAAGCAAATCGCTGTGAGAGCGCAAGAGCATCGCCGCGAAGTCGTTGAACAACATGTAAAACAGGAAGCCAAGCGTGTTGCGCCGGTGATTATTGCCGAACCACCCAAAAAGAAACCCGCGCCCAGCCCGCGTGTTGAAAAGGAAAAACAGCCCTCCTTGTTTGAATCGCTGGAACCTGCCGTAGGGCAATTGCCGCCCCTGAATCTGCTTGATCCTGCCGATAAGCGCAGCGATAAGGGCTATTCCAAAGAATCCCTGGAGGCCATGTCGCGCCTGCTGGAACTCAAACTGAAAGATTTCGGTATAGAAATCGAGGTGGTTTCAGTGCAGCCCGGGCCGGTAGTGACCCGTTTTGAAATCCAACCGGCGCCGGGTATTAAAGCCAGCCGTATTTCCGGGCTTGCCAAAGACCTGGCGCGCTCGCTTGCCGTGGTATCGGTAAGGGTAGTGGAGGTCATACCGGGTAAATCGGTGATGGGGGTGGAAATCCCCAATGCGCACCGCGAAATGGTACGTTTGTCGGAAGTGATTTCCTCCGAGGCTTACGATCACGCCAAATCACCGCTGACCATGGCTTTGGGGCACGATATTTCCGGCGAGCCTATTGTGGCGGATCTGGCCAAAATGCCGCACTTGTTGGTCGCTGGTACCACGGGTTCGGGTAAGTCGGTGGGCGTAAACGTCATGCTGCTGAGCTTGTTGTACAAGTCCACACCGAAAGAAGTTCGGTTGATTCTGGTTGACCCCAAAATGCTGGAACTCTCGGTATACGAGGGTATTCCGCATTTGCTCACGCCGGTTATCACCGACATGAAAGACGCCTCTAACGGCCTGCGCTGGTGTGTAGGGGAAATGGAGCGCCGTTACAAGCTCATGTCTGCTTTGGGCGTGCGTAACCTGGCGGGCTTTAACCGCAAGGTGGAGGATGCCATCAAAGCGGGTGAACCCATCAAAGACCCTCTGTTTAAACCGGAAGATAATTTTGAGGCTGGTGCCGAGGTCGCCACCGCGCCGGATCTGGAATCGCTGCCCTTTATTGTGGTGGTGATCGATGAATTTGCCGACATGATGATGATTGTCGACAAGAAAAAAGTGGAGCAGTTGATTGCCCGTATCGCGCAAAAGGCGCGTGCTGCCGGCATCCATTTGATTCTCGCTACCCAGCGTCCCTCGGTCGACATTATTACCGGCTTGATTAAAGCCAACGTGCCAACGCGTATCGCCTTTCAGGTATCTTCTAAAATCGACTCCCGAACCATTCTGGATCAAGGTGGTGCAGACCAATTGCTTGGCCATGGCGATATGCTCTATCTGCCGTCGGGTACTAGCGTACCCATTCGTGTGCATGGTGCTTTTGTGGATGATCACGAAGTTCACAATGTCGTCGCCGATTGGAAGAAACGTGGCTCGCCACAATACATCGATGGCATCACCGACGATGACAACAACTCTATCCCGGTTCCTGGTCTGCCCAGTGAAGGTGGCGAGGACGCTGATGGTGAAACCGATGCACTTTACGATGAAGCCGTCTCGTTTGTGATTGAATCGCGCAAGGCATCCATCTCGTCGGTACAGCGCAAATTGCGCATTGGCTACAACCGCGCGGCACGGTTGATCGAAACCATGGAGGCGGCTGGCGTGGTGTCCTCTGCGGGCCATAATGGTAATCGTGAGGTTTTGGTGCCCGGCGGGCGCGATTAATTTATCTCAGGTTCATCCTCACCCGATAGGATTCGGGTGTCTGTAACCTCAATCTACTGTTGGAATTCATATGAACGTTTTTGCACGATTTCTTACCGGCTTGTTAGTCCTACTTTCAGTCGTCGCATATGCCGCCGACGATCAGGCGGCCGCACAACTGCGCAAGCAACTTGATGCCATGAACACTTTGCAGGGTGACTTTGTGCAAACCACTTACGACAAAGCCGGGGTAGAGCAAGAGCGTAGCAGCGGTAATTTTATGCTGATGCGTCCGGGAAAGTTTTACTGGAAAACCCTGGAGCCTATGCCACAACTATTGGTTTCCAATAACAAAACCATCTGGCTGTATGACCCGGATCTGGAAACCGTCAATATCCGAGAGTTTACCGATGACCTGCGCGAAACACCGGCCTTATTATTGAGTGCAGATATAGCGCAACTGCGCAAAAACTTTTCCGTTGCTCGTACCGCAAAAGACGCAGTTACAGAACAATACACACTTACGCCCAAGGTAACTGATGGTATGTTCCAGCAGCTCACTCTGGTCTTTAAATCCGGGCAATTGGCTGAATTTGCGATTCAGGACAGCTTGGGACAACTGACCCGTTGTGTGCTGGGTAATGTGCAGCGCAATGTGGCATTACCGGAAGAAAATTTCTTCTTTGTTCCGCCGGAAGGCGTTGAAATTCTGAATGATTAAACCTTGAGCTGACACCCTATCCCATGGATCTTTTTGCCAGCAGTGCTCCCGCCTATCAACCCCTTGCCGCGCGTATGCGCCCGCGCAATCTGGATGACTACATAGGTCAGGAACACCTGCTCAGTGCCGGCAAGCCGCTGCGTGAAGCCATTACCCGCGGTCAATTGCACTCGATGATTTTGTGGGGGCCGCCCGGTGTTGGCAAAACATCGCTTGCCAAACTGTTTGCAGAGCAGGCGGACGCACGTTTTGAAACCCTGTCAGCGGTGCTGTCGGGTGTAAAAGAAATCCGCGCCGCTGTTGC
>JACCDS011825077.1_pt1 | contig 12188 bp, 14 predicted proteins | sample 7446441 | NCBI WGS metagenome assembly JACCDS01 (sample SAMN15323445, study PRJNA562643) | freshwater metagenome | isolation source: river surface water | place: USA:Blue River Watershed | collected 2017-08-17
AAGCAAAATACAATTACAAACGAGTTGGAGGCTGAGTAATGATAGTCACGAAAGCTTGGAAATCGTTGTTGACAGCTTTGTTATTAAGGTTTGCAAGCGTTTTTTTCGAGATATTCAATTTGTTATTTTTCATGGCTTTTTGTCTATTTTTAATGTTGTTGTTGTTTATTCCGTTTTTGATGAACCAAAGTTGCGTAAAAAAACGAGCGTATATTTACGGTCTGTTTTAATCATCTTATTATCAGTCTAAAAACCTTTATTCTAAGTTTTAATTTTTTTGATAAATGTGTTATTTGCCTATCATTCAATAAGATATATTCTTTGTGGTGTTAAAATTTTGTTCAATAAATTATTTTAAAATGACTCAAAAACAGAAGATTCATGTTGGTGTTTGGATATTATATGTGATTTATTACCAAATCAGCTATATAATTGGCTATCTTGATAAGTTCGATGTACCTACCAGTTTTGTTATTTTAGTGAATTGCTTTTTTTGGATAATTATCTTTTACACTTGTGTTTTATACATCTTTCCACACTTTCTGGCTCAAAAGAAGTACCTGTTGACATTCGCAATATGTATCTTAAATGTTTCAGTGCTAACCATACTTAACCTTAGTGTTTTCGTTTACATTTTCCCGCACCTGTTCGCTAATTTCCCTAAAGTGGACTTCAATCAAAATGAACTAATTACGCATTTTTGGAATGCACAGATTTATACTATTTATGCACTTGGGTATTATTTTGCTCAAATGTCTATTCAACAGCAAAAAGACATTGCTCTGAGAGACAGAGAAATTGCGGAACAAAAGATTGCACTTGCAGAAAAGGAAGCGAAAATTGCAAAACAGGAATTGGAAATTGCTATCTTAGCAAAAGAAAAAGCCTTGGCTGAAATGGCTTTTCTGAGGGCTCAAATCAATCCTCATTTTATGTACAATACGCTTAATATGATTTTTGAGCGTGTAAGAAAAGCCTCAAGAGAAGCAGGAGATATTGTGATTGCTTTTGCAGAAATGATGAGATACGCCACCAGTACAAAATCACAAGATGATGAAGTGGACTTGCAAGGCGAGATAGACTTTGTAAAACAGTATATAGATTTGCATTTGCAGCGTTATCATTACAGGGTTTACATAGATTTTGAGGAGGAGGGAGATTTCAGTTATCATCGAATTGTACCGATGATTTTGATAACCATTGTAGAAAATGGTATTAAGCATGGAATTTTTGATGACCCAGAAATTGCCTTTACCATTAATGCAAGTTTAATAGATGAGTTCTTTGTTTTTACAGCCAAAAACAAAAAGAATCCTTATCCAAATTTTATAAATGATACTGGCCAAACTGGCGTAGGTATTGAAAACATTAAAAAAAGACTTTTAACCACATATCCCGCTGAAGCCCATAGCTTAGAAATTATAGACGGAGACGAGGATTATACTGTAATATTTACGATAAATTTTAACCTTCTGAGGAAATGATAAATTGCGTTGTTGTAGATGATGAACAATCTGCGTTAGATCTTGTAGTGGATTATATTAATGATACTCCATTTCTTAATTTGGTTGCTTCAACAACCAACCCTATGGAAGCTGTGGGTATTTTACAGTCGAAGGAGGTAGATTTAGTATTTGCCGATATTCAAATGCCAAGAATGAATGGCTTGAATTTAGTAAGCTTGTTCGAGAATAAAGTAAAATTTGTAATGACGACGGGCTATCAAGAGTATGCCCTCAAGAGCTTCGAGTATGGTGTTTTAGATTATTTGGTAAAGCCTTTTTCATACCAACGTTTTTTGAAGGCTGTCAATAAAATGCCTTTTAATATGACATTGGTGGATGCTCCAAAAAGTATAGAACCTGCTCCTGAATTACCTGTGAAAAGAGAAGAATTTATCTTTGTAAAAGTAGATGTAAAAGGTAAATTTCATAAAGTACTTTACAAAGATGTGGTGTATATGGAAGCCCAAAAAAGTTATGCTTCTATTTATACAAAAGAAGAACGCATCACTACCAATCTTACGCTATCGGATTTAGAAAAACGTACGACTCCTGATAGATTTATGCGTATTCATCGCTCTTATATTATTTCTACCGAGAAAATTACAGGTATTGAAGGCGACGAAGTAATATTGGATAAAGTAGTAAGAATACCCGTTGGAGATACTTATGCCGACGAGTTCACGAAAGCCAACGAAGGAAGTATTTATTATAAAGAAAAAGACAGTGCTACTTTAGTATATCGAAAAATTGGTGGCGACCGAAGCTAAGTTCGTGTTTTAAAACCAGTTCAGAAAGCTCTCATATTTAAAAAGTATGAGAGCTTTTTTGCCTTTTAGGGAAAAATAAAACATTTAAAAGACCGTATTTGTACAATTTAAAGAAGTTTTAGAGGCTTTCTTGTTTTTATAAATTTTGATATATATTTGTTTTTAAACATACAGATTTTTCAAATTTTTTAACCAATTATTCCTCAATCAATGTTCCTAATAGTACTCATAATTGCTTGCACAGTAACAGCTTATTTGCTCGGTTCAATCCCAACGGCTCTTTGGTATGGTGAAGCCTACTTTGGATTAGATATACGAAAACATGGAAGTGGAAATGCAGGTGCAACGAATACTTTTAGGGTTTTAGGCAAAAGAGCAGGTACTATTGTTTTATTGATTGATGCCATCAAAGGATGGATTGCTACTTCTTTAGCTTTGATGATGTATTACGGTCATTTAATCGACTGGTCAACTTGCCAAAATCTTAAATTACTCTTTGGCTTTGCGGCAGTGTTAGGTCATGTTTTTCCGATATTTTCTAATTTCAAAGGCGGAAAAGGCGTAGCTACTTTGTTGGGTATGGTAATGTCTGTACATCCAGAAGCAGCTTTGGTTTGTATGGTTATCTTCTTTTTGGTTTTTATCTCATTCCATTATGTTTCTTTAGGAGCAATCATCGCTTCATTTTCTTTCCCAATTTTATTATTGTTGAAAACTTTCGGAAAAGAAAATGATTTGGTCATCGTCTTTGGTTTTATCCTTTTCCTTTTGATTTTGATAACGCACCGCAAAAATGTGGTACGCTTAATCAAAGGACAAGAAAACAGAATTTACCTTCGTCCAAAGAAAGAATCCGTATAAATCACCAGAACATATTATATTTGTACCTTCTGTTACTCAAGTAGCAGAAGGTATTTTTTTGAATTCATTCCAAGAAAATAATTATCTAAAAGCGAGTCATTGTCTCAGAATGATTCATTTAATACACAATCACAACAATCATGAAAACTTATATTGAAGAAAACAAAGAGCGTTTCTTGTCGGAATTGCTTGATTTACTCCGCATTCCTTCGGTAAGTGCTGATAGCAAATACAAAGAAGATGTACGCAAAGCAGCTGAATTTATCAGTGAAAAAATCCAACTCGCTGGAGCTGACTTTGTAGAAATTTGTGAAACGGCAGGTCATCCCATTGTTTTCGGACAAAAAATTATTGATGAGTCGCTTCCAACGGTTTTGGTCTATGGACATTACGACGTACAACCAGCCGACCCTTTGAATCTTTGGCATTCACCGCCTTTTGAACCCGTAGTAAAAGACGAAAAAATTTATGCTCGTGGTGCTTGCGACGATAAGGGACAAGTATATATGCACATCAAGGCTTTAGAAACGATGATTGCTACTAATTCTTTGCCTTGCAATGTGAAATTTATGATTGAAGGCGAAGAAGAAATCGGTTCTGATAACTTAGGCATTTTTGTAAAAGCTAATAAAGAAAGATTACAAGCTGATGTAATTTTGATTTCGGATACAGCTATTATTGCCAACGATATTCCTTCGATTGACGTAGGTTTGCGTGGCTTGAGCTATTTAGAAGTAGAAGTAACTGGAGCAAACATAGATTTACATTCGGGCGTGTATGGCGGAGCAGTTGCCAACCCAATTAATGTATTAAGTAAAATGATTGCTTCGTTGCACGACGAAAATAATCGTATTACGATTCCTACTTTCTATGACGACGTAGTAGAACTTACAGCCGAAGAAAGAGCAGCGATGGCTCTTACTCCTTTCGATTTAGATGCTTACAAAAAAGGTTTAGACATCGACGACGTAAGAGGTGAAGCAGGTTATACTACTTTAGAAAGAGCGTCTATTCGTCCTACTTTAGATGTCAATGGCATCTGGGGCGGTTATATTGGCGAAGGAGCAAAAACGGTTTTACCTTCAAAAGCTTCTGCGAAGATTTCGATGAGATTAGTGCCAAATCAGCAGTCGGATAAAATTACGGAATTGTTTACTAAACACTTTTTATCAATTGCTCCTGCTGGCGTAAAAGTGAGCGTGCATGCACATCACGGTGGCGAACCTTACGTTACGCCGACAGATTCGAAAGAGTACAGAGCCGCAGAAAAAGCAATGGAAGAAAGTTTTGGTAAAAAACCAGTGCCTACTCGTGGCGGAGGAAGTATTCCAATCGTAGCTTTGTTTGAAAAAGAATTAGGTTTGAAAACAGTTTTGATGGGTTTTGGTTTAGATTCTGATGCCATTCACTCGCCAAACGAGCATTATGGATTGTTTAATTTCTATAAAGGAATCGAAACTATTCCATTATTTTTCAAATATTACGCAGAATCTTAAAAAACAGAAAGTACCGAATACTTGGTCAATAAATAGCATTGAGCCTACAATACTTTACTTATTAAAAAATCAAATTGCTATATTTGTAAAAAAATATAGCAATTATTTTGTCCAAAATTCTTGATTATATTAGCTCTAATCGCTTAATCAAAAATAATAGAGGGGTATAAGTGTTGATTTTAGCCTTTTCTGAAATAATTATAATCATCATGAACGAAATTAATTTAGAAGCACTGACAACAGAAAAAACCTCTCATTACGATAACCTTGATGAGAAGTCTGTCCTTGAAATTTTAGAGGGTATCAACCAAGAAGACCAAACAGTACCCCAAGCAGTAGCAAAGGCTATTCCTCAGATTGAAAAATTAGTCACAGCCATTGTGCAAAGAATGAAGCAAGGAGGACGACTATTTTATATTGGAGCAGGTACAAGCGGAAGATTGGGAATTGTAGATGCTTCTGAATGCCCACCAACTTTTGGCGTTCCTTTTGATTTAGTAGTTGGTTTAATCGCTGGTGGCGATGGTGCTATCCGCAAAGCCGTAGAAAATGCCGAAGACGATACTGAACAAGCTTGGAAAGATTTAAGCTTTTATGATATTAATCCATTGGATTCTGTGATTGGTATTGCAGCTTCGGGGCGTACTCCTTATGTAATTGGCGGACTCAAGAAGGCTCGTGAGCAAGGTATTTTAACAGGTGCAATTGCTTGTAATCAGGACAGCGAAATCGGAAAAACTGCCGAATACAAAATAGAAGTAATTACTGGCCCAGAATTTGTTACAGGAAGTACACGCATGAAAGCAGGAACAGCCCAGAAATTAGTGCTAAATATGATTTCTACTTCTGTGATGATTCAACTGGGAAGAGTGAGAGGAAATAAAATGGTGGATATGCAGTTGAGTAATTACAAACTGATTGTCAGAGCCGAAAATATGCTGATAAAAGAATTAGGAATTGCCCGTGAAGAAGCAGAAGTATTATTACAACAATACGGAAGTGTTCGAGCTTCAGTAGATGCTTATCGTGCAAAGCAATTGTAAAAATTAAAACATGGCGTACTATTTTTCGTTATAGCCATAACCTTTCAAAATAAAACCAAGAGCGTTGATTTTTAATCATTAGCCTTTTTCAATTAATATTAATCATTATAAGATTCCTTAAATTTATCAGTAACCCTTTATTATCATGAAAAAAATAATGTTCAGTGCACTATTGCTTACAGGATTGGCAATAAATGCTCAAGCTCAACAAGATTTCCCAGAGGATATTAAGCCACTTGTGAACAAGTATGCGTGTTCTGCTTGTCATAAAGTAGATGCTCGTTTAGTAGGACCAGCATATAAAGATGTAGCGAAAAAGAAATATTCTAATGAAAAAATCGTAGAATTAATCGGTGCTCCAAAGCCTTCTAACTGGCCTGGTTATCCTCCAATGGCTGCTTTGAAAGTGCCAAAAGAAGATGCAATGAAATTGGCTACTTGGATTAACTCTTTAGCTGGTGGCGGAAAAGCTAAAAGCAAAAAAGGTTAATCAGTAAATGCAATAAAAAAAATACCTTGACTTCTTTTCAGAACCGTCAAGGTATTTTTTTTGTTGATACTTTATTGCTATTTTTAACAAAGCACAAAACTGAATATATGAACAAATATCAAGTAACTATTTATTTTGGGGTAGATGAAGAATTTATGAAACTTGTTCCTAATCACCGTATCGTCATCAATGAATTAATTCTGAAAGGCGTTATCGACTCTTATGCTATCTCGGCTGAAGCCAGTCGTGGCTGGATTATCGTCAATGCAAAAAGTAAAGAAAGTGTTCATAAATACTTACAACGTTCGCCTTTGTATCAGTACTTTGAAATAGAAATAGACCAACTGATGGTGTACGATTCGCAGTCGTATCGTTTTCCTAAAATGGTATTGAACTAAGGAATTACAATCAGTTTGCCCATTACTTTTCTTTGTATGATTTCGTTCAATGCTTTCGAGGCTTGAGCCAACGAGTAATGGGCATAAACGTGTGTTTTTAGTTGTCCGTTGCCAAACCATTGCAGTAATTCCTGAAAATTGAGCATACTTTCTTCTCGTTCTTTATTAGAAAATGCTCCCCAAAATACGCCAACAATTGAAGCTCCTTTGAGTAAAGCCAGATTCAAAGGCAAGTTGGCGATACTTCCTGTGGCAAAACCTACTACTAAATATCTTCCTTTCCAAGCAATCGAACGAAAAGCGGGTTCGGTGAAATGTCCGCCAACGGGGTCATAAATTACGTCAACGCCTTTGTCGTTAGTAATAGTTTTGATGCGTTCTCGAAGGTTTTCTTTTTCATAATTTATCAATTCGGTTGCTCCATATTTTTGGCATAAAGCTAATTTTTCATCACTTGATGCCGCTGCAATTACTTTCGCTCCCATGATTTTCCCCAAAGCTACTGCCGCTAAGCCTACGCCACCTGCTGCACCCAGTACTAATAAAGTTTCGCCTGCTTGTAAATTTGCTCGGTTTTTCAAGGCATGATACGAAGTGCCATACGTGTACATTACCGAAGATGCCGTGATAAAATCCATGTCGTCGGGCATTAATAAAGTACGGCTTACTTCTGCCACTGCTTCTTCTGCAAAACCGCCAAAACCTGTTAAAGCAAATACTTTGTCACCTACTTTAAAAGTATCAACGCCTTCGCCAAGGGCGATAATGATACCCGAAATTTCACCACCTGGAGAAAATGGCATGGGTGGTTTGATTTGGTATTTCCCTTGAATCATCAAAGTATCAGGAAAGTTTACACCACAGGCTTTTACCGAAATAAGTACTTGTCCTTTCGCTGGACTTGGCGAAGGTATTTCCGCTAAGACAAGACTTTCGGGCAAACCAAATTCTTTACAAAGTATCGCTTTCATGCTTGGTTTTTGTTAAATATTTGCGTTCAGAATAGAATGCAATTTATAATAAAATCCAAAGAAAAAGCCTTGAATGTTGATTAAACACTCAAGGCTTTTTCTTTGAAACAGGTTAAGTAATTATTAGGAAATTACAATTCAAAACTCCGCACTCTTAACTCAAAACTCCCATTACGCTTCTTCCGTTTTCACTTCTTCTTCTGCCACTTCAACAACAAAAGCTTCAGGAACGTTAGTAGAAATGATGTTATACCAATTAATCATTTTCTTTACATCCGAACCATGTACACGTTCACGGTCGAAATTAGGAACTACCGTTGCCAAGAAATCAAAAAGGTCAGCTTCCGTAGCATTTTTTACGTTCAATTCTACTTTTTCGCCATGAACTTCTCTGATTTTCAAGAAAATATTTCCTAAAGGCATTGCTGCGTCTTGGTGGTCTTCAATATATACTGAAATATCTTTTAATACCGAAACTCTTGCATTAGCCCCTACTACTGAACGTGTTTTTTTACCATCCAAACTTTCAACGATTACTCCTGTACGAGTTGGTTTTAAAATTCTATATAAACCGCTTTGTCCTGAAATATTGGCTATTTCTTTTAATAATTCCATATTTAATTAATGATTTGTTTTTTGACAAAATTACTCAATAACTTCTTAGTAAAATAGTACCTACTACGAAATCATCTGCTGAGTAGCCCATTGAAAGCCTAAAATTCACTATTTAAAGTACTTATCAATTGAAGAATTTCTTCTCTACCAGTCCCACTAACGGAAGAGCTAATAAAAAATTGTGGCATTTCTTCCCATGTTTCTAATACTTTTTGTTTATAGATTTCCACATTTCTGTCCACTGCTGTTTTAGATAATTTATCAGCTTTTGTGAAAACCAAGCAGAAAGGAATTCCTTCTTCGCCCAAACGGTTGATAAATTCCATATCAATCTTTTGGGGTTCGTGACGAATATCTACTAATACAAAAGTACAAAGTAGGTTTTCACGATTGGAAAGATAGTTATGAATCATACTTTCAAATTTCTCTCTTTCCGTTTTACTAATTTTGGCATAACCATAACCCGGTAAATCTACCAAGTACCATTTTTGGTCAATCAAAAAGTGATTAATCAATTGCGTTTTCCCCGGCGTTTGCGAAGTTTTGGCTAAACCTTTTTTCTGAACGATGGTATTGATTAAAGAAGATTTACCCACATTCGAGCGACCAATAAACGCATATTCGGGTTTATCAGGCTTGGGGCATTTTTCGTATTCTGTATTACTCTGTAAAAATATTGCTTCAGTGACTTTCATAAGATGAATATGACAGCATAATTGACCTCACCCCCAACCCCCTCTCCTGCTGAGAGGGGGCTTTAAATTCCCAAAGTTGCTCCCCTCTCAGCAGGAGAGGGGTCGGGGTTGAGGTTATATAAAACCGTTTCTTTTAAAATTTTCACAAATTTACGCAAGATTTAGCACTTCTCTTGTTTCTTCTTGATTTACTCTCTTTTTGCGATTAAAGTTGAGTCCTTTGTTAGGAAATGTATCACATAATCTGATGAATCCTCATGGATTTCTGCTTGTATCAAATCCAGTCTGCTGAAACAATCGTATCTTTGTGGAAATTACAGCGATTTGACGATTCGCTTTTATCATTACCACAAACGATTCTCAAAATCGTGTAGTCTCTATATGGAAATTTTACAGAATGATTTATTGTTAAGAGCCGCCCGTGGCGAGCAAGTAGAACGTGTACCTGTTTGGATGATGCGTCAGGCAGGAAGAATTTTATCCGAATACCGTGCCGTTCGTGAAAAAGCAGGAAGTTTTATCAAATTGGCAACTACGCCAGAATTAGCTGCCGAAGTAACAATTCAACCCGTTGACATCTTGGGCGTGGATGCAGCCATTATTTTTTCTGATATTTTAGTAATTCCCGAAGCGATGGGTTTGCCTTACATCATGGAAGAAAAAGTAGGCCCAATCTTCCCAGAAGTAATAAAAACAATGGCGGATGTGGACAAATTGCGTGTTTCAGACCCAGAAGTAGAACTGAAATACGTATTAGATGCCATCAAGATTGTAAAAAAAGAATTGAACGGACGTGTGCCACTGATTGGTTTTGCAGGAGCTCCATTCACTTTACTTTGCTACATGATTGAAGGAAGAGGTTCAAAAACTTTCTCGAAAGCCAAAAAATACTTGTATTCTGAACCTGAACTTTCGCACGCTCTTTTACAGAAAATTACCGACAGCACCATTGCTTATTTAAAAGCACAAGTAGCGGCAGGAGCAAACTTGGTACAGATTTTTGATTCTTGGGCAGGAATTCTTTCACCAGAACAATACCGTATTTATTCATTGCCTTATATCGCTCAGATTTGCGATGCCATCACCGAAGTACCTGTTACGGTGTTTGCCAAAGGAGCATTCTTTGCTCGTGAAGAAATGGGCAAATTGAATTGCGAAACAATTGGTTTAGACTGGAACATGGACATTGCTGAATCTCGCAGATTGATTGGCGACAGCAAAACCCTACAAGGAAACCTCGACCCATGCGTATTGTATAGCTCATTTGCAGAAATCAAAACGCATACTCGTTCGATGATTCAACAGTTTGGCGGACAAAAATACATTGCCAATTTAGGTCACGGAGTATATCCAGACACCGACCCTGAAAAAGTAAAATGCTTTATTGATACCGTGAAAGAGTATAGTTTGTAATACTAAAAAGAGAAGATACAAACGTACAGGATAGATTCCTTATATTTTTTTGATATATTACAGAATACAGGTTCGATAACCTAAAATGTTGCTTTAAGTAAACCACTAATGATTTTGAAGTATTATTATCTCTGTTAATTTATTGAAAAATAGACCATTAAATAAAACAGATACTAACTGAAAACTCATACGAAGTACTTAAATGATTCAAACTAATAATTCTTAAACAAATACAAAAATGAAAAATATAGTAATCATCCTATCGGTTTTTGTTACACTGGTTTCTTGTAACCAAAACAATAAAAACGAAGTTGAGCAAGCCAAACAAATGGCAATAGATTCAATGAAAAACCAGAGTGCTTTGATAGAAGCCAAACAAAAGGCAATCGACTCGATGAAAGTGGTAGCTGCCAAACAGGCAACTATTGATTCATTGAATGCAGCCAATGCCGCAGCAAGTGCCAAAAGTACTTCATCAACCAACAAAGTAGCCGCAAGCGAAGGAAGTAGTACTAAAAGCAGTAGCACAACGCCAGTAGCTAAAAAGAAAAAAATGAGTGGGGCAGTGAAAGGTGCATTAATTGGCGGAGGCGTTGGAGCAGTATCTGGTGCAATTATTTCAAGAAACAACAAACCCTTGAAAGGAGCATTAATCGGCGGAGCAATCGGTGCTGGACTTGGAGCAGGCACAGGAGCAATCATTGATGCTAAAAACAAGAAAAAAGAATAATTATCAAGTCTTCATTCTTTTGATAGATTAATAATTTTACGGATGGCATAACTGTTATGAATTTAATGGTTGTGCCATTTTTTATTAAGCAATGATGATAATTGAAAGCTCTTACCTTGAAATAATCAGGCAGAATGGATGAATAAATATTTTGAAAAGATTAATTAAAATGGCATTTTTATATACAAAACCGAGGATATAAAATTAAATCAATATAATATGTACACAGCCATCAATGGAGTTTATGAAAATGGACAATTTACTTTACAAGAAACTCCACCCACAAATAAAAAGTCTAAAGTACTAATCATGTTTTTGGAGGAAATTACATCAAGTACTTCCGAAGAAATCACTAAAGCTAAAGGAGTACGTTTGGGTGTTTTAGCTAATAAAGGCTATAATATTCCAGATGATTTTAACATGCCATTGGATGATTTAAAAGATTATATGTAATGGAATTTCTGATAGACACTCAAATTGTAATTTAGTCATTGATAGCACCAGATAAAATTTCATTATCTGTTCGTGAAATATTAGAGACGAACACGATTAAAGTGAGCCAAATCAGTTTATTCGAAATAGCTATCAAACAAAAAATAGGTAAACTTCCTGAGTTTGATTTATCGCTTGAAAAAACCATTATTTATCTACTTGAGGCTAACTTTGAAATTTTACCAATAAAGAATGCACATATTATAGCCTATCACAATATTCCACTAATCCCATTTCATAAAGACCCCTTCGATAGATTAATCTTATCTACCGCACTCAGTGAAGATATTCCCATCATTTCAGCCGATGAAAACTTTAGACATTATCAAGCACAAATTAGGCTAATAAGCAATTAAATACTATCTAAAGTTGTATTGAGTTATTGTACAAAACAACTCCATTAGGAGTGACATATTGGTAGCCAAGAAATATACCTACTCCAATGAAGTTCCGAAGGAACGGCATTTGGGTTCTACTCACCATCTTATCGCTACCGACATTTTGTCCCTGACGGGACGGGGTTTAACAATGACTTTGGATAAATCACAGTATATTATCACATTTCAATAGTAGGATTGTAGCAATAATTCTCATGTAGTTTTACAAGGATTATAGTATCTCCCCAGAACTATTCCAATATCTCTTTTCATTCCATTAATTCCTTTCCTTCAAAATCCGTATCTTTGCAACAAATTTCGTCAGGACTGAAAAC
>JACCDS011440350.1_pt1 | contig 12187 bp, 10 predicted proteins | sample 7446441 | NCBI WGS metagenome assembly JACCDS01 (sample SAMN15323445, study PRJNA562643) | freshwater metagenome | isolation source: river surface water | place: USA:Blue River Watershed | collected 2017-08-17
GGCCCGGCCTTGAACGACCTGATGGGAGGGCAGGTGGACATCTTGTGCGACCAGACCTCGGGCACGGTGCCCTCGGTCAAGGGCGGCAAGATCAAGGCCTATGCTTCGGCAGGCAAGGCCCGTTTGCCCCAATTGCCCGAGGTGCCCGCCATCTCCGATGCGGGCGTGGAAGGTTTTGACATCAACATCTCATTTGGTCTGTACGCACCCAAAGGAACACCCAAGCCCGTGCTCGACCAGTTGACCTCTGCCCTGCAAAAGTCGGTGACCGATCCTGAAGTGCGCCAACGCCTCGAAGGCATGGGCATTTCGGCCGTGTCGGTGGACCAAGCGCGTCCAGAAGCATTGCGCAACCACCTCAAAAATGAGATCGATACATTGGGCGGCCTGTTGATCAAGGCGGGTGTCAAGGCCAACTGAAGAGGCTGTCACGCCGGGCCAGGGGGTCTGCGTCTCGCCTGTTGGGGAGATCTCACGATGCAAAGCTGGCTGCCCTTGTTGCTGACTCTGGTCATTCAGGCCATGGTGGCCATGGCCTTGCTCACCTTGCCGGTCATTGCACCGGTGGTGGCGCAGACGCTCCAGGTGTCACCCGCGTTGGTGGGTTTGTACGTGTCGGTGACCTACGCCGGAGCCATGGTGGCCAGTTTGATGGGCGGTGCCACAGTGGCCCGCATGGGTGCCATTCGGGTCAGCCAATGGGGGCTCGCGTTGTGCGCCGTGGGACTTGTCTTGTGTGCCGTGCCTTGGCTACCGGCCATGGTGCTGGGGGCGGTGTGCATTGGTCTGGGTTACGGACCCATCACCCCAGCCAGTTCGCACCTCTTGGCCCGCACCACCCCGCCCGCACAAATGTCATTGGTGTTCTCCATCAAGCAAACCGGTGTGCCTTTGGGCAGCATGCTGGCGGGTGCAGTCGTGCCACCTCTGGCTTTGCTCATCGATTGGCAGCTGAGCATGCTGGTGGTGGCCGCACTGTGTCTGGTGTGCGCGGGGGTGTCGCAGTGCTTGCGGACATCATTGGACAGCGACCGGCAAGCCGACCAGCGCATTCGATGGGGCAGTTGGATCGAGCCCATCCGCATGGTGCTGACGCACCGTGCGCTGCTCACCATGGCGTCTTGTTCGTTCATGTTTTCCATGGTCCAGTTGTCGCTCACCACTTATTTGGTCACCTTTTTGCACGACGATTTGTCCTACGGTCTGGTGGCCGCAGGCCTGGCGCTGTCGCTCACTCAGCTGGGTGGCATTGGCGGGCGCGTGGTTTGGGGCTATGTGGCTGACCGTTGGCTGGGTGCGCGGCGCATGTTGCTGCTGTTGGCCGGCCTGATGGCCTTGGGTGCACTGGCTTCTGCGTTTTTGACCACCGGCACACCGAAGGGCGTGGTGATGGCTATTTTGATGGGCTTCGGTGCGTCGGCGATTGGCTGGAACGGCGTTTATCTGGCCGAAGTGGCTCGCCGTGCGCCACCCGGTATGGCCAGCATGGCCACTGGCGGCACGCTGGCCTTCACATTTTTGGGTGTGGTGCTGGGGCCACCCCTGTTCGGTGCCTTGTCGGGCCTGTTTGGTAGCTACCGCGCCGGTTTTGCAGGCCTCGTGGTCATGGCCAGTGTCAGCGGGATGGTGCTCTACTTCAGTCAGCGGTCCCGTTGAATGGGGCGTTTAGCCCGCCAACAAGATGCGGTCGATCCAGTCTTGAATGGCGGGACCGTCCATGCCGTGCGCCAGACCCAGCAACATCACGATGCGCACCTTGTGTGGCGGTAAAGGGCCTGCCGTCAAAATGCCATGTTGCGCATCGGCATACACGCTGGCCCGTGTCACGCTCCCTGTGATGAAGCGGGCGCAACGCGCCACCAGAACGCCTTGGGCGGACAGGGACTGGATGAAGGGTCGGTAGGCGGTAGGTGTGTTGGCGTTGCCCAGACCGGCATGCACAATGCCCTGCGCCCCGGCGGCAACAAAGGCACGCATGGCGGTCTCGTCCACACCGGCATAAGCCACGGCAATGTCCACGCGTGGCCAGATAGAAGGTGTTTTCCAGGTGCCAGGCGCTTGCCAGGCCACGGTGGGTGCGCGACCGGCGGCGCGGAACCACTGCACCGCTTGGTCGGCCACTTCGCCCACAGCACCGGCCAAGGGGCTGTCAAACGCTTCCACACTGCTGACATGGCGTTTGCCCACCCACAAGCCCGAATGGATGCGGCCATTCATGACCACCAGTGTGCCGCGCCCTTGCGCACCAGGGCAGGCGGCGACACGGCAAGCGTCCAGCAAATTGGCCGGACCGTCGGTCGAGTAAGCGGTCGCTGGTCGCATGGCCCCCACAACGACGATGGGTTTGTGGCTGTCCACGCTCAAGTGCAAAAAGGTGGCGGTTTCTTCCAGCGTATCGGTGCCGTGTGTGACCACAATGCCCACCACTTCGGGGTTGTGCACGGCTTGCATGACGGCGGCGTGCAGGTCGAGCCAATGCTCGGGCCGCACATCGTAACTGGCCAGCTGCATCGGCTGCGTGACTTCGATGTCATAGCGCTGGCGCAATTCCGGAACCGTGTCGACCACGGAGGACAGACTCAGGCTGGCGGGACGGTAGTCGGTACTGACCGATGCGGCGCTGGCCGCGCCGGCGATGGTGCCGCCAGTGCCAATCAGGGCCAAACGGGGTTGGTTCATCTTTCAATTCTCCGAAAAAATCATGGTCACGTGGCCCAGCAGGCCGAAATCGGCGCTGACGCTGTCCCCCGGCTCTATCTGTAGTGGCACCATGCAGGTCCCTGTGGTCACCACCTGGCCTTTGTGCAGGGTCAAGCCCAAACTGGACAGCCGATGGGCCAGCCAGGTCAGGGCGATGCGCGGGTCGCCCAGCACTTGACCGCCTGTTCCATCGCGGGTGTAACGCAGATGGTTGCCGTGGTCCACGCAGGCGGTGACGGGGTAGGTGCTCAAGTCCAGTTCGCGCCAGCTATCGGGTGCGGCCGGACCCAGCACAAAGTGTCGGGCGCAGGCGTTGTCGGCCAGCAGTTGGGCTTCGCCAGCGGCGCTGAATGGATCCAGCCGTGAGTCGGGTACCTCGATGGCCGGATGCAAACTGGCCACAGCCGCCATGACCTGATGTGGGGTCAGGGGCTGGGTTTGCGGCGGCAGGTCCTGGGCCATCACAAACGCAAACTCCGGCTCGGCCACGCGCATGCGGTTGCCTGCAGAGGGCACAGTGGCACCACTGTCAAACACCTGGCCTGACAATAAACGCCCGGCCAGAGGCCCGGTGACGTTGATGTGGGCCTGCCCGTTGGCGCTGGCGGCGGCGATCTTCCAGCCCACCACTTGGCGGCCAGACACGGCGGGCAGCTGGGCTTGCGCGGCATACCCTTGGGCGGCGGTGGATGGCCGACAGGCTTCGGGCAGCGCGCCCAATACCTGGCCTGACTCCCAGTGGGCCCAGATCAGTTGGGCGGCCTTTGTGGCAACACAGGTGGGTGGTGTGTGATCGGTCATCTCCGGATTGTCGGGTCATCTGCGGCCATCGGGGCGGCGATTAGCGCTGTATTCTTGTGTATAATCTGCGGCTTGCTGGATTTAACAGCAACGCAGGGTGATATAGCTCAGTTGGTTAGAGCGCAGCATTCATAATGCTGATGTCGGTGGTTCAAATCCACCTATCACCACCAAATTTCAGATCCGCAGTTTCACGACTGCGGGTTTTTTGGTTTCTGGGCTTCGATCTCTGAATGTCCAAGTCCCTGGCTCAGCCAGAACTTCGCCACTGCGGTAAGGTTCCGGCATGAACAAGCAATCTTGGATGCATGGTTTGAAGCTGGGTGCTCGCCAGTTGTGGCGAGACCTGCGGGCTGGCGAGTTGCGCCTGTTGATGGTGTCGGTGGCGCTGGCGGTTGCGGCTTTGACGGCGGTCGGGTTTCTGGCCGACCGCATGCAGTCCGGCCTGTGGCGTGACGCACGCCAGCTCCTGGGTGGCGACGCGGTGGTGGTGAGCGACCAGCGTACGCCCGAAGCTTTTGTGCAAAAGGCCCAGGCGGCCGGTTTGCAAAGCAATACCAATGTGAGTTTCCCGACCATGGCGCGTGCCATGTCCGCTGTGGACGCCAGCACTCCACCAGCCACCCGCTTGGTGGCCCTCAAAGCAGTGGAGCCCGGTTATCCCTTGCGCGGTCGTCTGGAGATCGCGGGTCAAAGCGGGGTCAGCATCCCACCAGCGGGTGAAGTCTGGGTCGATGCGGCATTGCTTGAATCCCTGAATGTCCAAGTGGGACACATGCTGGGCCTGGGCGATCGGAGTTTGCGCATTGGTGCCACCATCACGCGTGAACCCGACCGCGGTGCGGGCTTCATGGCGTTTGCACCACGCGTCATGATGAACATGGCCGATCTGGCCTCTACCGGGTTGGTGCAGCCAGCCAGTCGCGTGAGCTGGCGCATGGCCGTGGCCGGCAGCGATGCGGCTGTGGGGTCGTTTTTGCCATGGGCGCAGGCCGAGGCCGACAAGCGCGATGTGCGTGGCGTGAAGGTCGAGTCGCTCGACAGTGGCCGACCCGAGATGCGTCAGACCCTGGATCGGGCCTCGCAATTTCTGAATTTGGTGGCGTTGCTGGCCGCCTTGATGTGTGCCGTGGCCGTGGCATTGGCTGCGCGCAGTTTTGCCGAGAGGCAGCTCGATGCCTGTGCATTGCTTCGGGTGATGGGGCAAAGCCAGCGCACACTCACACTGAGTTATGGCCTGGAATTTCTGGGCGCTGGTCTGGTGGCCAGCGTGCTGGGGGTGCTGGCCGGTTATGGCGTGCACCTGGGTTTTGTCCAATTGCTGGCCGGTCTGGTGGATGCCGACCTGCCCGGGGCGACCTTGCAGCCTGCGCTGATGGGTCTGGCCATGGGCTTGACGCTGCTGGTGGCTTTTGGTCTGCCACCCGTGTTGCAACTGGCGCAGGTGCCGCCCTTGCGCGTGATCCGCCGCGATCTGGGCAGCTTGCAAGTGCGCTCGGGCCTGGTGTTGGTCATGGGCTTGCTTGGATTTGCCGTGACCTTGCTCATGGTCAGCCGCAACCTGACGCTGGGACTGATCACCGTGGGCGGTTTTGCCCTGGCACTGATGGTCTTTGCCGGCTTGGCGACGGTCGCTTTGTTTTTGTTGCGTCGGGTGGTGCCCGCAGAGTCAGCCCCTCGCTGGCTGCGCCTGGCCACGCGGCAAGTGGCCGCACGGCCAGTGTTTGCGGTGGTACAGGTCAGTGCCTTGTCGGTGGGTTTGCTGGCCCTGGCTTTGCTGATCTTGTTGCGCACCGACCTGATTGCCAGCTGGCGTCAGGCCACGCCGGTGCATGCGCCTGATCGTTTTGTCATCAATGTGCAGCCGGAGCAGGCCGAGGCCTTTTTGGCGCATCTGAAAAATGCAGGCGTGCAATCGCCCGATTGGTTTCCCATGATCCGCGGCCGGCTGGTGTCCATCAATGGCCGGGTCATCGGCCCCGATGACCTGGAAGCCGATCGTGGAAAACGCTTGCTTGATCGTGAAATCAACCTTTCGCACAGCGCGGTTTTGCCCGTGCACAACCCGCTGGTTGCCGGGCGCTGGCAGGCCGAAGAGGTGGATGGTGTGAGTGTGGAAGAGGGCATCGCTCAAGCGCTGGGCCTGAAGCTGGGTGACCGGTTGGGTTTTGATATCGCCGGTCAAAGCCATGAAGCGCGGGTCACCTCGTTGCGCAAGGTGGACTGGGCATCGATGCGTGCCAATTTCTTCATGTTGTTCCCGGTCTCGCACATGCCCGATTTGCCCATGACTTACATGGCCGCGTTTCGCTCGCCCCAAAGTGTGCCGGGCTTTGAAAACGCCATGGTCAACGCATTTCCCAACATCACCAGCGTGGACATGCGCAGCACGTTGGCACAGGTGCAGCGGGTCATGGACCAGGTCATCCGGGCGGTTGAATTCTTGTTTGCCTTTACCCTGGCGGCGGGCATGCTGGTCTTGCTGGCCGCAGTGGGCGCGAGTCGCCAGGCGCGTGAGCGCGAATACGCCATCATGCGTGCATTGGGTGCGGGTCGAAGCCTGTTGGCACAGGTGCAGCGCACCGAGCTTTTGGGCATAGGTTGGTTGGCAGGCTTCATGGCCAGCGCCATGGCCTTGCTGGTGGGTTGGGCCCTGGCGCGCTATGCCTTTGAGTTCGCCTGGCAGCCGCCTTTGTGGGCCCCGCTGGCGGGTGGTGTACTGGGCGCCTTGCTGGCCTGGGGTGCAGGTGGCCTGAGCCTGGCCGGGGTGTTGCGTCAGCCGGTGGTGCAGACCTTGCGCCAGGCAGCGCAGTGATCCTGTTGGGTCAGGGTCTATGGCAACACTGCACAATCGGGGACCATGAACATCGACGAGAAACCTCCATTTGAAACCCCTTTTGCCTGGATCGGGGGTGAAGCGGTGGTGCGCGAATTGGCCGACCGTTTTTACGACCTGATGGATGTGGAACCCGGTTACAAGGCCTTGCGCGATGCGCATGGCAGCAGCTTGGATGACGCCCGCGACAAGCTTTTCTGGTTTTTGTGCGGTTGGCTGGGTGGGCCCGAGCATTACACCGAGCGTTTTGGCCATCCGCGTTTGCGCATGCGCCACATGCCGTTTTCGATTGGCGTGCTTGAACGCGACCAGTGGCTGGCCTGCATGGACCAGGCCATGACCGAATTGAGGGTCGATCCTGTGCTGCGCGAGCGACTCAACGCCAGCTTCTTCAAGACCGCCGATTGGATGCGCAACCGGGGCGTTTGATTCGTCCCCCATACCCGGCCTGGAGTCTCCCTGTGAAAATCAATGCGCTGCAAGACCTCAAAAAAGTGCGCCAGAAACTGGCCGAGGCGCACGCACAGGCCCAGGCGTTGGCCAAGGCCCAGGCAATAGCGGCCCAGCAACGCGAGGCTGAAAGCCATTTGTTTGTGCGGGCTGTGGGGGTGGTGCAACGCTTGCCAGATCACGATCAGGTCAGCTTGCTGCGCCCCAGTCCTGCGCCCATCGCTCACCAACGAAAAAAGGACAACGAGGCGGTGCTGCGCGACAGCCTGAGTGACGAATTTGATGCCAGCACCTTGCTCGATACCGACGATGCGCTCAGTTTTCGTCGGCCCGGTATCGGCCGTGACGTGATCCACAAACTGCGCAAAGGCGATTGGTCAATTCAGCGCGAGATTGACCTGCACGGTTTGCGCAGCGACGAGGCGCGGACTGCACTGGCCGAATTCATCCGGCAGGCGCACCGTCAGGGCCTGCGGTGTTTGCGGGTGGTGCATGGCAAGGGCCTGGGCTCGCCTGGCAAAACCCCGGTGCTCAAGTCCAAGGTGCACAGCTGGTTGGTGCAAAAAGACCAGGTCATGGCCTTTGTGCAGGCCAAGCCGGCCCAGGGGGGCGCGGGTGCTTTGGTGGTGTTGCTCAAGTCAGGGGCCTGAGCACCCTGAGGCAAGAGCTCAAGCCCCAGGCCAGGAACTGATCACTCGATCGGCTGGCACGCTCAGTTGCCATTGGCTGGCTTGCGCGGGCACCGTCAAGGGCAGGCGCAGCAAGCGCTTGTCGCGTGCAACCAGCGCCACCAATTGACGGGTGGGGCCCAGCAAGACGCTCAGGTCATCGAGTTTGTTCAGACGCCAGCTGCCGCCTTGGGCCTGGGTTCCCACATCCAGTCCCAGCCATTCATCCCCCGCAGCCAAGCCTGCAGCTTCTGCTGCGCTGCCCCTCAGCACCCCCCGGATTTGCACTTGGCCACCGGCTTCGGTCACGCGCAGGCCCAGACGCTGCGCCATGGCCGATGTTTCTGCATCCACCTTGACACCATGCGCCGTGAGCAACTCGTGCAGCGGCAGCTCTTGCGTGCTGTGCACCCAGCGCTGGATCTCGCCGGCCCAGCTGCGTCCGGTCAAGGCGTGCAGCTCGTCCAGCAAGTCTTGCTCGCGCATGGGCCCGGCTTGGCAGCGCTTCCAAAGTCCGCGCATCACATGGTCGAGTGTGCAGCCTTCGCGCTTGAATTCGTGGCGCAGTTTCAGGTCCAGACACAGTGCCACCAGAGAGCCCTTGGTGTAGTAGCTCACGGTGGCATTGGGTGTGTTTTCGTCCTGGCGGTAGTACTTGACCCAGGCGTCGAAACTGGCCTGCGCCACGCTTTGCACATGGCGGCCCGGCGTTTGCTCGACCTGTGCCAGGGTTTTGCCCAGCAACTTGATGTAGGTGGCGTCATCGATGAGCCCGGCACGGCGCAGCAGGATGTCGTCGTAATAACTGGTGAAGCCCTCAAAGAACCACAGCAGCCGGGTGTAGTTTTCCTGGGTGTAGTCGTAGTGTTCAAAGCCATCGGGGCGCAGCTGCTTGACATTCCAAGTGTGAAAGTACTCGTGGCTGATCAGGCCCAGCAGCGTGGTGTAGCCCTCATTCGTGCGGGGGCTGGTGAGTCGCGGCAGATCACTGCGATTGCAGATTAGGGCGGTGCTGTTGCGGTGCTCCAGCCCGCCATAGCCATCGTGCACGGCATTGAGCATGAACAGGTAGTTCTGGTAGGGTGCCTTTTTGCCAGCGGCCCGGCCGGAGCCGTGCCAAAAACGGATGGCTGTTTCGCAGATTTTTTGTGTGTCCGCCAGCAGGCGTTCACCGTCAAAAGAGGGCAGCGCGCCGGCCACCACAAAGCGGTGGGGCACGCCGCAGGCGACAAAGCTGCCGCTCCAGAATGCGCCCAGCTCAACGGGGCTGTCCACCAACTCGTCATAGTTCTGGGCCTGGTACAGGCCAAAACCCTTCTTGTTGGTTTTGACCGGTGGCAGCCCCGTCGCGACCTGCCAGGTGGGCTGACCTTTGACCTCGGGCAGATGCAGCTGGTGCGCCACATGTTCTTGACCATGAACCCGCAGGCACAGGCTGGTGCCATTGAAAAACCCCCGCTGGCTGTCCAGCCAGGCAGTCCGCACCGAGTTGTCAAATGCGTACACCTCATAGCTCAACACCAGGGGCTGGCCCGCTTTGGTGGAGATGGTCCAGGTGCATTTGTCCTGCTGGGTGATGGGCAGGCTGCGTCGACCCTGATGGGCCTTCAGGTTTTGCAGGTTTTTGGAAAACTCGCGCACCAGATAGCTGCCTGGAATCCACACCGGCAACGACACCGTCTGGATGTCCGCTGGCTGCGCAATGGTCAGAACGACACGGAACAGATGCGCGTGCAGATGGGCCGCTTCAACGCGGTAATGGAGGGCGCTCATGTTGCACCTGCGGCCAAGAAGCAGCTCAGGCTGGCGATGCAGGTGAGCTGCAAGCGCATGGGCAGCCAAGGTGCGAGGCCCGCAGCGGGCCAGGTGCGCCGGTCCATCACGTAGCAACCGATCAGCACAAAGCCCAGCAAGGGCAAGCCTGCAAAGGCCGGCATCATGACGCCCACCCAGGCCAGCAGCGAGGGGGCCACGCCCCAGGTGAAATGGATGCGCGGCGCATGTGGTGCGATCAAGGCGTTGCGAAAGCCCACGCCCCAATGAATGCCCCCCAGAAACGACACGATCACCGCGCCATAGCCCTGCATGGCCAGGGCCACATAGGGATGCAGGTCGGGGCCAACCAGCCACAGGCACAGCGCCAGAAACACAAAGGGGATCAATCCGGCGTAGCCAAGTCGGCGGATCAGTTGCCAGGTCGGGTCTTCGGTGTGTGTCGGGGTCATTTGATATCAGCCAGGATTTTCTCGACTTGGGACATGGGCACGGCGCCAGGCACACGGGTGCCATCGGCAAACAACAACAAAGGCGTACCGGTGATGCGGTTTTTTTGACCAAAGGCGACGATGGTGTCGATGGCCGTGGCGTCACAGTTGGCCGCAGTTGGGGTGATGCCTTGGATCATCCAGTCGTTCCAGACTTTGGCCTTGTCTTTGGCGCACCAGATATTTCTGGATTTGGTCCTGGAGTCCTCGCCCAGAATCGGGTAGAGGAAGTGGTAAATCGTCACGTTGTCGAGTTTTTGCAGGTCTTTTTCGAACCGCTTACAAAAACCGCAGTTGGGATCGGCAAACACCGCCAATTTGCGTTTGCCGTTGCCACGGACCTGGGTGAAGGCGTTTTTGAAGGGCAACTGGTCAAAGGGGATGGCCGAGAGTTTGTCCATGCGCTCTTCGGTCAGATTGCGCCTTTGCCGCACATCGATCAGCGCACCCTGGATCAGGAAGTGGCCCTCTGCATCGCTGTACATCACCTCGTTGCCCATGCGAATTTCAAAAAGACCATTCATCGGGGTCTTGCTCACTTCGTCGATTTTGGGCAGGTTGGGCAGACGCTCGGTCAGGTTTTTCCGGATCGTTGCCTCTTGGGCCAGCGCACTGCCCAGCGACAGGACGGCAGTGGCCGCCATCAGGGCCCATTTGGAGAGAACAGACTTCATCGCGGGGACTTTCGGGTGCAGGATAAAAAGGGAGTTTGAAATCAAGGCGAGTTCTGGGCTTACTCGGTTTTTTGCCCCATGGCGTGTTGGGCCATCCAGTGCTTGAGTGGGCCACTGCGGTCAAAACCGCGCATGCCCCAATTGCGCAGGTTTTGCCAGACCGGACCGGGCTGGGCAAACAGGCGTTGCAGTCCATCGGTGACCAGGCCCATGGCCTGCACATCGGCCTGACGAGCGCGTTCGTAACGTCGCCACAGTTTCAGGTCGTGCAATGGCCGCCAGAATTCCTTGGCACGGATCACCCGCACCAACTCGGCCACGTCGGCCAGTCCCACATTCAGGCCTTGGCCTGCCAAAGGATGCATGGCGTGGGCTGCATCGCCGGCTAGGGCGAAAGACTGTTTGCTGCGGCCCGGCATGGGGCCGATCCAGCGTTTGGCGCGGGCCAATTGCAGTGGCCACACGGCACGCTCGGCCGACAGTTGCATGCGGCCCAGCGCATGGCCGCAAGCCTGAGTCAATGTGGTATCAAACTCCTCGTGGGACATGGCCATCAATTCTTGGGCCCTCTGCGGGTGCACCGACCAGACCAGCGCGACTTCGCGCCCGCCTTCGCCTCCCAGGGGCAGCAGCGCCAGCACCTCGGCTTGAGGCTTGGACAGTCCGGGGGCTTGGCTCCAGCCAAACCATTGCCGGGCGATGCCCTCGTGCGGGCGCTCGCAAGACAGTCGGGTGGCCACAGCATGCTGGTCGTAGTGTGTGATGTCAAAGCCCACCCCCAATTCGGCACGGGTCTGGCTGGCACGGCCTTCGCACACCACTGTCAGCGGTGCGGCCACCGGCGACTGCACCACTTGGATCTGAGGCTGAAACTGGACGGCCTGGGCCAGCAGCGCTTGCAGCACTGGCACATCCACCATCCAGTTGAGTTCGTCCACGCCTTGCTCGCGGGCTACAAAGTTGAGTTCGCCACCGTGGTCGCCCCAGACTTGCATCTGATGCACCGCAGTGACGGCGGGCGCTTCGGGCCAGCATCGCAAGTCCTGCAGCAAAGCCTTGGCAGCGCCATTGAGTGAGTAAGCCCGCACGTCTGGTGCTGCCGAGGCCGGCGTCGCATCGACCAGGGCCACATTCAGCCGTTCGCGGGCCAGCAACAAGGCCAAAGTGCGGCCCACGATGCCAGCGCCACGGATGCAGATGTCAGGGGGTAAAGCCATGTGCGCATTGTAAGGAGGGCGGTCATCTCGCCTTTGGGTCGGGGACATTGAAGGCGGACCTCCTCCAGGCCGGGGCAGTGGGGTGAGCCGTTAAAATCGGATCTTATCTCCAGAATCACCGAAAGCCTTCCATGAGCCTCCAATGCGGCATCGTGGGTTTGCCCAATGTCGGCAAATCCACCCTTTTCAACGCCCTGACCAAAGCCGGTATCGCCGCAGAAAACTACCCTTTTTGCACCATCGAACCCAACACGGGCGTGGTCGAGGTGCCTGACCCGCGCCTGCAGCAACTGGCGCAGATCGTCGAGCCCGAGCGCATCGTGCCCGCCATTGTCGAGTTTGTGGACATTGCCGGCCTGGTCGCCGGGGCCAGCACGGGTGAAGGCCTGGGGAACAAATTCTTGGCCCACATTCGCGAGACCGATGCGATCGTCAATGTGGTGCGCTGCTTCGAAGACCCCAACGTGATCCACGTCGCCAACAAGGTGGACCCGATTGCCGACATCGAGGTCATCCAGACCGAGCTGTGCCTGGCCGACCTGGCGGCCGTCGAAAAAGCCATTCACCGCGTGAGCAA
>JACCDS010168504.1_pt1 | contig 12182 bp, 12 predicted proteins | sample 7446441 | NCBI WGS metagenome assembly JACCDS01 (sample SAMN15323445, study PRJNA562643) | freshwater metagenome | isolation source: river surface water | place: USA:Blue River Watershed | collected 2017-08-17
CGGCCACCTTCAGCAGCAGCGAGCCTGAGCCACAGGTCGGGTCGTACACGGTGGTGTCAGGGCTGGTCTTGGCCTTGGCGATGCCCAGCACCTGGGCCATCACGCGGCTCACTTCTGCCGGCGTGTAGAACTGGCCTTTGCTCTTGCCACTCTCGGTGGCGAAGTGCCGCATCAGGTACTCGTAGGCATCGCCCAGGATGTCGTCGCCATCAGCCCGGTGTTTCGAGAAATCCAGATCCTTGGACTCGAAGATGCCGATCAGGTTGGTGAGCTTGTCGACCTTCTCCTTGCCCTGGCCCAGCAGTGCGTCGTCGTTGAAGTCGGCCTTGATGCGCAGGCGGTTGGCTTCTTCCAGCGGGCGGACGATCTTTTTGTTGATCTGGTCGCCGATGTCGCTCTTGCCCTTGAGTGCCACCATGTCGCCGAAGCTGGCGCCCTCAGGAATCTGGATGGGCGCGAACGGCTGGCCGGCGTACTTGTCGCTGATGTACTTGATGAACAGCAGCACCAGTACGTAGTCCTTGTACTGGCTGGCGTCCATGCCGCCGCGCAGTTCGTCACAGGAGGCCCAGAGCTTGGAATAGAGGTCGGATTTCTTGATGGCCATGTGTTCTTGTCGTTCTTGGTTCGAGCGTGTCAGGTGCGGCGATGCGCCGGCTGGATGGCAGCCAGGGCGTCGTAGATGCGCCAGGCCAAGTCCAGGCAGGCGTCGGTGGTCAACTTCTCGCGCTTGACCTTGGCTTGCCGCTGGACCTCGGAGAAGGCCTGCCGGAAGCGCTCACGGTCGATGCCGGATGGCGCGCCACGCATGCCCGTGAGCACGTAGCGCACATCAACGCCAACCGCCTCCATGGCGGCCAAGGTCTCGGCCGCAGGAGAACTGCGCCCGTTCTCGTAGTGGATGACGCTCAGGCGGGAGCCGCCAATGGCGTCGGCCAGGCTCTGCTGCGTGAAGCCAAGGCGCGAGCGCTCCTCAAGAAGGCGGCGCCCGATTTCTTGACGGACTTCGCCGTTTCTCATACGATGAAGTATAGAAGTCTTTACTATTTACCGTCAATAGCTAAATTCACTCAAATTTGATCAAACGCTCACATGGCCCCCTCGAAAGAAGCCCTCGAAGCCGCCCGCCGACACCTCTATGACGAAGGCGTTTCGGTCATCGATTGGGCGCGCGCCAACGGCTTTGACGTGCACCTGGTGTACGGGGTGTTGTCCGGGCGCAGCCGCGCCAGTCGGGGGGAGAGTCACCGCATTGCCGTGGCGCTGGGCCTGAAGCCCAAGCCGGCCGGGCCGCGTGTGCCCGCGGACGGAAGCCAGAGCACCGTGCCAGGAGGTGCTTCGTGAGCGACACCGCAGACCATCCGGGCAGGAGGTCGTCATGAGTCCGTGACGCACAAACAAAAACGCCACACGCTGGCAGGCGGGTGGCGCATTCGTACTGGGGAGACCCAGATTTCGGGGTGATGTCCGAAATTTAGCCGCGCGGTCCTCGCGCGTCAACTCCCCCTTTCCCAAATTTCCGACCGCCTCGTCGCGGCCGGTGGATGCGCTCGCCCTGGCGATGCGCGAGGAGTTGATCATGCGAAAGGGCAAGAGGTTTACGCCTGCGCGCTTGGAGCGCTGGAGAACGAACGGCCGCGGCCAGGGCATCAAGGAAGACTATGTGCCGTGGCACCAGGTGGGGCGCGACGACCCAGGGAGCCAGGGCCGATCGCACCAAGTCAACTGGTGCTATGGCCGGCAGTTGCACTTTCTCAGCGAGCAGGAGAAGGTCGTCTTTGGCTTCATCAGCATGCTCTCGGGCCTCGTGGATGTGCGCGAGCAGTTCCCTCTTGCGCAAGAGACGCATGTGGCGGACGTCGATGCCTACATCTGGCCGTCCAATCAGTTAGGAACACGCCCGGGAACGCTGGAGATCGCAGCCGACCTCGGCCTGGCGCATCCTCGGGTCAACGGCGGCGGCAGATCGGCGCAGTGGGTCATGACCACCGACTTCGTCGTAACCCTTTCAATGCCAAACCTGCGGCCGTCGCTCTTGGCGGTGAGCGTGAAGTCCGGCGAGGAGATTGAGGACCGGCGCACCCATGAGTTGCTGCGGATCGAGCGCGAATACTGGCGCCGTCAAGATGTGCCATGGCTCCTCGTGAATGAATCCACCTACGCCCCGGGCATGCAGGACACGATGGTGGAGGCATTGAACTGGGCCGACCTGAACTTGTCCATCGACGATCGACTGCTGATTCAAATTCTGAGGCTGTCGAGCTATGCAAAGGATCTGGACGGACTCACCTTCACGGCAGCGATCAACCGGCTGAAGTCGGAATTCGAGATTGATGCAGATTCAGCCAAGCGAGTCTTCTGGACTGCTGTCTGGATGAAAGTCTTGCCCATCGATCTCACGATGGCCATCCGCCCGGCCGCGGTGATCAGGCTCCTGTCTAAAGCAGAGTTCATCGGGCAGAACCCAGTGGTGGCCAGGAGGACAGCATGGAGGGGCTGATCTTCAACGCCGTGCTGCGCTTGGACGGCCACGGCCTGCATGGGTTCTACCGCGTCATTGGTTGTACCCAAAGTCGGACAGCGTGGCTGACCTACTTCGGCGGCTGGGACGGAGCGTCGGCTGAGAACGAACAGCGGCCAGCTATTGGGTCCATTGTTGAAGCATCACTCGCCACGCTTCGAGACATGCAAGACGGCGGGCTGGCGGCCGCAGTCGACTTGCCTCCTGCATCCGCGCTTCTGAAGCTGGCGGACGACCTGGACGACAAGGATCGCCGCTTGTGGGCTTGGCGCGAAACCATGGCTAAGCCCATGCTGGATTCCGCCACGCTCTTGGCCGCCCTGAACACAGGACGAGGGCTTGGGCCGGTGGTGCAAGAAGTTTGCGCGATTGGGTGCTCGCGGCCGATGGCCTACAAACTTTGGAAGCTCCTATGCATCAACGGGTTCAGTGGGCAGTCACTGATGCCGCGGTTTGATGCCTGCGGGGCACCTGGTGTGCCACGCCCGGTGCGGACGGACACGCAAAAGGCAGGTCGCAAAAATTCGCGTCAGCAGGTTGGCGAACCCGACCCTGCGCCTCAGCGGGGCGTGAACGAGGAGGACCGGGTCAAGATCCTGCACCACTACCGTCGATTGGCGAGGGTTGGGCAGAGTGCGGAGTCGCTATACCGGCAGATCATCGAGGCGGCTTACGTTACTCAATACCGTGCCGAGGGCGATGCACGCATTCCGGTCCTGCCGCCTCAGGGCAGCTTCCCCAACCAGCGCCAGGTGCGCCACCTCATCGAGAGTTCCGTCAAGAACTTGGAGCGCGTGCTTCGAAAGACTACGACGGGACATTTCAAGCGAAATCTGCGCGGCATGGTCGGCCGGTCGTTCGACGGGGTGGCGGGGCCAGGCATCACATACTCGATCGATTCGACCATCGGTGACATCCACCTCCGCAGCTCCGTGAACCCAGCCTGGGTAATCGGGCGACCTATTCTGTACATCATCGTCGATGTCTGGAGCACGGCGATTGTCGGCTTCTACGTCTGCCTCAGCGGCCCATCCTGGAACTCGGCGAAGGTGGCCTTGTTCTCCACCGTTTGCCAGCCCAGCTTGCTTGGTGACCTGTGGGGATACGAACCCATCCTGACCCTATACCCACATCCGCGACTGCCGCACAACCTGCTCTGTGACCGCGGCGAGTACCTGTCGCTGGCCGCCAAGAGGACCTACAAGGCGCTCAATATCGGTGCCCAGTTCGCGCCGTCCTATCGGCCCGATCTGAAGGGCATCGTGGAGGTGACGCACCGGATCGCCAAAGATCAGCAGTTCGAGTTTGTCCCCGGCGCGATCAATGCTCGGCGGCGCGAACTGGAGCTCAAGAAGAACGCCCGAGAGTCGGCGCTGACGTTGCGCGAGTATGTTCAGTACCTCACCGGCGTATTCGCCCACTACAACCTGCACGCCAACCGAGAACATCGGATGACGGTCGAGATGATGGCTGCTGGTGTCGAGCCCAGCCCTGCGGGACTGTGGCGATTTGGCTATGAGGCCGGTCTTGGCGGTGGACGCCATGAGGCGCAGGAATTCCTCATCACCAACCTGCTCCCACGCGGAGCCGCTGTGGCCAGGAGGGATGGCATTTTCCTGGAGTCCCTGCAGTACGAGGCAGAGATCGCACGGCAGCAGGAGTGGACGGCCGCCGCTCGGAACTTCGGAGTGATCGAGCAGCCGGCGTACTTCTTCCCCGGGTCCACCTCACGATTCTGGTGGCCCAACCCTGACGCTGGCTTGGAGGTCTTTCGCCTGCGCTCGAATGCCCGCGCCTTGCCGGAAACAACCCTCGATGAGTGGCGCGATGCCTTGATGGTCGAGGTGTTGAAGCGTGATGAGCGTCAGTACCGGCGTCTTGCCGCCGCGTCCGAGCAGGCTGCCAAGCACCGGGCCTTGATCGATCGCGCGGTGGAGCGCACCCGCGAAGCTGACGCAGGCGTGAAGCTGAGCGAGATCCCCAACGCGCGCGAAGCACGCGCCCTTGAGCAACTGGTGGGCCAGGGCGCCGCTCATGGGTTGGTCGACATGCCGGCCGTGGAGGTGCCCCTGGCCAATCAGCTCAGTGTCGAGTACGAGGCGCTCATGGAGTCGGTGTTCGATCAGATGAATCGGACTGGCAATGACTGACGGTCGCGACCTCGTCGCCCGGCCTGTCCGTGGCTCTAGTGAATCCAAGACAGGACATGGGCACGCGGAGGTCAGTGCCTACGAAGACAACCCGTTGATCGCTGCATGCGGCCCGATCCTGAGTCCTGCCGAGATAGCACGGCAATTGCTGCACCTGCCGCCCGTCCCGAAGCCTGGGCAAGTCCGGCCGGCGCACATGCTCGAACACGATCTGGGTGACATTTGGCGCATGCATGTTCCGACACCTGCTGGTCTTCAGATCGCGCAATCACTGGACTTCATGATCCGCCAGGGCTATGTGCATCGAAAGCCACGCACGGCGGCGACCAACCGCTTGCTTCATGGCTTGCCTGCCATCGGCGGCGACCACGCCGCGATTCAGCTCGCTGCGGCCGTGGGCGGCATCTCAGGCGTCGGCAAGTCAGAAGCGCTTCAGCGCGCGCTGAACATGAAGCCGCAGGTCATGGTTCACAACGATTTTCCGTGCATGCGCGGGCCGGTTTCGCAGCTGCTTTGGATCAAGGTGGACGTTCCCGAGTCCGGACGCATTGCCGAACTTGCAGAAAGCCTGTTTCGGGCGACGGACGATGCGTTGGGCACAGATTACCGGAATGGCCTGCGCAGCGGTCGGATGAGGGCTGGAGCCAGCATGGCGGCTGAGTGGCTCGCCAAAGTTCGAGTGCATTTTCTCGGCCTCCTCGTATTTGACGAGATCCAGAACCTGTTCAAGATCGCCACCAAGGCCCGCCGCACTGCGGCGATTCGTGGGGGTCACGACCGACCGGAACTCGGCGTGGTGGACGATCAAGCGCTGAAGTTCATCTTGACGCTCACGAACACATCCAAGATTCCCGTGGCGGTAGCTGGGACGCCTGATGGCATGTCGGCACTGGCGACTCGAATGAGCACATCGCAGCGGATTTCCACAGCAGGATTCCATCAGATACGACATGCTGAAACGGCCGATGACGGCTACTTCAAGAAGATGTTTTTCCCCCGCATGGTTGCCTACCAGTACCTTCCGGATAGGCTGGAGCCAAGTGACGAACTCAGACGACTGGTTCACCGGCTGAGTGGCGGCGTCTCGCGGATCGCGGTCGCCTTGTGGGTTCATGGGCAGCGACGAGCTTCTGGCCGTGGCGCACGGAGCTTGACGCTCGATGATCTCCAGGCGGCAGCCGACGGGCCGTTGAGATTGGTCCAGCCGGCGGTGGCGGCATTGTTCAGCCAGGATCCTCAGCGCATGGCGCTGTACCAAGACTTGCTGCCGCAAGGGCGGCTGTAGCCGGGCCGCCAGCCCCCAGCCGTCAACAGTCTGAGCCGCCCTCAGGCCCTGTCATCTGCGGGACGAACGGCCAAGGTCGATGCTCGCAGGACGCCTTCTTGGGCGGCATTGCCGGCGGCAGCCTCTTGGCTCGCTGATACAGCCACTGACCGCGGGCGCCGGCAATCCTGGGTGTGGCGGTCAGCGTCATATCCTCGGCTTCTTCTTCCGTCAGCGGACGAGAGATGTCTATCAGCGCCTCGTCGGCATCTCCATACAGCGCCGTCAGCACCGAAGCGAATGCCACCCCTGTGCACTGAGACTTTCCGCTTCGGCAAACACTGTCGATCGCAGGCAGGTGTTGGCGCGCGACTTTGGCTCGAAAAGTTGGGATTAGCTCCGCGAGCCACCAAGCCGGGAAGCACTCGGCAACATGGTCGCTGACTGTGGCTCGCTGTCCGAGCAGTGACAGGCGCAGACCGAGTGCCGATGCCTGCCGTCGCATCCGATACCGAGACTGCAAGACAGGAATGCGCCGCTCAATTTCAAGCAAACCGACGCAGATGTCGGCAAACCGGCGAACGGGTGCTGATTGCGTGTACGTCAAACGGGCCCGCACTGCGGATGTGCACTCCTCGGGGAAGAGTTCCTGGGAGCACAGGTCATGAGCGTCCAGCAGTCCGCAACGGTGCTTGAGACACCAACGTACGCCTGGTAGCTGATGGCTTCGCCGCCAATACGAGTAGCCCCAAAAGCCAAGGTCTTCTCGAACGCAGGAGCTACACAGCCGAAGTCTGCGACCCTGGATTGACAGTTCGGCTTGCCGAATCGCGGGCAAGAGGCCGTGGTTCAGCGGCGACTCCCGATCCGGCGCAATAGGTGGACTGTTGACCCGGATCAGTGGCTCCAGGGTATGCCCAGTCAGTAGCTCGGGCACAGACAGGCCCAGTGCGCTGGCCAACGGGACAGACCAAGTCTTACGCGCGCCGGTCAACTGAACGTCCCCAAACCGTTGATGGACCGAGGACCGAACCTGGCTTCGGGTGACGCAATTCAGTCTGGCCACGCGCCCGATGTAGCCCAGGAGCAGTTCATCTGGATGCAGCTCTGGGAAATGCATCACGCATCCCTTCGGGTGTCGTCGCCCGGGGTGCGCCGGGCGCGTGACCCTGGATGCAATGCGCCCAAGCTTCGAATGACCAGGGCGAGCGCCCGGGCGTGCTCGTCAGTGCCATCCCACACCGCTGACAGCGCGGCCATCAAGTCGGCGTTGCTCCTTGGATCCTGCACTTTGCCGGGCGACATGGAAAACACATATTTGCATACGCCGTCCAGTAGCTTGGAGTAACGCCTGGAATTGCCTGACAGGACTCGACTGACCTGAGACTGGCTTGCTGACAGGGCAGAGGCGATATGCGCCTGTGTCAACCCCAGCTCTTTGGCGCGCTTGGCCGCCAGAAGCGCTTGAGCGTTGAAGTCGAGGCCGTCTCGCATACATGCGATTATGCATATATGCATTCGCGGCGCCTACAACAAGCCTGCCGACGCCTTCCGTTGCTTGCGGGGTCGAGTGACTTCGGAAATCACCTTGCGCGTCACAGGCAGGCGATCCAAGGCTCCGAGTTTGGCTTTCAGCTCTGGCACGAGTTGGTAGAGCTGCCAGAGCTTCAGTGGCGCGGCCTGTCCGCCCTCGACCAAGGTTGCCGCCGCTTGGCGTACCGCTACCGCCAGCCGGCTGTCCCGATCCGCCCAGTCGAGGCGCGGTGTGCCGTGGCGGCTTGGCGCCGGGCTGGCGTCAGCACAGGTCGCGGCCAGCCAGTCGCGATCATTGCGGTACAGCCAAGCATAGGCAGCCGGCTCATGACGTCGCACGGCAGCGATGCCATCGGCTGCGAAGGTCTGAAGTACCTCCGTCCATGCTGTTCTAGCCTGGGCGCGGGAAAGATCGAAGCGTGCGCTGCGCCAAACTTCGTGAAGGCCGACCTCGGTCCTGAGCACGCGCGTCACCGTTTGCACCGACACGCCGTTGCGGCATGCGGCGTCGGACTTGTCTGTTCCAGCCGTCAGGTCTGCGATCAAGGCAATGTAGATGTTGCCCTTCAGCGTCTTCGGTCGGCGCCCTGTCGCCAGGCCTTCTGCGGCGGCCCAGGCTTTGGCGGTCCCAGTATCGACGCCGATGAGCTTGGCAGCAGCGGTTGCCGCCGTGCCGGAGCGGATCAACTCCACCAACGCTGATTTGCGCGGATCAACGGCGATCGACTCAGGACGTCGCTTCAGCCCATCTTCGATCTGGGCCGCGGCCGTTGGCCGAAGGTAGGTCGACCAAAAGTTCGGCCACTCCGGGAACAGCCAGAAGATGAATGAGAGGTGCCGTAGAGGGTGTGTCCCCCCTCGTGGTGCGAAGACCCAGCGATTGACCTGGTGCAGGGCAGCCTGTGGCGACGATGGCAGTGCGTCCAATTCGGGTACCAGCCGAAGGCGGGAGACGGCTTGGTTGTACGCCTGGGCCATCGCCGCCCGGTCCTTCAGCAGGCCGTTCGCTGAAAGCACCGATCGGTAGGCAGCGGCCAACCCATCTTCAGTCACGCTGCCAGGTGCGAGCCGGGCCCATTGGTCGACGAGCCGAGCGAAGCGTTCAAGATCGGCAAACCGCTCTCGGCCAAGACCATCTGGGATGGCCGGCCGCAACACCTCGGCGGACGGAAGCAGCCAGCCAAAGCGTTGGACACCCGTCGACTTCGTGGTGGCCACCTGCAGGAGGGCGGCGTGTTTCAGACAAACCCACCTGCCAGGCAGTTGGTGGGTGCGATGCCAGTAGGTCACGCCGTGTGTCGCTGCGTCTTCGGCCAGGCATGTCTGGCATGCCTTCAGCGGATGGTTCGCGCGGAACCGGCTGGTGAGAATGCCAAGCCGGTACTTGAGCATGCCGCTCGGCGAACCGGCGAGTGCCTCGACGGCTGCAGCCGCATCTTCCGTCGAACGACATGGCAGGTAGAACGGCAGGATCGTATGGCCGGCTGCGATCGACTCAACGGATCCCAGATGCCCTTCAGTTCGTGTTGTGAACTGGCCCAGGTGCGTCGGGAAGTCGTGCTGGCTGCCGCCGCGGTGCACACCGAACAGCGCCAAGTTGGTCTGTGCGGCCAATCGGTTGCCAGAGACCGCGTGGTAGCGACTGGCGAGGCTGAAAAAGGTCTCATCGGGCAACCACTGCGGCATTGGCCATGGAGCCGCGAGGCCGAGCCCCCCGCTTTCCGCAGCAGGCTGCTTGAACTGGTCGCCGCCGATGCTCATGGCGATGCTGGCGAAATGATGTCGCCGGGTGACCGGCCCGAAGGCACCGCCGCTGTTTTCGCAGCGTTGGGCATCGGTACGTGGTCAGGTGGATTCGCCCGTCGAGACTTGGCCGTCCGGTGGTATCAAGCGCAGCCAAGGCCCTGCCACCTCGCGCAGGCACCCCTGGCACAGGTCGATCTGAAGCCGAGTTCCGTCGCCAAAGGTCGAGCCGTACCCGCCCAGATGGTCGATCGACGTGAACTCGTGGAAGGCCGGATCAGTTCGCGCGGCGCGCAGGCCGCAACGGTCGCAGCAGAGCTCGCTGACGACTTCGACGGACTCAAGCTGTACTGTTTTCATCGCGGGACGTCCTGGCTATGGATGCCGCCCAAACGGAACCGGTCCGGCGCGAGCTGGCCTGGCTGCTTCGGCGTGGCGACAGTTTGCCGGAAGCCGTATTGTCGGTGGCGTCCAGTTCAGAATGAGAGCCGCTGGCAGAAGCGGTCTGCTGGTGCATGCATCCGCAGGGGCGGTCACTAAGACGACCGGAACCTGCATGAAATGACCAGAATGCGTATGGTTAATCCGAGAGTGTTGACCAGTTGCCCCAACGATCCAACATGACATCTTCGACTGAGATTCCGACCTGGGCGAGCAAAGAGGCGAGCCAGTTGCTGTTGACCCTTTGCGCCCAGGGCGAAGGCCAAGAGACTGAATTCAAGCAGGAGCTGCCGGACCAGGGGCACACCATCGGCCGGTCCCTGGCCGCCTTCGCTACCTCGAATGCGGGCTACCTCGTTTATGGAGTCGGAGACGACGGAACACTTGTCGGCTTGCCCGAAGCCGAGTCGTCTAGCGGCCGCGACAAGATCGCCCAGAGGATTGCTGGAGCGGCAAAGCAGGTGCGCCCGCCAGTTCACGTTGAGCTCAAATGGGCCGTTCATCAGGGACTTACGGCCTGTCTCGTCAAGATCGACAAGGGTTTCGAAGCCGTCTACTACTCCAATGAAAGACCGATGGTTCGCCGCTTGAGCGTCACCCGAGCGGCAGAGCCTGGCGAGGTAGAGCAAATTTTTCGGCTGCGGTACGCCGGCAGTGGGGGTGCTTCCCAGTTGCCGTCCACGAAGCATATTTCTACGCGGTTGAGGAAGCTGCTCTCGCTGATGAATGCTGGGCGCTATGAGCCGATAACCGTGGCCGATCTGGCGCGCGCCATGGATCTGTCTTCGCCTGCCGATCTCGATAGCGTGATGGAGGGGTCCATGCCTGCGACGTTCGCCATGCTGGATCAGTTCTGCGATCGATTCGGCGTTAACAAGGAATGGGTGACCACAGGTCGTGATGCTCCCTTCCAGTCGACGTTGGAGCATCAGTCACTTCCTGACGAGTACTTCGAATTCATCGAACAGGTTACTCCGGAGGCTGTTTACCTTGTGCGGAGCAACAGCGCCGTTGGCGAGACCTTCATTGCGCTTGAGATCTCGGCCCTCAAGTTCTTGCTCCTACCTGGAATTTGGCATGTCAGCAGTCACGTCGGAGGCGGTGGCAGTCGACAACTGCTTAGCCTCTACAGACTCTTTGGTCGATGGGCCACATCGGTAAGGCCTTACCGCGTTGTCGGGCGATATGTCGAGCATTCCCTTGCCGAGTCGATCTGGAACGGGCAGGCTTGGTCCGGCGCCTTGTCCAACCTTCCAGCAAGTCACTGGTGGGACGATCTGACAGACCTTGAACACAAGTGGACCACGCGTGAGGGTGTAGCGAAGGCCTATGGGCAGGAGTTTGCTGCGGCGCAGGATATCGTCCGAGATCAGCTTGCGAGGTAGCGAGCCGCGCTGACCTGCCCTCAGCTTTGGACTCTCTGCAGCTTGTCTATGACTCCTCTGCCAGGTGGATCAAGGTGTTTGACTTGTGCCGCCAGACTGTCTACGACTTCATTCAAGGTTCGCGCTCATCGCTTCCAGGTACATGCCCGCGAACGGTGTCTACGACTCTATTGGCACCGAACACTCGCTTTTTCCTAACCGAAAAAGCAGACGGCACAACGTGAAATGGACGCGCAACGATGATGCGCGTCGTCTTCGGCGGGGCGACTGCGCTCATTGGCAACGAGCCCGCCCGGCGACCAAACCCTGAAGCACGCCGGCCGTCAGCTGCGGGAACTGGCGGTCGCACGCCACACTCACGGCTCCGCTTGGCGCGCCTTCCATTCCTGGTGAGCCCTGCGGCAGTCGGGGCAGAAGAAAACTTCCCGCTGACGCGCACCACCACCCCAACAAGGCCCGTACGCGCGCTCGCACGCGAACGGAAATAGCCGACTCGCCCTCTCGAGCTCCTCTGGCGAGGCGGGCGTGAAAGTGCCGTAAACAACGGGCACCACGCCCGGCTCGAGCGCCAGTCGATGCACGCGGCATTGACGGAACATGACGGAGAGCTGCGCCAAACCGGCTGCTTCGAGGCTCAGGGCAACACGAACCGGCTCCCACATGCGCTCTTGCCACCAGCGCATTCGCCCAAGTGCCTGGCATGGCCCCAGCAACTCCACCACGAAGCGCCGGTACGCATCCTCCCCGTGAGCCTCACGCATCGCGCGGCGAACGACTTTTGAATCCACCATCGTGTGAGTCTGGGCCCCTGGGCCACGGCCGGCGGTGGTCGATGGCAGCAAGAAAACGGCGGGCTACGGCGCAATGACTGCAGGCTGTCGCAGCTCGCCAAGCCGGCACGACGCGGCTTGCCGTGGCTGCCCCCAAGCAGCCCCATCGAGCTGACAAGCCGCGCGTCGCACGTGCTGGTGAACCCGCGCCCTGCGACCGCGCGCAACTCACCGAAGCAACGTCACACGCACCGGCGCGGCCAGCGTTCGCCGATCGCGTTCGACGCATCGACGGCCTCGGCGTGGCTGAGCTGCGGGCATGGCAATCCAAACCGCCACATCCGGCGAGCAATTTCGCCCACAGGGACCCTTGAA
>JACCDS011989247.1_pt1 | contig 12182 bp, 25 predicted proteins | sample 7446441 | NCBI WGS metagenome assembly JACCDS01 (sample SAMN15323445, study PRJNA562643) | freshwater metagenome | isolation source: river surface water | place: USA:Blue River Watershed | collected 2017-08-17
ATGAAAACACCACACAAGCACGCAGAGCTAATCAAAGCATGGGCCGATGGCGCGGAGGTTGAGATGTGGGATGGTGAATCTTGGTTGCCGCGTGAAAGCCCGTATTGGAACGAGGCTATTGTTTACCGCATCAAGCCCGAGCCGAAGCCGGATGTTGTGAATATGTACGACCTTCGCCTTCGCATTCGCCTGACTTTTGACGGCGAGACATGCACGTTGAAGAACGCGGAGGTGCTGGAATGAAACTAACACCATGGTTCTCCGGCGACCAGAAGCCGGTGCGAATGGGTGTGTATCAGAGGGCATACGCTGACGCAGGCGAAAAATATTGTTATTGGGATGGACAGTATTGGGGTTCGCCGACGGTTACAGCTAAGGGCGCGGATCATTGGTCTTTTGCAACCAACGAATCAATATATCAAAACCTACCATGGCGCGGGGTGATGAAATGACTGACCGCGAACTGCTTGAACTCGCTGCGAAAGCTGCTGGTTTTCATGACGCTGTATGGGCAGCTGAACAAGCTTGTGTTCAAACCTTAATGCTTCCGGGATTTCGTTGTTTCTGGAACCCGCTCACCGATGACGGCGATGCGCTGCGGCTGGCGGTGACGTTGAATATGAGCGCCGACTTTTTCGACGATGAGATTGCAGTTGGCTACACACCTAACTGCAACGAAAGTCAACAAGTGGTGGAATTTACAGGCGACGACCCCTACGCCGCTACTCGCCGAGCCATCGTGAGGGCGGCTGCTGAGATTGGAAAGGAGATGAAATGATTACCCTAACCCGCGAGGAAGCGCAGCAGGTGCTGGATGCGTTGTATTCATGTGACCACGCGCATGAACAAGATGGTGGGGCGCAATGGTACGACCAAAAGCTAGTTGATCTTGCTTATGAATTACTCCGCGCCCGTCTTGCTGAGAAAGAACAGGAGCCGGTGGCGTGGGGCGTGCCGAATACTAGGCCAACAGAAAAAGATCAGTTCATGATGTTGCTGCACTCGACTGACGGTTGCCAGTATCCAGATCAGTTAGTTCCACTCTACACCGCCCCACCACAGCGTAAATGGCAGGGGCTTCCAGAAAGCGCTTTTGCAGGCATGACCTTGCAGCAAGTGTCAGCAATGAAATACGCCGAGTCGGTGTTGAAGGAGAAGAACAGATGATTACCCTAACCCGCGAGGAAGTGCAGCTGGTAATGGATGCGCTTGGAAGCTGCGAAGAAGATTGGATACCTGATGGAGAATGGGAAACGCGAGTCGATCAATACGACCACAAGCTTGTAGCTAAAGCACTTGTAACCCTCCGCGCCCGTCTTGCACAGCCTGAGAAAGAACAGGAGCCGGTGGCAAAAGTGCGCATACACAAAACTGGGGGAAACGCAGGGATCTCGTGGTCTGCAGCGCCAGTTAATGATTTTGATTCACTCCCATTGCTGCAAGATGGTGCTTTACTCTACACCGCCACGCCACAGCGCGAATGGGTAGGGCTGACGGATGAGGAAATGCAGTATTTGTGGGGGCGAACGACGCCGGACGATTTGATGAGCGGTGGATTTGATTTTGCCGACGCCATCGAAGCCAAGCTGAAGGAGAAGAATAGGTGAGCTTCCAAACGACCTCCGGCTGGCTGACGACGCGGGAGGTCGCGGCCATTCACGGATTGACGCAGCAGCGAATTAAATCAATGTGCGCCGACGGCCGGATTTGTCCGGCTGAACTCGATGATCGCGGCCACTGGCGGATTGACCCGCTGTATTCCATCGATCTGAATCCGAAGCCGAACCCGACGATCGGCACGAAGAAGCGCCGGCCGGTGGAGTTTGAAGGCGCTAAATTTCTCACGCAGGGCCACTGGCGAACGCGCGTCAAGGCGAAGATAGCGCCGCACAAACAAAAAAAAGGGGCGTAAGCCCCTTTTTCAATCGTCTATCTGCCCTACCCTGTAAATTGACATTGCCCCCAGGCCAAACTCCGTTCCGGTCGCGCGCAGCAAGATCCCGGCTTCGACAGCCGTTTCAATCACTTCATTGAATTGTCTGCTACCCATTTTCATGAGCTTCAGCAATTTCGAATGCGGCATTGCTCCCGTCGCCAAGATATGACCAAAGGCCTTGTCGCCTATGTATTTCTTGGCGTTGCGCACCAGTTCGATAGCCTTTTTCACGTCGGCATCCGTCTGATTGTTCACGCGATTCTTGCGCACCGCGCGCACCAGCGCATTGTCGTAGTGATTGATGAAGCTGATCGACCACTCCAGGTGATGCGGCATCACGACCTTGTTTGCCGGGTTCTCTGCCTTGCAGACCACCATGGCAATCTTCATCGACTTTTCCAGTGTTCGACCGAGTAGCACGTCCAGCCCTTCGGCCTCACTGGACTCCTTCGCGTCATTCAATCGCGCCTCGAATGCGTCCATCAACGGCCGGCACGACTCATCGAACGGTAGTTCGATCACGTTAGCGGCCATATCTGCCGGCAGCATTCCGGCAATGTCGCCTGTCTGTTCCATCGTTCTCACGTTCACGGCCTTGCACCACTCGAGCAATTTTTCCGGCGGTTCCGTGCGCTGCACGAAGCGCGTCAATTGGCGTGGTTGTTGCGACTCAATCACGATGCACCGGCCAAGAAATCCATCCTTCACCAGATCGTCCGTCAGGTTCTCGTAAAAGGTTGCCGGGGTTGTCGCGCCCAGGAGAGTAATGGCCGGATTGTGGACGACCCGCTCTGTCTGCGTGTTGGCTACGGATCGCGTCATGGTCATGGTCGAGTACGTCGGCGGGCGTAGGACGCCATCCTGCCGGCCGAATGCTTCGACCAGTTTATCCAGCGCCGCCTCCGTGTGCGATTGCCCCTTTGCCCGCGACGTTTTCAGGAGCTTGCCCATTTCGTCAATCGTGGCGATGTGGCAGGGTTCCTTCAGCAGCGCCGAGTAGACAGCACCGCTTGACGTGTAGCCCGAGCCGCCGATCAGGTGCGTTAGGCCGGCGGCTGACAGGATCTTCTCCACGCACGACTGCGGGTGTTCCTTGCCTTCGGTACTCTTGGCGACCATCACCAGGTAGAGGCTTGTCCAGTTTCCGTACTGACTGCGATAGGTGCGGCCCATGACGACCGAGCAAAGCGCGATAGCTGCGGCCAGCGACAACTCCGGCTGACTTTTGGGAGCTGTAGCCGTAATCCAGCGCGATATTTCGCCCAGGATGCCCGGAGGATTCATCAGGAACGTCGGCAACGCCGGCGCAGGATCAACACTCGTTGTCGGCGGCAACATCACTTGCGCCGGCTTGCTTGTCCTGGGAACTTGCCACGGCAGCACCACGGGCGCCGACTTGGGCGCTTCCGTCGGCGTGGGCAGCGCATCAGAAGGCGCTGTAGCCAGCGCAGAAGCGCCGTTGACGGTCATGGTCAGTGGTGTGTCATCCGACATCATGATGTATTCACGCAGCATATCGACGGCCTTGCCGAAACTGATCTGGTTGGCTTGCATCACCAGGTCAATGGCCGTCATCGAGTAGTTTCCGCCGAAATCAAAGATGCCTTTCGGATGGACGCCGACGTTCGCATTCTGCACACCACGCCACGTTGCAACGCATCGATACCCGTCACGCTCACGCTTTGCGCCAGGGATTAATTTCGGAACCCAGTCATCGAGCTTTTGAAGCGCCGTCGCATTCAGATCACGGAAATACTCGCCCTGAATCGATAGACTGGTGTTAATCACGCCATCGTTGTCCGGCAGCGCGACCGTCTTTTTCTGGTACTTCTTGTCCTCATCCGTCTGATACGGGGCAAGGATGGCGGCCACTTTGTCGAGGAAGTCATCCGGCAGCACCGGCAGGTCTTTCGGATCGAAATCTTCCAGGCAATCTTCGGTCAGGTAGACATAGGTGTGGCCATCAGGGTGCGCCGTCCCAGGCATTAGCGTCTGGCGGCCGTCTGACAGCACGTCCAGCACGCGCGCCTTGGCGATGTTGAAGCTACATGAACGCTCACCGTTGTAGCGAAAGAATGCCGTGTAGCCTTTCGCGCCACGCTTTTTGACGGGCGTGTACGGGATGATGGCCTCGAGTGCTTCCGTGCCGTCGGCGTCATAGTCTCTATCGAGTGCGACCACACCGGACAGCTTGCCGGTCAAGAGGCCGATGCCGGCCTCCGGCCATGTGTACCAGATCGATAGCTCCATTTCGGTCGGCAGTCGCGAATGGAATCGTTCCCAGTCACTCATGCCGCGCCAACCGACTTCTTGCGAATACTGGCCGGGGCGCTTTGTGCCTGGTGCAATCGGAATCACGGAGTAGCCACGCTCGATGTAAGCGTAGGCGCGCCGTTCATACGGCGAGTGTTTTGTCTCAGTCATGTTCTTCGCGGTATCCAGCTTGCTGCAATGTCGCACGTCGGTATCCATCGGGCATTACGGCGCTTGGCAAGAAATGCCTCATGCGCCAATGGATCGTTTTCTTTGCGCTCCCTGTACTTCTTGCGGTAGTACGCAGCCTTGTCGATCGTTGCCCTGGGTGGCTTGGGTGCATCCGTTGCTTCTCCCGTAGCGAATACCGGGATCCAGTCGCGGCGACATGGATACTCAATCTCGCGCCACTCATAGATGTGAACGGATTTTTCTGCCCGCATTTTTTTCAAATAGGCGCGCGTCCATGTTTCGCTCAAAGCGATTTCTTTCGCCAGTTCGGGAATCGTCAGGTACTCGCGCCGCAACACGTCGCGAATGCGAGCGATCTTCAGCAATGCGGGTGCGCGCGTGTAGGTCATGTCAGCCACGGCGCGCCCTCATCTTCGCTTTGATCGAGGCCGGAATCTTCGGCTTGGGACACCAGCCATAGCAATCGTCCGTCCATGTGCCGACGATCAACACGCTGCCCGGATTCAAGAGCAGCATGGACGTTGCTTTCGGCGGTGGATCGATGTCGGGGTCACGAAACCACAGCGCATCGGTGGTGATGTTTTCGAGTGGCTTAGTCATTCTTGCCCCTGAAATGACTCACCAGTTCGTCATAGGCTGCTTTGCTTTGCGCCTGAGTCTTGGCCATCACGATTTCACGCGCAACGGAATGCGTTTCGGATAGCTTGCGAAGCAGATGCGCGGCCTCATTGTGTTCAGGAGCGCGCGCATGGTCGTCCAGGTAATCTGCTAGTTCCAATGCGCGCCGCATTACGCCCTCCGGTACAGAGGAATCAGTTTCGCTGCGCGCGGGAATGCTGTCGGGCTGTTGGCAAACTTTTTGGTGATTGGGTCATACCAACCGACTGGCGTAGGGTTGACGGTAATCGGCGGGTTATCGTTTGGTTGCGTCATGGTGATGCCTGTTAATTGAAATTTTGGATGAGTCCTGCCAGCAGAGCGATGAGTACATAGCAGCCGACGACGATGGCCAGCCATTCGTATCCAGAGCGTTTTTTCTTGGGTGAGTCGCCCAGTAGCACGTCTTGCATGAACAGTTCGGTGCTGTTCATGTGGTGGCGCGCCCAACGGTGGTAATGGGCGCCGATTTTGACGGGCGGCTCGGATAAAAATTGACCATCTCGCAACATAGTTATTACCCCTTGGAAAGTAGCGGCTAGTGGCAGAGTTAAATGCGATTGCAGCGATGTTGATTTGCGTTGATAAATACCAATATGCAGCATCGCAAATTGAGTAATTCTCAACGGCGAATCCTAGCAAAAATCTTTTGGTGGGCTTGCGAAATTCTCACTAGAATCCGCGAAGTTGCGAAAATACAACGTAGCAATCAGGTCGTTACTTGACCAAGGAGGGTTCATGAAAACTGTTTTAGCGCAGCGTCTACGCGCTGCCAGAACTGCCATCTTTCCCGAGGTGACGCAGCGCGCAGTGGCCAAGCAGTTGGATGTCTCACCCAGTGCCGTCAACCTTTGGGAAGCCGGCAAAACCGAGCCAAGTGCTACGGATCTGGCACAACTGTCTCGGATGTACGGCGTCACGACGGATTGGCTCCTGGGCGCCATCGAGAGCGATCAGAAGATTGCCGTTCGCTCCGGCAATGCCCCGCCGATCTTCACCGTTCCGGTTGTGCCGCCTTCGGCTTTGCGCCGCTGGCAACTGACGATTCAGACCGAGCTACTGCAAACGAGCGTGCTGTACCCTGCCGGGACCGCCGCAGGCCTGTTGGTGTCTAGTGATGCGCTGACCAGTAGCTGCCCGACTGGAGCCTATGCCGTAGTCAGCAAAGGCCATCCCGTTTCGCCTGGGAACATTGTGCTGGCCTCCATCAACTCGGTGGCTGATCCAGTGCTGCGAAAGTTTGTTCGCGAAGGCGGGGACGATTTGTTGATTGCCGACGACTCACGCTATCCGACCTATCGCCTGTCCGACTCCGCAACAATCATCGGCCGTGTCACGGAAGTCACAGTGAGAAAATCTCTCTAAATGTTGTGGGGGAAATACAACACCCCACTTTTTTTTGCTCTTTTCGTTGAGTTTTTCTCATCGCACATTTAAATTTTGCGCTCCACTCAACTTTCGATGGAGCGAACGATGGAAGCTTTAAAAGGGCTGGCTGCCGAATGGCTGTCGGCTAAAGCGATCGAGGCCAAAGCGGTCGCGGATCGCGTGGCGATCGAGGAAAAGATCGTCGCCGTCACCGGCAAAAAGGACGAAGGTTCTCAGACTCACGACGCCGACGGATTCAAGATCACCGTCCGGGGCGTTATCAACCGCAAGATGGATTGGGACAAGTGGAAAGAGGTCGAGCCACAGATCCCGGCCGAACTGCGTCCGGTCAAACAGAAGCCCGAATTGGATGACAAGGGTGTGAAGTGGCTTCAGGCCAATCGGCCGGATCTGTACGCGCTGCTGCCGTTGGAAACCAAGCCAGGCAAGACCGGCATCGACATCAAGGCGGCCGCATGAACACCGTCACCACCAACAGCATTGATGCGCGCATTGATTCCGTCACTTACCACCGCATTCCGAATAGCACCATGACCATTTGCGCAATCCGCATGGTCAACGGATTCACGGTCACGGGCGAATCTGCTTGCGTCAATCCCGCGAACTTCGACCGCGAAATGGGCGAAGAAATCGCCTACGAAAACGCATTCGAGAAGCTCTGGCAACTCGAAGGCTACCTGCTGGCCGAGCGCATCTATCAAGACTCAATCAAGGAGGCATTGGAATGAACGGAAAGCGGGCAAAAAAGCTGCGCCGACTGATCGGTTATCACCCAACCATGGCGCGCGTTTATGACTTTGGTCAGGCGCGTGTTTTGAAGGATCCGGCGACCGGCGCCGTCGTGGGCGGGCTGGCCGACACCATCAAGCTCGACAAGTGCAAACGCAATGAGTACCAGCGCGTCAAGCGCAGTGGCGTGGCAAAGATTTTGGCGGGGGCGACTCATGGCTAAAGCATCGATCACGATCGAGGACGATGAAGCCGGTGGCGTACTGGTCGGTGCAGAGTTTGGCGATCACATCGTCAATGAAAGCCAGGCTCACCAGATGATCTACACCCTGCTGCAATCCGTTCTCGGATCGGCAAAGACCTATTCCGAGGTCGAAGATACGGCCGGTGATTTGAATGGCGTCAGTGCCGAGCCGTCGAAAATTATCGTGCCTGAATAAACGAGGAAAACCATGGCATTCGATTTAAGTTCCATCACACGCGGCAAGCGCCTTCGCGCACCGAAGATTGTGATCTACGGGCCGCCAAAAGTCGGTAAGTCTACTTTCGCAGCACAAGCGCCCCACTCCATCGGCATCATCACCGAGGAAGGTTTGGACAATCTTGACGTGGATGCCTTTCCGAAAGCGGGAAGTTTCGCTGACGTGAAAGCGGCGCTCACGACGCTGGCCACCGAAGCGCATGAATATCAGACCGTGTTTGTCGATTCACTCGACTGGCTGGAGCCGCTGATTCTTGCCCAGGTGTGCGACGTGCATCGCGTCAAGAACATTGAGGACATCGGCTACGGCAAAGGCTACATCATGGCCGACGACCTCTGGCGCGAGTTTTTCACGGCGCTCGACTACCTGCGCAACGAAAAAAACATGACCGTGATCTGCATCGCGCATGAGCAGATCAACAAGGTGCGCAACCCGCAACTCGCTGATGACTACGATGCGTACTCGCTGAAACTCAATAAGCGCGCCGTCGGCATCATCAATGAGTGGGCTGACGTGATCGGCTTTGCCAATCACGAAGTCATCACGCGCACCGTTGACGCTGGCTTCAATCAGAAAGACACCAAGGCCGTGTCTACCGGCCAGCGCAAGCTCCACCTGAATCCGCACCCCGCTTACATCGCCGGCAACCGTTATGGAATGCCTGATGTTCCGCTGTCGTGGGGCGCATTTTCGCAAGCACTGACAGCAGCAATGACCGCACCATCCAACTAACGAAAGGAATGCAATGAACCCGAACGCCACGCGCATTTATACCGTCGTCAATCGCACGACCGGCGAAAAGACATTGGTTGAAGCTACGCACCCGGCAAATGCCGTGAAGGTTGTCGTCGGCTTTAACTACGATGTCAGTGTCACCCCATCGGCTGAACTGGTGAAGATGATCCAAGCCGGCACGCGCTTGCTGCGCCAAGAGCCGCCGGCAACTACAGCCCTTAAATCCGCCTAAAGCATTGAGTTTTTCTCAACTATCTATCAATAAAGGAACGAACGATGGCCATTCTTGCCGGATTCGATGCAAGCCAAGTACCCGAACAACAGTCGTTTGACGCCATTCCCGAAGGCCAATACGTCGTCATCGCGACGGCTTCGGAAATGAAGCCCACCAAAACCGGAACGGGACAGTTTCTGCAATTCACCTTTGAGGTCGTGGATGGCCCGCAGAAGGGTCGCAAGCTCTGGTCGCGCCTGAACCTGGTGAACGCCAACGATACCGCCGTGGACATCGCCAAGCGCGAACTGGGTGCGATCTGCCGCTCCGTGGGGATCATCAAGCCGAACGATTCGGCCGAACTTCACAACAAGCCGATCCTCGCCACGGTGGCCGTCGAAGTGGACGACCGCAAGCGCGAGAGCAACAAGATCACGAAGTACGAGCCGGTATCGGGCAGCGTCGCCTCGGGTGGATTTGCACCTGGCGCCGCCATGGCTCCGGCCGCTGCGATGGCTCCGGCAGCGGCAGTCGCGCCGCCGTGGGCTAAGTAACCATCACGGGGGAAAGCGGATGCTGTCGGGTGATGGCCAGCGGTTTCCATTCTGAGGCGATGCGCCCGAGCAAATATCAGATAACCGTGACGACAGACGCAGCGAGTACCCCACTCCATTTCAATCAACAAGGAAACCCAATGAACCCGAACCAAGTACCGATCACCCTGACCCTGAACGTCGATCAGATCAACACCATCCTGGATGGTCTTGGAGAACTGCCGTTTAAGCGCGTCGAGGCGCTGGCCAGCGGCATTCGCACCCACGCCATCCAGCGCCTGCAAGAAGCCGAGCGGGAGGCTGTGGCCCAGGCCGTTTCAGAGAACGTGCAAGAAGCCATTGGCGGGCAGGCTGAAACGTCGCGGTCGAAGAAAAAATGAGCGACTGGACAGTGACATGGTGGGATGGCGGCGCATTGCGCGTGACGCTTGTCCCAATGTGTGATGCCTTTAATGTCGTCAGCATGGCGAGCGGCATGGGCGTCACCTCATACGCCATCTTAAAAATTGAAAGGATTGCGCGCCCATGAACACCTACATCGGGACAAAGCTAATCAAAGCCAAGCCGATGACCCGCCGCGATTACAACCTGTATCGCGGTTGGGACTTACCGGCCGATGAAAACGGCGACGACGCGGGAATGCTGGTGGAGTACACCGACGGCGGGAAGTCCAATCACCCGGCGCATAAAGGCTATGTGTCGTGGTCGCCGCGCGACGTGTTCGAGCGCGCGTACCGTCCAACGACTGGCATGACGTTCGGCTTGGCTATTGAATCGATGAAAAACGAACACTACGTTCAAAGAACCGGCTGGAACGGAAAGGGCTTGAAGCTCGCCCTTGTCGGGAAAGGCGGCTGTCTTGAACACGGCTTCAGTGAGGTCAGCACGCTACCGTACATCGTCATCATCTATCCACCTGACTCCAAGACAACCCCTAATGCAATCGTCCCTTGGCTTGCCAGTCAGACCGACATGCTGGCCGAGGATTGGGCAGTAGTCGAGTAACGCCTGAAGGCTGACAGCCGGGAAAGACCGGCACTTAACAACAACGGAGAAAAGAATGGATTACAAAGCCCAGGTTAGAGACATGCTGACTCACTTGGCGACAAACCCCGATTCCATGACAAGTAATTTGGTCAAGTTGCTTTCTGCTCTGGGTGATGGCATCGCAAAAACGATGGCACTGATCGATGGCCATGAAGAAATGCACCGCGTACTTGAAGCGTATCTCGCTGCCGTGTCGGCGGCGTGTTGTTTCAACCACGCTGACTTTGCGAAAGCGCGCGGGATCGAAATGAAAGACGAGTGCGAGGGAGAGCCGCAAGAACAGACCATCGATTACGAGTCGTTTCTTCGTGACGTGTTTCAACCCACCAAGATGAACGACTGACATGGCCGATATTTCTGAACATGTAGACACAGTTGCCGCGCTGATCTATGAGCAGTACGAAAAGCGCGGGGAGACAGAAAAGGCGCGCACCTATCTTGGCGCATCCATTATCGGCAAAGAATGCAACCGCGCGCTTTGGTATGACTTTCGATGGGCCAGCAAAGAAAAGTTCGACGGCCGGATGCTGCGCTTGTTTCAGACCGGGCATTTGTCCGAGGCGCGCTTTGTTGCTGACTTGCGCTCGATTGGCATTGAGGTCTATGACGTTGACCCGGCCAACGGGCGCCAGTTCGGATTCTCTGATTTTGGTGGCCACATGCGCGGTCACATGGACGGCTGCGCTCGATACATTCCCGGTGGCGGAACCAAGTGGCATGTCACTGAATTCAAAACGCATGGCAGCAAGAGCTTTGCCGACCTGAAGAAAAAAGGCGTCGATAAGGCCAAGCCTATGCACTCTGCTCAAATGCAGTGGTACATGGGCAAGTCCGGCATGGATCGCGCGCTGTATGTCGCCGTGGATAAAAACACCGACGAACTCTACAGCGAACGGATTGAATTCAATCTGACCACCTTCGAGCAGATCCAGTCGAAAGCCGAACGCATTATTTTTGCGACGGAACCGCCGCCCAAACTGTCGGACGACCCGAAGTATTACGTCTGCAACATGTGCAGCCATAACGCAGTCTGCCACGGCAATCGCGTCCCGCCTGTGTCATGCCGCACCTGTGTTCACTCGACGCCAGAGCCGCATGGTGATGGCCGCTGGTCATGCGCAAAGCACCCGGACAAAAACATCAGCAGCATTCCCGTCGAGTTTCAGCGCGAGGGTTGTCCAGCGCATTTGCCCCTGCCGTCACTGGTTACTTACGCCGACCCAGTTGATGCAGGTGAAACGTGGATCCGTTTCAAGCGAAAAGACAACGGTGCGGAGTTCCTTGTCGGATCGGCCGTCGATGTCGTGGACGCATCGATACCTGCTTACACCAGCGACGAAATCAGTGCAGCAAATGACCACCGGATTATTGCCGACCCGGAGGTTGAGAAATTCAAAACTTTGACCGGCGCAGTGATTATTGGTTAATCAAGGGGATCAGATGAGCAGCTTTAAAGAACTGGAATTGGATGTCATTCGATGGGCCGAAGCGCGAAAGATCATCCCGAATTCGACGCCGCTTGCCCAGGGGCGAAAGACGCTGGAGGAAGTCGGAGAACTGCTGGAAGCGGCGGCTGGATTGAATGCGCTTAATCGGCTGGTGAAGATGGATCCATTTCTGGTGGAGAGCGCCGCCGTCAGGGCGCTGGCCGCGCAGTTGTTGGGCGAATTCAAGGACGGCGTGGGTGATGTGTTGGTGACGATGATTAACGCCTGTGCGCTGGCTGATGTCGATCTGACCGAATGCCTGGCCGAAGCCTATGACGAAATCAAAGATCGTAAAGGCACGCTTCTGCCCTCTGGAATCTTTCAGAAGGATGAAAACTAAGCGGCCGGAGTGGGTGGTCGATGCGTGCTGTGCTGGCAAACATCGATTCACCGAGCGCGAGTTGGCCGCGCGGGTGGCAAAAGCATCGGCGCATCGAAAAGACAAGTCTCGCCCCGGCGTCTATCACTGCCGGTACTGCGGCGGCTGGCATATCGGCAATTCGAAAC
>JACCDS010490631.1_pt1 | contig 12179 bp, 4 predicted proteins | sample 7446441 | NCBI WGS metagenome assembly JACCDS01 (sample SAMN15323445, study PRJNA562643) | freshwater metagenome | isolation source: river surface water | place: USA:Blue River Watershed | collected 2017-08-17
CCATCACCGGTTAGGAATCTGGGCTGCATGGTCATTACCGGTTGATTGATGCTGGTGGTGATCTCAAATCCTACCATCACCACCGGAACAAAGCTACCCAGGCGCACCGCGCTCACCGTTTGGTTCGTGAGCTTTGCACCCACTATCACGCTTCCGGCGTTGGCGGGGGAGCATAGATTTTGATTATTTTTAGTAGGGGTAAGCACAGTATTATCCCCTTTTCTATAGGGGGCGATCAAAGCGGCGAGTTGGTCGGGGTTCGGCTCGTTACGAGGGACGGGGTTTGTATCGATGCCGTATTGGCCCTCCACGACTCCAATGTTCACCACGCCCCAGCTCCGCCCGGGCAGGCCGGTAATGCCGGAAAGGGCTCCCTTGGCTTGGATCCTCACATTTTCGATTGAGGAGGTCTGCGCTTGATTGAAGTAGAGTCCAATGGCCCCGGCGTTGTGATCCGGACCGGTATATCCACTCATACGACAGTCAATATCGACGTCGCGTATCATCTGACCGAACCCGGTGGAGGGGTCTTCCCAGAAATACCTAAAATCATCGTCGTCATCTTCAGGAAGCTTGCTGACTCTCTCAGTGACGTCTTCACCTTCAAGTTTGACTCGGGCGAAATTCATGAATTCGACCACGGCCTTTGGTTTTGCAGCGTCGTTAAATCCCACGGCACCCAATGCCAATTTGATCACCGGTCGGGATCCCTTTTGGCCAACGATTGCGATATGGTTAGCGGGCGTGTTCCAGGCAGGGCCCCCGATCCCTGCAGCCGTATAGGCTTTGATCGTGTTGTTGACCACATAGGTGCCAGCCGGAATGTAGACGACAAGTTTGTTCTCGTAGGCGTCCTTGATGGCTTCGTTTAGTCCGGCGGTGGTTGCGAGAACCTGCGCGCCGGTGGGATTTACGGTGGTGGTAACGGTAACCTTATTTGTAGTGCCATTGGAACCAGTGTAGAGTGTAACGTCCAGATAGCCTTGTTTATAGAGGGCATTGTTGTCCAATACGGCTTGAATCGGCAGTGTCGCTCGCACCTGCGGGAGGCAGGCACCGAGCAGTGTGAGGACGAGAAGCGACTGACGAAACGTCCCGGAGGGGACGGAGACAGGAATCGAGCGGTGAGCCGTCGCAGTGCGACCGTTCACCGAGGCAGTGGGGATCATGGTTATGCTTTTGGTTGGTTCGGGCGGACAAAGAGAACGAATCGTTGCGGGCGGGCTTCGGGCGAAGCCCGGCCTCGGGATCACGGCGCGAAATGCTGCGCGGACCTTTGCTTACGAGGTTCCCGCGCACGCAGAGCGCGTTCAGAAGCTGAACGTATTGGTGAGATACCAGCGGCGTTCGGGAGCGAGGCGGACGGTGGAGGCTTCGCCCCACGGTTGAGCGCTGATGGCGATCGGTTCAGAGCCGCCGAAGAGGTTGCGGGCGTTGAGCTGCACTTTCCAGTTGATGCGGTTCTGCCAGAGTTTGCGCTCGTAGCTCACCCACGCATCGAAATTGGTCTCGGCCGGGGCGTAGAACGGATGCGCGAGGTCGAGCGTAACGCTCTGATTGGCGTTGCGCGTCGTTGGGTAGCCGATGCCGAGTTTGTCCTGCCACCGCACGGCGGCACCGAGGCCAAAGCCCTTGAGTTTGTCGCCAAAGGGCGAGTCTTGGCGGAAGGTGTAATTGGTGACGAGGTTCGCGCGCCACTTGCGTTGCTCGGCGGAGGCGGAGCCCTCGGTGGCAATCGCAGTCGCAAAGGGCACGAGCACAGTGGCGTCGAGATAGTCGCCGTAGGAAAGCTGCGCCGGCACGGGCAACGGATCGGTGGGCTGGTAGCCGACGGGATAGGCGAGACGGGGGCGATCGCGAAGCTGGTTCCAGACAGGTGTCATCAGCCCGATCAGCTTTTTCAGAAACGGCAGACTGTTGGTCTGAATCGATTCCTGTTTGGCGACATTCATCAAAATGCGCCAATTGCGCGTGGGGTTATAGACGATCTCGATCTCGGTGCCCTTGGCGGTGAAGTCGGTGGTATCGCCGGCGCCGCTGAGATTGTTGAGGCGGCCGGCGGCGGCGAGGCTCGGGGCGGTGCCGAGGATACCCCAGCCGTAGAGCTGGCGGAAGTTGGCGGGCAGCGGGCTGAAGAGCAGCGCGATGTCGGCATTACGCGATGCGGCGAGCTGCGGGTTGACGTTGGCCTCGACGCCCCAGATGTCAGCCGCTTGGAGAATGGCGTTGTTGATCGTGGTGTTGTAGACGCCGGGCGTGAAGCTCTGGCCCTGCACGTCCGTCTGGAACCAGTTTACCCGGAGACTGAGTTTGTCGTGGAAACCGGAGATGCTGAAACCGTATTCCCTGGTTTTGCCGCTGGGAGAAGCGAGCGGTTGATTAAACCCGTCGACGCGGCCACCAGACGGGGTGAAATTGGCGGACTCGTTGTAGAAGACGCTGAGATCGGTGCCCTCGGGCAGCTTGAGCAATTTCTTCGGCCAGCGGAGGACGCCGCTGTAGGTCCACGTTTCGGCGGCGACGTTGAGCGGCGGGCTGCCGGGCAGAACGAGATCATTGAACCCGTAATGCACTTTGCCGGGATCGTTCGGGTCGCTGGGATTCGCCACAAAATTGATGTTCTGCCGGGCAAAGTAATCGGCATCGCGGCGCCAGCCGACCAGGGTAACGAGGTGGTCCTGCAACCAATAACTTTGCAGGAGCGCGGCGCGGGACTTGATCACATCGCGCTCGCCGTTGCCGCCGGCGTTGATCTCAACCAACGAGGCGGGGGCGTCCACAAAGGCACCGGGGTCGGTCGCATTGGCGGCCCGGACGAAGTAGCGCGCGGGGACGGCCAGCGAGCCGGCTTGGATGACGGGGATCTGAATGGGTGCCAACGGCAACGGGTTGTGATTTCCGATGAGCGAGGGCCCGAGATAAACGAGCACGCCGGGGCGGCGGGCGAAGACAGTGATATTGGCGTTGATGTCACGGGCGGCCGCGCCGTCGGTCGCAAACCGATGGGTGTAGGCGATCGAATCGCTTTTCGATTCTTCGTAGAGCCCGGTGAGGTTGTGGCGACCGAGCCATTTGCCCCACGATGACTTCGTGTCCTTGAAGTCGTATTTGACAAAGCCGGTCGCGCGCTTGGTTTCACGCTCGGTGAAATTGTTGAGCCAGTTCGCCTGGCTGTAGATGTTGGCGAAGGGGCGGCCGTAATTCGGATTGGGCTGACCGGTGGGGAGAACTTGGTTCACATCGACGCGGATGTGATTGGAATTGCCTTGGGAGAAGCCGGAATTCTTGGTGCGCCGGTCGATGCGCTGGGTATCATAGGCCAGCTCAAGACCGAGGCGATCTTCCCAGGCACGCTGCTCGAAGGCGACGTTGAACGTGTGGAAACTGTCACCTTGGGCGGAGGTCTCGTCGATCATGCGGCGACGAAAATCGAATGCGCTGAAATCCGTGAAGCCTTGCATCTTGAGGCCGGCGGGCGCGACACCCGACAATTGGCCCGGGAGGACGTTGGCTCCGGTCCAGTAGGCGCCGATGAGTTCACCGACGTTCACCGTGGTCAGCAGCGGGATGGCGTCGTTGGCGAGATCCCGGTTGACCAGAGGCTGGAGGACGGCGGCGCGGACGGCATTGGCCACATTGCCGGTGGTGACGCGGGTCTCGCTGCGAAAGGCATAGGAGGGCGTGGTGGCGGCGGGGCCGGAGTAGATTTGCAGCATTTGATCGAAGAGCTGCTGCTGGCCGAAAAGATTGCCCCAGATGGCGCTGCCGACGACTTGGGTCGCTGCGGCGGGATTGCGGGCGGGATCGTCGTAAAACGTCCAGTCGAAGCCGGGGCGGGTGCCGTTGAGCCAGGCGTCGGAGATACTTTTGAACGGGAGCACGGTGATCGGCCGATTGGCCTTGGTGCGGCCCGTCTCGAAATTGAGGCGCAGGGCGGTGGACTTGAAGGGCTCGAAGGTCGCGGCGCCGTAGATACGCTTCTTCTGCTCGAAGGCGGGCCGTTGGTCGTAGCGCTCCTCATCGTGCAGAGCGGCGAGACGCACGGCGAGTTTGCCCTTCACCAGCACGCGGTTGAAATCGAAAGACTCGCGCAGGCTGTCGTTGTCGCCGTAGCGCACTTCGACCTTGTTGGTGTCGCGCCGGAGGTTGGGGCGAAGCAGCGCTGTATCGACGACGCCAGCGGGGCTGCCGACGCCGAAGAGGATGGCATTCGGGCCACGGTTGATCGTGACCGTCTCGGTGTTGTAGCTGTCGAAGGCGATGTTCGTCGTGTAAAAGCCACGCGTGAAATTCGGTGCGGACAAACCGCGGGTGCGGCTGCCTTGCTGGGGGTTGCCACGCACGGAGTCGCCGAGGACCTGGACGGAGTTGATGTCGTTGGTGGCGCCGGAGAAATTTCCGCCGGGCCCGGCCGCTTCCATGCCCGTGGCAAAGATGAGCAGATCGCTGGAATTGGTGGCACCGATGTCGGTGAGGAAATCTTTGGTGTAGATCGAAATCGACGCACCGAGATCCTTGACCGGGGTGTTGAGGCGCGTGCCCGCCAGCGTGGAGGCCGCTTGGTAGCCGGTGTCCTTTTCGGATTGGACGACGAAGGGCGACAGTTCGATGGCTTTCTCGGTTTCCGGTATCGGCGGTTGGGTCGAGTTCGAGGCGCTGCTTTGCGCCGTGAGCGAAGAGGAGGAAAGCGCGATGGCAAAGAGACCGATAAGCAGGGCCGTGGGTTTTCTGGTGATCATGAGGTGGGGTTTTCTTGGTTGTGGAAATTACGCGGAGGAGAACTCGGTTTCGTCGCTGGAGCGGTGCCGGGTTCGGCTAGATGGGTTTCCGGTTGCCGGATTCGCGAGCCACCTTGGGGCACACGCGCCGATTCAATGCCGGCGCCAACGGGCAAGGGGTTGACGGAGGGGCGAGCGTCATGGCTGCATCCTACCTGTCGGGCCACCGGTCAACAATCCACGGAAACACGGGGGGACGACACGGCCCGGAGGGCATCGTCTGGCCCGATGAGCGTAGTCGAGGCGAACGTGGCTCTTGCTCCCACCCGCTCACGGCGTGGGTGCAGATGGGCAGGTGATAGCGCTGCTGAATGCGGGCGGCGGGGAGGAGCGGCGCGCAGAGGCGGCGAGCCGAGGCTAGCGCAGCGGCGTCGGGAGGAAATCCCAGTCGAGGACCATCTTTTCGGTGAGCGCGACCTTCAACTCACGCTCGACCGCAGCGTAGCGCGGGTCGCCGGCGAGGTTGCGCAGCTCGCCGGGATCGGCGGCGAGGTCGTAGAGCTCGTAGGTGGGGCGCGGCGCGGTGAAGTAGGCAGTCACGAACTCGGGCGCGAGTTTCCCGGCGGCGTTGGCGGCCACCATCGCCTGCCAATACGGCTGCTCCGCGCTATCCACGGGCTGCACGCGCTGGTGCGGCGTGCAGTTGTAGATCAGTTTCCAGTTCGCGGAGCGCACGCAGCGCGAGAGATCGAAGCTCGCTGCGGGGATGTCGGGGCGCATCGAGCCGTCGCCGCCGTGCGGGCCGCGCTCGGCGAAGATATACTTGCGGCCGGTGAACGGCTCGCCGCGGAGGAGCTTGAGGTAGCTCACGCCGGTCATCTCGTCGGGCGGCTTAACGCCGGCTATATCGAGGAGCGTGGGCGCGAAATCTTCACCGGAGATAAGTTCGCGCGTGACGCCGCCGGGCTGCACGACGCCGGGCCAGCGCACCATGAGCGGCACGGCGATGCCGGGATCGTGGAGCGCGCCCTTGCCGTGCGGGAAGGCCATGCCGTTGTCGCCCATAAAAACGACGATCGTGTTGCGCGCTTGGCCGCGTTTTTCGAGCAGCGCGAGCACGGCGCCGACATCATCGTCGAGGTGCTCGATCTCGGCGAGGTAGCGCGCGTAGTCGGCCCGGACTTCGGGGAGGTCGGGGAGATAGGGCGGGAGCGTGAGTTTCGCGGGATCGATGCGCGAGCCGGCGCGGCTCGCATCCCAGACGTGATGCGGATCGCTGAAGCCGAGCCAGAAGAACCAGGGCTGGTTTTTCGGCGCGACGTCGAGGAAGCGGCCGAGGACGGCGTCGAAATCCTTCACGCCGCCGTCGTCCACGAAATTCACGCGCTGTTTGAAGGTGCGGAGCTTTTTACCGTCGAGCACACCGCTGATGACCGGGGCGGCGTGCTTGCCGTTGGGCGGCGGACCGTCGAGGTGGTAGCTGCGGCCGCCGACGCCGGTGAAGTAGCCGGCGCGGTCGCGGAGCTGATCCGGGAGCGCGGGCAGTCCGGCGGGGAGCGCTGAGGTGAAGCGCACCATCTTGATCGAGACGGGCGAACGGCCGGTCATGAGCGTGGCGCGCGACGGCACGCACTGCGGGCAGGCGACGAACATGCGGTCGAAGCGCAGGCCCTGCGCGGCGAGGCCGTCGAGCGCGGGCGTGCGGAGGTCGCGGTTGCCGTAGGCACCGAGGTGCGGATAGCTGTGGTCGTCGGAGAGGAGGAAGAGGATGTTGGGCTTTGCCGCGGGCGCGGCGGCGGACGCCGGTGAAAGGAGGAGGGCGAAAGGCGATAGGAGCGCGGCGAGGACGAGGAGGTGGAGGTGGTTCATACGGAAGGAGTGAATCTTGAAAGCGGGCAGCGAGAATCTGAGATTTCAGGCAATGGGTTCGGAAGTCATGGGCGGATCGGGACCTTTCAGTCGCGCTATTGAGGTTTTTCGTGGCCGATGGATTTCTTGCTAATGAATTCACTTTAGAACGTGAACCGATTGGTGAGAATCCACTGGCGCGGTTCGTTGAACCGGTAGTTCAGAATCTCGCCGGCCGTGTTTTGCCGGAGGACGACGAATTTGTCGTCGTTGAGAGCGTTATCGACGTTGAGCTGGAGGGACCAGTTTACGTTGCGGTGAAAGAGCGTGAACTTCCGGCGGTAACCGAGGTTCAAGTCCGCGAACACCTGGCGGTCGCCGTAGGCGACGACGCTGCCGGTGGTCGCGGTGGGTGCCACGAAACGCACGATGGGGCGGTCGGCCCAGCGCACGGCGCCGCCGATACCGATGCCCTTCAGCGCACCCTGTGTGAAGTCATACGAGGTGCGGAAATTCAGTTTCTGCGGAATCTGCCCGAGCGGGCGCCGGCCGTTGGCGAGCGTGATTGAGTTAAGGATACTGGCATCGATGACGTCGAGTTGCTCGGCGATGGTGTCGGCGGTGTTGTTGCCGTCGCGCTCCTGCGGAGCGAGGCCGGTGCCGCGGCCCACGAGGTAGAGACGGCCGCGTGAGTCCTGGGTCCAGAGCCCGCGCATGCGGGCGATGTAGTTGGCCATCTCAGGGGCGATATTCGTCCGGGCCGTCTTGGTGCGGGAATAGTTGAGGAAGAGCCGCCAGTTTTTCGTGGGGTTCGCCGTCAAATCGACCTCGTAGCCCTGGGTGCGGGAGGCGAAGGTCGAACCCGTGACCACATCGCGTGGCGAGATGATCGGAGCGTTCGTGGCGGGATCGTTGATGCCGTTGGCGGCGAGGGCATCCCAAATCGAATTGAGGCTGGCCTGGGTGACCGGCGGGGAGAAATCAAAGTCGTTCCCGGCGGTGGTCTGAAAATAGAGGGCATTGAGGAAGAGGCGGCGGTCGAACAAATCCAGTTTGATACCCATGTCCTGGCTCCGGCCGAGGGGGCGCGGCGGGCGCTGGTTGGCCAGGGTGCCGTCGGGCGAAGGGATCGAGCCACTCGCGCTGGGCAGGCCGCTGTTTTCCGCCTTGCTGTAGGTGAGCCCGAGCCAGTGCGTCGCGTGGAAGACGCCGCTGAAGGTGATGTTTCGGGCGGAGCCTTCGTTGCCGGTGTGGTCGCGCACGGCGGTGAGGACGCCGGTGGTGAAACCGGCGAGAGGAGTGCGGACCTGCGAGGAGTTGTAAGCCGTGCGCTGGTCGCGGCTCAGGCCGACGACAGTGTTGATACGTTTGTTCCAGAAACTACTTTGGAGCATCCCAATGTAAGACTTGCTCTCCGTGGCGGTGAACTGGGTGCCATTGCCGAACGAGATCCAGTCGATCTGGTAGGCCCGGCCACTGATCGGATCGGTGAGTCCGCTGGGAGTGGAGGTGCGCCAGTCGGCGAGGAAAATATTGCCGGAAGGGCCGTTGAGATCGACGTAGGTGCGGCGCCAGACGCGGTTGTTGTTGTTCTCAGGGTTGGCGAGCGTCGGGGCATTGGGAGAGGTGACGAACTCTTTCAACTGCACGCCGGTCATCTTCTCGAAATTGTATTCGGCGACGCCCGCGAACGTGTGGGAACCGAAATAGCGGCCGAGATCGAACTTGTAACTGCCGCTGGCGCGCACGGCATCGGTGCGGGTGTCGCGGTAGTTGCGCTGCATCTGCGACTCGAGGAAAGCGCGGCCTACGTTGGGATTCGGTGCGCCGGTGGGCAGAGTGGCGCTCGGGTCGGCGCGAAGATATGTGCCCAGGTTTTGCTGCGCGTCTTTGTTGTAGAAATGATCGTCGAGGCGCATCGCGGCGACTTCGATGTTCAGATCGCGGGTGAAGGCGTGAGTGAGGAACGCGGATAGACGATTGGAGGTGTTGTCCTGGCCCATGCCGGGTCCGAGGATGGAGGTCTCGCGGGGCAGCACTGAGAAATCAGTAAGCGTTGGATCGCCGCCGACGAGCGCGCGGGGCGAGGTACGGGTCGAAGACGAGCGGTTCATCAGCGAACCGGTGGCGGAGTCGAACACGAGCCAGGTTCCGGTGACGCCGGAGGTGCGCTCGATGGACGGAGTGTTGGCGACGGCGGAGAGCGGCTTGCCGGCAGCAAGCCACGGCGTGTAGGCATCGAGGGCGGTGAAGGTGCGGTTGTTGCGCCGATGGGAGCGACCGGTCTCGGCTTCGGCGTTGATTTCCGTTTTCGGAGAGAGGCGGAATTTTACGGTGCCGAAGAGGCGATCCTCGTCGTTGAACTGGTGATTCCGCCAACTGTTCATCCGGCCCTGCACGGCGGCGACGCGGAACGCGAGGCGGTCACGGAGAACAACGTGGTTGTGGTCGCCCTCGATACGCGTGCCGCCGTAGGTGCGGACCTGGCCCGCGACGAGATTGCTGTTGGCGTTGAGGCGGGCGCGCTTGGTGGTGGCGTTGATGATGCCGCCGGGATTGCCCACACCGAAGAGGATGGCGTTGGGGCCGCGGGACTGGTCGATGCGCTCAAGGCTGAACGAATCGCCGCGCCCGCCGGTCCGGAAAAAATTCGTGGTGACTTCGCCACCGCCGAGGCCGCGCATCCGGAGCGGTTTGGCGGCGCCGGAGAAGAGGCGGTTTTGCCCGCCGGCATCCTCGCCGAAATCAGACTCCGTGCTGAGCATGAAGCGCGCGAGATCGTCGGTGTTGGTGATCGCGGTATCGAGGAGGAATTGTTCGGTGAACGACGAGGTGGGGGCCGCGATGTCTTTGAGATCGGTCTTCATCCGGCTGCCGGTGAGGGAACTTTGAGCTTGGTAGCCGCGGTCATCGCTCGCGTTGACGGTAAACGGGGTGAGCTCGACGATCTCGTCGATGGAGGGAGTTGCGGACCGGGTTGCAGTGGGGCTATTCGCGGCGTGGGAATCGATCGCAAACCGGGCGACGAACAGAACGAGGATGCGGCCGAACAAGTGAGTTTTTTTTCTAGAGTCGGTGGTCATGGCAATCGTCATCGTGGGTTGGGCGGTTCATCTCGTGGGAGGCGGAGAAGAACGCCGGTCGTCAGTCCCACAGCTGGGCCCGCGGGCATGCGACTTCACTATCGGTAGATGGGGGAGGCCGTCGGAAGGGGTGCGGTAATCCAGAACCCTACCCGATGCGCAGCATGGCGAATATCCACGGAATCACGTGGATTGAAGACGCCGGCTTCGCGCTACGACGGCGTGAATCATGGCACCAAACCAGCCGCTCGGTGAGGCGCAGCCGCAGGGCGGAACCGGAGACATCAGACGGTTCAGACGGTTTCTGGACGACGTAGGGTGTAGCTCAACGCCGGTGAACTTAGCCTCGGTGCAATTCTTGCAGGTGGTTTCGATATCCCAGCCCTTGCCGAGATCGCAGGTTACCCTGCCCATGCAGTGCTTGGACTTGCCGGTGACAAAGGACTGCGTCGGCGCGGCGCTTTGCTTTGCCCCACGGCTTAGGCAGTGGAAAGGGCGCCGGGGGGGCCAGCGAAGCACGTGCACCAAGGCCAAGGTTGGCGTCGTGGATGAACTGGTGACGGGACGAGTTCATGCGACGCTGAATCGGAAGCTAAGGATGCTATGAAGTTTTGCGGTTTGAGGCGGACGCTCCGGTTGCAGCCATGATCAGCACGAGGTCGTGTTTTCTGGTTCTCGTCATGGTCCAGACGCCCTCGCTGTTACCGCGGATTCGGCCGATCGGCAGGCGCTTGCCGTTCGAGGGGACGACAAAATGGGCGTCGTAGGTGATGTCCGCCTCAAGGCCCAGCACCGTCAGCTCCATCGCGCTGAGGGCGCTGAAATAAATTACTCTCAGTCGGCCGGGGACGCCGGCGGCATACGACGTGAAGTGCTTCAACGAATCGCTCTTGGCCGGGGGCACCCATTCGGGGTGCGGCTCCATCGTCCACCAGTCGAGCTTCTCCAGGGTCTTCTTGCCGAGACCGACTTGAGTCGATCCACGGTATTGGTAGGCGTTGCGCCAGGTTTCTTCGCCCCACGACAGACCTTGGGGTTGGACGTTCGAAGGAAATTCGTCGGAGTTGAACTGCGTGATGCCGTGTGCCCCGTAGGTGTAACCAGGCGATCCAGACAGGACACTCGCCCAGAAGAGTTGGCGCTGGCAGTCCTCCCAGTTGGTTTCGGCGATGCCTTCGTAGGCGACCTCGTCGACGAGGACAGGCATCGCGGGTTTCTCGGCCAGCGAAGTGCGCAGCATCGAGAGGGCCTTCGGCAGCGCCTGCATGTAGAGGTGGCCTGCCTGGAGCATGTCGAAATCCAGCAGCGTGGGATCGCGAACCTCATTGCGCGAACTCTGCCCGTGCTTGGGGTGGGCGCAGATGATGTGACCATAGCAGTTGATCGTGCGAAGGTAGGTGAGGACCTCGCTCCACGCGGCGATTTGCCGCGGTCCATCGGCGTCGCGGGTGGCCGAGTTGTAGTAGGGCATCGACACCTCTCCGGCGACGCACCACACCACGGGCAATGCGCCCCAGCGCGCCATGATGTAGTGCCAGAGTTTTTTGGCGTTCTCCGTGCCCATACGTAAAATGTAGAAGCCCCAGCACGGAACGACGACGGGCGCGATGCCGGAGTCCACCAGATAAGAAACGCGTTGGTCGGCCGTATCGAAATAGGCCGGGTTGATTCGGTTGGCGGCCTCGTCCCACGGCAGACCGTTCTCGTTTTCGTTCTTCGGGTCAAAATAGGTTCCGGAGGGTGCGAGGCCCACGGTGAACTGGATCGCGTTGAAGCCTTTCTCCACCCGGTCGCGGGTCATCAGCTTGAATTCCTCCGGCCAGCGCAGCCGCTTGGTCAGGCCGCACCACCACGTGTCGCCGAGCCAGAGAAACGGTTTTCCGTCGAGGTGGGTGAAGTGGCGCTTGTTCTCCGAGATCCGGATCGGGCCATGACTCAGCAGCTCGTTACTACCTTCGTATTTCGTGATGTGAAAGGTGCCGCGTTGTTGGTGAAGCCCGGCATCGGCCGCGTTGGATGATTGCGTGGCGTAGGAGTAGTTGCCGGTAACGGGTGACGAGAATCGAAACTTAAAACGATCCTGGCCGGCCCAGAAACCGAGATAGGATCTTTCTGACCCATCGGGAAAAGTGATCCTGACGCTGAAGGCGACGTCGTTGAACGGATCAGGATACGTCGATGTGGCGCGAAACGATTTTTCGAAGACCGTGTTTTGCGGCACGAGTTCGGACTCTGGCAGTGTGGCCGCCTGAGCTATTTGCGAAAGTGCGACCGTGGCGCCGGTGTATTTGATAAACTCGCGGCGTTTCATGGGTGTCGATGCAAGTCGGGTTTCAGAAACTGAACGTGTTGATCAAATTCTAACTTCGCTTCGGAGTGAGCCGGGCCAATGAGCAGAGAGATGTGTGTGGAGTGGTTTTGATCTCATTGATTGTTGATGGGCGATCCGAAGGGAAGAGAGGGGAGGGCAGGTGCGGCTTTGAGAGGACGCTGGCGCGGTGCGACAATGGTCTCGCGTGACGAGTGGGGG
>JACCDS012525756.1_pt1 | contig 12178 bp, 11 predicted proteins | sample 7446441 | NCBI WGS metagenome assembly JACCDS01 (sample SAMN15323445, study PRJNA562643) | freshwater metagenome | isolation source: river surface water | place: USA:Blue River Watershed | collected 2017-08-17
ATAGCGGTCGGTGTAGGCCAGCGTGGCGCCATCGGGCGCGTTGATGCTGGCCAGGATCACGCCCCGGTCCTCCAGCGGCGCCAGCTCCTGCTTCATCCCGGGCCACACCAGGGCGATGGTCACGCCCGACGCGACCATCACCGCCAGCACCAGCCAGCGCGCCTGCAGCAGCGCGCCGCCCAGGCCGCCTGCACCGCCGCCCTGCGGCCGCCAGCGACCCACCACCACCCAGCGCAGGACGCGCCCATAGCCGTTGGTGAGGGCCGTGAGCCAGCGCTCCATGCTGCGGTCGAACCAGCCCGGCTTGGGGTTGTGGCGCAGCAGCTTGGAACACATCATGGGCGACAGGGTGAGTGCGACAAACCCCGACACCAACACAGCGCCCGCCAGCGCCAGCGCAAATTCGGCAAACAGACGCCCGGTGCGCCCCGGCGTGAACGCCAGCGGGGCGTACACCGCCGCCAAGGTGAGCGTCATCGCCACCACCGCAAAGGCGATTTCGCGCGCGCCCTTGATGGCGGCGGCGAACGGAGTCAAGCCTTCTTCAATGTGACGGTAGATGTTCTCCAGCACCACAATGGCGTCATCCACCACCAAACCGATCGCCAGCACCAGCGCCAGCAAGGTGAGCGTGTTGATGGAGAAACCGAACAAGGCCATCAACGCAAAGGCGCCAATCAGGCTCACCGGGATGGTGACCAAGGGAATGATGGACGCACGCAGCGTGCGCAGGAACACGAAGATGACCAGCGAAACCAACACCACCGCCTCGGCAATGGTGGTGTAAACCGCCTTGATGGAGCGGTCAATGAAGACCGAGTTATCGTTGGCCACCTGCACGTCGATGCCCGGCGGCAGGTCTTGCCGCACCTTGTCGAGCAACGCATAAACCGCCGCCGACAGCTCCAGCGGGTTGGCCGTGGCCTGACGGATCACGCCGACGGAAATGGCGTCGCGGCCATTCAAGCGCACCGAAGTGCGTTCGTCCTGCGGGCCCTGCACCACGCGGGCCACGTCGCCAATGCGCACCGGCAGGCCATTGACGGTGCGAATGGCCACCGCCGCGAACTGTTCGGGCGTGCGCAAGTCGGTGGTGGCGGTGACGTTGAACTCGCGCTGCTGGCTTTCGATTCGCCCGGCCGGCACCTCCAGGTTGGAGCGGCGCAGCGCATCTTCCACGTCCTGCACGGTCAAACGGTACGCGGCCAGCCGGTCCGGATCGAGCCACAGGCGCATGGAATACTTGCGCTCGCCGTACACCCGCACATCGGCGACGCCTGCGGCCGTTTGCAGCACCGGTTTGGCGATGCGATTGGCGTAATCGGACAACTGCAACGCGGTGTGGGTGTCCGAGCTGAGCGCGATCCAGACCACCGGAAAGGCGTCCGCCTCCACCTTGGCCACCACCGGCTCGTCAATGCTTTGCGGCAAACGCCCACGCACCCGGGCCACTTTGTCGCGCACCTCGGCGGCGGCGGCATCGGGGTCGCGCTCCAGCTTGAAGCGCACCGTGATCTGGCTTTGTTCCTGCCGGCTGATCGAGGTGATGACGTCCACCCCTTCGATGCCCGCCAGTGAGTCCTCCAGCAGTTTGGTCACCTGAGATTCGACCACTTCACTGGACGCACCCGCAAAACGGGTGCTGACCGTGACGTTGGGTTCGTCGATCTTGGGGTATTCGCGGACCGTCAGCCCATTGAACGACACCCAGCCCACCAGCAAAATGATGAGTGACAGCACGGTGGCGAACACCGGGCGGCGGATGGAGATTTCAGGCAATTGCCTGGGGAGGCCTCTGCATCAACCCGCGTTGGCGCGGTCTGACGTGGGGACTTGCTGCCCCGCTGGCGGGCCACCGGCACCCGCAGGCGCACCGGCACGGTTCATGTCCACCACGCGAACCGCCGTGCCATCGCGCTGCAGGCGCTGTTGCCCAGCCACAACCACCGTGTCGCCCTCCTTCAGACCGTTCAGGATCTGCACCATCGCGCCTCGCCGCAAACCCAGGGTGACTTCGGTGCGGCGCGAGACCATCTTGGCGCCATCGCCCTCACCTTCCTTTTCGAGCCGGAACACGGTCTGTCGCCCACCTTGCGGCACCACCGCTTCCTCGGGCACCATCAAGGCAGCTTCATTCACCGACATCACCACCGTCACCCGGGCAAACAGGCCAGGACGCAATGGCGCGCCAGGCGTTGGGGGCATGGCCGCACGCACCAGCAGCGCACGCCCATCGGCGTCCACCAGGGGGTTGATGGCCAACACCTTGGCCACCAACGTTTGCGAAGGCAGCGCATCCAGCTGCACCTGCACCGACTGCCCGGCCGACAAACGGGCCTGGTAACGCTCGGGCATGCGGAAATCGACGTACAACTGCGTGGTGTCTTCGAGATTGACGAGGTCGGCGCCATCCTTCACGTAGTCGCCCAGGTTGACGCTGCGGATGCCCACGGTGCCGTTGAACGGCGCCACGATGGCCATGCGCGCGAGGCGGGCCTGGGCCAATTGCACCTGGGCTTCGGCCACTTGCAAGCTGGCTCGGCTTTCGTCCAGCACCCGCTGGGCCACGAAATTCTGAGCCACCAGTTCCTCGTTGCGTTTGAGGTTGGCGCGGGCGATCGAGAGTTGGGCTTGCGCCTGGCTCAGCTCTGCCTTTTGCAAGGTGTCGTCCAACTGGATCAGCAGTTGCCCCTGACGCACGGTGGCGCCATCAGCGAACGCGATGCGAACCACCCGACCGCTCACTTCGGGGCGCAGCGTCACACTCTGGCGGGAGCGCAGCGAACCCACGGTCTGCGCGTCGTCCACCAGCCGGGCGGTCTGAACCTTGGTCACTTCGACGCTGGGGGTGCTGCCACCTGGGCCACCTGGACCTCCGCCAGCCCCTCGGGCACCCGGACCCGAAGACGCTGGCCCGCCAGCGGCGGTTGAGGAGGGAGCGGACGCTGTGGACGGTGCCACCGCAGCGGCCGCCGATCCACTGGGGGCACGTTGCACCCACCATGCCAGCCCCGACGCCACGGCAAGGCCACCTGCCGCCACCCAATACACCAGTTTGTTCGCCATGAAATGGTTTGTGTTGACTTGATTTTGGGCAGCCGCAGCACCGCCGCCGTTAACCGCCCACTCTAGCAGTGTTGCACGGCGAGCGTTGATCAGCCGCCCAAAAACGCAGCTTTTACTTGGTGTTTACAAACACCTGGGCAAATGATGGCCGTCAACGGCGAGCCGGCACACCCCGGTTGGCTAAGGCATCGGCGCGCTCGTTGCCGGGGTCGCCCGCATGGCCGCGCACCCAATGCCACTCGATCTGGTGCCCGCTTTTCGCCACCAACTCGTCGAGCCGCTGCCACAGGTCCACGTTCTTGACCGGTTGCTTCGCCGCCGTCACCCAGCCCTTGGCTTTCCAGCCCTTGAGCCATTCAGTGATGCCTTTGCGCACGTACTCGCTGTCCAGGTACAGCGCCACCCGGCAGGGGCGTTTCAGGGCGGCCAGCGCCTCGATGACAGCGGTCAGCTCCATGCGGTTGTTGGTGGTCAGGGGCTCGCCGCCAAACAACTCCTTCTCAACCGCGCCGGAGCGCAGCAACACGCCCCACCCGCCGGGCCCGGGGTTGCCCTTGCACGCCCCATCGGTATAGATCACCACCTGATTCACAACACATGTCCTTGACGGGAAGATGGCGGCTGCCTGAGGCTGGGCCGGCTGACCACAGCCACCGGGGCTGCAGCCGCGCGGCGTGGCTTCCACGCCGGCCCCAAGAGGTGCATGCCGCGAACCCGCTTGACCGCCACCAAAAAATACACCGCCCCCAATGGTGGCCACCAGCGCGCACCGACGCGGTCCATCCATTGAAACCGTTGCAACCATTTTTCGCTGCGCACCGCAGGGCGGTAGGCCCCCATGCGACAGCTTTCGACCTCAAAACTCAGCAAACGCAGCCAGTCGCGCAAGCGCCAGTGCCCGATGAACTCGCCCGCTTCGGGCAGGTAGAGGCGTGCCCAACGACTGTTGCCCAAACCCAGGCGGGCCAAGGCATGGGCACGGTATTGCCGCAAGCCCCACAAGCTGGCCGGGTTGAGCCCGGAGATGACCACCCGCCCTTCGGGGCGCAACACCCGCTCCACCTCGCGCAACACCGCGTGGGGGTCTGCGCTGAGTTCGAGCGTGTGGGGCAACAGCAGCAGGTCCAGGCTTTGCGCCTCAAACGGCAAGGCAGCGGCGTGGGTCACCAACGCCACCCCTGGGGGCACGCTGGAGCCCAGCGACTCGGGCACCGCCAGCCAGCGGTGGGGCATGCGGTTGGCGGCCAACGCCTGCAACTGCGGCAACCCCAGTTGAACCGCGTTGTAGCCGAACAAGTCCACCACGGCATCGTCAAACTGGGCTTGCTCCCAGGCCAGCAGGTATTGGCCGGGCGCGGTGGTGAACCAGGCGGCCAGCTCTTCGCCGAGCGCGGTGCTGGCCGGGTCCAGCCCGAGCAAGGGTTCAGGATTCGATGGCTTCATCGACCGCCGGAGGCTGCGCCAGCACGGTCGCGCGAATCATCTCGCGCATGGCTTTTTTCTCGGGGAAACTGAGGGTGCGGGCCAATTCGCGGCGCACACGCAGCAGCAGGTGGCGGTCGGTCTCGGGCGGTACGCCCTGGCTGTTCTGCATTTCCTCGAACAGGTCCAGGCGGGCATCCGAGGTTTCCTCGTTCCACCAGTCGTGAATCACCCGCTCGACTTGGGCGCGCCAGTCGTCGTTCGGTGCTTGTTGAGACAGCACCATGTCCACGCCCTGGATGGACTCGACGTCGCGCTCGCTCTCCACGGGGGCGCGGGGCGCGAAGTAGCTGCCGCCCGGCGTCGTCAATGCTTGCCAAGCCCCGGGGTTCAACGACACACGGCGATCGGCCTGCATGAGCAAACGCGCCCAACTGGGATCGTCGCTCAACAGGCGGCCAAAGTCGCTCGAAGCCTCGTCGGCCACCAGCACCACCTTCAGGCCGCGCCACTGGGCTTCGTCGATGTACGGAATCAGGCGCTCATCGTCGCTGGCGACCAGCACCTGCTGGCAACCACCGCGCTGCGCGAGTTGGGTCAACTCCAACCCCAAAGCGCGCACCAGGCCCAAGCCACCATCAATGCCGTGGGCTGGCACCATGCGCAGCAGCACGTCGTCCAGCAACTCGGTGGGGGGGCGATCGGTGAACAAACAGGTGCGGATGAGCTGGCTGTCGGGCGATGCGACCCGCGCCAGGTGACCGAACACGGAGGTCAGCGCACCGCGCTGGAGCGCAACGGTGGCGGTGCTGCCTGCTTGCTGGGTGGCCAGCCAGCTCAGGTAACGCTCGTCCACCAGCGCCACAGACTGGGTATGGCCGGCCGCCGAGCCGGATGTGGCGCCGAAACGGCCACCCGGACGTTTGGCCAGATGAAATTTGGTTTTGATATTGTTCATATAAATCGATATAACAACGACGCACTAATGCCACAGGTGCCACCCGGGCTGTAAGGCCCTGCATTTTGGCACGGAACCCACCGGTTGGTTCCCGAGCTTTGTTAAGCTCGCCGGGGTGAATTTCGCCCAACTTCTGTTTCCGGATTTTTCGCTCATCCTGTGCGGCTATTTGCTGTGCCGCTACACGGCGCTGGACCGTTCGGTCTGGCAGCCGCTGGAGAGCCTGGTCTACTTTTTCATGTTCCCGGTGCTGCTGTTCCACTCGATCGTGCGGACACCGCTGGAATGGCAGTCGGCCACCCAGATGATGGGGGCCGGCGTGACGCTGGGCCTGACCGGCATTGCCCTGGCTTACTCGCTGCGGCGGTGGCCGCTGGTGGGGCGCCACCTCGACGGCCGGCTGCACGCCGCCAGCGCGCAGGTGGCGTTCCGGTTCAATTCCTTCATTGTGCTGGCTCTGGTGGACAAGGTGGCCGGGCCACAAGGCATGCCGCTGGTGGCGGTGTTGATTGGCGTGTGCGTGCCGCTGTTCAACGTGGGCGCCGTGTACCCGATGGCCCGCCATGGCCAGCGCGGGCTCTGGCGAGAACTGGTGCGCAACCCATTGATCATCGCCACCTTGAGTGGCCTGCTGGCCAACCTGGCCGGGCTGTCGATTCCGGAGTGGCTGGCCCCAACGACCAACCGGATTGGCCAGGCCGCTCTGGCACTGGGCCTGATGGCAGCGGGCGCAGGCATGCAATTGGGCCGCATGGCGCAGGCGCAAACCCTGGCCGTGCTGGTGATCCTGATCAAGCATGTCCTGTTGCCGGTGGCCGCGCTGGGCGTGGCATGGGCATGGCAACTGGACCCGCTGGCGTCCACGGTGCTGCTGATGTTTTCGGCGGTGCCCACCGCGTCGAGCTGTTACGTGCTGGCGGCCCGCATGGGCTACGACGGGCCGTACGTGGCGGGGCTGGTGACCGTGTCCACCGTCATGGGTATGGTGAGCCTGCCGTTTGCGCTGGGTTGGTTGGTCCAGTTCCGTTGAGGCGGACCGGCCGTCAAGGCTCGCCCGCCAACGCCCGCAACCGAGCGTCGATCGCCTGTTGAGCGGGCGCATCCCCTGCCTGCTCAGCCAGGCGCTGGGCCACCAGCAACCACGCATGCAAAGGACGCCGCCAGCCTTGGGCTGACGCCGTGTCGATGGCCAGTGACACCACCTCTGGCGAGGCTTGCCCGGCACGCAACAGGGCAGCGGCGGCCACCAAGCGCGCCAGCGGGTCGTTGATGCGGCGCAACAAATCGACAGGCTCCGAGCGCGCAGTGCTGGGGTTGGGGGCTGCGGCAACATCCGCAAGGTGGCGCGCCACCGGCTGGTGCTGAACAGGCAGCCACTCGACGTCGGCCGACGTAGATTGGCCGGTCAGGTACTGCCGGTAGGCCCCATCTGCAGCGCCGGGTTGCGGCCAACGAGCTTCGTGCTCCGTGCAAAACCAGGCGTCCAGCGCGGCCTGCCGCACCGCGCAGCGCAGCAACTCCAGTCGGGCCAGCAGCGCGGGATCGGCGGTGGCAGACACATCGGCCAGCGCGCGCCGCCATTCTGCGGTGGCCACGCGGTCCAATCCCTGCAGGTCAGCCTGGGTGGCGCGTTCTGCCGCACCGTGAGCGCTGACCTGCCAATCGGGGGGCAAGGGCCCAGACGCGCAACCGGCCAGGCCCCACGCCAAGCCGGCCACCGCCGAAAACCGCAACCAGAACGAGCGCATCATGGCAAATGCAGGGTGTGATCGCGGGCAAAAGGCCAGCGCTTGTGAATGTCATGAACCAAACCATCGACCTTGCGCAGGCTGGCTTCCAAGTCGGCACGCAACGCGTCCAGATCGACGGTGGCGCTGCGGGTGTTCTCGGCAATGCCCTGCGCCTCCACCAAGACGCCATCCACACGCTGCAAGGTCTGGCGGGCATCGGCCAGCAGGCGCTGCATTTCGCGCACGGTGGCCTGTGTATCGTCCATCAATCCGGCCTCGCCGAACACGCGCTGGTCGGCCCGCCCCAAAATCTGCTCGGTGCGCTGCGCCACCGCGTCCAGACGTGTCATCACCTGACGGGCGTCGTCAAACACTTTCATCAAGCGCTCGCGGTCGGTGGAATTGCCCACCAGCAGGTCGAGCGCGCCCCCCGAGCCGTTCAAGCGGCCCGTGGCTTGCTCCAGTTGCCGCAGGCTGCCATTGAGGGGAGAACCCTCGGCCGTCATGCCGTTGAGGTTGTCCAGCAAATCGCGCACCGCACTGACCAAGCGCGGAATCTCAGCCATCGCATCGCCTTTGAGCACCGGGCGCTCGGCACCGTCATCCAACGGGGGGGCTTCGAGCATGCCGGTGTAGGCACGGATGCGGGTGGCGCCCACCAGACTGCGCTCCATGGTGAAAACGCTGGTCTCGCGCAGCCAATGCGCGTCTTTGCGGGGCACGTCGATCACGATGCGGGCACTGCCGTCGGGCCCCAGTTCAATGCGCCGGACACGGCCGATGGGAAAACCCGAAAACGTCAGGTCCATGCCCACCGACACACCTTCGGAATCGTCGGCCACCAACACCAGCTCCTGGGTGGATTCGAACGCACCCCGCGCGTACAACAGGTACAGGCCGGAACCGATGACCAGCATCACCAAGGTCAGCACCAGCATGGCCGCTTTGAATTCAACGCCGGTCACGCCAGACGCAGCAGATTCGGGCACAGGTTCGTTCATGGGGTCAATAATAGTTGCCCATCAGCGAAACAGCCTCGATGGCCAGCAAGGCCAACGCCATGCGCACCAGGGACTGCAGCTCGGAACGGGCACGCGCTTCGGGCCGGGGTGAATCGTGCAGGCTGGAGGCGAGCGGGATCAAGGCCACGATGAGTGCGAAAAACAAGGTTTTGAAACTGAAAATCAGCGTGACCGAGGGGTTGAACACCTGCCCCACCAAACGGGTGTAGCCGTCGAGCGCCCAGGGCGTGAAGCCGTAGATGTTCAGGTAGGCCAGCACCAAGGCGACCACACCACTAACGGCGACCAGCATGACGACCGAAAACATGCCGGCCAGAGCCCTTGGCAGCACCCAATGCGCCCAGGCCGTGCGATCCCACACTTCATTGACCCGCGCCTGCCCACTGTCGCGTGCCGACAGCAGCTCCGCACTTTGAGGAATGGTGATGCGCAATGCCACGAACAAGGCCGTGCCCAGTGGGATCAACTCCAGCACCAACACGCGAACCACCATGTCCACCGCGTACTGGGACAGCCCGTAGCTTTGCGCCGTGACCACGACGATGCGGATGAGGACCAGCCCGAGCAGCGACGACAGCACCACAAACCACAACAGCACTGGCGCGGTGGCCTGGTACAAGTGCTGCGCCAACAGCGGCCAGCGCGCGCGGCGGTAGCTGGACGGGGAAAGCGCCAACACCAAGATCACCGCCCCCAGGTGCACCACTTCCCAACCTTGCCGCACAGCCACCACCAAGCCGCGAAGACTGCTCTGCACGCTCGAAATCAAATGGTGGAGCCAACCCATGGAGGTGATGTTACCCCGCTTGGGCCAGTGCCCACAGCACATGCTCCCGCACCAGCTCGCTGGGGTGGGTCAAACGGCGGTGGAGCGCTTGCTGCAGGGCCTCGCGCTCCGCAACGGAGGGCTGTTGTGCCAGCGCGTTGCCCAGCGCCACCGCAATGTTGCGCAACCAGCGCTCATGGCCGATGCGGCGTATGGGATTGCCCTCGGTGTGGCGCAGGAACTCGGGCTCGTCCCAAGCAAACACATCCACCAGCGAGCGGTCCACCAGGGCGCTGCGGGCATCGAAATCGGGCAACAGGCTGCGACGCGCAAACTTGTTCCAGGGGCAGGCGAGCTGACAATCGTCGCAGCCGTAGATGCGGTTGCCCATGGCTCGACGCCATTCCAGCGGAATGGGGCCTGGGTGCTCGATGGTGAGGTAGGAAATGCAACGCCGCGCATCGACCCGGTACGGTCCCACAATGGCACCTGTGGGGCACGCCACTTCGCACGCGTTGCATAGGCCACAGTGTGCAGTGACAGGTTCGGTCGGCGGCAACGCCAGGTTGACGTAGATCTCCCCGAGGAAAAACATGGAACCGCCCTGCCGATCCAGCGTCAAGGTGTGTTTGCCGCGCCAGCCTTGGCCGCTGCGGGTGGCCAGTTCCACCTCCAGCACCGGGGCGGAATCGGTGAAGGCCCGGTGCTCCAACCCGCCAGCCAAGGCCAGTGAAGCGTCGATGCGTTCGGCCAGTTTTTGCAAGCGTTGGCGCAGCACTTTGTGGTAGTCCCGCCCCCGGGCGTACACCGACACCACCGCTTCACCAGCCCGCTGCAGGCGGGTCTGCTCCTGGCTCACCCAATCATCGGGCGTATCGCGAGGCAGATAATCCATGCGCGCGGTGATGACACTGACCGTGCCAGGCACCAGTTCGGCCGGACGGGCGCGCTTGAGGCCGTGGGCCACCATGTAAGCCATGTCGCCATGAAAACCGGCGGCCAGCCAGGCCAGCAAACCCGGCTCGGCGCTGGACAAGTCAATGCCGGCCACGCCAATCTGGGAAAATCCCAGCTCGCGGCCCCAAGCCTGCCATTCTGTCACCGAAGCTGAGCCCATCTGCATGGGCGGATTGTAGAAAGTTTGCCCATGACCGACGTGCCCCTGCGGCGGAGCGATGCCCACCGGCGTTGCGCCACCGAAGCCGATACGCAGGCCTTTGCCCACCACCTGGCACAACACCCCGCGGTGGGCGACGCGCTGATTGCGCTGCACGGCGACCTGGGCGCGGGCAAAACCACGCTGGTGCGGCACCTGCTGAGGGCTTTGGGTGTGCAGGGGCGCATCAAAAGCCCGACCTACGCTGTGGTGGAGCCCCACCAGGCGCCCCCCAGCCCGCAGTGGCCGGAGGGCTTGAACATTTGGCACTTTGACTTTTACCGCTTCAACGACCCGAGGGAGTGGGAGGACGCGGGTTTTCGCGAACTTTTTGCGCAACCCGGGCTCAAGTTGGTCGAATGGCCTGAAAAAGCAGCGGGCGTGCTGCCTCCCCTGGATCTGGAAATTACCCTCACCACCATGGACGACGACAGCCGCGAAATGACCTTGCATGCCGGCTCCGCACGCGGCATGACCTTGCTGGAGCACCTGACCCGATGAAACGCCGCGAGGTACTGACGCGCCTGGGCCCTGGTGGCATGTTGCTGTTGTGGCTGGGCCCGCAACACATCGCTTGGGGTGCCAGCATCGTCGCGGTGCGCATCTGGCCGGCGCGCGATTACACCCGGGTCACCATCGAATCGGATGCCAAGCTGCAAGCCAAGCCATTCCTGATCACCGACCCGCCGCGGCTGGCGGTGGACATCGAGGGCATCGACCTCATTCCTGGCCTGCGCGAACTGGTCAGCCAGGTGCGCTCGGACGACCCGAACATTTCGGGCATCCGCGTGGGGCAGAACGCGCCGAACGTGGTGCGGATGGTGGTGGATTTGAAGCGACCGATCACGCCGCAGGTGTTTGGCCTGGACCCCGTGGCCGCCTACCAACACCGCCTGGTGCTGGATCTGTACCCGGTGGATGCGGTGGACCCACTGGAAGAACTCATCAGCCAGCGGCTGCAACCGAGCGGTGCCCCGACCGCCGCTCCTCTCCCTGACGCCACAGACCCGCTGGGAGCACTGATTGCGCAGCAAGCGCGGGGTGGTACCGCGCCTGCTGCACCTGCGGTGACCACGGCGCCTACGGCCGAGCCCACACCGCCTGCGATCAGCCCTGTTGCGCCCCCGGCCTCAACCACCCCACCGCGCCCCGCGTTCGCAGCCAAAACCCGCCCGGGTGCCAGCGCACCGGCCACCGACCGACTGATCGTCGTGGCATTGGACCCGGGCCACGGTGGCGAAGACCCCGGTGCCATCGGCCCGGGTGGCACGCGCGAAAAGGACGTGGTGCTGGCCATCGCCCTGCAGTTGCAGGAGCGCATCAACCGCACCCAGGTCAACGGCAACGCGATGCGCGCCTTTCTGACGCGCGATGGCGACTTTTTCGTGCCCTTGCACGTTCGGGTGGAAAAGGCGCGTCGGGTGCAAGCCGACCTCTTCGTCAGCATCCATGCCGATGCGTTCTTCACACCCCGACCCCAGGGGGCCAGCATTTACGCGCTCAGCGAACGGGGCGCCACCAGCGCCGCCGCGCGCTGGATGGCCAACAAAGAAAACGCGGCCGATGTGGTGGGCGGTCTGAACGTGAAGGCCAAAGACGCCCAGGTGCAACGCGCTTTGCTCGACATGAGCACCACCGCCCAGATCAACGACAGCCTGCGCCTGGGCGGCGCCATGCTGGGCCAAATGGAGCGCGTGGGCAAACTGCACAAGCCCCGGGTGGAGCAAGCCGGGTTTGCGGTGCTGCGCGCGCCCGACATCCCAAGCGTGCTGGTGGAAACTGCGTTCATCAGCAACCCGGACGAAGAAAAACGCCTGCGTGCGCCACGCTTCCAGGCCGAAATGGCCGACGCGCTGCTGCGAGGCATTGTGCAGTATTTCAGCAAGAACCCGCCGCTGGCCCGCAACCGACCGCTTTAAGCATTGCGGCCTGGTGGGCTGTCAAATCGGATAGATCAGCGAATTCAGGATCATTTCGCTGTCGTACACGCACAAGCGCTCGCGCAACCGCCAGCCCACAGCCTCGGCGCGCACGAAAGTGTCGATGTAGCGGCCGACG
>JACCDS011097841.1_pt1 | contig 12177 bp, 11 predicted proteins | sample 7446441 | NCBI WGS metagenome assembly JACCDS01 (sample SAMN15323445, study PRJNA562643) | freshwater metagenome | isolation source: river surface water | place: USA:Blue River Watershed | collected 2017-08-17
CTTGGGCGGCAGTTTCTCTTCCGCCATCAGGCGTTCGACGTTTTCCAGCACGACGATGGCGTCGTCGACCACGATACCGATGGCCAAAACCATGGCGAACAGGGTCAGCGTGTTGATCGAGAAACCGAACAGCCAGAGGCCGGCGAAGGTGCCGATCAGCGAGATCGGGACGGCGACCATCGGGATCAGTGTGGCACGCCAGCTCTGCAGGAAGATGAAGACGACGGCCAGCACCAGAACCATGGCCTCAATCAGGGTATGGACGACTTCCTTGATCGAGGCCGACACGAAGCGGGTAGTGTCGAACGGGATGACGTAATCCATCGCTTCCGGGAACTTCGTCTTCAATTCGACCATCTTGGCCTTGACCAGATCGGCCACTTCCAGCGCATTGGCACCGGTTTGCAGGAAGACACCCATGGCGATGGTCGGCTGACCGTCCAGCGTCACGCGCTGGTCGTAGCTGTAGGCGCCGAGTTCGATGCGTGCCACGTCCTTCAGGCGCAGCAGGCCGCCTGGGCCGCTGGCGCGGATAACGATGTTGCCGAACTCTTCCTCGGTGAGCAGGCGGCCCTTGGCTGTTACCGTATAGACCAGTTGCTGGTCGTTGGGCGCCGGTTCCTGGCCGATCTTGCCGGCTGCGTTCTGGGCATTCTGGGCGGTGATGGCGGCGGCAACCTCAGTAGAGGTCAGGCCGAGCTGGGCCATGCGATCCGGTTTCAACCAGACGCGCATCGAATAGTCCTGCGCACCGAAGATGGTCACATCGCCAACGCCCTTGACCCGCTTCAGTTCATCGACGATGTTCAGGCTGGCGTAGTTGGAAAGGAAGAGCGTGTTGTATTTGCCGCCTTCCGACTTCAGCGCGACGACCTGCAGAATGTCGTTCGAGCGCTTCTGGACGATGACGCCATTGCGTCGCACCGATTCCGGCAGACGCGGTTCGGCTGCCTTGACGCGGTTGTTGACGTTCACCGCAGCCATGTCGACGTTGGTGCCGACTTCGAAGGTGGCAGTGATGGTGACCGAGCCGTTGGCACTGGCTGATGATGTGAAGTACACCATGTTCTCGACACCGTTCAACTGCTCCTCGATCGGTGCAGCGACCGTCTTGGCCAGCGTTTCAGCCGAAGCACCCGGGTAGGTGGCGGTGATCAATACCGTCGGCGGGGCGATCTGCGGGTATTGCGCGATGGGCAACACCTGCGAGGCGACCAGCCCGGCAATGACGATGATGATCGAGATGACCGACGCGAAAATCGGCCGGTTGATGAAGAATTTTGCCATGGCGATTCCTTACTGCTTGGCCGGGCCGTTGGCCGCCATGCCTGCCGCCGGCGCATCGGTCGGTCCTTTGGGAGCGACCGGCATGCCGGGGCGAAGCTTGATCAGGTTGTCGACGATCACCTTGTCGCCGGCATTGAGGCCGCCCAGGATGACCCAGTCCTTGCCATACCATTCGCCGGCCTTGATCGGGCGCGGTGCGACCTTGTCCTCCGGGCCTGCAGTCATGACCAGTGCGCCTTGCTCGGTCTGCAGTACAGCCGATTGTGGGACCAGGAAAACGCCATCGCGCTCGCCGGTCAGAATACGGACACGGACGAACTGTCCGGGCAGCAGTTGGCCCCCGGCGTTATCGAATTCGGCGCGCAGTGCTTGGGTGCCGAGGGTGGTGTCGATATTAGTGGCGAGGAAATTCAACTTGCCGCGCTTCTCGTAGGTCTGCCCGTTCGGCATGACCAACTCGACGCCCTTGATGTCTTTCTGCGTCATGCGACCGCCAGGAAACTTGGCGAGATCGCTTTCACCCAGGCTAAAGCGCACCCAGATCGGATTCGTCTGATAGATCGAGGTGAGCAGGCTGTCAGCGGTTGAGATCAGGTTGCCATCCGATTTGACGGCACGGCCGGTGGTGCCGGCCACCGGGGCGGTGACGGTGGTCCACGACAGGTTCAGCTCGGCTTGACGCAGGGCGGCCTGCGCCATGGCATTGGCCGAAACGGCATCGTCGTAATCCTTCTGGGCGATGGCCTTGGCTTCGGCCAGGCCCTTCAGGCGACCGGCCTCGCGAGCGGTCTGCTCGGCCTTGGCCTTGGCTTCGGCCAGTGCGATTTCATACGGGGCGCGGTCGATCTGGAACAGCGGTTGGCCAGCTTTTACGGTATCGCCTTCCTGATACAGGCGCTTGACCAGGATACCGGCGACCCGGGCGCGCACTTCGGTTTCCCGGGCGCCTTCGGTCTGCGCCATGATTTCGATACTGGTCGGTACCTTTTGCGGCTGCATCTCGATGACAGTGACCGGCATCGGGCCCTGCTTTGGCGGGCCACCAGCCTGTTTGTCGCCCGAACAGCCGGCTGCACCAAGGGCGCCGATCAGCGCCGAAACAATGAAGGGCAGCGCCTTGCGCTGAAAAGTTGCGGTTGGGGTCACGCCGATTCTCCTTGAAATTTTTAGCTTTGAAGATTATAAACATTCATGAATGTATGTAAATAATTTTTTGTGTAAAATGTCGCCTGTCAGATGTAACTGACGGTAAAAGGTTCGCCGGAGAAAGATCGTGGCCAGAAAAACCAAGGAAGAAGCGGAACAGACGCGCAAGGAAATCATCCATGCGGCGCGCCGGGTATTCCATGAATGCGGTGTCAGTCGTTCAACGCTGGAAAAAATTGCCAAGGCGGCAGGCGTGACGCGCGGGGCGGTCTATTGGCATTTCAAGGACAAGGCCGAGTTGTTTTTTGCCATGCGCGAGGATGTCTTTGTTCCCATGGTCGAGCGCACCGATGCCTTGTTGTTTGCCGAACGTTTCGTCAATCCGCTCGATGCGATCGAGGCTTCGATTACGGAGTTTTTCCACGTACTGGATGACTGCTCGGTAGTTCGCGAAGTGTTCGAAATCATGATTTCGCGCTGCGAGTATGTGGATGAATTCGCTTCGGTTCAGGAAGAAATAGGGCGCCCGGCGCAGACTTTTCTTTCAAAGATCGAGGGGATGTATCTGCAGGCTGCGGCCAAAGGCATGCTGCGCTCCGGAATCGAACCGCAAGACGCTGCCCGTGATACCTGGGCCTTTACCAGCGGCTTGCTCCACCTGTTGCTCGCTTGCCAGAAGGGATCGGACCTGCAGCAGCGGGTTCCGGCCATGATTGCCGCTCACATGGAGATGCGGCGCATCGCTACCGGCAAGCCTTAGATTGATGGGCTCTCGCGCAATTCACTGAAGTCGGTCGCTGGCCTGAAACCGAGCCCCGGGCCGGGCGGGAGATGAAGCCTGCCTTGCGCAATCACCGGGCTTGGGCCGGTGTCGACCGCGAACCATTCGGCAGTACCTAAACCGTGAACGGCCTCCGGGTTGATAGCAGCCGCCAGTTGCGCGCAGGCCAGCAGGCCACAGGCGCTTTCCAGGCTGGAAGTGACGATGACCTCGATGCCGGATGCCTTTGCCCGTAATGCTACTTCGATACTGGCCAGGAGGCCGCCCAGGCGAGCCGGCTTGACGACGAGTCGATGTACTGGCGGATGGCGAAAGAAGGCGGCGCCGATAAGGTGCGTCGATTCGTCGATGGCGAGCGGGAAGGCTGCGTCTGACTGCAGCGCCATGAGTGAGCTTGCAGAAGGGGCAAGCAACGGTTCCTCCAGCCCTTCGATCGGCAGGTGAGCGCAGTTGGAGATGAATTGGGTCGCTTCGGAGATGTTCCACGCCCGGTTGGCATCGAGGCGAAATTTCAAATTTGGCGGGCAGGCCTCTGCCAGTTGTCGGAGATGGCTAATTTCATTGGCCATCGGCTGTGTGCCAACTTTCAGCTTGACGACGGAAAAGCCTGCGACAGCTGCAGTATCAAGCATCTCGGGCGTCATGTCGGACAGGTGGCCGAGGTTGGCATTGATGGACAGGCCAGCGACCGGTGCTGCGCCGCTCAGCCATTGATGCAGCGGCAAGCCGGCCTGTTGGGCGAGCAGGTCGAGATGGGCGGTTTCTTCGGCGAAGGCCTGGGCTTCCTGGGTGGTGATGCCGAATTCCGGCAGCGGTGCGGCATCCCCCCAACCGGTCAGCCCCTCCGCGGTTTGCAGCCGAAGCAGCCGCCCTTTCCTCTCCCTGATGCTTCCCTGGCTGGTTTGCCACGGTTGTTTCAGTGGCAGGGTGTAGGGCAGCCAGTCGGCAGCAACGAGTTTCACGGCCGCTTGCGGTACTTGCCGAAATCAGGCGGGCGGCGCTCCAACCATGCGTTGCGGCCTTCCTGGCCTTCTTCGCTCATGTAGAACAGGCCGGTCGCATTTCCGGCCAGTTCCTGTATGCCGGCCAGGCCGTCGGTGTCGGCATTGAAGCCGGCCTTGATCATGCGCAGCGCCATTGGCGACAGTTGCAGCATGTCGCGGCACCAGTTCACCGTTTCAGCCTCCAGCTTGTCGACCGGCACGACAGCATTGACCAGGCCCCAGTCAAGGGCAGTCGCGGCGTCATACTGGCGGCAGAGTAGCCAGATCTCCTTGGCGCGTTTCATGCCGATGGTGCGCGCCATCAGCCCGGCGCCGAGGCCGGCATCGAAGCTGCCGACGCGCGGGCCGGTCTGACCGAAACGGGCGTTGTCGGCAGCGATGGAGAGGTCGCAGACCAAGTGCAGTACATGTCCTCCTCCGATGGCGAAGCCGGCGACCATGGCCACTACCGGCTTGGGCAGGCGGCGGATTTGCATCTGCAGGTCGAGTACGTTGAGGTGCGGCGTGCCACCTTCGTCGATATAGCCTTCCTCGCCGCGCACTTTCTGGTCGCCGCCGGAGCAGAAGGCTTCATGGCCGGCGCCGGTCAGGATGATGGCGCCGATGGCGTTATCGTGGTGAGCGCGATGGAAGGCGTCGATCAGTTGCTTGACGGTTTCCGGGCGGAAAGCATTGCGTCGTTCCGGCCGGTTGATGGTGATCTTGGCGATCCCCTCGGCGGTTTCGTAGAGTATGTCGGAGTAGGTGTGGGCGCTGTGCCAGGCGATGCTGTGAGTCATGATTCGGCTTGTCGTTGCAATGAGCCGAAGTATAGCCTTGGCCGACAGTTGCCGATTTGATGTGCCGCGCGGCGGGTGATGGAAAGCGTGCGCTCAGCCAGCGACGCTTTCCATGCGATCTTCGGTTTAGCGGAAGAAGCGGCCGAGCAGGCCGGAAATGAATCCCTGGCGGGCTTCGGCCTTGGGGACTGCAACTTCGTGATGGGCGGCTTCGGCACCGACCATGTTCTTGACCGTGTCGGAATAGTCGCGGTCTTCGCTGGCGATATGGTTGATCAGCCATTTGGCGAGCATGGAGTGCAGCTCGTCGGCAATATCCTCGCCCTTGGCAGCGCGCATGGTGAATTCGGTCACCCGCTTGATGAACAGTTCGTGCACCTTCTTGTGCGGCTTGAGGAACTTGTAGCCTGCTTCTTCCATCATCGACTCTTCGAAACCGAAGTGCGATTGCGTGTAGTCGATCAACTGTTCGATGACAGAGGTGACCATTTGTTTGTCGCCCTTGGTCTTGGCGATTTCCAGATCGTTGATGTAGTCGACAATTCGCCGGTGCTGGTGGTCGATGACATCGATTCCCGTGTCCAGTTTGCTTTCCCAAATGATCGGCATGTCTGTTCTCCAGATGTTCAGAATGTTTGTTGCACGGGGTGCGTTGCCTCGCGCTCAATATGCCAACAATTCATTTCGGGGGTCGTAAACCGGAAAATACTTTAAATTCGTAGAGAATCGGCAACGAAACACTGTCAGCAAAAAGTGGCAACACTTTCTGTTATTTCCAGTGATAGGTTTTTGATTTGGGTCAATTGAAGGTTAAATCATTGATTGGTTTAGAACGTTTGAGTTTTCCATACGATGTCTGTACGGCGGTTCGTCGTGCGTGGGAAAATGAGTCCCCCAACCGTCGATCCGGATAGCTATCGTGAAAGAACGCCGCAGATCCCCCCGTGTTCGCCTGCAAGGTGAAATATTGCTTAGCCTCGGTGGCAAAACGCTGAAATTGCCAGCTGCGGACATCTCGGTTTCCGGTGTTGGCGTACTGATCGAGGAAAGCATTCTCGGCGCCAAGCCGAGTGGCGAGGTTGGTGTGTGTCGTATCGAATCGCCCGACCTGGGCGGCACAATCGAGGCCTATGTCAGCGTGATGCGGATTCGCCGCATTGGTGGCCTGCGGCTGGTGGGGCTGCGCTTCGAATCAATCAGCGACGATGAACTGGAATTGATCCACGAATACAAACGGAAATGCCGGGCGAGCCCGGCAGTTTCCTGAGCATTTTCCTAAATCCGGAAGAAGTTTTCCAGATTCTGAAAGACGGCGTGGTCCGCGGTGTGACGGCGAATAGCGGTCACGTCTTCCAGTTTTTCCACCTGTTTCATCATTTGCGGCAAGCGCTGGTCCTCGTTCACCAATAACCAGATGCGGCTCTGGCCAGTATCGCCCAGCGGCAGGCAGAGGATGCCTTCGACGTTGTAGGCGCGGCGTGAAAACAGGCCGACGACGTGTGACATCACACCGGCGTGGTTGTTGACGTCAATTTCCAGCACGGCGCGGGACAGCGCCTGTTGTTCCTGGCTGTTGATGGCATTCATGTTCAGGCTCCGATCATGTCGCGGTTGGCGGCGCCCGGCGGCACCATGGGGTAGACCTTCTGTTCGGCATCGATGCTGGCGTGGATAAGGCAGGGGCCTGGCCGGCTGATCGCCTCCATCAGTGCTGCACATGGATTGGCTGCATGATCGAGGTCGACGGCAGCAATGCCGAAGCCCTGGGCGACCTTGATGAAATCCGGCGAGGCCTTGAACTGCGAGGCGAACAGGCGCTGACCATAGAACAGGGTCTGCTGCTGGTGCACCAGGCCGAGGGTGGCGTTGTCCATCAAAACGATTTTCAGATTCACGTTTTCCTCGTCGGCTGTGACCAGTTCCTGGATATTCATCAGAATCGATCCGTCCCCGGTGAAGCAGACCACGGTGCGCTGCGGTTCGGCCAGTGCGGCGCCGATGGCGGCGGGAACGCCGAAGCCCATCGTGCCGAGTCCGCCCGAGGTCAGCCATTGGCGCGGGCTACGCAGCGGATAGGCTTGCGCCACCCACATCTGGTGCTGGCCGACATCGGTGGCGATGATCGCGTCGTCGTCCAGGCAGGCGGCGACGGTGTGGATCAGCCCGAAGTGCGAGCGGGGATTGTCGATGTCGGGCATCTGCAAGGGGTGTTCGGTTTTCAGGGTGTCCACCCGCTGGCACCAGTCACTACGCTCGTTGGCGACTACGGCTGGCAGCAGACGGGTGAGGGCTTCTTGCACGTCGGCGGTGATGCCGACATGGGCCATCTTGATCTTGTCCAATTCGGCTGGGTCGATATCGATGTGAATGATCCTGGCTTGCGGACAGAATGCGGCTACCTTGCCGGTCGCCCGGTCATCGAAGCGGGCACCGACAGCAATAAGCAGGTCGCATTCGTCGAGCGCCAGGTTGGCATAGCGGGCACCGTGCATGCCGAGCATGCCCAGCGAGAGTGGATGATCCACTGGCATGGCCCCCAAGGCCATCAGGGTCATTACGGTCGGCAGGCCGGCCTTTTCAGCCATTTCGATAGCCAGGCCGGAGGCACCGGAATGGACGACGCCACCGCCGAGATAGAGGATCGGGCGCTTGGCGGTGTTGATCATGCCAGCGGCTTCGGACAGAGCCCAGCCATCGGCCTCTGCGGGCGACTGGCGTTGGCCGGGGGTGGGCCATTCGGCAATGTCGATGGCCTGCATCTGCACATCCTTTGGGATGTCAACCAGCACCGGCCCCGGCCGACCGGAGGCGGCAATTTCAAAAGCGCGGGGAATCACCTCGAGCAGTTCCTCGGCCGATGAAACCAAGAAATTGTGCTTGGTAATGGGGATCGACAGACCATAGGTGTCGACTTCCTGGAAGGCATCGGTGCCGATCATTGCTTTCGGCACTTGACCCGTAATCGCGACGAGCGGGATGGAGTCCAGCTTGGCATCGGCGATGGCGGTGAGCAGGTTGGTGGCGCCCGGCCCGGAGGAGGCGAGGCAAACTGCTGGTTGCCCGGTGACACGGGCCATGCCCTGGGCCATGAAGCCGGCACCCTGCTCGTGGCGGGCCAGCACGTGATGAATAAGGCTCGATTGCCCGAGGGCATCGTAGATCGGCAGGATGGCGCCGCCGGGTATGCCGGCAAGGGTTCGAATGCCTTGGCGTTCAAGCAAGCGCACTGTGATCTGGGCGCCAGTGAGGGTTTCTGTCATGGAGGGTTCCTTTGGGTTGTCGGCTCAACCGGCGGGCTCCAAAACAAAACCCCCGCCGGTTTGCGCCGGCGGGGGTTAGTGAATTCTGTGCTGCTTCTGCTTACCCGATCCGCGACGGCGCGTGCGTTACGACGCTTACGCTTACGACACGTACGACGACCGGCGATACTGCGCGGGCAGTAAGGGAGCGGAAGGTACGGGGAGCGTTCATCGGGTTATGGTCTGGGCAAAAACAAAACGAGCCAGAACTATCGCTGACTCAAAGTGGAAAATCAAGCACGTTGTTAAGAGGGTTTTGCGCTGTAGCGGCTTTTTCGTCAGGCAGCTACCGCCAGACCTTTCGGCTGCAGGCGCTCCTGACGGCGCAATTCGGCACGCAAGGCGACTTGCTGTCCGGCAGTGATCATACGTTGCCCGGCGCTTCCATTCCATTCAAAGCTTACATCGCAGGCATGAACTCCCGCGCTGGCGAGTAAGCCGGCCAGTTCGCGCAATTCTTTCTTTTCTACATGGCGCCCATCGCTTAGCGTCGCGACAAATTCGTTCTTGAAGAGAATGATGCTGGCAGTTGTTGTCATGTTCAGAACCTCCTGACATAAAGTTACCTTGATGCCAGTCGAGTAGGCCGTGGCAAATTCCACACTTTGTCCGAAATACCTCCTTGGGTGTTAAAGAGGGGATTTGAAGCGCAGGTATTCAGACCGATGTATGAATGCCCATCAAAATCAGCGCGAAAGGCTTGAGGAATTTGTCCGGCAGGATCGTGCCAAAGCTGACGAGGGTCTAAATACAACGACATGCGATTGAATTTACAGCTATTTGCACGTCGTATGCTTGACGACTGTGCCCTTACGTCGCTTACACTCACGGTTTGACTTGTGAGCCAAGCAAGCGTTTGAAACGGCTTGGATAATTGGAAGAGACATGACAACGAAGCGTAAGGTCCTGGTTGCCGATGCATCGAAGGTAGTACGGGCGTCGTTGGCCAAGCAACTGGCAGAAAATTTCGAAGTTCGCGAAGAAGCGAGTGGCGAATCGGCTTGGCAAACCTTGGTGCTTGATAGTGCGATCGTTGGCGTTGTCTGCGGCATGAGTCTGACCAGACTGGATGGCTTGGGTCTGCTTGAACGGGTACGTGCCAGCAAACTGGGGCGCCTGAAATCTCTGCCTTTCTTTCTGGTCGTTTCCAATTCTTTTGGCGAGAGCGAACGTATCCTGGCTCGGAATCGCGGGGCGACGGATTTCGTTTCCAAGGATTCCAGCAATACCTCGATGGATAACGTCATGTCGATTTTGCGCTCACGTGGTCACGAGACGCATGCCGAGCCTGACGAAACCGCAGATACCCCCGTCCTCGTTGCCGCATCCGTTGAGCAGGAGTCTGATGATGTGGGGGTTCAGACGGACGTAGGCGTGACTGACATTCTCGGTCGGCTCGGCGGTTTGCAGGGGCTCGAAAGCTCGGTGGAGGCAGAGGGAGAGGAAACCGACGATGCTTTGGGCAACGAGAGTCCCGTTTGCGCACAGGAAAAGCTTGATGAATCCCTCGCCAAATGTCTTCCGGAGGCGAGGGAGGGGAAAGGGGTTGGCGTTCTGGCGTTCGGGCTTGATGGCTACGATGCCTTGGTCGATCGTTATGGTATTGAGTTGGTTGCGCGGACGGTTCAGAAATTCTCGTTCATGATTGCGCGCAAAATCCGGCCGGAGGATGTCATCAGCCAACTACCGGGCGGGCGAGTGGTTATTATTGCCCCGGCGACGACCTCTGCAATCTGTGCCGCTTTTGCCAATCGAATCTGCAAGGCGATGTCCACCGCTCAGATTGCCGTACGCGGGCAGCGCATCGATCTGACCGTCAGTGTTGGTATAGCGGTAGTACCGGACGATGGGGTTCTGCTTTCCGGAGAGGAGTTACTTAACCTGGCTTACGGACGGCTCGGCGATGCACAGCGTGCCGGCGGCAATCAGGTGATGGACAAGGCGAGCTATCAGAGTTCCGGATTGGGTAGCTGCGAGACCTTCGTGCCGCAATTGAAGGAATTGTTGGCATCGACCGATCCTTCGGTGTTGCGGCCTTGTCTGGGAACAGTTGGTTTGCAACTGATGCCCCTCCTGAGAGAAATCGAGCGGACCCTCCGTCTGGGAATGCCCGTGGATGAAATGAACAAACGCTTGTGGGACAGGGCGCGCACTGAGCGCATGGGTTGAGACTGTCGCTGGTGGAATGAACAAATAAAAACCCGGCCGCAGCCGGGTTTTTTTATGTTCCGCTGGATCAGGCCTTGAGCGGAATCTTGCCGATCTTGACCTGCCATTCCTTCGGGCCGGTGTTATGTACCGACGTGCCGGCTGAGTCGACAGCTACCGTGACCGGCATGTTCTCGACATCGAACTCGTAGATGGCTTCCATGCCCAGGTCGGCAAAGCCGACAACCTTGGCCGACTTGATCGCCTTGGCAACGAGGTAGGCGGCACCACCGACGGCCATCAGGTAGGCCGACTTGTTGTCCTTGATCGCCTGGATGGCGACATCGCCACGCTCCGACTTGCCGACCATGGAAATCAGACCGGTCTGTTCCAGCATCATGCGGGTGAACTTGTCCATGCGGGTGGCGGTGGTCGGGCCGGCCGGGCCGACGACTTCGTCACGTACCGGATCGACCGGGCCGACGTAGTAGATCACACGGTTGGTGAAGTCCACCGGCAGCTTTTCACCCTTGGCCAGCATGTCGGAAATGCGCTTGTGAGCAGCGTCGCGGCCGGTCAGCATCTTGCCGTTGAGGAGCAGTTTCTGACCCGGTTTCCAGGCGGCGACTTCTTCCTTGGTCAAGGTGTTCAGATTGACCTGGGTGGCTGACTTGAGATCGGGCGTCCAAGTCACGGCCGGCCAGTCTTCCAGTTTCGGCGGTTCGATCTTGGCCGGGCCGGAGCCATCCAGATGGAAGTGGCAGTGACGGGTTGCGGCGCAGTTCGGCACCAGCGCGACCGGTAGGTTGGCGGCGTGGCAGGGGTAATCGAGTACCTTGACGTCGAGTACGGTGGTCAGGCCGCCCAGGCCCTGGGCACCGACGCCGAGCGCGTTGATCTTTTCCATCAACTCAAGGCGCAGTTCTTCCGGACGTGTAAGCTTGGCGCCGGTGGCAGCCTTGGCCTTCAGTTCGTGGATGTCGACCGGTGCCATGATCGATTCCTTGGCCAGCAGCATCGCCTTTTCCGGCGTGCCGCCGATACCGATGCCGATGATGCCAGGCGGGCACCAGCCGGCACCCATTTCCGGGATCTTGTGCAGCACCCAGTCGACCAGGTCGTCGGACGGGTTGAGCATGGCGAACTTGGACTTGGCTTCCGAGCCGCCGCCCTTGGCCGCGCAGATGACCTCGACGTGGTGGCCTTCGACGATTTCGAAGTGCACGACGGCCGGGGTGTTGTCCTTGGTGTTCTTGCGGGTGCCGGCCGGGTCGGCCAGTACGGAGGCACGCAATGGATTGTCCGGGTTGGCGTAGGCACGACGCACGCCTTCGTTGATCATTTCCTGGATGCTCATGGTGGCATCCGGCCAGCTGACCTGCATGCCGACCTTGATAAAGACCATGCCGATGCCGGTATCCTGACAGATAGGGCGATGACCTTCGGCGGCCATGCGGGAGTTGGTCAGGATCTGGGCGATGGCGTCCTTGGCGGCGGGGCTTTCCTCGCGCTCGTAGGCTTCACCCAAGGCCTTGATGTAGTCCAGTGGGTGGTAGTAGCTGATGTACTGGAAGGCATCGGCGACGGACTGGATCAGGTCTTCCTGTTTGATGGCGGTCATGCGCAACTCCGGATCAATGGTTTTTTTGATGTTGCAGGGCAAGGGTCTGGGTCATGGTCTTGTCAACCAGGGCCATGGCCAGGGCAGAGAAAAGGAATACAACGTGAATGAC
>JACCDS012422351.1_pt1 | contig 12177 bp, 10 predicted proteins | sample 7446441 | NCBI WGS metagenome assembly JACCDS01 (sample SAMN15323445, study PRJNA562643) | freshwater metagenome | isolation source: river surface water | place: USA:Blue River Watershed | collected 2017-08-17
GATCGCGGGCCGCCCGCTGAACGAGCCGATCGTGCAGTACGGGCCGTTCGTGATGAACACCCAGCAGGAGATCTACCAGGCGCTGAGCGATTTCCGCGAAGGGCGGCTGGGGGAGGCGGCGCGCTGACGCGCGCGGCGCCTCAAGCCAGCGCCGTGGGCAAGGGCGCGTCGTCCGTCAGCCGGATCATTTCACGGGCCATGCGCTCGGTCAGCTGGAGCTTCAAGGCCTGGTGACCGGGCGAATCCCACAGGTTGTGGAGTTCGTCCGGGTCGTTCACCAGGTCGTACAGCTCCCCCAGTTCATCGACATCAGACAGCGAAATCCGGTAGCGCGCATCCACCAGGCTGCGCATGCGGAAGCGGTCGGCCTGGCCGAAGCGGTACATCACCTGCTCGCTTTCCACGACCATCGCCCGTGAGGCGTCGCAAGCCGCGGACTCACGAAGCAGGGGCCGCCCCTGCATGCCGTTGTAGGCCGCAAGGCCGACCCGGTCGAGGATCGTCGTCCCGATGTCGACCGTCCCGCCAAGGTCCTGCCGCCTTGCCGGCTCACGCCGGGCCCCGACGTCCCGCCAGATGAAGGGTACGCGGATCAGGCCTTGGTAATGCAAGGGCCCCTTGAGCATGAGGCCGTGGTCCCCCATCCAGTCCCCATGGTCGCTGGTGAACACGATGATGGTGTTGTCCGCCAGCCCGAGTTGCTCGAGCTGCGTGACGATCCGGCCCACGCTGTGGTCGATCAGCGAAATCATCCCGTAGGTCAAGGCGGTGATCTCGCGGCACTCCCGCTCGGTCACCGTGAAGGGCGTGTAGCCCTCCCGGCTGTTGGCGCCGCGCCGCGTGTCCTCGTCCACCGCGCGCACCAGCGGGGTCGAGTCCCGCGCATGGAACGACCGCGGTAGCGGGATGCTCGCGGGGTCGTACATGTCCCAGTAGCGGCCCGGCGGGGTGTAGGGGTGGTGCGGATCCGGGAAGGAGCACTTGAGGAAGAACGGCTGCGAGCCGCCCTGGCCCACATGGGCCTCGAGCCAGGCACACGCGCGGTCCGCCACGTAGGTGCTCGGGTACAGCTCCTCGGGCATGCGTGTGCGCCAGGCCTGCGGCGCGCAGTACCTGTCATCGGGAAGGGCGTTCTCACGGCCACGCAGGGCGTCGGACCCCGGACGCCTGCGCTCCAGCCACCGGGCGTAATCCCCGCCCACATGGTCCCCGTGGAAGGTGCACAGCTCGACATGATCGAAGCCGTAGAACGGCAGCTGCACGCGGTAGTCCGGGTCCTGCTCCCAGTACGGGGTCCACTCGTTGTCATAGTCACGCCCCTGGCGCAGGCGCCGGTCGGCATCGAACAGCCCGGGGGGCGGCGCGTCGCCGCCGTTGGCGTTCTTCCAGCGGCGCCGGTTGGGGGCGTCGTACCCCATGTTCTGCAGGTGGGATTTGCCGATCAGCGCCGTGCTGTAGCCGCGGCTGCGAAGGATGTCCACGAAGGTGACCGCGTCCGTCGACAAGGCAATGCCGTTGTGCCGCACGCCATGCAGGCTGGGCATCCTCCCCGTCAGCAGCGTGGCCCGGTTGGCCATGCAGACCGGGCTGGCCACGTAGAAGCGCTCGAAGACCGCCGCCTCGCGCGCCAGCGCGTCGAGGTGCGGCGTGCGGACCACCGGGTTGCCATAGCACCCCAGGTGGTCGGCCCGGTGCTGGTCCGTGATGACCAGCAGGATGTTCGGCCGGCTCGAGGTCATTCCTTATTCCTTGCTCGCCAGGCCCTTGCGGTTCACCAGGTCGCGCCAGCGGTCGGCTTCCTGGGTGATCTCCGCACGCAGCGGCGCGCCGTCACGGCCGGACACCAGCAGCCCGCTGTCCTCATACTTGGCGCGGATCTCGGGCATGGACAGGACCTCACGGACAGCGCGGGCCAGGGTCTCCACGACCTGGGGCGGCGTCTCGCGCGGCGCAGCCAGGGCGAACCAGTTGTTCACCAGCACGCCCGGCAGGCCGGCCTCGGCGGTCGTGGGGACATCGGGCAGCGCGGCCAGGCGCTTGCTGGCGACCACGGCAATCGCCGTCACGCGGCCGTCGCGAATGAACGGCACCAGCGGCTGGAACCCCCCCATGTAAAGCTGGATGTCGTTGCCCAGGAGCGACTGGATCGCAGGCTGGGACCCGCGGAACGGGATGTGCGTGAACTCGGCGTTGATCGATTGCGCAAGCAGCAGCATGGACAGGTGCGGCGTCGTTCCCACCCCGGGCGAGCCGAAGTTGATGCGGGCGTCGGGCGCCGTGGCCTTGGCGCGCAGCGCCGCCCAGGACTGGACGTTCAGCCCCTTGCTGGCAAACAGCACGGCCGGGACTTCCGCCACCTTGACCACCGGCACCAGGGAGCGAAGCGGATCGAATCCCTCTCGCGGCTGCATGAACTGGTCGATCGCGAAGCTGTTGGTCGCACCCAGGAGGAGCGTGTAGCCGTCGGGCTTCGAGCGTGCCACTTCCTGGCCCGCGATCGCACCACCGGCGCCGGACTTGTAGTCGATGACCACGGTTTGGCCCAGCCGCTTTTCGAGCGCGCCCTGGATCAGCCGCAGCGAGATGTCCGCCGCGGCCCCCGGCGTGAAGGGAACGACGATGCGTACCGGTTTTTCCGGGAAGGGCGCGGCGCGGACGGTGAGCGAGGCGAGCGCCAGGACCAAGGCGGCTGCCAGCCGGAAGGTGGGGAAGGTGGACGTGCGAGCGATCATGAAAATGTCTCCGGGTCTTGTCGGGGGCCGGCCCCAGGGGGCGCAGGCGATCAAAAGGGCATCAGTTTTTCCCTGCAAGGATGGTGCTGCCGCCAGCCAATCTGCACAATCGGGGGGGACCGCCATTTGTTAAGCAAACCTGATGTATCTCCACCACCTGCGCTTCCTGCGGCTCGTGATCGACGAGGGCACGTTCTCGCGCGCGGCCGAGGCCGCGGGCGTCAGCCCCTCTGCCATCACCCAGGCCATGCAGGGGCTGGAGGCGGGGCTGGGATTCCCCCTGTTCGAGCGTGTAGGACGCCGCAAGGTCCCGACGCCAGCGGCAGTGCGGCTGGCCCGCCACGCGAAAAGCCTGGAACTCGACATGGACGCGCTTCGGGAACTGGCCACCCGGGGTGGCCAGGTCGACCGGGGCGGATGCGACAGGTCCCTGCGTGTCGGGATGTCGACCGGCGCGGCGCTGATGTACTCGGCGCTGATCGCCAGGCGGTGGCACCAGGAAGGCACGGCACGAGGCGCCTTGCGCATCGTCAGCGGGGACCCGCCGGACCTGCTGGAGGCGCTGCGGCGGGAGGAGCTGGACTTCGTGATTGCGCCCCGACCGCGCGCGGCGATCCTGCCCGGCGTCGAGGCGGTGGCGTTATTCAGCAGCTTGCCGGCGATCTATGCCCGCCCCGGTCATCCCCTGGCGGATGCCCAGACGCTGGAGCAGCTGCGCACGGCCAAATGGGCCGTCGTCGGGGGAAAAGGCACCCCCGGACGGATGATCGAGGAAGCGTTTCGGGTGAGGAAACTGGGCCTGGCGCGGATCAAGGTCCACTGCGCCGACTACGCCGGCCTGATGGAGCTGGTCGCCACCAGCGACCTGATGGCGGTGATCCCCCACGCCATGATCGTCAGCAGGCTGCCGCGGGGGCGCCTGCTGCGGATCAACGTCCGCGAGGGGTTGCCCCGCTACGAGGTCTGCCTCTATGTGACGGCCGGCCGCAAGCTGCCCAAGGCGATCCGGGATGTCGCCGAGGCGGTCACGCAGGCCGCTTCGCAAGGCACCCCCGAGGCCCGGTAAGGCTCACGGGGGGCTATCCGTCAGCGCCCCAGGAACTCGATGACCATGCGGTTGAACTTGTCCGAATGCTCCCACTGGGCCCAGTGGCCGCAGCGGCTGAAGACATGCAGTTCCGCATCCTGCAGGCCCGCCACCAGCCGCAGGCCGGTGTCCAGCGGCACGAAGCGGTCGTCGCGGCCCCAGATCACCAGCGCCGGCTGGGCGATCTCCCCCAGGCGATGGCCCACGTCGGGGAACTGCTTGGGGTTGGCCTGGGCGCTCTTGACGAAGTTCTCCAGGTGGTCACGGCGCGTGAGCATGTTGTCCAGGCGCGCCCTGAACAGGTCCTCGGTCAGGCTGCTGGTGTCGTAGACGAACACACTCATCATCCGCTTGAGGTTCTCGATGGTCGGGTCACGGTACAGCGCCCCGATCAGCTTGATGCCCTCGGTGGGCATGGGCACGAAGGAGCTCACGCCACCCGTCCCACCGCCCATGAGTACCAGCTTGCCGGCGCGCTCGGGGTACGCCAGCGCGAAGGCCACCACGCTGTGAGCGCCCATCGAGTTTCCCACCAGGTGGGCGCGCTGGATGCCCAGCACGTCCATCAGGCCCTTGAGGGTGCGGGCGTTGAGCTCGGAGCGCGAGCCGGTGTTCACGACCGGGTCGCTCTTGCTCCAGCCCAGGCAGTCCATCAGGACCACGCGGTAGCCCGCGGCCACCAGCGGCTCGATGTTGCGGTGGAAATTGGCCCACCCGCTGGCGCCGGGCCCGGAGCCGTGCAGCATGACGACGGTCTGGTCGCCGCTGCCGCAGTCGTTGTAGTGGATCTGGACGTCCAGGTCACCTTCGCGGATGCGCGCCAGGCGGCTGGTGGAAGCCTCGGTCAATGTCGTGGCAGTCATGCTTTGCCTCTTTGAATCTGTTCGGAAAGTTGACGGGGATCAGGCAGCCTCGCTGGACACCGGCTCGGCGTGCTGCCGCTCGTGTTCGAACTTCTTGAGGAGGTCCAGCGCCACGTCGACGATCATGTCCTCCTGCCCGCCGACCATGCGACGCTTGCCCAGCTCGACCAGGATGTCCACGGCCTTGAGGCCGTACTTCCCGGCGGCGACCTCGGCATGGCGCAGGAAGCTGGAGTACACCCCCGCGTAACCCAGCGCCAGCGTCTCCCGGTCCACGCGCACCGGGCGGTCCTGCAGCGGGCGCACGATGTCGTCGGCGGCATCCATCAGCTTGTACAGGTCGGTGCCGTGGTTCCAGCCCAGGCGATCGGCCGCGGCGATGAACACCTCCAGCGGCGCGTTGCCCGCGCCGGCGCCCATGCCCGCCAGGCTGGCATCCACGCGGTCGCAGCCCTCCTCCACCGCCACGATGGAGTTGGCGACGCCCAGGCTCAGGTTGTGGTGCGCGTGCATGCCGGTCTGGGTCTCGGGCTTGAGGACGTCCTTGAACGCGCGGAAGCGCTCGCGCACGTCGTTCATGCCCAGGGCGCCGCCGGAGTCCACCACGTAGCAGCAGGTGGCGCCGTAGCTTTCCATCAGCTTGGCCTGCTGCGCCAGCGCCTGCGGCGTGGTCATGTGGCTCATCATCAGGAAGCCCACGGCCTCCATGCCCAGGTGGCGGGCGTACTCGATGTGCTGCCTGGAGATGTCGGCCTCGGTGCAATGCGTGGCCACGCGCACCACGCGGGCGCCGGCATCGTAGGCGGCCTTGAGGTCATGCACGGTACCGATGCCGGGCAGCAGCAGCGTGGTGATCCTGGCGTGCTTCACGACGCTGGCCACCGCCTCGATCCACTCCAGGTCGGTGTGGGCGCCGAAGCCGTAGTTGAAGCTGCCGCCTTGCAGGCCGTCACCGTGGGCCACCTCGATGGAGTCGACCTTGGCCTCGTCCAGGGCCTTGGCGATCTGCCGGACCTGCGCGACGCTGTACTGGTGGCGGATGGCGTGACTGCCATCGCGCAGCGTCACGTCGGAGATGTAGATCTTCTTGCCGTTCATGGCGAACTCCTTCAGGCGGCCACGGCCGCATCGGCCAGCAGGCGCGCGGCCATGGCTTCAGCGGTGCGCAGCGCAGCGCTGGTCATGATGTCGAGGTTGCCCGCATAGGCCGGCAGGTAGTGCGCGGCGCCTTCGACCTCCAGGAAGATGGAGGTCTTCAGGCCGTGCAGGCGCTCGCCCACGCCGGGGATGCGGATCGGGCTGGATGCAGGGATGCGGTCGAACTGCACCTTCTGCTTGAGGCGGTAGCCCGGCACGTAGCCCTGCACCGCCGCGGCCATGCGTTCCACCGATTCGGCAATGGCGTCCTCGTCGGCCAGCTCGCTGAGGGTATAGACCGTGTCGCGCATGATCAGCGGCGGCTCGGCCGGGTTGAGCACGATGATGGCCTTGCCCTTGGCGGCGCCGCCCACCGTCTCGATCGCCCGGGAGGTGGTCTCGGTGAACTCGTCGATGTTGGCGCGCGTGCCGGGGCCGGCGCTCTTGCTGGAGATGCTGGCCACGATCTCGCCGTAGTGCACCTTGGCCACGCGGGAGACGGCCGCCACCATGGGGATGGTGGCCTGGCCACCGCAGGTGACCATGTTCACGTTGGGCGCGTCCAGGTGCGCCTGGCCATTGACCACGGGGATGCAGTACGGGCCGATGGCCGCCGGGGTCAGGTCCACCAGGCGGATTCCGGGCTTGAGGGAGCGCAGGAAGGCGTCGTTCTTCACATGCGCGCCGGCGCTGGTGGCGTCGAAGACGATGTCGATGCCGGCGAACACTGGCATGCGGGTCAGGCCCTCGACACCCTCATGCGTGGTGGCAACGCCCATGCGGGCGGCGCGCGCCAGGCCGTCGGAGGCTGGGTCGATGCCAACCATGGCACCCATTTCAATGTTGTTGCCGTGGCGCAGGATCTTGATCATCAGGTCCGTGCCGATGTTGCCGCTGCCGATGATGGCAGCCTTGAGCTTGCGGGTCATTGCGGTTCCTCTGCGGGGGTCAGGCTGACGCGAATCGGGCGCGAACCGTGCCAACGCCGTCGATGCGGGCCTCGAAGCGATCGCCCGGATTGACGGCCACCATCGGGCCAAGGGCGCCCGTGAGCACCAGGTCGCCAGCGCGCAGGGGTTGTCCCAGCGAGGCCAGCTTTCGAGCCAGCCAGACAGCGGCATTGAGCGGGTGGCCCAGGCAGGCAGCGCCGTTGCCGGTGGAAACGGTCTCCTCACCGCGGGTCATGGCCATGGCGCTGAGCTTGAGGTCCAGGCCATCGAGCCTTGTCGGGACTGCGCCCAGCACCACCAGCCCGCTGGAGGCGTTGTCGGCGACGGTGTCGGCGAAGCGGATGTTCCAGCCCGCGATGCGGCTGCCCACCACCTCAATGGCTGGCAGCACGTACTCGGTGGCGCCAATCAGGTCGACCAGGGTGGTATCGGCCGCCTGGAGGTCGCGTCCGATGACCAGGGCCACTTCGGCCTCCACCTTGGGCTGCAGGGTGCGTGCCAGCGGGATCTCCTCGTCGTCGCCGTAGACCATGTCCGCGTAGAGCGTGCCGAAGTCCGGCTGGTCGACGCCCAACTGCTTTTGCACGGCAGTCGAGGTCAGGCCGATCTTGCGGCCGACGATGCGACGGCCCTGGGCCACGGCATGCCGCATATTGGCCATCTGGATGGCATAGGCGGTCTCGCCGGTGGGGTCCGGCCCGATTTCGTCGCGCAAAGGGCCGGTTGGCTCACGCTGCGCTTCAGCTTCGCGCAGGCGCGCGGCCAAGGCTTCGATCTGGTGATTCATTGGAAATCCTTCATTGAGGCTGCTGCTGCAGCAACAGCAGGCCGAAGCCGGCGATGTATTCAGGGATGGCCTGGTAGTGCCGCAGGGTGCAGTGCGGCGCGGCCTGGCCGGGCATCGCACTGCGTGCCACGAGCCAGCTCTTGGACTCATGGGCCGAGCGCCCTCCCTCGTGGTCGATGGAGTCTTCGGACAAGGTGCACAGGAAATCGAGCGCCCCGCTATCTGCGGCCATGGCGTCCATCCAGCGTTGGTCCCAAGCAGGGTTAAGCTGCTTCATGGTGCTGTTGCCCGAGGCCAGCGCCATGCCGGCGGCCATGACGCGCTGCGTCTTGGCTTCGCGGTCGGCAAGCGTCGGTTCCTGGCGAACCGTGATGCGCTCGCGCACCGCTGGATCCGGGTCGGCCAGTGTCGGCACGGGCGGCTCGTGCGAGAGCCCGCCCGAGCCGATCAACAGCGTGCGGCGCGGGTCGTTGCGCAGGAAGCGACCGATCGCCTCGCCCAGCGCGCGGCAGCGGCGCAGGCGGGGGATGCCAGGCTGGGCCACCGCGTTCAGGAACACCGGCACCACGGGCGGCGTGTCCAGGTCGCCCCACAGCATCTGCAAAGGCTGCGCGAAGCCATGGTCCACCCGCATCCGGCGGGAGAGGGCGATGTCAAAGTCGTCATCCATCAGCCGGTCCGCCATCGCCACCGCGACGGTCTCGTCCACGTTCAGGTCTCCCGCCGGCGACAAGTAGTCGCCCACGGCGCGGGCCTGGGCGCCGATGCAAAACGGCGGCATCAGCTCGTTGAAGAAACCGTTGTAGTGGTCCGGCGCCACCAGCACCACGAGTTGCGGGTCGAAGGCCAGCACCTGTTCGCGGGCCTTGGCAATCGCGCCTTGCAGTTCGCCTTCGACGTCCGCGCTGATGGGGTTGAGGCCCATCAGCGGCGAGTGCGACATCCCCAGGAAGGCGCGGGCGCCGCTCACGCAACCTCCAACCGCTTGGCCATCACGGAGCCCAAGGCCTGGGCCAGGACGCGGCGGGCCTGATCGGCATCGGCGATACCCCGCATGCTGCGCCAGGCGACCACGCCGTCAGGGCGCACCAGCAGGGCGCCGGCCTCCTCGATCTCGCGCACCGCGTGCCAGTCGCAGTAGGCGTCGAGCGCGCCGGGCATGCCGATGACGAGGGTGTCCAGGTAAGGCAGCGCCAGCGCCCGGGCGGCTTCGCTCCAAGCCTGGCCGGCGATGCCGGTGACCAGCGTGAAGCGGCCCTTGCCGACGAGGTCCAGCGTGGACACGCGGCGCCCGTCATGGCCGATCAGCCAGGCGTGCGGGATCTTGGCGCCGGGCCGGGTGGTGGCCTGCAGGTACAGCTGCGGGTCGCGCTTCCAGGTTTCCTCGCCCGCCTCGGGATCGGGCACCACGGCGCCGGAGACGCAGCGCTGATTCAGCTCGACACCCTGGGCGTTGAACTCGTAGTTCTTCAGGTCCAGCGCCTTGGCCAGCGCCTCGCGCCGGGCCACGCCCTCGGCACCGGGCTCGGCCAGCTTGGCCAGGCCGGCGGCGACCGGATCGGCCGCCTGCTTGTCGCGGAAGCACTCGTTGAGCGGGCCGTAGTCCACCCGCGACTGGTTGGCCCGCTTGACGATCTGCGCGCCCACCGGGGCCCGCTCCAGCGTGTAGGAGTCCAGCAGGCCGGGGCCGGCGTGGCCCTTGACCACATAGGCCAGCTTCCAGGCGAGGTTGAAGGCATCCTGCATGCAGGTGTTCGAGCCAAGGCCGCTGGACGGCGGGTGGCGGTGCACGGCGTCGCCGCCGCAGAACACCCGGCCGCTGGAGTAGACCGGGGCATGGGCCTGGTTGACGTACCAGACCGAGGTGGTCTCGACGTCGATCTCCAGGTGGGGGTCACCCACCAGGAGGCGGACCTTGCGCAGCACTTCCTCGGGCGAGAAGTCGGGCTCGCCCTTGCTCATGTCGAAGCCCCATCCGGCGATCCACCGGTTCCAGGGGTCGATGGCACGAAGCAGCCCCATGCCGATCTCGCCGAAGGCGGCGTTGGAGGTGACGATCCAGTACAGGATGCTGGGGCGGTGGGCCACGTAGCGAGTCAGGTCGGCCTTGAACAGCACGTAGGCGGTGGCCGCGCGCGCGAGCTGGCCTTCGAGCTTGAGGCCGGCGTCGTCCATCACCTTGGAGCGGGCACCGTCGGCGCCCACGAGGTAGCGGGCGCGCACCTGGCGCTCCTGGCCGGAGTGCACGTCGCGCAGCGTCACGGTCACGCCGTCGGCATCCTGCTCGTGGCCGAGGTATTCGGTGTTGAACGAGAGGACGGCGCCCTGGGCCGCCGCGTGCTTGACGAGGATCGGCTCCATCTTGTCCTGGGGCAGGTCGAGCATCGGGCAGGGGCTGCCCTGGAGGTAATCGCCGATGCGCTTGTCGCCGGTGCCCCAGGCCCGGATGCGGGCGATCTCCGGACCGGCCAGGCTGGTGGTGAAGAGGGAGTCCCCCATCCACTCCCAGGGCGTGGCTTCGCGCCGGGCGTCTTCCTCGACACCGAGGTCGCGCAGCACTTCCACCGCACGCTGGTTGGTGATGTGGGCCCGAGGGGTGTTGGCCGTCCAGTTGTAGCGGTTCACCATCTGGACTTTCACGCCCATGCGTGCCAGGGCCAGTGAGGTGGTGGCGCCCATCGGGCCTGCACCCACGACGATGACGGCGGTTTCTTCCATTTTTCTCATGACCAGCTCAGTCGGTTCACTTGACGGTGGCCTGGATGACGGCGCCATACGCATCAATGTCGCGGCGCAGGCGGGCGGAGAGTTCGGCAGGTTCAGCCGGGTACGGGTCGCCGGCGGCGGCCATCTTGTCGCGCATGGCGGGCAGGCGCAGGGCCGCGTTGATCTCGCGCGAGAGGCGGTCGACCACCGGTTGGGGGGTACCAGCCGGCGCGACGAAGAACAGGTAGTTGGAAATCGCAAGGCCCGGGTAACCGGACTCGGCCAGCGTCGGCACCTCCGGCAGCAGGGCGTGGCGCTGCGCGCCCAGGGTCGCCAGGGCCACCAGCTTGCCTGCGCGGATCTGCTGCTGCGCGTAGTGCACCGGCATCACCATCGTGTCGATCTGGCCGGCCAGCAGGTCGGTCGCCGCCGGGGCCAGGCCCTTGTAGGGAACGTCGACGAAGGCGCCGCGGGTCAGATTGTTCAACTGGTGCATGTGGATGAACCAGGGGCTGCCCGAACCCATCGAGCCGAAGTTGATGCCCTTGCTGGTGTTCGACAGGGCCACCAGTTCCTTGACGTTGCGTGCTGCCACCTTGGGGTGGACCACCAGCACCAGGGGCACCTGGATCATCCCGGCCACCGGGACGAAGTCGCGCACGGCGTCATAGGGCACGCGGGCGCCCAGGATATCGGAGGACTTGGGCAGCTTGGCCATCGCATGGTTGATGGCATGCGAATCGGACACCACGCCCAGCGTGTAGCCGTCGGCGGGGGCGCGGAACACGGCCTCCGTTCCGATGATGGACGAGGCGCCCGGACGGTTGTCAACGATCACCGACTGCTTGAGGTTGGTGGAGATCGTCTCGGCGATCGCGCGGGCTGCGGAGTCGGCGTTTCCACCGACAGGGTACGGCACGATGATCTTCAGGGGCCCGCGGGCCGGCCATTCCTGGGCCATGGCAGGCTGGCCCAGTGCCAGGCCCAGTCCGAGGGCGGCTACAGCACACAGTTCACGACGATTGATGGACATGTTGTCTCCAGTAAAGGGGCGTTGGATTCATTCACCCAGGCAAGGCCTGCAGCGGATCGCAGTGTTCCGAACCCTGCAGATTTCGTATAGTGTGTGCACACAGTGCACCATGAAGAGTCCAATTCCTGCCGTCGATGCCTCCACCTACCGGGAAGTCCGTGGGCTGACGCGCGGCCTGGCTGTCCTGCGCGCCCTGAACATGCAGGCGGGCGGGATAGGCACCGTTGCGGACTTGGCGCGGACTACGGGCCTGCATCGAACGACGGTCAAGCGGCTACTGGAGACCCTGCGCGTGGAGGGCCTGGTCGCCCAGAAGGACGACGGGACGTCCTACTGCCTCGGATTCGAGGTGCGGCGCCTGTCGGAGGGCTATGTCGCTGCGGACTGGATCGACCAGGTGGCGGCGCCCCTCATGCGCGAGCACCTGCGGGCCTTGTCGTGGCCGAGCGACCTGGCGACACCCGATGGCGGGTTCATGATCGTGCGCGAGTCGACGCATCGTGCCAGCCTGCTGTCCCAGCATCGCGCCACGATCGGGATCCGAATTCCCATGCTGGTTTCCTCCCTGGGCAGGGCCTGGCTCAGTTGGTGCGCCGAAGAGGAGCGTGAGGCCACGCTGGCCCTGCTGCGAGAGCGCACGGATGCGATCGGCGAGATGGCACGCGATGCGGACTATGTGCGGCGGGTCATCCGGGAAACCCGCAAGCGCGGCTACTCCATGAACCGGGGCGAGTGGACCGATGAACCCGGCGTGGTGTCCATCGGTTTTCCGATCCTGGTGGGGCATCATGCGATCGCTGCGATCAACCTGGTGCTTCAGCGCACGCTCGTGTCCGAGCGGGAGATCGCCGTGCGTCATGCGCCGCTGCTGCGGACGCTGGC
>JACCDS012119505.1_pt1 | contig 12176 bp, 5 predicted proteins | sample 7446441 | NCBI WGS metagenome assembly JACCDS01 (sample SAMN15323445, study PRJNA562643) | freshwater metagenome | isolation source: river surface water | place: USA:Blue River Watershed | collected 2017-08-17
CTACGGGCTGCACGAGGAGTTGATCGCGCGCCCCGACATCGACGTCGTCTTTGTCTGCACGCCCGACCACTGGCACGCCGCCGTCGCCAACACCGCGATGAAGGCCGGCAAGGACGTCTACTGCGAAAAACCCCTCACCCTCACCGTCCGCGAGGGCCGCGTCCTCGTCGACACCGCCCGCCGCTACGGCCGTATCCTGCAAACCGGTACGCAGCAGCGCTCCAACAAGTCGTTCCGCAAGGCCGCCGAGATCGTCCGCAACGGCTGGATCGGCGACATCAAATTGATCCGCACGCGCCTCGGCGAGTTTCCCGCCGCCGCCGCGCTGCCGGAAGAACCCGTGCCGGCCGGCTTCGACTACGACCGCTGGCTCGGGCCCACCCCGTGGCGCCCCTACAACGCCGAGCGCGTCAAGGGCGACTACGGCGGCGGCTGGCGCTGCTTCCTCGAATACGGCGGCCGCAAGAACGGCGACTGGGGCGCCCACCACTTCGACATCATCCAGAACGCGCTCGGCATGGACGGCTCCGGCCCCGTCGAGTTCATCCCCATCGGCCACGAGGGCTGCAAATTCCAGACCCACATCTACGCCAACGGCGTGCGCGTCGAGCGCCACGACACCGGCACGAAGGCCATGATCGAGTTCCAGGGCACCAAGGGCACCGTCTGGGTCTCGCGCGACGATTTCCTCGAAACCGATCCGCCCGAACTCGCCGCCCGTCCCCTCCGCGCCGAGGACGTCCGCGTTTACGCCAGCGACAATCACCACAGCGATTTCTTCTCCTGCGTGCGCACGCGCCAGCGCCCGATCGCCGACGCCGAAGTCGGCCACCGCACCGCCACCATTTGCCATCTCAACGCGATCGCCGCCCAACTCGGCCGCACCGTGCGCTGGGATCCAAAGGCCGAAACCACCCCCGGCGATCCGGTCGCCGCCCGCCTGCTCGACCGTCCCCGTCGCGCCGGTTACGCCCTCTGAGCCCCCGACCCCGCCCCGCCATGTCACGCTTTTTCCTGCTTCTTCTCCTCGCCGTTGCCCTGCGCGCTGCCGAGCCCGCCTCGGATCTCGCCGGTCTCACCTACTCGGGCGACCAATCCGCCCTCGAGGCCCTCGACCGCGAAATCGGCGCCGCCGGTGCCGATTCCGTCCGCCTCGCCGCGCTCGAGTCCCGCCTGCTCGCCGTCCTGCAGCGCAAGGACACGGCCTTTGCCGCGCGCCAAGCCGTCGCCCAACGCCTCGGTTCCATCCTGGCTCTCGGCAAAACGCCGGCCCAGCCGCAAACGTACCGCGTCCTGGGCAATCTGCTCGCCGACGAACGCGACTCCGACGTCGCCCGCCTCGCCCTCGAACCTGCCGCCGGTCCCGCCATCGACCCGCTCTTCGTCACCGCCCTTGGCAAAAGCACCGGCCGGCCTCGGCTCGGTCTCATCGATTCGCTCGGCCGCCGCCGTGCGCAAACCGCGGTCGCGCCCTTGACCGCGCTCTTGACCAATCCGGATGCCGCCACGGCCGACGCCGCGGCCTTTGCTCTGGGCCAAATCGGCGGCGAGACCGCCCTCGCCGCCCTCGCGTCGGCGCCAGTCACCCCGGCCGTGGCCAAGGCCCGCTTGGCCGCCGCCTCCGGCCTGCCGGCCCCCGCGTCCGGCGCCGCGCTGCGCAAACTCGCCGGCGAAGCCAAACTTCCCGCTGCCGTTCGTGCCGCGGCTTTCCGGGCCTCCCTCGATGCCGATCCGGCTGATGTCGCCGATCGACTCGCCGCGGTGCTCGCCGGCAGCGACCCCGCTTTGAAGTCTGCCGGTCTCGAGGCTGTCGCGGCGTCCGCTGCTCCCGGCCTCGTCGCTTCGCTCGCTTCCAAGCTCACCGGCTTTGATTCCGTTACGCAGGCTGCGCTCATCGCCGCGTTCGCCCGCCGCGCCGACCCGGCCGCCGGCGCTGCGATCACGAGCGCCGCGAAACACCCGGACGCCGAAGTCCGCGCCGCCGCGGTTTCTGCCCTCGGTTTTCTCCCCGGCTCCTCCGCCACCGCCGCGCTCTTGGCGGGAGTCGCGTCCGGCGAAGACTCCGACGCCGCCAAGCTCGCCCGCCAAAGCCTGACGCGACTCAACGGCCCCGGCGTCTCCGCCGCGATTTTGGCCGGCGCCGAGCGCGGCGAACCCGCCCTGCGTGCCGTCTATCTCGAGGCCCTCGCCCTGCGCGCCATGGCCGAAGGGCTCCCGCTGCTTCTCGCCGCCCGCAAAGACGCTTCCGCTCCCGTCCGCCTTGCCGCCGCCGCCGCCCTCGGCGATCTCGGCACCGTGGCCCAATTGGGCGCCCTGCTCGAATGGACGCTCGGCGCCACCGACGACGCCGAACAGACCCGCGCCCTTCGCTCGGTGGTCAACGTGATCATGCGCCAACCCGCCGGTGCCGGCCGCGGTGCCGCGCTCTTCTCCGCGATCGACCAAGCCGCTCCGGCCGTCGCTCTCCGCCTCCTGCCGGCGCTCGGCCGCATGGGCGACTCCGAGTCTGCGGCCTGCGCCGCCCGCCAGGCCCTGCGCGGCGATGCCAAGCTCGCCGACGCCGCCGTCGCTGCCCTCGGCCGTTGGCCCGATGCCTCCGCCGTGCCGGCGCTCGTGGACATCGCCGAGAAATCCTCCCTCGCCGGTCCCGCCAAGGCGGCGCGCGACGCCGTCCTCCGGCACCATGGACGTATCCGCAATGTGTGGACTGAATCCTCGTCCGTTTTGGTCGGCCGGCTGATGGCGAAGGAAACCGATGCCGCCGGCCGCGCGCCGCTCCTCGCGCTGCTGCACCGCGCCCGCGACACCGCCGCGCTCAAGCTCGCCGAATCCCTCGGCGCCGAAGGCGCGCTGGCCGCGGAAGTCATCCGCGCCAACGGCAAAGGCGAACCCGGCGTGCGGGTTTCCGGCGGTTCCGGCGCCCGCAACGTCCTCGACTTCAAATCCTCGACCCGCTGGTCCGTTCCCGCCGCCGGGGAAGAGTGGATCGAACTCGACTTCAAGGTCGGCCGCCCCCTGCGCGCGCTCACCCTCGACCAGTCGACACGCACCGGCGAATTCCCGGAGAAGTACGAGGTCTATGTTTCGGACCGCCCCGAGGCCGCCGGCACACCCGTCGCGTCCGGCACCGGCCAACGCAACCAGACCGTGATCGCGTTGCCCGCCGGCACCCGCGGCCGCTACGTCACGATCAAGAACGTCGCCCCGCGCGCCGACAGTTCCTGGACCGTCACCGATCTCTACGTCGATTGACCTGCGCCGCAGCCGCGGGCTGAGCCAAAAGCTTATGCCGTTGAGAGACCTTGGCTGAGAGTTGAGAGCAAAACAGTTGGGTTAGTCAGGTTGCTGGCTCCGGCCGCGTTTTCCGCGGCTGGGCAGATCGATCCTTCAACTCCCAGCTTTCAACCCTCAACTGCCCGATCGCAGATCGGGCTTCAAACCAAGCTCCAGGGCCCGCGCATCGAGCGGCCGCGCATCCGGTTCGCGACGGCGTCGTCGGTGAACCGCTCCGCCACCGGATCCCATTTCAGCGGCCGCTTCAGCTGCATCGCGATGTTGCCGAGGTTGCACACGGTCGTCGTGCGATGGCCGAATTCGACATCGGAGATCGGCCGCGCGCGCGTCCGGATCGCCTGCAGGAAGTTGTCGTGGTGGTTCAGGCTGGCCGGGAGCTTCACCGCGCCTTTGCCGGCCTGCGCCGCGATCTCCTTCAACAACGCGGGATCCGAGGCCGTGCTCGCGCTGCGCGACACATCCACCCAACCGCGGTCGCCGAAGAAACGCACGTTGCCGTCGGAGATGCCGTCGTAGCGGGTCCGGCAGCGCAGCGTGACGCCGCTCGCGTAGCGGCACGTGAAGTCGACCTTCGTCGCGGTGGAAAACAATCCCGTCGTCGGAAATTCGCCGTCGCCGACCACTTCGACCGGGCCCGATTCGTCCATGCCCAGCGCCCACTGCGCGATATCGATGTAGTGCGCGCCCCAGTTCGTCACCTGCCCGGCGGCGTAATCGAGGATGAAGCGGAAGTTGTAGTGGCAACCCTGCCGCGTGTACGGCTGGAACGGCGCGGGCCCGACCCACAGGTCCCAGTCCAAACCCGCCGGCACCGCCTCCGGCTTCCAATTCGCCCCGACGTATTTGTTGTTCGCCGGAATCAGGATCTCGATCCGGCTCAGTTTGCCCATGCCGCCGTTGCGGATGAATTCAGCCGTATCGTGGAAACGCCGGGAGGAGCGCTGCTGCGTGCCGGTCTGCGCGACGCGGCCGTACTTGCGCGCCGCCGCGACCAGCGCGCGGCCTTCCTCGATCGTGAGGGTGAGCGGTTTCTCGACGTACACGTCCTTGCCGTTGCGCATCGCCTCGATCGCGTTCAACGCGTGCCAATTGTCCGGCGTGCAGACCATCACGGCGTCGATGTCGGGCCGCGCGGTCAGCTCGCGGAAATCGTTGTAGGCGGCGCAATCCCGGTTGCCGTATCCGGCATTCACTTTCGCGGCCGCGAGATCGCGGTGCGTCTTGTCGACGTCGCACACCGCGAGGATGCGCACGTCGTCGAAGCCGAGCAGGGTCTCGAGGTGGCCCTGGGCGATGTTGCCCGTGCCGATGAAACCGATCGTGATCTTCTTGCTCGGCGCCGTCTGCCCGAACATCCGCGACGGCAGGATGGCGGGAAACGCGGCGGCGGCGGAAACGAGGGTCGTGTTGCGCAGGAAGGCGCGGCGGGAAAGGAAAAGGGGATTCATGGTCGTGTGGGCCGAAGGTTCAGGATTTGGCGGTCAGGCGCTCGACCGCGCGGGCGGCGGCGGTGCGCACGGCCGCGGGTTCTTTCGCGTCGGCCTGCACGGCCTTGAGCGCCTCGAGCGCCCCGCGGTCGCCGCGCTGCGCAATGGAGCCGATGAGTCCGGCTTTGGGGTTGCCGCCGAGTTTGCCCAGCGCCCCGCGGTAGGCGGCGTCCACCGCCGGATCCTCGATCGCATCGAGGGCAAACCGCGCCGCATCCGCCGTGGCGTTGTCGTGCAGGAGCGCCGCCACCGCCGGCACGCACTTGGCCGTGCCGATCAGCGCCAGCATGCGGCAGACGAACAGCTGCCCGACCGGCGTGAGTCCGGGCGCCGCGAGCGCCGCGAGCAGCTTCGCCTCCATCGCCGGGCGCTGCGCCGGCTCGGCGTTCATCACCATCGCGCGCACCGTGGAACCGAAGGTGCGGTCGCTCCCATGGTCGAGCTTCACGATCTCCGCCCAAGGGTCGGGACTCGCGACAAATTGTTCCTCGTAGGCGCGGAACGGATCGTTTTCGGAGCGGACCCGCGGCGGGCGGGCGGGAGATTTTTCGGCCATGACGGAAGGGGATTGATCGAGGCGCTCTTGGTTTAACGCCGTCGCGCCGCAGATCGAGCCTCAACGCGGTTACGCCGTTAACTCGCGCGCCGGTTCCGCTGCACGAAAGTGGGATGTCGCCGCGCGTGAAATCCGCGCCGCCCGCGCGATGGTCTTTCCCACCCGCCCCTTTCATGGTCCGCCCCTTTCTTGCCGCCTGCCTCGTCTTCGGTCTGCTCCCGTCCGCGCTGCCCGCCGCCGGCGTCGCCGTCGAGATCTGCGAGGAGGGAATCCCGCGCGACAATTCCTGGCCCGCCGCCCCGGTCGTCACGGAACGCCACACCGAGGATCTCTTCGGGCTCTTCGAGCTGCCGCACAAATACATCTCCACCGGCGTGCGCGCCGATCGCGCTTTCCCCACCCTCGTCCGCGCTTCCGCCGAGGTGCAACTTCCGGCCGGCGAGCACCGTTTGTTGCTGCGCTCCCGCGGCGCCGCCCGCGTTTTTGTCGACGGCCGGCCCGTCCTCTCCACGCCGTTCGACCAGCCGCGGCAATTCGCCGTCGGCAATGCCGGCGAACTCCCCGTTGAGGAGCAAAACACGTTCATCGATCTCGGCCCCGGCTTCCGCTACGCCCCGCCCGGCAACCGCGAGGCCGTCGCCGTTGTGGCTTTTCCCGCCGGCCGTCCCGTGCGCGTCGTGCTGGAGACTTTGCTCGGCGGCCTTCAATCCACCGGCAAAAACGGCAAACCTTTCCGCCCCGAGCTCGGCGAAACCGTCATTGCCGTCCAACTCGCCGGCTCCTCCGCCTGGCAACTGCTCTCCCCCGGACCCCGCCAAGTCCCCTACACCGACGCCGGCTGGGCCGCCTACGAATCCGAACGCCGCGCCCGCCTCGAGTCCCTCAACACCGCCGCCCGTGCCGCCCGCCGCGCCGAACACGCTTCCTATTGGCAAAGCCGACGCGCCGCCGCCTCCGCCTGGCTCAAGGCCTCGGCCGACGAACCCGTGCCCGCCTTGCCCGCCGGTTTCCCCGCCCTCAATCCCGTCGACCACTTCATCGGCGCCCGCATCGCCGAGGTCGCCGCGCAAACCGCTCCGCTCCGCCGGGCGGGCGGCGTGGATTTCCACCGCGAAATCAAGCCGATCCTCGAAGCCCAATGCTACAGCTGCCACCAGGGCTCCAAGGTCAAAGGCGGCCTCCGCCTCGACTCCCGCGCCGCCGCCTTCGCCGGGGGCAAGGGCGACGGCCCCGCCGTCACCCCGCACCAGCCCGCCGAGAGCTCGCTCCTGCAACGCATCACGAGCACCGATCCCGAGGAAGTCATGCCCGCCAAGGGCGACCCCTTGCCCGCCCGCGACATCGCTCTCCTCCGCCGTTGGGTCGAGGAAGGCGCCCCTTGGCCCGACTTCTCCGTCGCCCGTTTCGACCTCACGCCCCTCGCCGGCGACCTCGCCTTCCTCCGTCGCGTAACTCTGGATACAGTCGGCGTCGTGCCCTCCGAGGCCGAGATCGCCGCCTTCCTCGCCGACCGCGCCCCGGACCGCCGCGCCCGCGCCATCGATCGCCTTCTGGCCGACCGCCGCTGGGCCGACCACCAGATGGGCTACTGGCTCGATGTCCTCGCCGAGAATCCGAATCTCATCAACCCGACCCTCAACAACACCGGCCCCTTCCGCTGGTGGCTCCACGAGTCCCTCGTCGACAACAAACCCCTCGACCTCTTCGTCACCGAACTCCTCCGCCTCGAGGGCAGCGAACGCTTCGGTGGCCCCGCCGGCTTCGGCGTCGCCTCCCAGAACGACGTGCCCATGGCCGCCAAGGGCATCATCGTCGGCTCCGCCTTCCTCGGCGTGGAGATGAAGTGCGCCCGCTGCCACGACGCCCCGACCCACGTTTCGAAACAGCGCGAACTGATCGAGCTCGCCGCCCTGCTCGAGACCAAGCCCATCAAGCTCCCCGCCACCAGCAGCGTCGTCCTCGACAGCCTCCGCGTCGGCGGCCGCGAGCCCATGATCGAGGTCACCCTCGCTCCCGGCACCGTCGTCGCTCCGGCCTGGCCCTTCGCGCGCTTCAGCGACGAGTCCGCCGCTGCCCTCGCCCAAGACCCCGCCAATTCCCGCGACCGCCTCGCCGCCCTCGTCACCGCGCCGCAGAACGAACGCTTCGCCCAGGTCATGGCCAACCGCATCTGGCAACGCCTCATGGGCCGCGGTCTCGTCGTCACCGTCGGCGATTGGGAAAAATCCGAGCCGTCCCATCCGCAACTGCTCCGCTGGCTCGGCCGCGAACTCGTCCGCTCCGGCTACGACACCAAAGCCCTCTCCCGCCTGATTCTCAATTCCCACGCCTACCAGCGCGCCGTCGATCCGGCCCTCGTCGAAACCAGCCCGCTCTTCACCGCCCCCGCCCCGCGCCGCATCGGCGCCGAACAACTCGTCGATTCCTTCTTCGCCGCCACCGGCAAACCCTTCGTCCTCGAACCCATCAACCTCGATGTCGACAGCGTCCGCACCATCGACAACGCCCTCGACCTCGGCCGCGCCTCCCGCGCCTGGATGCTCGCCTCCACTTCCAACGAGCGCGACCGCCCCAGCCTCATGCTCCCCCGCGTCCAGGCCGTCGCCGAGGTCCTCGAGGTCTTCGGCTGGCGCGGTGCCCGCCCCGACGCCGCCAGCGGCGTCCGCGAAACCGACGCCAACGTCCTCCAGCCCGCCCTCCTCGCCAACGGCACCATGATGACCTGGCTCACGCGCCTCAGCGACGACCACGGCCTCACCGCCCTCGCCCTCGATGCCGCGTCCCCCGAGGTCCTCGTCGACCGCGTCTTCTACCGCTTCTTCACGCGCCCGCCTTCTCCCGCGGAAAAACAACTCTACGTCGAAACCCTCCGCCCCGGTTTCGCCGACCGCGTCGTCGCCCGCGAGCTCGCGCCCGCCCCGCCCTCGCCCCGCCGCAAGTTCGTCGCCTGGTCCAATCACATGAAGAGCGAGGCCAACTCCCTCCGCCTCGAGGAAGAAGCCGCCGCCCGCAAAGGCGACGCCCCCACCGCCCGCCTCGATCCCGCCTGGCGCCGCCGCTTCGAGGACGTCCTCTGGGCCCTCCTCAACGCCCCCGAGTGGACCCACGTCATGTAAATTGGGAATTCGGAAACCGGATACCGGAAACCCGCCCCGGCATCCCGGTGATCTTGGGTTCCGTTTTCCCGTTTCCGTCTCTTCAATTTCCGTTCTCTTCAACGCTTTCGTCCCCGTCCTTCTCCCCAAGTCACCGCTGCCGGTTCCGCTTTCCGAACTCCGGTTTCCGGTTTCCCAACTCCGGTCTTATCCCATGAATCGCCGCTCATTCCTCTCGCGCACCGCCGCCGCTTCCGCCGCCGCCCTCCTCTCTTCCCGGCTCCGCGCCGATCCCGCCCGCGCCGCCGCGATGCCGAAAGGCAAAGCCGAACACTGCATCTTCATCTGGCTCGGCGGCGGCATGTCCCAGATCGACACCTTCGATCCCAAGGTCCGCGGCAACCCCAAGTCCAAACCCAGCGCCGCCGGCTCCGACTACGCCGCCATCGACACCGCCGTCCCCGGCGTCCGCTTCACCGAACACCTCGCCCAATCCGCCCGCCTCGCCGACCGCATCACCGCCGTCCGCACCGTCAACCACCGGCTCGGCATCGAGCACGCCCTCGCCACCAACTTCGTCCACACCGGCCGCGCGGTCAGCGGCAGCACGATCTACCCGTCCGTCGGCTCCGTCGTCGCCCACGAACGCGGCGCCGCCGGCGACCAGGTCCCGGCGTACTTGCTGATCGGATACCCCAGCGTCAGCCGCGGCCCCGGTTTCCTCGGCGCCAAGCACGGCTACATCTACCTCGTCGACACCGAGTCCGGCCCCGCCGGCTTCACCCCGCCCGACGGCATCGACGCCGCCCGTGTCGCCGAGCGCCGTCGCCTGCTCGCCCCGCTCCAGGGCCAGGTCGCGCCCGACTCCTCCGCCGCCGACTACGAGATCGCCCAGCGCGAGGCCCTCCGCCTCGCCGGGCCCGGCTTCATGCGCAATTTCCGCCTCGACGAGGAACCCGGCTCCCTCCGCCAGCGCTACGGCGGCGAATTCGGCCAGCGCTGCCTCCTCTCCCGCCGCCTCGTCCAGGCCGGCGTCCGCTTCATCGAGGTCTCCCACAATCTCAACTTCATCAACGGCGCCGGCTGGGACACCCACAACGCCGGCCAGCTCCAGCAGCACGCCCTCATCCGCGAGCTCGACACCGCCCTCTCCGCCCTGATCACCGACCTCGAGGACAAACGCCTCCTCGACAAAACGCTCATCGCCATCGGCACCGAGTTCGGCCGCCCCGGCCAATTCGACAGCGGCGGCGGCCGCGGCCACCAGTCCGCCGCGTTCTCCCTCGTCCTCGCCGGCGGCGGCCTCAACCACCGCGGCGCTTACGGTGTCACCGATGCGTTCTCCAACAAGGTCGTCGAAAACCCCGTTTCCGTTCCCGACTTCCACGCGACCATCTACGCCGCCCTCGGCATCAACCCCGCCAAGGAACTCGTCAACGCGTCCCGCCCCGTCCCCATCACCGACGGCGGCAAACCCATCGCCGCCCTCTTCACCTGAGCCCCGCTCCCACGTTTCCCCATTTCCCGATCTTCGCCTTCCGCCTTTCTTCTTTCTTCCTTCGTCTTTCTCCGTTTCCGCCTTTCGCCTTCCGCCTTCCGCCTTCTCCGGTCTCCGCCTTTCGCCGTCCGAAGTTTCCGGTTTCCGAATTCCGGTTTCCGGTTTTGTCTGCCCCGCGTGCCCCTCGCCCGCCCGCTCCGCTTCCCGCCGGCACTGCTGCTGTTGCTCGCGTTCGCGGCTTCCGCCCTGCCTGCCCAGGAATCGCCGCGCGTCCTCACCACCGCCCTCGAGGTCCGCTCCCTGAGCCCCGCGGAAGCCGAACGCGGTCTCCCCGTCCGCCTCCGCGGCGTGGTCGTCTTCGTCGAGAGCGTCTCCGCCCTCTTCCTGCAGGACGAAACGTCCACCGCGTTCTTCCGCCTCGCCACCCCGCCGCTCCCGCGGGTCGGTGACGAAGTCGAACTCACCGCCAAGACCCGCCTCGGGCTCTACCTCCCCGGCCTCGACAACGCCACCTACCGCGTCCTCGGCCGCAAACCGCTCCCGCCCGGCATCCCCGTCCAGTACGACGACCTCCACTTCAGCCGCTACCACTACCAGCGCGTCACCGTCGAAGGCATCGTCCGCTCCGTCCTCCCCCTCGGCCCCGCCCGCAGCGTCATCCGCCTCGCGCTCGGCTCCCGCGTCATCGATGTCCGCGTCGAAGCCCCGCCCCGCGCCGGCCCGCCCCTGATCGATTCCCGCATCCGCATCACCGGCCTCGCCGCCGGCCTGATCAATTCCCCGCGCCGCCAACTCGTCCAACCCTACCTCCGCGCCCTCGACTGGACCGAACTCGAGGTCGTCACCCCGGCTCCTCCCGCCAGCGCCGTGCCCGTCGTCTCCGCCGAGGAACTCCTCGCCTTCCGCGTCGACGGCCTCGGCGAACGGCGCGTCCGCATCGAAGGCATCGTCGCCGCCGATTTCGGGGCCGACGGCGTCTTCCTCCTGCAGGGCGCCAACGCCTTCGCCGTCCGCTTCGGTCGCCCCACCTCCGTCGCCCCCGGCGATGCCGTCACGCTCGCCGGTTTCCCTTCGATGGAACGCTTCAGCGCCTCCGTCGTCGACGCCGAGCTCATCTCCCGTCGCCCCGGCGCCGCTCCCGCCCCCGTCGCCGTCCCCGTGCTCGACGAACTGTATTTGAAACCCGGAGACCAACAATCCGGCCGCTACGACGGCCGTCTCGTCCAGGTCGTCGGCACGCTCCGCGATTCCTTCAAAGGCCCCGCCGGCACCACCCTGCTCGTGCAGGGCCCGCAGCGCACCCTCCACGTCCGCGTCGCCGACGATCTCGCCGTCCCTCCCGTCGGCTCCGTCCTCCGCGCCACCGGCATCTGCCAGGTCGAAACCGCCGTCTTCGGCCCCGGTTTCCGCAGCGACCCCGGGCTCGTCAGTCTCCGCACCCTCGGTCCCGCCGGCGTCGAGGTCCTCCGCCGCCCCTCGTGGTGGACCCCGCGCCGCCTCACCGCCGTCCTCGCCGCCCTCGCCGGCCTCACCGTCGTATCCGGTTTGTGGATCGCCTTTCTCCGCCGCCAGGTGCGCCGCCAAACCGAGGCCCTCCGTCACCGCATCGGCCTCACCGCCGCCCACGAGGAACGCCAGCGCATCGCCCGCGAATTCCACGACACCCTCGAGCAGGAACTCGCCGGCGTCAGCCTCCGCCTCGACGCCCTCGCCACCCGCGTCGCCGACGAAAAAGGCCGCACCCTCGTCGTCGCTTCGCGCAACCTCGTCACCCGCATCCAGACCGAAACCCGCGATCTCATCTCCGATCTCCGCGATCCCGCCGAGACCGCCGGCGATCTCGTCACCGCCCTCGGCACCGTCGCCCAGCGCTGCACCGCCGAAAGCGATGCCGAGGTCCGCGTCGACCCGCTCACCCCCGTCCCCGCCTTGCCCGCCGCCACGGTCCACGATCTCCGCATGATCGCCCGCGAATCCGTCAGCAACGCCCTCCGCCACGGCCGCGCCACCCACGTTTCCATCGAGGTCTCCGCCACCGCCGACCGCCTGCTCCTCCGCATCGTTGACAACGGCTGCGGCTTCGACCCCGCCGCCGCCCCGCTCGGCCGCCGCGGCCATTTCGGCTGCGCCGGCATCCGCGAACGCGGCCGCAAAATCGCCGCCGAGGTCGCCTGGCACAGCACCCTCCAACGTGGCACCACCGTCGAGGTTAACCTCCCCCTCGCCCCCGCCCCAGTATCCGCCCC
>JACCDS010396134.1_pt1 | contig 12175 bp, 13 predicted proteins | sample 7446441 | NCBI WGS metagenome assembly JACCDS01 (sample SAMN15323445, study PRJNA562643) | freshwater metagenome | isolation source: river surface water | place: USA:Blue River Watershed | collected 2017-08-17
GATGTCACGTTCACACCGTCCACGCGAAGGTGGCGACGTGACCGCGTAAATTCCGAAATAATTTGCGATCGAAAAAAGAAAAAGGCCAGTGCGTCGATAGCGCTAGCCTTTTTGTCGATTGGTGCCGACTGCAGGACTCGAACCCGCCACCCCATGATTACAAATCAGGACAAATCTTAATTCCACAGTGTTGACTAAAATATGGTCAATGAATAAATGATCATAAATACATGGACTTATGATTAATTCATGAAAGGTTGGTGTTGATTGAAGTTGCTCGATATACTTCAATTAGGGTTACATGGCGGTTACACGACCCTTGTCGGGGAATGAGCAATGTCAAAAGTAAAATTTACTGCAGGCCGTATTGCTGACCATGAATGCTCAGCGGGCAAGAGTCAGTCTTTCATATGGGACTCTGAGGCACCTGGTTTGGGCATTCGGGTAACGTCCGGCGGCGTCAAGTCGTTCGTTTTCCAAGCCAAGGTAAACGGCAAGGCGCCAAGACTAACGATCGGCGATCCAAAGACCTGGACTATCGAAGAAGCGCGCGCCGAAGCCCGTCGGCTCAAGATACTCATCGATGGAGGAAGAGATCCACGTCAAGTAAAGGCAGACGCGCTTGCAACTGAAGAAGCAGCGCGGACTGCGCGTGCCGCGGAGGTTGCCGCTACCGAAGCAGCCACCCGACGTGCATCAGTGCTGCTCTCCGAGGCTTGGCAGAAGTATCTGGAATACGGCAATACGAAGCGAAACAAACGATCTGGTGAAATAGGGTGGAGCCAAACCCACAAACTTGCTCACATTGAATTAGCCAGTCTTGGAGGAGAGAAAAAAAGGCGGGGCGCAGGCACGACAAAAGCGGGGCCGCTGGCTCCGTTGATGTCGCGTAGGTTGTTTGAACTTACTGGCGATCGAATTGCAACGTGGCTCGAAGAAGAAGCCAAAACTCGCGCCACTGCCGCAGCCCTATCATTCCGGTTACTTCGGGCATTTTCAAATTGGGCGAATGATGTCCCCGAATATGCCGGCATTATTCCTTCCGACGCATTCACCTCCCGAAAAGCTCGTGACGCACTGCCGAAACAGAATGCGAGAAACGGCGATTGCCTACAGAGAGAGCAGCTAGCGACTTGGTTCGACCAAGTAAAAAAAATTAACAATCCCGTCATCAGCGCCTACCTCCAAGGATTACTGCTGACAGGAGCTCGTCGCCGAGAACTTGGAGGCTTACGCTGGGAAAATGTAGACTTTACTTGGAGAAGCATCACAATTCGGGACAAGGTTGAAGGAGAAAGGACAATTCCTCTCACGCCATATCTTTCACATCTACTGCAATCGCTTCCGCGTAGAAACCAATGGGTCTTTAGTAGCCCAGCATCCAAAGATGGGAAAATCGCTGAGCCGCGCTATGCTCACACTGACGCTCTAAACACTTCAGGACTTCCCCACATTTCATTGAATGGCTTGCGCCGGTCCTTCGGAACTCTTTGTGAATGGGTAGAAGTGCCGAGCGGTATTTCAGCGCAAATCATGGGCCAGAGGTCTAGCGCAATCGCCGAAAAGCATTACCGTCGTCGCTCGCTGGATTTACTGCGCACGTGGCATGAAAAAATTGAGGCGTGGATACTAGAGCAAGCAAAAATCGAGTTCGACCAAGAAAATCCCAATACGCCATTAAAAATGGTAGCCGCAGCTAGATAGCTTTAGAGCATTAGCTGCCGAAGTAACAGACAATCTGGACTGAAAGAGACGCAATAATCCTGCGCCAGCAAACTGCCACATCTTGCCATCGCTGAATTTAAGGGGATCCCGTGAAATTGATCAAATACAGCGATTTTTTGAGGATCACCAACAACCAGCAAATAGTAGAAGGACTCAAGATAACCAGAGGTGGTATATGGCGAGACGCTGCGGCGTTTCATCATGTAACTTTCAATCACGTCACCGGTGTGGAATACAAGACAAACCTCGCTGCTGATTTGACTGGCGAGGAAGCTGCCGCACTAGAGTGGGAACCTGATGGCGATTGGGAGATAGGAAAGCCGTTAGTAGAGTTCCCTTGTACTCTACAAGCGCTTATCCAAGGCTTGGGGCCTTACTCGGATGTAATTCACTGGGACATTGCTATTGAATATTCGACACCCATTTGGGAAAAATGGCACTCCGCAGAAAAAATAAAAATTTGGGAGGCCGTTGCTTTAACGCTAGGCATCGAGCCTACGCTGATTACATCTGACATTAACGCTTGGGCAAGTGAAAAATCATTCAATATCAGCGATGTGCATACGGTTTTTCGTCAGAGACTGACCTACGCTCTAAAAAATAACGTCGCCCATATTGAGGAAGCCCCTTCTTCCGACCGCACTCCGGGGAATGTATACAAATGCAAAATCTCACTGAGAGAGTTTGTAAAATTCGTATCGTCTACCTCATGGGAGGTACCGTCAAAGCTAACGGATCTTCTAACTCCTCTTGATTCAATGCCGACTCAAGTAGACGCTACAGCCAAAAATCCGCCTCAGAAAGTGAGGCGAATATGGGATGACTATAGTTTGCTTCGGTTGCTCGACGAATACGAGCAACCAGGAATTACCCATCAAAAGTTAGCGGAAAAATACGGGGTAAAAAGGCAATTTATTGGAAAGCAACTAAAGCTGGGCGAGAGCTTGCGTAGGCGCCCAAAAGCCCAATTTACAGATCCGCTCAATCCACGAAGACGGAAATGAGGTTGCCTACTGTAGTTGCTTAAATCGCCCAAGAACCCGCATACATGCTGTCCTCATGGTTGCTGCAACTAGTTGCGTCGGTTGCCATGCGTAGATTCCGGCATCGTCACTTGTCAACGAAAGGACGCGACGATGCAAAAGCCCCACACCCTTCGCCAAGCCGTCAACACGGCTGACGCTGCCAGAGCCCTCAACCGTTCTCCGCAAACACTTCGCAAATGGGCGTGCCTGGAAAATGGTCCGATCCGTCCAGTTCGGATAAATGGCCGTCTTGCTTGGTCAGTGGACGAAATTGCCGCCCTATTGAATGAAGGCTCTACCCCGAACAAAAAAAGCTACGAGGCATAAAGGGGGCGGCATGGACAAAAAGGGAAAAGCCGCGACGGCTGTCACCGTGGCGGCTTCGGATACTACATGGGCAAACCCGAAGCATAGCACCAGCAATCGTGCGAAGTCATTGATTGTTCACGTGGCACAGTGGGATCTCATTCCACCCGCAACGGCGGATCAGCTCAGGCGGATCGGAGGTCTTTCGTCATGACTGACCTCATCAATCAATTTCGCACGGCATTGGCGGCGCGAAACATCATTCCGCCAGAACATATCCTTGCCGATGGTCTGATTCATCGCTGCGATGCCGCGGGCAAAGGCGGCAAGGACGATGCCGCTTACCTGCTGCATATGGACGGCATCCCGGCTGGTGGTTTTGAGAATCATCGCGACGGTCTGGGCTGGCAAAACTGGCGAGCCGATACTGGATATGCGCTTTCGCCCGCTGAAGAAGCCGCGCACCGTGAACGCATCGCTGCGTCCCGACTTGAGCGAGAGGCCGACGAAGCGAAGCGCAAACAATTCGCGCGAGAAAAAGCAAATTTGCTATGGCAGGAGGCGCAACCCTGCCTCCGATATGGATACCTCGAATCGAAAGGACTGCAATCAGCACATGGCGCACGTTTGCATGGAGGTAGATTAGTGATACCGCTTCGCGATGAAGCCGGGATAATCCACTCCGTCCAGTTCATCGATAGCAAGGGCGATAAGCTGCTGCTTAAAGATGGACGGAAAGCAGGCTGCTATTTCAGCATCGGCAAACCGAATGGTGTGCTCTGCATTGTGGAGGGCTTTGCGACCGGAGCCAGCATTCACGAAGCTACCGAATACTCTGTCGCGATCGCCTTTGATGCCGGGAACCTGTCGGCCGTGGCCCAAGTGATGCGCACCAAGTTCCCCGATCTCAAGCTCATCCTGTGCGCCGACGATGACCATGCTACGCCTGGCAATCCTGGCCTGACGAAGGCCACCATGGCAGCGCGCACCGTTGGCGGACTGCTTGCCGTACCAGAGTTCGGAGGCGAGCGCCAATCCGACGAGACCGACTTCAATGATCTACACAAGCGGCACGGTCTGGAGGCTGTCAGACGCTGCATAGAGGCTGCAAATTCTGTAACCGAGACTAAACCTGTGCCGGAAGCAGAATCAAGCCCTGTTTACGGGGATTCTATGATCTGCGCTTATGGCGGGGGACGTTTTGAACTGTCGGCGCGCGGCACGTTCTTCATTGGCATCGACAAGGAAGGCAAAGAGCAGCCGCCGCGCTGGATTTGTTCTCACCTTTCTGTGGTGGCGATGACGCGGGATGCGAAGTCCGGCGCATGGGGACGGCTGCTGGAATGGCATGACGATGACGGCGTGCGGCATCAGTGGGCCATGCCGTTGGAGCTATTACAAGGCGATGGGCTGGACGTTCGCAAAGAACTGGCTCGGCTGGGGCTGTCAATTGCGCCTAGCAAGAGTGCACGCGACTTGCTGGCTTCTTACCTGCAAGTCTGGCCAGTCAATGCCCGCGCTCGCTGTGTTGAGCGGCTGGGATGGCACGGTGCGGTGTACGTCACGCCAACAGAGTCTGTCGGGCAGTCCGATGAAATCGTGGTGTTCCAGAACGCTCACGCCATCGAGCCTTCCTTTGCCGTCTGCGGCACACCCGAGGAGTGGCGCGATACCGTGGGCAGGCTTGCAGCCGGTAACTCGCGGCTGGTATTTGCGATATCGATTGCCTTTGCTGGTGCGCTGGCAGAGTTGGCTGTCGAGGATTCTGGCGGCTTTCACCTCTGCGGAAAATCCTCATCCGGCAAGAGTACGGCGTTGAAGGTGAGCGCTTCGGTTTGGGGCCACCCAGCCACTTATCCTCGGCTTTGGCGAGCGACGGCCAACGGCCTCGAAGGGCTGGCAGCCTTGCATAACGATGGCTTGCTGATTTTGGATGAGCTATCCCAGATCGACCCGAAAGAAGCTGGAGAAGCTGCTTATATGCTGGCTAATGGCCAAGGTAAAGCTCGAGCATCTCGTACAGGAGCGGCGAGGCAAGCCGCACGCTGGCGGCTATTGTTCCTGTCGGCAGGGGAGGAATCACTGACGTCACTTATGGCGCGTGCTGGCCGCAAAACCAACGCCGGACAAGAAATCCGACTGGCGGACATTGATGCCGATGCAGGAGCTGGCATGGGCGCTTTCGAGATACTGCACGATTGCGAAACACCATCCGCACTGGCCTTGTCGCTCAAGGATGCAGCGACAAAGTATCACGGTGCAGTTGGCCTTGCCTGGCTGCGCTGCATCGTGGGCGGGCGTCAGAAGCTGCCAGACTTCATTGAGAACGGGGTGCGCCAATTCGTTGCTGAGTTCGCTCCTAAAGCAGTATCCGGGCAAGTGGAACGTGTAGCGCGACGGTTTGCATTGGTAGCGGTGGCAGGAGAGATGGCATCTCACTACGGATTGACTGGCTGGCCAGCGAATGAAGCGATAAGCGCCGCTAGAAAATGTTTTGATGCTTGGCTATCTGCCTTTGGTGGTGCCGGGAACCGCGAAGATAGGGCTATTCTTGCCCAAGTACGCGGATTCTTTGAAGCACATGGGGCGAGCCGGTTTGAAGATGCACTGTCCACCAGTGAGCAACGCATCCCGAATCGAGCGGGATTCTTCCGCGTTAACGACCACGGCGTGCGAGAGTTCTTGGTTTTGCCCGAGGCCTTCCGCCGCGATGTCTGCAATGGATTTGACCTGAAGGCGGCGACGGCGGCGCTTATTGCTGCGGGATGGCTTGCACCGGGAGAAGGGACCCGCGCAACCCAGAAGCCCAGAATCCAAGGCATAGGCACCACCCGCTGCTATGTGTTCACTGGCCGCATGTGGGAGGACGATTGATACGCCTTGACTTCAAATCCATTGAACCCAGTGCAGATTTTGCGGGGACATCGGGGACAACATGTATTCATGCGGGTTTTGCTGCCCCCCCAGCAGAGGAAAAAGTGGGGACAACTGGGGACATCGGGATGGGGGATGAAAATTTGTCCCCAATGTCCCCAGTTTGTCCCCATTCACTTGGAGTAGGAAAACCTGCCATTAATTTGGTTGTCCCCAAAGTCCCCCTTGCCCCCACGAAAAAGCTGTCAAGTGAACTGAAAATTAGACCTGAGTCCATACGGCTTGCCCTTGGCCCGTTCCAGTTAGATCTTGTTGAGGCGGAGATAGCTGCAGGCTACCCGGCGCAAAAATTACACCGAGTCAACAACATGGCCTGGGAGTTCATGCTGGCCGATGGGATTAGTTTTGACGAGGCGATACATGTGGCTTCTGCAATCGTTGAAAGCTGCCCTCTCGCGCAGTGCGAGGCTAGCTATGTCGATGTATTGACGCTTTGGATACAGGGCCCCAGGAATTGAAATCAGAAATCTCGATGCAGATCTACTCATTGCCGAAAATTCGGGCGTTCAAATTTCGCCCCGTTATTTCGGCAATCGCCAGCAATTTTCCAGTCAAATCGAAGGGGGAATGAAATATGGGAGCGCCAAAGATATCTGAGAACAAATTGATAAAGGTTGGGCCGGGCCGTCCATCGATTTACTCTAGCGATCTCGCCGACGTGATCTGTGAGCGTCTTGCTTGCGGCGAATCTCTAAGAAAAATTTGTGAGGATGAGCATATGCCAGATCGAGTGACAGTGATCCGGTGGCTTTCCAAAGGCGGGGATTTTGCAACCAAGTACGCGCATGCGCGCGAAATTCAATCTCATGTTTGGGTAGATGATACCTACGAAATGGCACGATCTGTGCCAGAGCGGAATCCTGTCACGGGCTCTATCGATGCTGCATCAGTCGCGCATATTCGTAACCAAGTGGCTGCAATGCAATGGCTCGCTATGAAGTTAAATCCGAAAATGTACGGTGACAAAATTAATATGAGTCATGGAGTCCAGAGGGACGATCCGCTGGCCAGTCTGCTCCGACGTATTTCCGGGACCGGCCTTCCGGTGGTCAAAGACTCATCTGAGTAATTGCTCAACACCTTTGGTTCGTACTTCGTTCATTTTAACTTGGACTACGTTCGCTTCCCACGCGGGCTGCATCAAGAGATCTAGTATTTCCGCAGCATTTGCAGGATTTCGCTTTGCAGCGCGTGGGCCTCATTGAGCAGCGCTGCACCCCGACTTTCCACCTCGCCCTTCTCCGGCTCACCCGGTCGGAAGAGGTATGTCTCCCGCGCCATCTCCCACTCTTCCTGATTGCTGTACCCGGCTTCCTCGAGATCATTCATCTCTCGATACGTCGCTTCAGCCGCACTTTGTAGTACCTCGCAAGGTTTGCCCTTGCGGTGCAGCTCCTTGAAATAGGTCGGCCTGCGCTCCTTCCAGTGTTCCCGCGCTTGGCTGATCCAGTGGTTCTGGTTCAATCGAATTCTCCTCTGATTGCCGCAAATCTTCGTGCATGTGGCCCGAGGCGATTCTGAATTTTTTCCTTGATTTCAAGAAAGGGGTTAGGCAGTTTAACGCGATCAGATCTTTCATCGGCTAAGCACTTCTGTACATCAATAGGGAGCCAATTAGAAAGCCAACAGATCCGAATATCGAGATGCTCCCAGTTAAAGATCCCAGTAATCCTGGAAATGTAGCCGGGCCAATAAATGACGCCGAAATGAACCATAGCAACATAAGCCATGAAGACTTCTGAAGATATGCGGACGCAATAATGAACCCCAAGCCCGTTATCATCACACCAAGGTACACGAATGCAGTGTACCCCTTCGAATACATGCTTCCCTGCGGCCAGCTTCTTTGTGCAGCTATGACAGGATATGCAGCGACGCTGCCTGCAAAAGCGGCAGATATCAGTAAGCAAATCTCAAAAAGGGCCATTTGATGTTTCGCTCCTGCGCCGTCGTTCCTGAACGATTTACTTTCGACGGTCTTCGATCACAGTGTTCGGAACTGTGCGAATCTCGGGACGCTGATATTCGCGGTCCTGTTGGTTAAGACAACGGAACGTAACAGTGATGGTTGTATCGATATCCATCCTCGTTCTCTCAGACTTTTCGTGGATCATCTGGAATTGCTTACCATCTTTGTTACATTTCTCTTTTCCTGCCAAATAGGCCTTCTCGCGGGCTGATGATGCTGATGCCATTCCGTCAGCGGTCGAGGAAACCGAGTACGTATCTCGCCCAACCTCTAACACCGCGCTAGTAGACACACACCCGGTTAGTGAAATGAGGAGCATCACGCTTGTCCACAATACTTTCCGAGACATCACAGCCCCCTATATAGGTATGGGATATTGAACATATTTGGGTATCCTATCCCGTGGGTTTTAATCCGTCAATTTCGGAACATTGGTGGGTGGCCAAACCCTCTCCGAAATCTGCGGGCGTTCCTGCACTTGTGTCTATAGGCAAGGCGGTACGTGCTGCCCGAAAAAACCTAGGGATATCTCAAGAGGCGTTAGCTCTTACTGCCGACTTGGACCGCTCCTATATCGGCGGAATTGAACGCGGCGAGCACAACCTAACGGTGCTAAACCTGTTAAAAATAACATCGTCGCTCGGCATTTCGGGAGCGGAATTATTACGCCAAGCCGACATTTAGCAATGGCTGCACGCCCCTGCAACTGAAATCGAAATCGTTACCCACACTATCCGGAGCCCGGCAGCATTTTCTGCTCATACGATGAGATTGTGAGTACCTCTGCGCACGGATGCGCTGGTTCTTTAAAATTTCTTGATATTTGTGCGATATCCAGCATGGGAGCCGGCATTTAGGTACTTGCCTACAGCCCGGCAATCCCGCGAGAATTTTTGAAAAGATACTTATACCGGCCAGCAAGAGTCTGATTAGAGTCATTTGCTGCAGCTAGCCGACCTCAGCGGTAACTTTGTCAACCGACACCTGATAAGCGGCATCTTGCATGGCCGCTGTACATCCTTTACTGGGTATTCAATAGATTGCTGTGGCTAATTCGTATCTAGGTAACTGAGACGACTTGATTCGCTTTAACGAAGGTTACGTTTCATCATTTCTATGATGTTTCCCACCCTGCGGAGCAGGTCATCGTAGGTCATGATGTCGAGCATGTTGGCATATTTACGACGGATGATTTCAAAATCAAAACGCTGCTGCCCCTCAAAATCGTTGTCGCGTCCGACTAATATAATTGCTTTAGGGTTAGCAATCTTTAGCTCAATTCCTGAAGGTAATTCGTCTCTACGTTTGTTATAGATTTCCTTTTCACCCGCATGACCCCATTTCGTAAGGTGGAACAAGTATTTTTCTGATTGCATCACAGCACCAGACAACTCTTTCTTTGGCGTATGGTTTTCACGGTAGAGGGTGCGAGATACCAGCGCATTCGAGAAGGGCCTTTTTACCTCAATGATGTCGATAACGCCGTTAGCGTCGACCAGCATCAAATCTACGTAGCGGTCGGTAGTTTTACCGCTATTGCTGTAGAAGTCTTTGATATTAACGTTTTCAAGTACAGCGACATACTTGGGAAAAACAAACAAAATCAGGCCTAATACCTTGGTCTGCCAATCCTTCTCTGAGTAGTCATCCGCTTGATTTAGCATGGAGGAAAGCTCAGCGTGAACATATTCAAACTTCTGTAGCTCAAAGTTAGACACAATACTTTGACGCGAAGTAGCCGGGAGCTTCTCCTTACGACTTAAGTGTTTAATCAACTTGCCTTCGGCATCCGAAATCGTCTCAAAATAATCTTTCAGCACCCGCACAATACGAGCTCTGGCGTAATGAGTGAGTTCGGCGGTGGTCGGGAATTTTCGCAGCAACAACTCAAATTCAGGCAGGGGGATCGCATTTGCATGATCACCACCGACAATGATTGGTTCATCGACCAATTCATCTATTTTATGGAACACTGAAATATCACGCGGCGCGATAAAGTCGCCTGTATGAAAGCGCATGGTTTCTACAAGCATTAGGTCCTGTTTAAGGCCAAGAATCTCCTTTTTAATTTTGTAATACCCATCTTCCAAGGTACCTAAAACGAAAGTGCGATCGCCATCATCAATTTGATTTGATGGGGTAATTTTTCTCAGCAGGTCTACGGGTGTGAAGGTAAACGTACGGCGCAAGGTTACTTCGCCATCTCGTTGCAACTTTTCATCTAACCATGTGGCATCGCTTAAGCGATCAGGGTGATATGTCAGGAGAAGCTGGCTTTCCTGTTTCGAGAGTTTTATCACTGGATTACCTCATGGCCGGCTCTCGGTATTCAATGCGCGCCTATAAATTCTGCGATGACAGCGCCCGAGCCCTGTTATCAAGTTTTTTGGTCGGCTATGGTAAGCAATCCCATTTCAAAAATTTCGGCCAGTGATCTTGCCTTTCCTTGGTCCACCAAATTCTTGGCCCATTGAAGCAGCGTTTGGTCTTTGACCTTGATCATCAGAATATCAAACTGTTCAGTGTGCTGATCATACCCATGGGCTAAGTCTGAGACTTGCTTTGCTACGTGGCACTCGTCAATTTGGCACTGGGCGATTCGCTCTTTGATACCCTCACGAAGGCTCGTAATTTCGCTGCTCAAAGGCGAGCATGGGTTTACTGCGTAGTCGAAATCTTTTGAAGGTTGCAGATTATGCAAGGGATCGAGCAAGACGATATTGAAGATCCAATTTTCATCGAAGAAGCCAATGATCCGGCCCTTTCCGGTAGAGACCTGGAACTGTTGCAAGGCGAATTCCGGATTCTCCGCGTATTGCTCTGGCAACCCGGGAATGTCTCGCTGTTCTATGGGAATGTTTTTAGCCTGCCAATTAATGGGGTGAAATCTCAACTGCCCCTTCATGGAATAGTTCTTTAAAACCGCCTCGACATAATCCGCTGAAAGCTGTTTCAGTCGCTCTAAAACCGACACGACCCATGGCAAGTCGATGCCCTGGCCTGTGAGGCCAAAGTGTTTAAGTTGTGTCCAATAACGGAAGGAGAAGCTCCAAAGCAAATCTTTGGGCTCTTTTCCAGCACGGGTTATCTTCTTTAAGACCTTGCTGGTGTCATCAAGAGGGTGACATCGAGCTTGCCTTTGAGCGATCCGTTTAATTGCCCCATTCGCCATGTGGAGGCTCTAAGGTGTGGCTTGTGCGTCTTCTCTGAGGAGCTTCGCGTAGAACTCCTGCATAGTGTTTTCACTCAACTCTTTCTCGCAACGCTCAAACGACTTCAAGTCACCCCGGGCTTCAAGCCAAGGGGTCTCTTCGTGGGTCATGTTTTCGAGCTGAACACCCGAGAAGTGGCCGTAGGCCTCAAGGATTTCGTCAATATGATTGCGCACCTCTGCGGAGAGGGCATGGGCATCAAAACCTTGCCGAATGGATTCTCGACTCACGGACGCGAACAGCGAGTGTGTATCCCTAAAGCGATCATAAACTTGGCGATTCACTGGTCCGTGAACCCAAGCTTGGAAGCGCCCAGCAAACAGCGGACCTCGACCAGAGGCCAGATACCACGCTTGCACGTAGTACAGGAGCTTTTGCAGTTTCAGAATGCTCAAGCTCCCCTCTTCATCAGCAAACTGCCCGATGATGTAATCCACAACATCATGGATGTTGGCGGAATGGACTTTCGCTGAATCCATATCCCTCTCCTTGTTCTTTTATCGTTCGCCAGCTTAAGTAGTCGTCGTCCATCCTCTCACAGCCTATAAGTAGCCTGTGTCAGATCAACTTTTTATTATCCTCTTGATTCCTTACAACGGTCCTATCGGCGGTTAAGACGGTGAGCAGAGCGGTGAGGTCGGTGCCTGTTAGCGCAGGTGTCGCCGGCTTCGCCGCAACTAGTCTAACTGGTAATAATGAGTAAGCAACAAATTGACGTCCTTGGGGTGAACCGCAATCGATTCAACGATTTTCAATCTGACCGAAAAATCTGACTTTGATTCCGCCAGTTAGGTTACGTGGCGGTTACATAGCAACAGAGCCAGGCTGCCAAATGAAAAAAGGTTAGCGCCCACTTAGGCGATAACCTTTGAATTTTTTGGTGCCGGCTGCAGGACTCGAACCCGCCACCCCATGATTACAAATCAAGTGCTCTACCTGATGAGCTAAGCCGGCAACGAGGCGCGATTATACGTTATTTGATCCGTGTCAGGCGCGGCCTGCCA
>JACCDS011757988.1_pt1 | contig 12173 bp, 10 predicted proteins | sample 7446441 | NCBI WGS metagenome assembly JACCDS01 (sample SAMN15323445, study PRJNA562643) | freshwater metagenome | isolation source: river surface water | place: USA:Blue River Watershed | collected 2017-08-17
GTGCATACTGTGCGCTTTTTGATGGCTTGTGCGCCTCTCAGACTCCAACAAAAGATAATTTTATGAGCTCGGATAATAAGCACTCACTAGGCGGATTAACGCTGGCTGCCATTGGTGTCGTCTACGGAGATATCGGCACCAGCCCGCTTTACACCTTACGCGAATGTCTTTCGGGGCAGTTTGGCTTTGGCGTGGAACGGGATGCGGTCTTTGGCTTTCTTTCGCTGATTTTCTGGCTGCTGGTGCTGGTGGTGTCGCTGAAATATATCAGCTACGTGATGCGTGCCGACAATGCCGGAGAAGGCGGTATTCTGACGCTGATGTCGCTGGCGGGGCGAAATACGGGCGGACGTGCCACTGCGATCCTGGTGATTATGGGGCTCATTGGCGGCAGTTTTTTCTATGGTGAGGTGGTGATCACCCCTGCCGTATCCGTATTGTCGGCGATTGAAGGTCTGGAAATCGCTGCGCCAAGCCTCGACAGCTATATTGTGCCGATGGCCATTGCCGTGCTGACCCTGCTGTTTGTCATTCAAAAACATGGCACCGGTATCGTGGGTAAACTGTTCGCGCCCGTCATGCTGCTGTGGTTTATCGTCCTGGCCGTACTGGGTGCGCGCAGTATTCTCAATAATCCTGAGGTATTACAGGCATTAAACCCCTACTGGGCGCTGCACTTCTTTGTGGAATATAAGACAGTTTCCTTTTTTGCGCTCGGCGCGGTGGTACTGGCGATTACGGGCGTCGAAGCGCTGTATGCGGATATGGGGCATTTTGGTAAATTCCCTATCCGGCTGGCATGGTTTGTGGTGGTGCTGCCTTCGCTGGTGCTCAACTATTTCGGTCAGGGCGCGTTGTTACTGAAGCACCCTGAAGCGATCAAAAACCCATTTTTCCTGCTGGCACCCGACTGGGCGCTGATTCCCATGTTAATTCTGGCGACGTTAGCCACCGTCATCGCCTCACAGGCGGTGATTTCCGGGGTTTTCTCGTTAACCCGCCAGGCCGTGCGCCTGGGCTATTTACCCCCTATGCGCATCGTTCATACATCAGAAAATGAGTCTGGGCAGATCTATATTCCGGTAATTAACTGGCTGCTTTATTTCTCTGTTGTGATTGTCATCATCGGCTTTGAGCACTCCAGTAACCTGGCCGCGGCTTACGGTATTGCAGTGACGGGGACAATGGTACTGACCTCTATTCTTTGCGCGACCGTCGCGATACTGAACTGGCACTGGAATCGTTATCTGGTGGGGCTGATTTTAATTGCCATGCTGTGTATTGATGTGTCGCTGTTCTCGGCCAACCTGATCAAGATTTTCTCTGGTGGCTGGCTGCCGCTGACGCTGGCGCTGATGATGTTTATCGTGATGACCACGTGGAAGAGCGAACGTTTTCGTTTGCTGCGCCGCATGCATGAACACGGTAACTCCCTGGAGGCGATGATTGCGTCTCTGGAAAAATCGCCGCCTGTGCGCGTGCCGGGCACCGCGGTTTACATGTCGCGTGCACTGAACGTTATTCCTTTTGCCATGCTGCACAACCTGAAGCACAACAAGGTGCTGCATGAACGCGTCGTGCTGTTAACCCTGCGTACTGAAGAGGCTCCTTACGTGCATAACGTTCGGCGCGTCACCATCGAACAGCTGTCGCCCACCTTCTGGCGCGTGGTGGCAAGTTACGGCTGGCGCGAAACACCGAACGTGGAAGAGATTTTCCACCGTTGCGGTCTGGAAGGACTTAACTGCCGGATGATGGAGACGTCTTTCTTTATGTCCCATGAATCGCTGATTATCGGTAAACGGCCCTGGTATTTGCGTCTGCGCGGCAAGTTGTTTATGACGCTACAACGCAATGCGCTGCGTGCGCCCGATCAGTTTGAGATCCCGCCAAACCGGGTAATAGAACTGGGTACGCAGGTCGAGATTTAGACGACGACTGCGCCTGCCTGTCAGGCGCAGTATGTTACCAACGTAGCGTGACGCATAATCCGCCGCCGGGATGCGGAGTAAAGTGCAGTGTCATGCCATGCAGCTGTGCAATATTGCGCACTATCGATAACCCCAGCCCACTGCCGCTTTTTTCCTGCCCCGGCGGACGCCAGAAACGTTCCCCCAGGCGTTGCAGTTCATCTGCCGATAAACCGTTGCCGTTATCTTCCACCTTTAACGTATTCTGGCTAAGGGTAAGGTCAACGCGGCTGCCTGATGGTGTATAGCGGATAGCATTATCCAGCAGATTTCTGATCAGCAGAGACAGCAGCAGCGCATGTCCCGAAATAACCGGATCGGCGGTAGCGTTAAGGCATAACTTAATGTCAGCCTTATCTGCCAGCGGTAACTGTGAAGCCAGCGTGTCCTGTGCCACCTTTTTTAGCATAACGGGCTGGAACGCCTTGCGGACATCATCGGCTTCAATGCGCGACAGCGTAAGCAACTGATCAACCAGGCGGGTGGCCCGGACGATACCGGCATCCAACTGCTGCAGCGCGTGGGTGCGCATCGCCTCGTCATCGGCGGCCAACTGAATGACTTCGCTTTGCACCTGCAGCGCGGCCAGCGGGCTGCGTAATTCGTGAGCCGCATCGGATGTGAAGCGGCGTTCCCGCTGCATCATGGTATGAATGCGGCTGAACAGGCCGTTAAGTGCATCAATCAACGGGCGGACTTCTTTAGGAACGCGCTGGGCCTGCAAGGGCGCGTCATCATCAGGCGCGCGCGCGGCAAGCTGCTGGCTCAGTTTTTTTAGTGGACGAAGTTCGTACCAGACCAGGCCCGTCAACATCAGCAGCATAAAAGGCAAGGAAATCAGCCAGGGCATCATGCCGGCATTGACCAGATCTTTTGCCATATCATCACGGTATTCCCACTCCTGGCCGACGACGACACGGTAACGTTGATCGGGCGTGGTCAGCCAGACAAAACGCCAGAGATCGTCATCACCGTTAAGCTGGCCATTCTGGAAACCTTGATGATCCGCATTAAAGGGCAGATCTTTGCCATTATCGCCATCGTTGAGGATCTGTTTCCCCGCGCGGTCGAATACCGCGAAGGCCAGCGCGTCATCGTCCTGTTCACCACGGTTATGGTGTAACAGCGTTTTCGTTTTTGGCAGCGACGTGCCGTTGAGCGAGGTAAAGTCCAGGGTCAGCAGGCGTTTAGCGAGCAACATTTGTTGCGTATCAAACAGCTCATTAATGGTGTCACGCGTTTTATACCAGGCGCTGAGCGTCGCTGTTCCCCAGCAAATGCCCAGGATCAGCACCAGGCCAATGCCAAGACGCAGGAACAAACTCATCGATCGCATTCGCTGTCTCCCAGCGTATAACCCACGCCGTGGATAGTGCGGATAAAGCGATTGCCGAGCTTCTTACGCAGATGATGAATATGCACTTCCACCGCGTTACTCGACACTTCGGTATCCCAGGTATACAACTTTTCTTCAAGCTGGCTACGCGTCAGTACCCGACCCGGATTACGCATAAACAGCTCAAGCAGCGCCAGCTCACGGCTTTTTAACGCAATGTTTTCGCCGTTTCTTTCTACGCTGAGATTGCCGGGAATCAATACCACATCCCCGTGGCGCAGTTCGGGCTGAAGTTGCCCGTGGCGGCGGCGAATCAATGCCTGTAACCGTGCGGCAACTTCTGTAAGGGCAAAGGGTTTGCACAGATAATCGTCAGCCCCCATCTGTAATCCTTCAACGCGTTGATCCAGGGCATCGCGGGCGGTGAGGATAAGGACCGGCACATCGTGCCCCTGCTGACGCCACTGGCGCAATATGTCCAGCCCGTCACGCTCCGGCAGGGACAAATCAAGTACGACCGCATCCCACGGTGCCGCCGTTAATGCCTGAAAACCCGCCTCACCTGAGACAAACCAGTCGACGCTGAACCCCAGCTTACTGAGCCCTGCTTTGATGCCATCTCCAATCAGGCGATCGTCTTCAATGAGTAAAATTCGCATTCTCTCTCCCTTTTAATAAGCGATTTATACGAAGCTGGGTGACCGTTGTACAGCGAGTTTGGCTAAAAACTGAGGTTATTTTCGCCTTAAGATCCTGTTAAGAACTCTATGTTTTACTACAGCCACTGACATAACAGCTTCATGGACAAGAGGTGACAAAATGAAAAAGTATGCTGCACTATTAGCCGTGACTATGCTGGCTTCTGCGCCGGTATTTGCCGCTCAACAGGGCGGATTCGTTGACCCGAATGCGTCAGCACCGGCAGCACATCATCAGCAAGGCGGTTTTAAAGCCGGTCAAAGCAGCGTTGTGACGGTGAAACAGGCTGAAGAAATGAAAGATGACAGCTGGATTACCGTTCGTGGCCAGCTTGAAAAGCAGGTTGGCGACGAAGATTACCTGTTCCGTGACGAGACCGGCACGATGAAGGTAGAAATTGACCACAAGCGCTGGAACGGCCTGACCGTTTCGCCAAAAGATCGCGTCGAACTGACGGGTGAACTGGATAAAGATTTCAACAGCATTGAGCTGGACGTTAAACAGGTCAAGAAGCTGCCATAACGCCCCCCAAATGGACCGCCCCGGCGGTCCATTTTCCGCTTTGGCCATGCGCCTAACTCAAATTCTTTTCTGCAACAGCGAAACGTTTCGATAACGATCACAAATTTTTGATCCTGTGGTTGAGTTGTAACCTGTTTTTTATACACTCCAGAAAGCGAAACGTTTCGCTATGGAGTGTAAAAATGAAAAAAGGTCGCTTGTTAAACGCTGAACTCTCTCACGTTATCGCCCGCCTGGGCCACACGGACACGTTAACGATCGCCGATGCGGGCTTGCCGATTCCGGCAGGACCACAACGTATCGATCTGGCGCTGACGCCGGGTACGCCGGGATTTATGCAGGTGGTAGAAGCCGTTACGCTTGAGATGCAGGTGGAAAGCGCCTTTATTGCGGAAGAGATTAAGCAGCACAATCCGCAGCTCCACAGCGAACTGATCGCCGTGCTCGACGCATTGCAACAGCACCAGGGAAACACCATCACTACCCGCTACATCAGTCATGAACAGTTCAAACAACAAACACAACGTAGCCAGGCGGTCATTCGCAGCGGAGAGCGTTCTCCGTTTGCGAATGTCATCCTGAGCGCAGGTGTGACCTTCTGAGGCCATTATGCAACCCTTACTGCAGCTTAAAGGCATCGAAAAATCATTTCCCGGCGTTAAAGCGCTGAATGGTGCGTCATTGTCAGTCTGGCCGGGACGCGTAATGGCGTTGGTAGGTGAAAACGGCGCCGGCAAATCCACCATGATGAAGGTGCTCACCGGTATTTACAGCCGTGACGCCGGTTCGCTGTTATGGCTTGGTGAAGAAACCACGTTTAGCGGACCTAAAGCATCGCAGGAAGCGGGCATTGGTATTATCCATCAGGAACTTAACCTGATCCCTCAGTTAACCGTCGCGGAAAACATTTTCCTGGGGCGTGAATTCGTCAATGGTTTTGGCTGTATTAACTGGAAGCGGATGTATGCCGAGGCCGACGCGCTGCTGAAACGTCTGAATCTGCGTTTTAACAGCCATAAGCTGGTGGGCGATTTATCCATCGGCGATCAACAAATGGTCGAGATTGCCAAGGTCCTGAGTTTCGAGTCGAAAGTCATCATTATGGATGAGCCGACTGACGCGCTCACGGATACCGAAACCCTGTCGTTGTTCCGGGTCATCAATGAGCTGAAAGCGCAAGGCTGCGGTATCGTTTATATCTCCCATCGCATGAAAGAGATTTTCGAGATTTGCGATGACGTCACGGTGTTTCGCGATGGCCAGTTTATTGCTGAACGTGCCGTCAGCGATCTGAGTGAAGAGAGCCTCATTGAGATGATGGTGGGCCGTAAACTGGAAGATCAGTATCCCCATGTTGACGATGCTCCGGGCGAAGTGCGTCTTAAAGTGGAAAACCTTAGCGGGCCTGGCGTCGATAACGTCTCGTTTACCCTGCGTAAAGGTGAAATTCTGGGCGTGTCTGGCCTGATGGGCGCCGGACGTACCGAACTGATGAAAATTCTTTACGGTGCTGCGCCCCGCAGCGCCGGGCAGATCTGGCTGAGTGGACGTGAAGTGGTGACTCGCTCACCACAGGATGGCCTTGCCAATGGCATCGTGTATATCTCGGAAGACCGTAAGCGCGATGGCCTGGTGCTGGGCATGTCAGTAAAAGAGAACATGTCTCTGACCGCACTGCGCTACTTCAGCCACATGGGCGGCAGACTCAGGCACGCTGAAGAACAACTCGCCGTCAGCGACTTTATCCGCTTATTTAATGTTAAAACGCCGTCAATGGAGCAGCCGATTGGCCTGCTGTCAGGCGGTAATCAGCAAAAAGTCGCGATTGCCCGCGGGCTCATGACGCGCCCCAACGTATTGATTCTTGATGAACCGACGCGCGGTGTCGACGTGGGGGCAAAGAAAGAGATTTATCAGCTTATTAACCAGTTCAAGGCCGAAGGGCTGAGCATTATTTTAGTGTCGTCAGAAATGCCAGAAGTTCTGGGCATGAGTGATCGCATTGTCGTGATGCATGAAGGCCGTTTAAGCGGCGAATTTACCCGTGAAGACGCTACTCAGGAAAGCCTGATGGCGGCAGCCGTCGGTAAGCAACACAGTGAGGATTTAGTTGTATGACCACCCAAACCGTTCCGTCTAACCGTCGCTGGTTCAGCAAAGCCTGGTTGCTTGAGCAAAAGTCGCTGATTGCGTTGATTGTGTTGATTGCCGTGGTCGCGAGCCAGAGCCCAAATTTCTTTACGGTGGCAAACCTGTTCAACATCCTGCAGCAGACATCGGTCAACGCCATCATGGCGGTGGGCATGACGCTGGTTATTCTGACATCCGGTATCGATCTGTCTGTGGGATCGCTGCTGGCGCTTACGGGCGCGGTGGCGGCATCGCTGGTGGGGATAGAGGTAAATGCCTTTGTTGCCGTAGCGGCTTCGCTGGCGTTGGGGGCCGCTATTGGTGCGGTCACCGGCACCATTGTGGCGCGCGGTAAGGTGCAGGCTTTTATTGCCACGCTGGTGATGATGTTGTTACTGCGCGGTGTCACCATGGTGTACACCAACGGCAGCCCTGTGAATACCGGCTTTAATGACAATGCCGACCTGTTTGGCTGGTTTGGTATCGGTCGTCCGTTGGGCATTCCTACACCGGTATGGCTGATGGCGGTGGTGTTCGTGGCAGCCTGGTACATGCTGCACCACACGCGGTTGGGCCGCTATATCTATGCGCTGGGTGGTAATGAAGCCGCAACACGTCTTTCCGGCATTAATGTTAACCGGGTAAAAGTGATTGTTTACTCACTGTCCGGCATGCTGGCGGCGCTGGCGGGTTCTATCGAAGTCGCCCGTCTTTCTTCAGCCCAGCCGACGGCCGGAACAGGTTATGAACTGGATGCCATTGCCGCCGTTGTTCTGGGTGGTACCAGCCTGGCGGGCGGAAAGGGCCGGATTGTTGGCACCTTAATTGGCGCATTAATCCTCGGCTTTTTGAACAATGGTTTAAATCTGATGGGTGTATCTTCGTACTACCAGATGATCGTAAAAGCGGTAGTCATTCTGCTGGCGGTGCTGGTGGACAATAAAAGCAGCAAATAACTCAGACCTTTATACAGGATAAAATGATGAAAAAGTTAACTGCATTAGCTGTGATCCTTGGTGCAACGCTCAGCGCCAGCGCAATGGCTAAAGATACCATTGCCTTAGTTATCTCTACGCTGAACAACCCGTTTTTCGTTTCACTGAAAGAGGGTGCACAAAAAGAAGCCGATAAACTGGGCTACAACCTGGTCGTGCTGGATTCACAGAACAACCCGGCAAAAGAACTGGCCAACGTTCAGGACTTAACCGTGCGCGGGACGAAAGTGCTGCTGATTAACCCTACCGATTCTGATGCTGTCGGCAACGCAATCAAAATGGCTAACCAGGCGAAGATCCCGGTGATCACCCTGGACCGTGTCGCTGCACAGGGCACTGTGGTCAGTCACGTGGCATCTGATAACCGCTTTGGCGGTAAAATGGCGGGTGACTACATCGCACGTAAACTGGGTGATAACGCGAAAATTATCGAATTAGAAGGCATCGCGGGTACCTCGGCTGCACGTGAACGTGGCGAAGGTTTTAAACAGGCCGCTGATGCACATAAATTCCAGATTCTGGCCAGCCAGCCGGCTGACTTTGATCGTACTAAAGGTTTGAACGTTATGCAGAACCTGCTGCAGGCGCATCCGGATGTGCAGGCTGTGTTTGCTCAGAACGATGAAATGGCGCTGGGTGCACTGCGTGCGCTGCAAACGGCGGGCAAAACCGATGTAATGGTTGTGGGTTTTGATGGCACGCCAGATGGTGTGAAAGCGGTTGAAGGCGGAAAACTGGCCGCGACCGTGGCTCAGATGCCAGAGAAAATTGGCATGATCGGCGTTCAGACTGCTGATAAAGTGCTGAAAGGTGAAAAAGTGCAGGCGATCAATCCGGTCGACCTGAAACTGGTTACCAAATAAATCGAAGAAAAGCAGGGCACTGCGTCACCCGTCGGTGGCGCACTTATTTCGGACTCTCCCAATGAGCAAAAACGCAAAACTGGCCGTTCTCGGTAGCATCAATGCTGACCATATCCTTAATCTGGCTCACTTTCCCCGCCCCGGCGAAACGGTGATCGGGCAGAAATATCAGATTGCGTTTGGCGGTAAAGGCGCAAATCAGGCTGTCGCCGCGGGCCGTGCGGGTGCCGATATTGCCTTTATAGCCTGTGTCGGTGCCGATGACATTGGTGAACGCATCTGCCAGCAGTTAGCGCAGGACAATATTGATACCCATCCAGTAGAAGCGGTCGAAGGTGAATCTACCGGTGTCGCGATGATTTTCGTCAACGGCGAAGGTGAGAATAATATTGGCATCTATTCCGGTGCTAACGCGGCGTTAACGCCGCAGTATGTCGAACGTCACCAGCAGGTGATTGCGCAGGCCGATGCCTTGCTGATGCAGCTTGAGTCGCCACTGGACAGTGTTTTAGCTGCGGCGACCTTAGCCAGACAGCATCAGACCCGCGTAATTTTAAATCCCGCCCCGGCGACAAAACTGTCCGATAGTTTGTTAGCGCTTATCGACATCATTACGCCGAATGAAACTGAAGCAGAAATTCTCACCGGCATCGCGGTTAATAATGATGACGATGCCGCACGTGCCGCCGCCGCATTGCATGACAAAGGTATTGCGACCGTCTTGATCACCCTTGGCCGTCGCGGCGTCTGGTTGAGTGAAAATGGTAAAGGGCAGCGCATTGCGGGTTTTGACGTTAACGCGGTCGACACCATTGCGGCTGGCGATACGTTTAACGGGGCATTTATCACAGCTCGTCTTGAAGGTAAGGCCATGCATGATGCCGTTCGCTTTGCCCACGCCGCAGCGGCAATTGCGGTAACCCGTTCTGGCGCCCAGCCTTCTGTACCCTGGCGTGCGGAGATCGACGACTTTTTACAGCAGCAGGGTTAAGCGCTTGGCTACGATGAAAGATGTTGCCAGACTGGCGGGAGTGTCAACTTCAACGGTTTCACACGTTATCAATAAGAACCGTTTTGTCAGTGATGGCGTGCGTGAAAAAATCGAACAGGCGATCCGCGATCTCAATTATGCGCCGTCGGCATTAGCACGTAGCCTTAAGCTTAACCAAACCAATACCATTGGTATGTTACTGACCGCCAGTAGTAACCCTTTTTATGCTGAAGTCGTGCGCGGCGTAGAAGACAGTTGCTATGAGCGTGGATACAGCCTGATTCTGTGTAATACCGCAGGCGATGAAGCGCGCATGAACCGCAGTCTGGAAACGCTGCTGCAAAAACGCGTGGATGGTTTACTTATCATGTGCACTGAAAGCCATCTACCCTCGGCTGAAATCCTTAATCGTTATCCTTCTATCCCAATGGTGATGATGGACTGGGCACCTTTTGAAGGCCGGGGCGATATTATTCAGGACAATGCGCTTCTGGGCGGTGAACTGGCAACACAGCATCTTATTGATAGTGGCTATTCACGTATCGCCTGTATTTCAGGGCCGCTTGATAAAACGCCGGCGCGTATGCGACTGGAAGGGTATTACCAGGCGATGCAGAAAAACGGTCTGGATGTTCCGCCCGAGTATGTTGTGAGTGGCGACTTTGAGTTTTCAGGCGGCTACAACGCAATGTTTGAATTGCTGGCGCTGGACAGGCCCCCACATGCCGTTTTTACCAGCAATGACGCGATGGCGGTCGGGGTTTATCACGCGTTGCATCAGGCCGGATTGCAGATTCCACGAGATATGGCGGTGATGGGATATGACGACATTGAACTGGCGCGCTATATGTCACCCCCGCTCAGTACCATCCATCAACCCAAAGACGAACTGGGTGAACTGGCGATAGATACGCTGATTCATCGTCTGAGCAATCCCGACGTCAGTCAGCAAACGCTGGTGCTGACGCCGGAGTTAGTACCGCGAGGCTCGGTCTAAGCTTTCTTCTTTTTGTCCCGATTGCTAATCAGGTTACGTCCGTCACCGTTGCGCAGCATCATAAATGTCAGCGCCGACAGCACGGTCACGATGCCCATCGTCAGGAAGGTAGAATGGAACTGTTCTACCGTCGTGCCATCAAATTCCTGATAAAAACGCAGTACGGCAGCACTGACCGCGACGCCAAAACTAATAGCCAGTTGTTGCGTTACGGCTAAGACGCTATTTCCACCGCTGGCGTTGTCGTCATCTAAATCGGCCAGAGTAATCGTGTTCATCGCTGTAAACTGGGTGGACATCGCCATGCCCAGCAGAAAGAGCGGTATCAACAATAACGCGATGCTTTCAGAAGGCGACTGCAGGGAGAAGCTGGCGATCATAAACCCGATGATTACCGTAATGCTCACCAGCAAGCGGCGATAACCAAACCAGCGCAGCAGCTGCGTCACGCTCTGTTTCGCGAGAATAGAGCCAACGGCCGTTGGTGCCATCATGCATCCTGCCAGAATCGCTGAATAACCAAATCCCACCTGAAGCATCAGCGGCATTAAAAATGGAACACAGCCTGTACCCAGTCGTGAAGCGATATTGCCAATGATACCTACCGAGAAGGTGCGGGTCTTAAACATGGGCAGATTGATCAGGGGAGAAGGATGGCGCCGGGCATGTGCTATATAGAGAAGCAATAACACAATACCGCCGCACAGTACCGCTGCCGCAATCCAGGGCGAGACAATGCGCTCACCAAATAGCTCGATACCTGTAGAGAGCATCACCAATCCAATTCCGAACAGTAGAAAGCCCAGAAAGTCGAAGCGGCGTTTTGGCGTGGTGAAGTCAGGCATATATTTTCGCGCATAGAATATGCCAAGTATGCCAATAGGGATGTTAATCAGGAATATCCAGTGCCAGGTGGCATACGTCACCATAACACCGCCCAGCAGAGGCCCAAGGATTGGCCCCACTAAACCTGGCATCGTCACAAAGTTAAGGATGGGCAGGAGTTCACTGCGCGGATAAGCACGCAGGAGTGCCAGGCGGGCCACCGGCATCATCATTGCGCCACCGACACCCTGAATGATGCGTGAAGTGACCAGAACCGATAAAGAGGGCGATAAGGCGCAGGCTAACGACCCCAGCGTAAAGAGAGAGACGGCAATCATGAAGATTTTGCGTGTGCCGTAACGATCTGCAAGCCAACCGCTAACCGGGATGAGCATGGCAACAGTTAAGGTATAGCTGATCACGGCGGACTGCATGGCAAGGGGGGAACGCTCAAGGCTGGTGGCGATCGCGGGCAGAGCGGTATTCAATATGGTGGCATCCAGTGATTGCATAAAGAATGCCATAGCGGCAATCCATGGCAGACCGGCCATACTGCGCGCGGATGTGATCATTGAGCGTCCTTCGTAATGTTTTCAGCAAAGATAATGAAGAAGAATAGCATTGGCAGAAATGCACAATACGCCTCTTTTCATGACTGTGTGGTGATTTCCGTGCGTTCTTTAGGCAGGAAGTGTTGGTTTTTAGCACGTTCGTTTAAAAATAAACCGCTCAGTCATTTTTTTGTAATTAATGCTTGTCACTCAGAGAGAACGCCCTATAATGCGCCTCCACTGACACGGCACAACGGCTTACGGAATGCGGTGTCGGGAGGTTCAGGAAACTGA
>JACCDS012253694.1_pt1 | contig 12172 bp, 9 predicted proteins | sample 7446441 | NCBI WGS metagenome assembly JACCDS01 (sample SAMN15323445, study PRJNA562643) | freshwater metagenome | isolation source: river surface water | place: USA:Blue River Watershed | collected 2017-08-17
CAGAACCTGCCTAATCCTGCAAAAGCCGAAACCCCATTTTACTGGGGTTTCGCGTCCAAAGTGGCGGAGAGGATGGGATTCGAACCCACGATTCATCGATAGGTCGAAATAATGGGGTTTTACTAGTGTTTTCAGGGGTTTGGACTCCCTCAGATGACCTTGATTTGCTAGAGTTTTTGCTAGAGCATTTCGGGAAGAAATCACATGGGCTCACTCCTCAGACAGATCGAGCGTTCGAAAAACTGGTTGGCGCGCTTCCGCGGGTCGGACGGAAAATGGCTGCAACGCACCACGGGCACGTCCGACAAGAAACTGGCCGAGCAGATCCTGCAGCAGTTCGAGAACGACGCGCGCACGGCGGAGCACAACGGCGGGCTGGTCATCAAGAAGGTGGTCGATAACGCGATCGACATGCATCAGCGCGTCACCGGCCGTAACCTGCGCTTCCCCACCCTGCGCGCCTTCTTCGCGGACTTCCTGACGTCGAAGTCGGTTAACAAGAAGACGGCCACCATCGCCTCCTACCGCAAGACCGTGAACCTGTTCCTGGAGCACATGGGCGCGGAGGCCGACAAGCCGGTCATCCGCGTGCAGCCGGCGGACGTGCAGTCCTTCATCCAGGCGCGTATGGCCCAAGGCGCCGCGCCGGCGACGGTCCGGCAGGGCATCGTCGTGCTGCGGATGATGTTCAAGCGGGCGCTCGACGAGGGCATGTGCGCCATCAACCCCGCCGCCACGGTCGAGGTTCCCGACGGCGAGAGCCAAACCAAGCTCCCGTTCACGGACGAGGAAGTGCAGCGCATCCTGAAGGCCTGCCCGAACGAGGAATGGCGCACCTTGGTCTTCCTCGGGTACTACACCGGAGCCCGTATGGGCGACTGCCTAGGGCTCACCTGGGCGTCCTTTGACCTCGGGGACACCCCTAAGCTCACCTATAAGCAGAAGAAGACCGGCAAAGGCTCCAAAGGCTGGGTCACCATCGCCGTCCACCCCACCCTCCGCAAACGCCTCCTGGAGTGGCGCCAGGCCTCTAAGGCGGGCAAGGACGGCCCGCTCCTCCCCGGGCTCACCGCAAAGGCCCTAGGCGGCAATACAGGCCCAAGCACCCTCTTCGTCCAGCTCGTCAAGGCCGCCGGCATCGACCCCTGCTACGCCACTACCGGCCGAAGCAAGCAGCCCCGCAAGTGCTTCCACAGCTTCCGTACCACCCTCGTCACCCGGATGCAGAGCCTCGAGATCCCGCAAGAAGTCCGCATGAACATCGTCGGCCACGCCAGCGCCGACGTCCACAAGGGCTACAGCCAAGGTGAGTGGAACTCCGTCAAGTCGGCTATTAATAAGCTTCCAATCCTTGCGTCTGATTAAGCATCACGGCACTAATGCATTAATAATATCAAATAAAAACCGTGATATCACTTAACGAAATAGCAACCTGGATAGCCCTAATTGGATGCCCGATCGGCATCGGGGGTTTTATCGACCTATTCGTCAAGGACGAGGTTAAGCGCGCCGCACAACTTAAACTAACCAACCTATACACGACAACGAGTCGGCCAGCCGCGATTTACATATCAGGAATAATCGTCAGCATAGCAACAGGTATACTTTGCATCCATGTCGCCGGATTTTCACAAAAAGTATCTCTCCTAGGAGGATGGCGAACTGCCATAGAATCTGCTGCACCAATCGCGCTCTCCCTTATACTGAAGGCATTGATACTTGACCCCGTATTATTCTTTGGAACTGGCAGATTCGATTCAGCCATTAGAGGACAAGATAAAGCAGGGAGGACATTGCCTACTTTAGCACGCTGGGGTGCATTGTCCTTGTTCTTACTAGGAGCTTTTTGGCTAACACGCATAACCATTAGCGCGGGCGAAGAATTACAAGAAAACGGGCTTCGTTACATTTTTCCACAAACCAATCAAACGTCGAGTAGCGTTGCCGATGCTGGCAGGAAAAGTCCGTCTGCTGAAGAAAAGCGCCCAAATAATCTAACCGAATTCAAGACGCCCCAGGCTGAGGCAGTCATTCAACCCAAAAAGTTCAACATCACCGACTTACTCCACTCCTTCAGCCTAGTTATAGCGGACTACTACTCCAACGCATTCCTATTTCTAAACGGAGCAACCTGCTTCCTCATACTCAAATTATTCATCCGAACTGCTGAATGGATATCAGAACACATAAATAAAGATGTGTTCCCAAAGTACATTTTTACAGCGCTTTCGCTTGTGATAGCAATCGTACTAACAGCACTCCTTATAGGATATCACATTATTGAAGAACGGTAAAATCGCAATTAATCAAGAAACCCAAGGAATTGCTAGAGTACGTCTTTGTCCACGAGATTATTCATCTAATTAAGCCTAGGCACAACATGAAGTTCATAGCCCTCATGACCGAACGTTACACCTCCAGACAGGAAGCTAGGACCGAGCTACCTGCGCTCCCCCTTGGGACATAGATTTAGCACGATCAACCTGCTGAACATCAAACTAAGTCTATCAAAAATGAACCTCATTAAACGCATACCCACTATAAAAGGGATAGGGGTCTTCAAAGATTTCTCCTGGCCAGACACCCTTAACGAATTCCAAAGGTACAACATAATCTATGGACTAAATGGTTCAGGAAAAACAACCCTCTCGAATATTCTGCGCAGCCTCGAGTTGAAGCGAGTAGATGAAGGTAAGTTTGTCGTACAAACAAGTGCCGGAGAGGCTACCGAGAGCAAATTAATCGGCAATGCCACCATCCCGAAAATCAAAGTGTTTAATCGTGATTTTGTTTCACAGTGCGTATTCACGCCAACAGACACCTGCCTTCCTATTTTCGTTTTTGGTGAAGATAGCGCTAAGAAGAAAATGCAAATTGAGAATCAGCGAACACGCGCAAGCCAGCTTCAGCTTGAACTTGATGAAATCACTAAATCAAAAAACCGTGACATTACCGAACTAGACGAAATCAAACGATTAGGAGCAGTAAGGATTAAGGAACAGTTGCGTTCTTCAGGCACGGACAACCAGTTCAACAACTATAACAAAGCATTTTATGCTGAAAAACTTGCGAGCTTTCGAAGAGCGGGCCAAAGGCCGAAAAGCCTAAACCCAGAAGAGGAAAAATCCTGCAGAGAAAGAACGGGGAGACAATTCAAGCCAAGCCTGCAGAAGCCGTTCGGCGCATCAATCGACCTTAACGCGCTTACCATTCATACGTCTGCAGTTCTGGCACGAACCGTGATTTCAGAGGTAATCGCATCACTAAAGGAAAAGCCGGCTATCAACTCATGGGTGGAGCTTGGCCTCAAAATCCACACCGAGAGCGGCGAGGAAATCTGCAACTTTTGCAAAGGTCCGATAACAACACAGCGAAAAGAAGAACTTACCAAGCATTTCAGCAAAGAATATGTCGCGATGATCGAAGATATTACGCGTCTAAAATCCCAAATTGACCAAGGCCTAAGCGACATAGACGTCACTGAACTTCCAGATTCCGCTCGGCTCTATGAAGACCTCCAGGTAGAGTACAATGCTGAAGTAGAAAATGTGCGCAAGCAACGCATGGCAGTCAAATTATTCATGAGCAAATGCTCAGAACTACTGCAACAGAAACAATCGAACCCATTCAATGAGTTGCGACTGGAATCAAAAGCACCGGAAGCAATTACCTTCACGAAGGTCAATGAATTGATTGAAAGACACAACTCCAGAAGCGAAAACTTCCAACATGCCGTGCAGGAGGCACGGCGCACCATCGAGGAGCACATAATTTCGCAAGATTACGACCGCGTAAACAGGCTCGAGTCTGAAATCGAACATAAAACTAGCAGGATAACTGAGCTCCAAACAAGGGTCGACGAAGCCAATAATTTAGCCGTTCGACTTGATTTAGAAATCAAAGAACACCGACGACCGGCAGAGAGAATTAACACCGACCTCGCCTCTTATCTTGGCAGGAAGGATATAGCGCTTACCGTTGAAGACAACGGCTACCGCATAACGCGAAACGGCGTAACAGCTACCAAACTCAGCGAAGGAGAGAAGACCGCACTCGCTATCATTTACTTCCTAAATTCGCTGGACGACAGGGACTTCAAAACGAGCGAAGCTGTCGTTGTCATAGACGACCCTGTCTCAAGTCTCGATTCGAATGCTATGTTCTACGCACATAGCTACATCATAAGTCGGACTCGAGACGCGGGCCAGTTGTTCATATGTACACACAACTTCTCACTGCTACGCTTAGTTAGGAAATCTTTTCAGCGGTTAGGCAAAAACGGCGGCGAAGGCCTTTACTCAATCTCCTGCCTCCAATTGGCCGACGGCAGACACGCGAAGTTGAGCCCACTGGATCCCTTGCTATACAGATTTGAATCTGAATATGCTTATCTTTTTTCAAAGCTATACAGCGGCAAGTCAGATCAATCTACCTCAATTGAGTCGTTCTATCATTACCCGAACATGGCTAGACGTGTCCTAGAAGCGTTTCTGTCTTTTAGACTACCAGGCTCATCGAGACTCAAAGAAGACGGCAAGCCAGAATCCATGCATAGCGCTCTTATTAAACTTAAATTTGATCATGCTAAAACAATGAGGATACTTAACTTCCTCAATGCTCACTCCCACAACTTGCATCACGACGGTCAAACAGACCACAACGAGTCCATTCTACACGAGACGCCCGCAGTGTTATCCGACTTACTGGATTTAATAAGGCACTCTGACCAGGCTCACTACGAAGAAATGGTCGAATTAATTTCATCTACTCCTGCCACTCCGCACACTTCAGCCACACCACGCCCTTAAAGCGCCTTATTCATAGTCCCGGCATAACCCTCGGCTTATAAAGTCCTATTGATTCGCCAACTTCCAATTAAACGGCCCAGAAGCAGACCTGGCTAATATCACGCTGGCTGCAGCAGACCAAGAACTGAAGAGGTAGTCCTGCTTAAACATGTAGGCATCCCCATCAGGGGTTAGCACCCCTTCCTTGACCAGATACTGCCTTAGGTTGCGGACGCGTTCGGGAATGGCGGGGGTATCCTCGATTACGGCGAAACTGCCGGCCTTGACCAGGAAACCGTTTGGCATCTCCTGACCCTGTGCCTTCACGCCCTTAGCAGACATGACCAGGAGATTACTGGCAGTAGCGGCCTTAGCTACGGACCGGGTAAACATGCCAAGCCCTAAGGCCGGGAAGCAAAGAAGCATCTCGGACAGGAAGGTCTCCGCATCGGCCATGTCCGACTCGGACATCGACGGCTGATCGGGCTTGTTGCCGTTCTCAAGGACGCAACGCTTCGCATGCCCGGCAAGCCCTACTAGTCGAGATTCGATGTACTGGATGTGAGCCTTGTTAAGGCTCTCGTCCTTGCTCGTGAAGGAGACGCACATGGTCCAGAAGTCCTTCTTCACAAAGTGACTCTCCAGGCGCCCCAGGACGGGATCGCCCTCGCCTATGTAGACATGGGGCAAAGCGCTGTCCTCATCTTGGCCGACCAACACGTAGATACCGGTCCGCTTCAGCTCCTTGCGCTTCTTGGCCTCGGATAGTAAAGCCCTGGGAAAAACCAGCCCATGACCGGTCCAATTGGACTTCTCGATCGTGCGTACGCCGTCGGGATCACCTTCGGGCAGGAAGATCTTAAGGCTGTAGGGGGCAGGCATCCTGAAAGCCAACCATCTGGCACAACGGCTGGCAAGCGCGGGGCCGGGAAGCGCCCTTATCTTTGTCAATAGCGCACGCCTCCCACATTGTGGGTGCGATGAGTGGTTGCCACGACCAGGGGGCATTCGGCGCCGGCAACAACTCCCATTTGAAGAAAATAATATTCCGTCCCGGTGTAGGCCGAAGCCCGTATACAAACCTCTACTAGGTAGACTTTTATGGACTGATGGACCGGCCTGTGAATCGGCTGTCGGTCGATTGTTTGCGCCAAACGGTTAACTCCAACGCGCGGCTGTGACACTGTGACAGTGTGACGACCGACCCCCGCAAACCTCACCAGACCACCCCATGAAGTCCAAGCGCAAAACCCCCTCCCCTGCCGGCCACCCCAAGGTCAAACCCCAGGCCAAGCGCCCGATGTCCAAGCTAAAGCCCAAAGCCCGCCCCACGCCCAAGCCCGCCGGGAAGGCCAAGACGAGAACCAAGCCCAAAGCCATATCCGCAAAGAGCCGTAGGATCAAAACACTGGCACCAGCGCCAACATCGACACCAACATCGGCACCAACATGGTCGCCAACATCGTTGCCGTCCTCGTCGCGGGCCTCGTCGCGGTCTTCGTCGTCGTCCTCTTCAGCAGCACCAAGCCTGAAAACGCCAGAAGCCAAGTCCACACGCAGTCGCAAGTCTCACGGTGACTACAAGGCATTGGCCCCATACCTGTCCAAGTTGCCTCCGATCACAGGCTACGATGAATACGACCTGCGTGGCGTGGAAAGCGAAGCAGAGATGATTGTTGGGGCGAACTACGACTATACCAGAGAGGCCTTGCGCCAGGCGCTGCTGAGACTGCCTTGGCGCGGCCAGGTCCTTGGTGCCGAGAACCTGACCAAGGTCATCAGGGACGAGCCCAACCTGCTCTCCCTCCCCATCGACCACGGCAACCTCTACTACTTTGAGCAGATGTCCTACATGGTGGTGATCTGGAAGACCTACGCCCCGGACGAACCCTTCCCGCCTCCCTTCATGTCGTTCATCGAGAAAATCAGGCCGGAAATAGCCCAATACCACCGGCAAAACCCAGTCATAGCCTTCATGCATACGGACGACACCCCGATCAGGCACAAGGGCAGCCAGGCCACCTCCGACACTATCGTCACGCACATCCCGAAGAACCTGCTGCGCCAGCCCAGCCTTAAGGAGGCCATCCGTGCCTTCACGCAAGCTGCCCGGGCGTCCGGGGCGTTCGGGGAGAACGGGAAGAGCAGGCCAACAAACGACTGGCTCGCCCTTACCTACCACAAGTACGCCCAAGGCAACCAGGAGCCTAAGCCCTACCTCCGCTTTCCGGACCAGCTCCGGCCGGGCACGGTCACCCTTGGGACGGCCGCTGGAAAAATCTACGCGGGCGCCTTCCCAAAGCCATACAACGCCCCGGTGGAGACCACCTGGTCGAGCGCGGTAGCAAGGGCGGAGGAACGCATCATGGCACTGGCCGAGATGCTGATGAAACTGGTGAGCGACTACCACATCACGCCCACGGTCGTACCGAGTTTCGTCGGACGCTGGCCCGTTAACGAACAACCAGAACCTACTTGTTCGTAGGCCGAAAAATGGATGCGGGGGGATTTCCGTGAACGCTTACGGACGATTCAACCCACATGTCCAACACTGACAAAGCCGGCGCCGTCCCGGCCAACAAAGACGGCACCCACCAGTCCCTGATCATCCGCCCCGAGTGGCTGCGCCTCCCCAAGCCGGGGCATCGCTGCCCCGCCTCGGGCCTCTGCCGGTCGTACCTCCACACCCTGGTGCGCGACGGCAAGGTCGGCACGGTCAGCATCCGCGAACGCGGGCGCAAAACGGGCATCCGGCTGATCAACTACGACAGCCTGATGGCCTACATCGCCAAGCAGGGCGACTCCGGCGAACAGTCCAAGAAGGAAGGGGGTGCCCAGTGATCGCCAACCCCTTCCTCCGCCGGCCGACCTTCGAGGAGCTGTTCGTGCTCCTGGGTCTGCCGCCCATCAAGGGCAGGAACGTCCCCTGCCCCCTCCATGCGGACAAGCGCCCCTCCTTCTCGGTCTTCATCGGCTCCAACGACATCGAGCGGGGCAAGTGCTTCACGGGCTGCTTCAACGGGGACGTCTACGACCTGTATGCCCGATGCTACCGGTGCGACCGCAAGACGGCCTTCAAGGAGCTGAACCACAAGCTCGGCATCGCGACCGCGACTTTCCAGCTGGACCGGCCCCTGCATGAACGCTTCCTGCCGGCGCCCAAGCCCGCGCCTCGCGAGGAACGCCTGCGCCCCTCCCTACCCCTTGACCTCGGGGACGAGCGTATGGTTATCGACCTGTCCAGTCTGCGGCGTATCCACGAGGGCGGCGTCCGACTGGCCCTGGAACGCGGCCTGTTGCGCTTCGGTCATTACCTCAAACGCCCGGCCTGGATCATGACGGACAAGTCCGGACTGCTGATGCAGGCGCGTCGGATGGACGGGCAGACTTGGTTTAAGGAGAGCAAGGCCATCACCTTGAAGGGTTCGGACGCCAACCACCTCCTCGGGGTCGGTGAGGCCGCTGAAGCCGACCTGCTGTTCGTCTGCGAAGGCGGACCGGACGTGCTGGCCGCTCACGCCCTGGCCTACGAAATGGGGCTGCTCAAGGCCTTCCCGAAGGAACGGATTGCGGTGACCGGCCTCATGGGTGCGACCATGCGACCCCGCCGGGCGACCCTCGCAGGCCTGAAGGCTAAGCAGGTGGTCATCTGGGCCCACGCCGACAAGTCCGGGCTGGAAGGCGCGAAGGAGTGGAAGCGCTCCTTCTGGGCCAAGGACCGCAAGGTAGACATCATCCCCGCCGACCAGATCGTCCCGGGCCTGAAGGACCTGAACGACGTGGTATCCTCCGCCGGCGGTCTGGCCGCCATCATCGCCAAGTTGGAGGGCCTGAGCCATGGCTGAGGAAAACAAACAGCAGCCTGCCTCGCCCGGGCCGGCCAACCCGACGGCCCGCCCGCCCTTCCCCGTCCATCTGCTGTCCCCACGGGTCCGCGCGATGGCGGAGGCCGTGGCGGCCTTGACGACCACGGGGTCGAATCTCCCGGCCGCGGTGGCCGCCTCCATCACGAACGCGTGCATCTGCGGCTCGGCGCGCGTCATGCACCGCGAGCACCCCGAGCTGGTCACGCCCACCGGGACGTTCCACATCACCGTGGGCGTCAGCGGCAGCGGCAAGAGCATGGCCGGGAAACTGCTCATGGGGCCGATCTACGAGTACGAGCGACTGGCCAAGGAGAATTTCAAGAAGGAGGTGCGACCCCGCCTCGAGGCCAAGCGGGTCGAGGTGGAGGCCGAGATCAAGTACCTGAGCAACGAAGGCTCCAAGAACGCCGTGGAAAAGACCAGGACCGACCGCCTGACGGTGCTGTACCAACGCAAGCAGGAGATCGAAGACGCGCTGCACTCCCCGCAATACGTCGTCGAGGACATCACGGTGCAGGCCCTGTCGCGCCTGCTCTTCCATTCCAGCGGACGCATCCTGCTCATGTCGACGGACGCGCGGGAGTTCATCGCCAACCTGCTTGGGCGCTACAACAACGGCAACCCCGACGACAGCGCCATCCTGAAGGGCTTCAGCGGCGAGGCGATCAAGTTCATCCGCAAGGGCGCCAGCGGGCAACTGGAGACCATCGACATCCCCCACACGGCGATGGCGATGCAGCTCCTGGTCCAGCCGGACAAGGCTACCGAGATGGCCGAGTGCAAGGGCCTTCAGGAAAGCGGGCTCCTGCAGCGCATGCTCTTCGTCTGGACCGACAACCGCCCCGGGCGGTCCCTACTCAGCAAGTCCATCCCGCCCGAGGTCAAGAAAGCCTACGACAGCCTAGTCCGCGAGCTGATGGACGCCTACTATGTAACCCCGGGCGAGATCATGTTCTACCTGTCTGACGAAGCCTGGGATGAGCTTCAGGCCTACCGGGACAAGACCGAGTTGGCGGCTGGCGACGGCACCGACCCTTCCTGGACGTTCCATGCGCGCGACGCCGAGATGGCGACCCGCCTGGCTGCCGGACTGCATGCGGGCGACCACGGCTCGGAGGCCCACAAGATCGACATCCCCGTCGACACGGTCCGCAGGGCTATCGCCCTCATGGACTACTACAACGTGTTCCGGATGATGATCGCGGACGGCATGGCTGACCGGCAGGACGACAAGGTCATGACCAAGCTCCGGGACCTGGCCACGAGCCACCCTGAGGGGTTCAGCGCCCGAGAGGCCCAGCGCAAGCGTATCGCCGGCATGCACAAGGACGCGGCGTCCGTCCAAGCCATCTTGGAACTGAAGCTGAAGAACGGGGTGCTGCAGCTGACCGAGGACGACCCGCCAAGGTACAAGTTCGCCCTCCGCTAGGCACGAGGCCCGGAAGACTCACGTTTTCCGGGCCTTTTCGCGTCCGATGACGTCCGACCCGTCACGCTGTCACACTGTCACAGCCACAATGGAAAAATAATCGTAAGGCGACCCTAGGGAGACCTCAAAAGATTGACAAAGCAATATGAACATTTGTTCACTTTTTCAGCTTTCCTGATTGATCTTTCCAAGATTGATCTTCAGGATACACCCCAACTAAGATTTTCAGATGCGCATCAAGATGGCAGAACTCTTCGCCGGCGTCGGCGGCTTCCGGGAGGCTGTATAACACAGCACCCTGAAGAATCATTTCGAGGTCTCCTGGGCCAACCAGTGGGAGCCCGGCGAATCCGCTAAGCATGGCGACAAACAGAACGCGAACCGGGTCTACATCGCCAAGTTCGGCAAGGAAGGCCACTACACCGACGACATCCACCTCATCACGGATTCCGAGAAGAAGCTCCCTAAGGACATCACGGACATTCAAATGCTGGTCGGCGGATTCCCCTGCCAGGACTATTCCGTAGCCAAGCCGAAGAACGCGGCGAAAGGCATTCGCGGCCCTAAGGGCGTGCTCTGGTGGAGCATCGAGCGCATCCTGCGCGATGTTCGTCCCAACTATGTGCTGCTCGAAAACGTCGATCGGCTCATCAACTCCCCCTCGGCCAACCGTGGTCGCGACTTCGCGGTCATTCTCAAGGGCCTCGACAGCCTAAGCTACATCGTCGAATGGCGCATCGTTAACGCAGCCGACTACGGCTTCGCGCAGAAACGCCGCCGCATCTTCATCCTGGCCTATCAAAAGGATTCTCCGGCAGCCAAGAAGATCGGCGCGACCAAGCTGGATGCCGATGAAGCCATTGATTCTAAGGGACTCATGGCCCAAGGCCTACCCTGCCGACCTGACTCGGAAAAGAGCTGCTTTGACCTCACCGAATACGCCTCGGACAACGAGCTCGGCGCCAAGTACAAGGCCCCGGGCGGCAAATCTCCATTCTTCACCGCGGGCTTCCTTCTGAACGGCAAGGCCTGGACCAAGGTCGTCAAAGCCGTCGCTCCCAAGAAAACAACATCGCTAGGGAATATTCTTCTCAAGCCGGAAGCGGACATCATCCCCGCAAATAGCGCTAGTTTCCGCATTGCATCCGACGTTCTCGGAAAATGGGCCTACGCAAAGGGCCGGAAAAACGAACCCCGTCGCAAGGCCGCGGCCATAGCAGCATTCATCAAGTCGATGCTAGGGGTCACGGGCGCCGATGTCGCCAAAGCTGCCAAGCAGTTACCCATCGACCTCAAGATGGACACAGCCTTCGACTTCACCTTTGAGGACAAGACCGTGCGCGTAAGCCTCGCCCGCGAGGAAATCAACTATCGCATCGCCGTGGCGCTTAACCTCAAGGGCGCCACCTTCGATCGCCCTAATGCGATTACCCGCGCCCAAATCGAACAAGCGCAGGCCAGTAAGGACACCTGGAACAAGGTGGAAGCAGGCGCCGTCGCCATCGCCACCGACCGGGCCTTCTCGCTGCTTGGGCTTAAGGGCAAAGAACTCCTTGGCCAGGTTGCGACGAAGATCCGGCCACAGGTCTCTAAAGCCGTGGCAGAACTCACGATGAAGGAGAAAGCCGTGGAAGTCATCGTTTCCGGCAAGCACCTCAAGGTCGACCGCGACACCCTGGCAGCCAATAGCTTTGCCTACGGCTACAAGGAAGGCGGCCTACCCTTCCCCGATCGCGTCGACGGCCCTGGTCGAACCATCATCACCTCCGAAGGCGGTGCGTCCGTCTCCCGCTTCAAGCACGTCATCTGCGAGGCCTGTGCAGCTGGCAAGGGCCAGCACAAGTCCGGGGCGGACTGCGTCAAAGGAGGCAAACTCCGCCGTCTTTACCCCGAAGAGCTCGAGCGCATGAACGGCTTTTCGGCAGAACATTCCAAAACCTGCCGCGAACTTAAGATCAGCGATGGCAAGCGCGCCTTCTTCATGGGCAACGCTTTAGTCGTGGACGTGGTCAGGAATATTATGGAATCCCTGAGCAAGGCTGCCTTCAGCCGGGGGTAATAGACTGGATAGCCCTCCGGGGCTGTGGTAG
>JACCDS011588447.1_pt1 | contig 12170 bp, 9 predicted proteins | sample 7446441 | NCBI WGS metagenome assembly JACCDS01 (sample SAMN15323445, study PRJNA562643) | freshwater metagenome | isolation source: river surface water | place: USA:Blue River Watershed | collected 2017-08-17
ATGGGCTATCGGTTAATGGGTTTTTACGATGATCGCGCGCCGGGCAATGATGTGGAGCGCCGTCTGGTGGGGCAGCATATCGATGTGAAAGGTGGCCTTGAACAATTATATGCGGATGCCCACGATGGCAAATTGGATATTGTATTTATTGCGTTGCCGATGCGTGCAGAATTGCGCATGCATGCGGTGATCGATCGCCTTGCCGATACTACTGTATCCCCTTACTTAATTCCCGATGTGTTTAATTTTGATTTGTTGCATTCACGGCTGACTTGTTTGCAGGGAATTCCCGCGCTGAGTATTTACGATTCACCGCTGGTGGATAATGGCTGGGCCAAACGTCTGGAAGATTTTGTGCTGGGATCACTAATGCTACTGGGGCTTTCAATTCCCATGTTGGTGATTGCCGCAGGTGTAAAAATCACGTCCAAAGGCCCTGTGTTTTTTAAACAAACTCGCTATGGATTGGGTGGCGATCCGATCAAGGTCTGGAAATTCCGTTCCATGAGTGTATGCGAAGATGGGCCTAACGTTGCCCAAGCAAAAAAATCAGATCCGCGTGTAACGCCCTTTGGAAATTTTTTACGCCGCACGTCGCTGGATGAGCTGCCGCAATTGTTTAACGTGATTTCTGGCAGCATGTCGTTGGTGGGGCCTCGCCCGCATGCTGTTGCGCATAACGAATATTACCGCGGACAAATTAAAGGCTATATGCTGCGTCATAAAGTTAAACCGGGCATTACCGGTTTGGCGCAAGTGAATGGCTTTCGCGGTGAAACAGAGACGTTGGATAAAATGTCCGGCCGCATTGCTTATGACTTGGAATACATTCGTCACTGGTCACTTTTGCTGGACCTAAAAATATTGTGGCAAACCATCTTTAAAGGATTTGTTGGCCAGCAGGCTTACTAATGGTTGGTGAGTACAAATTGGACAAGCGCGAAAAAAGTAAAGCGCCTTTTTTATGGCTTGTCAGTGTGGTCGCGGCGGGTAGTTTGCATGCCCAAACCCGACAGCCGGAGGAAGGGTTCGCGATAGTTGCTGGGGCTCAATATTCGGCAGACAGCAACTTTTCGCGTACTGCTGAAGCCAGTGATGAGCAAATTGCGCGCGCGTTAGTGGGGTTAGGTTTTAATAGAACCGTATCTGCTCAGCAATTTGCTTTCAAAGTTTCTACCAGCCAATACCGCTACGCGGAACGCGATTATCTTGACGAAAGCGCCTGGGATGGAAGCGCAAGTTGGCGTAGCCATTTTAGTCATAGTTTGGGTAGTGCGTTTAGCATCGAGCGCACTGAAGCGCCGGTCGATCAATTGGAGTTTACCGGACTCGATCTGGTGGCGAAGGAGGATGCCAATGCCCGTCTGCTTTTCGGTGAAAGCCAACGATTGGGATTGGTGGTTGGTGCCCATCAATTACGCCAGTCCCATTCGAATAGTGACCGTCAGTATCTGGACTTTGAAGACCAGGATTTATTTGCTGAACTGCGTTATCGTGCGCCCGGCACATCTCAACTCAGTCTGCGGTATCGAACGGGTGAACGCAACTATGAGTTTCCTGCGTTATTGGCGCAGGATCTGAATTTTGATTATCACCAATGGGAAATTGAAACAGGTTGGAAGTTAACTGCGCGCTCTGAGTTGACCGGAGTAGCAGGTTATTTTGAGCGTGAGGGTGCTACTAATGATGACGAAGGTGCTTTAGCGGGTTTGACTTGGACCTGGCAGACAACTGCAAAGCTGGCGACCGAAATTGCTTATAGTTTGAATCAACCTGCGCTCGGGGAATCAACTGATTCTCCACTTGAAATAAATAACTCTTCAATTACCTTTCGCTGGAAGTTATCGACCAAGCTACAGTGGAGCGCTAGTGGCAGCTACACCGAGTTTGAGTATGATAACCCTGAATCTGAATCGCCCCGGATTGAGCGCAATATCGCGGTTACTCCAGTAGCGCTTGAGTGGGAACTGTCGGATAGTGTTCGCCTGCGATTGGTCGGTCAATGGGTGGAACGACGCTCTCCGATAGTGGCGCGTGATTATGAGGGCCATTTAATTACAGGCGGATTGGCACTGGTGTTTTAAGTGTATCTCCTGAGTTCTTATATAGTCCGAGTTTTTCCAGCGCAAATTGATATTTATTAGCTGCAATACAATCCCGCATTTGTTGCGCGCACAATTTTCCTTTGCTTGACGCCAACGCCGAATCCAGAAATATTTTTTTCAGCCATTGCGCGGCTGCATTCGCATCGGCTTCGGCCCAATGCGCATTAGTCAATCCGTTAAACTCGGGGTGCGCCGAACACACCGCTTGCGCGTGATAAGGGACCAGAAAACTGTTGTCCTGATTGCAAAAATCCATGTTGCCAGACCAGGCGGTTACGAGTGTGGGAGTATCTAAAAGCATTGCCTCGGCAATAGTAAGGCCGAACCCCTCCGAGCGGTGTAAAGATGCATAGATGTCCGATGTGTGCAGTAGCCCCAAAATATCGGCGCGGCTCCAGTTTTGATCGATCAGTTGAATGTTTGGATGTAGGGACATCAATGCCAGTAATTGTTGTTTTTCAGTAGAATCGGCTCCGCTGTTTGCTTTCAGTATGAGATAGGCGCGGTCATCGGGGCTAAACGCTTGTGTAAAAGCGTGAACCAGCGCCTGCGGATTTTTGCGCTCCATTGCACTGCCAAAGCTAAAAATGTTGCTAATTAAAAATGCATCCTCATCGATACCCAGGCGGCCCCTGATACCCGCAGTTGGTGCGTCGGTCGCAACCGGGTGGGTAACTGTTAAAACGGGAATACGCGTATAGCCTTGAATAACATTAGTCGTGAATGTTGAAGGTGTGAATATCGCATTCATATAATTCAGAGCATTCACCCATTCGCGCGGGATAATTTCCAGCTCCCAAGCCCAATAACCTATGTTGTAGGTTTGACGAAATTTTTTTATCCCCATTTGTAAGATTGCCGTTGGCAACATGGGGGGGTTCAAATGGAAAATGCGGCATTGACAGTCGCGTTCCAGATCATTGGCTGGCCAGTGCCACGCAATTTCTACGGGTTTGCGAAACCAATCTTCAACGCTGACACATTTCACCCGGTAGCCATCGGCAGCTAGTTGCTGTGCACATAACCGGGCGGATTCACCTATACCAGAAATACTTTGAAAGAAGCCAATAACTTCAATGACCGGCTTTTCTTCTTCAGGAAACTGCGCATTACTTTTGGGAATTAGTCGATGCAACAGGTGGGCCCGTAATTGCCGATAGACAGTGCGCGCAAGCTTGTTCAGAAATGGCTTCATAAGTTATCCAAATCGCTTAGTGAAATCTGCACCATTGCTGAATGCGTAGCAAATGGGGTGATATTTTTGCAGGTGCGATACTAAGTGCTTCCTGTAAAAAGTTTTTTGCTTCGGGTCTAAAAACCAGCAGGCTAAGTATTAAATAGCTAAACGCTCCGGTTGCTGCCGTAGATAATATTTGTATTGTTAACGGCCAATCTCGCAAATGACTTTTTACGACCAGGCAGATGCCTAACATTGTTGCTGAGGCAATATAGCTTGGAAATATAGTTTTCATAATCACGGTGTACGAACAACCAAAATGGTATTGAAAAATAACCAACCCTAGTAGCGCCGAAAAATACATAGAAACCAAATACGCGAGTGCGGCGAAGGTGAGCCCTTTTTGTACCCAGAAATATCCCAGGAGCATAGTGACCAGCAATAGGCACAGGGTCGTGGCTAGAACCCACAGTGTATGTCCTTGCGCGGTAAGCACAGCGTTAACCTGGAAACGGATCAGCAGTGGTGCTGAGCCAATCGCAATCAGGCTCATCAATTCTCCACTCGCACGCCATTTATCACCAAACACGAGTACGATAAATTCTGGCGCTATCGCGGCGGTGCCAAAAAATATTGGTACTATGATGAAGCTGCTCATACGCATTATGCGCAAGCAGGAATTCGCTCGCGCTGTTACATCTTGCAGGCGCGCGAACGCAGGTAAAGCGGTTTGCTCAAGTGGGCGCACTATGATGTCCTGCAGAATAAACAGAGCGCGCCCACCTATTCGATAGGTTCCCAGCGCCGCTGGGCCCAGTAAGAAACCTACGATAAATTCCAATACTGAATTGCATAACGTGTTGATTAACTGGGCCAGCATAAGTGGTGAGGAAAACCTCATTGCACTTTTCGCTTCTGACCAGCTGAAAGTAAAACTGGGCCACCAACGCGCGCTAACTAACGTAATAACTGTTACCAGTATTTGACCGCTTAACTGTTGTCCGACCAGCGACCATACTCCGTATCCTTGTAGTGCCATTAGCACGCCTGTCACACCTGAAATAAAACTGGCACTGATACTGCGCAATGCAATCGCTTTGAAGGAAAATTCCCGGCGTAATTTTCCTTCATGAACAACCTTGATTCCCTCGAGTAGAAAAATAATTAACATTGCTTGTAATATGGGCGCCGCAGCCGGGTCATAAAAGTGTTCAGTAACCGGAATGCCAAATAACCAAATCAGTGCGATAGATACTAAGGCGTAGACTATGTTGAGAAAAAAGCAGGTAGATGCATACACCTGACTCCAGTCTTCACGCTTGACTATCGCTTGGGATATGCCGCCATTTAAGATAATTTTTCCAGCTTCAACGACCAAAATTGCAAATACGGCCAAGCCAATCTCTGATGGCGAGAGTATTCGCGAAATAATGATAAACACCAGAAAGCTGACAATACTCATGCTGCTTGCAGCAAGGCTCATCCAGGCAGTGCTATTACCTAATTGCTGTTTTAAACCCATATCGATGGTTCACTTATAATGTCAGTGCAGACTTTTTCCTTGTCGCAAACATAACTGTAAAAACACCGCGATATCGAGTGTATAGCGGCGTAATAATCTGCCCGGCTCCAGGCATAAACGATAAAACCATTCCAGACGCAGTTTTTGGATCGTTTTCGGTGCACGCGGTTTTTCGCCGGCCAGAAAATCCAGCAAGGCACCAACACCGATCAGTACTTTGGTGTTTAATCGCTGCCGATGCTTGAGAATCCAATGTTCTTGATTAGGATTGCCCATGGCAATTAACACTACATTGGCACCACTGGAATTAATCGCGTCGATTAAGACCTCAGCATCGCTTGCCTCGTCGTATCCGTTGCGATAACCCACAACCTCAATCTGCAAATCCGTTTGTAAATGTTGCGCCGCTTTCATGGCGATTCCCGGTTTTGCGCCAACCAAAAAAACCTTGGCGTCTTTGCCCAGATGCTGCAAAAACAAGGGGGTGAAATCTGTACCGTTTAAGTTTTCGCGGAATTTCTTTCGATGAATTAACCAGGTTGCAATATCAATGCCTACGCCGTCATTCACGATAATGGTATTGCTGTTAGCCAGTTCATTTTTTAACGCTTGGCATTGCACAATAAAATTAGTATTGGCAAACAGTAAGGTGGTCTGCTGATGCTCCATATTGTCGCGCAGCTGACGGGACAGATCTTTGCTGCTGGTTGAATGAATGAAAAAACCGCCCAGTGGAATAAGTTCAAATGATTCATTGCTCATCACGCAAATACCTCCGTATCACTAAATTTATGTGGCGCCAGCATTCGTTCAGTCACTTGTTGCCAATTGAGGACGGTGTGTTTGTTGATAACCGTACTCGGCGACAACGCGCGCGTAATAGCGGCGACGATTGATTCTTCGTTGCCAATGTCATAGCCAAAACGATTGGTGTAATCCGCCGCAATATAGTGAGGGCAAATCGCGGGCAGACCAAAAAATGCGTATTGCGTCAGTTTGAGCGATGTATCGCGCAGATACGCTGGCAGATTTACGCTGGAGTAGGGCGCTATACCCAAGGTGGCGTGCTTGATGTACGGCAAGGTTTGGTTGAATGGCATTTCACCGTAAACACTGACATTACTACCATAGTCAGGGTGCCGTGGGTGGCAGGAACCAATGATGTGGAAATGAATTTGCGGAAAACGTCGGGACGCAATGACAAAAAATTCGGGGTCAAACAGCATCGATCCGACTGATATTGCATGTATGCCTTCGGTGTAGGGTGACGGATTCGCTTTTTCAGCAATCTCCGGATCTATTCCCTGTGGAGCAAAAACCAGATTATGCGTTGAGGGGATGGTATCGGCGAGTGCTTTGGACGGCAGGACGATAGTGTCAATTTTTTTAGCAATGCGGTTGAATGTTCTACTGACATAAGCGGCGACATCAATGGTGTCCAGTGCATCGGAAGCGCGGTAAATAACTTTGGCTTTGGGATTCAGCCGTTTGATTAGATCAAAAAAAATCGGCGCTACGCCGCTTTCAATAATGATTACATCCGAGTCCGCGATCCAATCGCGCAACACGCTGTTCAGCCCATAGCTGTACAGGTGATACATCAAAGATTCAAAAGGCCTTACACGGATGGGGTGGATTAAGGTTTTCCACAAATAACATTCCACGCCTTCATAAAACACAATTTTATTGGCCTGCTCGTCTAGCGAAATTCGAGGGTCGTGTTTATAGCGCGATAAAAAACTGTAACGCAGGGAAAAAAAACGTGTGCATCCCAGCTTGGCTAATTCCGCGGCGATAAAATGCATGCCGGCTTTCCGTGGCGAACGATAATCATGCGCTGACAACAATAAAAATTTTGGTCGGGTGGACGCCGGCTTAGTCGCGTCCAACGGCATATTTAATTCTATGGCAGCAGTGGGTAGGGACATAGGTTGCTCCTTCATTTTACATTCGACTTGACGCTGGATTTAGCGCTGGACTTGATGTGTGTTTTGGTGCTGGACCGGGTAGTGGATTTGGCACTAGATTGCTTGCGGGAAGTAGTCGCTACGGCTTTGAGCGCGCTAGGTGCCAGCGGCGGACTTAAAGAGTGGCTTTCCGGGCGATAAAAATAAGCTTGCAGGGGGATCCATTGTGGCGATAGCGTCTGGTTAGCTCCGCTGAGTGCGAAATGGTAATTACCCCACCAGCGGCCAGCGGCCCAGTATGTCCAGCCGCGCCAAGGTGGCGCCTGCGTTAGTTCCAACAGGCGCGCCAGGGTTGCAATACATTCTGTCGTAGCCGGTACCCCGAACTCCCCCAGGAACAACTGTTGGTTGTATTGAATCGCCCATGCACTGATGCGTTCAAATTTGCTGTTGAATTCATCGGCGGGCCTACAACCAGTTCCGGTGGCTTCGGTATGGGTGCCGGAATAATCTTTGTCGGTGTATTGATGGACTTCGAGCAGGGTGCGTTTGAGTGGATCGACCAGATCATCAAACTCAGTGGCATTGCTCGCTGTTAGCCCTGCAAACCAATCGTGCACACCGCTCCAGCGCCCGCCACCAATAAATATGAGGTTGGATGACTCAGCGGCGCGCAGCGCTGCCAGGGTCTGTTTCGCTAACGCTGCCCAATCTGCGAGCGGCATATTGGCAGGTTCATTCATCAAGCCAAAAATCGTTTGGGTCGGGTCGTCAAACTCTTTGGCTACTTTTAACCAAAAATCAACAAAGCCTTCATCCAACGGACCTTTGTCGCCCAGCTTACTGCGGTAGTAGGCGGCGAAATTATGCAGATCCAGCAGTACGCAAAGCCCTTGGGCGTTGGCACTGGCAACTGTATTACGCATGCGTCCCAGTTCGGCGCTATCCAGTGGGCCCTTGAGGGTGGGTTGCAGGCGTTCCCAACGAAATGGGAAACGTATGATATTGGCGCCCTGTTGGGCAAAAAACGCCAGGTCGGTTGCGAGCGGGTAGGTGTAATCCTTGAAGGGAGTACCCGGCAGGCTTTTCAAGTTGAATTCAGCCCCGGCTACGTTTACGCCCGTGAGGCGCGCCTGATCGAGGCAGTTCGCCATAGTATTTGAACCCAGTCCGGCAAGGGCGCCGAACAGCGCACTAAAACCAGCTGATTTAACTGCATTGCTGGAGGTCATGGTTGGGGCTCCTCTGCAGTAGTTAGTTGACGGTAAAGCGATAGGTAGTGATCGGCGACGGCTGGCCAGGCGTAGCGGACGGAGAAGTTCCGTGCGCTGGCTTTACGTTCGCGATAGGCGGCATCGCCTTGCTGATGGAGCTGCAAAAGCTGTGCTATTGCCCCACTTATTTGAGTATCAGGGTCAAAACAGTATCCCAGGTTCGATTCGTCTATCAGGCGCTTGAACGGGGGAATATCGCTGAGTATCGGTGTAAGGCCTGCGCTCATGGCTTCAATAGGCGCTATTCCAAACCCTTCATGGCGAGAAAGGCACAAGAAATAGCTGGATTGGCGAATCAAGGTGCGAATCTGGTCGTCAGTGGGATTCGCAGCAAGTGTTACCAGGTGGCTAAGGCCCAGGGTCTGTACGCGATCCGCCAGATCGCTGAGGCTGTGGTCGTACTCGCGCCCGGCAATTATCAAACGCCATTCAGGGCGTAGCTTCTGCAACTGGGCAAACATATCCAACGCGGTGAACAGCCCCTTATTTGAAGACCAGCGGCCAAAATAAATTAGCGTGGGCGTCAAGTGTTCAGCGGCTTGCCCGGCGTACTTTTCTACATCCACGCCGTTCTCTATGACCTGTAGTTGGCTGGGCTGGGTAATTCGTTGAAACATATCGCCATCGTTGGTGCTGGTTGCTACGACTTTGCTATAGGCCAACGCCGAGAGGCGGGAAACGCTTTTGAAGTAGAGCTGCTTGGCGCGCGAGGCAAAGCTGGTGTGAAAAAAGCCACCGTGCGTAGAGAGCAAGAGCGGGCGCTTGTGGAGCCACTTGGTCAGGGCAAGAAAGTCGTAGAAAAAATCGACACCGTGTACATGGACTACATCGGTGTCACGTAAATACTTGAAGACCCCGGGGCAGATTGGATATCGACTGGAACCGCGATAGGGCAGGCGAATAACCTCGATACCGTCAATCAGTTCACGCTCGGGCAATAATTCAGTGGAATTACGAAACAGGCGATTCAAGGTAATGATGCGCGTAATGCCCTGCTCACTATTGGTCTGGTGGCGGGCGATATTGCGTACCACTTCTTCCATTCCGCCAATGGAGGGCAAATATTGGCGCACTACATGAGTGACTTTGAGAGGGCTGGCGCTAGTCATGGTCATGGCTCCTTGTCAAATTGGCGGGATGGGCAGGTTGTTGCAAGCTGGAACCCAGTAGAAACCAGAGCATCGCAGCACTCTTCAAAGCGAAGAACGAGAAGCCGCTGATACACAACAGCAGAGATAGGTAAATTGCGGCGAGCGCTCTAAAGCGAAGGCTGGTTTCATTGGGTGTGGGAAGTAGCCAATAGCAAGCCCATAGCAGTAGGCATAACGGAAGGCTGTAAGTATTGAACAGATGAGCGTAGCCAACGTCCGCATAAAAGACGCCGTTGCTCACTCCCAGCAGGCTGGCCAGGTCAAAATCCAGCAGCACTTTGCCGCTGAATTCCAAGCGGCCATGAAAGTCATCGCTGGACATTTCGAAAACCGGCCCGGTAGCAATGCTCCCTAAATACAGCAGGCAAAGCATGGCGATAAATGGGACTAATGCCGCGCAATTTAATGCTGTCCCATGTGCTAATACTCTTACAGCTACCATCAGCCCGAGCGCTGCCATGGCGAAGCGGGAGTCGGACAACACCATCAGGAATACGGCGGAACCCAAAAAAAACAGCATGTCTCGCCGTTGAGCCCAAGGTTTACTTAACCCCCATACACCACAGAGGACGGCGAAGTTGCCTAGCGAAACAGGCTCAAGGAATACCGAGGAAACTCTGTGATCCCCCAATAGTCCGGGGAGGAAGGTGCGTCCTATGCCCTCTGGGCGAGTCCCGTTTAACTGCAGTTTGCTTTCGCGTACATAGTCGGTAATGGGTTGTAGATTCCCGGTATTGACGTAGTAACTGAAAATATTGAAAAAATTGGTGTAAATATCCAGAAACAGTAATTCAAAAAGCCCGAGCAGGCTGACCATCACGATGGCAGATTTGAAGGCTCTGTCTGCCAGCGTGACGTTACCCAGATTACGGCCCATCCAGAAGAAAATGATCGGAATTAATAAATCGCGAAAGGCTTTGGCGTTGAGCTGATTATTCACCAGCGCGAGGATGCACAAGATCGCTGCTATCACGCACGCCAACGTGATTGTGCCGGGCAGCAGGCGTTTGATAAGGAAAGGCACGCAGGCCAGTAAGATCAGAAATTCACTGACCCCGATTAGCGCCCGCGACACAGGTATTGCCAACGTATTAATCAGGCACAAAAGTGCCTGGTAACCAATGCAGGCGAGCAGTATGGCGACGGCCAAGCGTTGTTCCCAATGGTTTTGGCGAGCGGAAGCCAAGTAATGGGGTTCTGGGACTGCGTTCGTTGCGGTTAGGAAAGTCATGTATCCCGCCTTAGCGATAGAGTGCACTACCGACGAGTCTTACGCCTAGGTCCCGCAATCGTTGGCAGATACTGACCAGGTTACGGGTGCGAGTCTGGTGAATATGGGCAACCAGTAGTGCGGCGCCGGAAAGCGTCGCCACAACCTGAGCATCCCGATTGGCATCCATTGGGGTCGTGTTGATGAGTACGACATCAAAAAGTTGCTGGGACTGGTTTATGTACTCGCGATATTGGGCGCCGGCGATTAATTCCTGGGGGTTGGGCGCCTTGGTACCCGCCGGCATTAACCACAGTGATGGAACCTCTGCTATGGGAATTGGGGCGAGTGTTTGTCTCCCCGCGAGGCGGTCGGCGAGGCCAGGTGCATAGGGGTGTAGACCAAATAAGCTGTTCAGATCCGAATTGCGGAGGTTGGCGTCGATCAACAGAGTACGAAAGCCAAGCTGCGCGAAACTGATTGCCAGATTAGCGCTGGTCAGCGCCAATTCATCGGCGTTATCGCTGGCTACCAATGCCAGCGAGCGCTGCGGATTCGGTTGAAAGTAGCGCATTTGCAATTCGCTGCGCAGACTTCGCAGGGCTTCCGCCTGGGGACTATCGGGTTGAAACAGGGCGCTCAAGCGAGGGTTCAGCTTGCTGGTGCTGGCGGGGCGTTGCGTGTAAGCAAATTGTTCAGCGAGTATGGCCTCAACATCTGTTGATTTGATCAGACCGAGTTTTAACGCTGCATCACCAAAGCGCAGGCCAAATTGGGATTGGGCCTGGCTAATCACGCTGAGGTCTTTTGGGCTCAATTTGCCACGGGCAACCAGCATTGAGCCGATACGTTGCGCGTTGTCTTCTTCACTATTTAGGGATTTGGCAATATCGTTCATTTACGTGCCTCCTGCATTGTTGAAGTGACTACGTTTAGCCGGGGGATACTTGCCAGAACGGGCAATCCTACGCCCAGCTCCAAATCACTGATGTGGCGAATACGCTGATTCAACCATTCAAGGCAAAGTGCAATGCCAACACCCAACAGCAACCCGGCGGTCAGTGCCAGGAACAACGCGGTGCTTAAGCTGGGAGTTGCCGGACGGCTAGGGGCCATGGCTTTGTTGAGCACTGCGATATCAGTTGCGGCTATTTGGCTTTCCAGCCTGGTTTGAGCGGTGCGTGCCAGCGCCGCGTCGTAAGCCGCTTGAGCGTTGTCTACCTCCTGCTTCAGAAGTGTGAGCTCATTTCGGCTTCTACTCAGCTGTAAGACCAAGTCTTTCTGCGCGGCCAGTTCCGCGCTTAGTTGGGTCTCTTGTGCTTTGGAAATTTCTACTGAGGATTGCAAACTGCCGCTGATCAGCTCCTGCATTCTGTTGAGTTGTTGTTTGAGTGCATCCACGTCGCCTTGTGCCTGACGATATTGCGGGTGATTTTCACCCACTTGGTTGGCGAGCTCCTTGAGTCTGGCTTTGGCTTGTGCCAAATCGCTGGTCAATTTTTGAACTTGTGGGTTATCCAGGGCGCGGGTTTCCAGTTGGTTGCGTTTGGCATTAACAATTTGGTCGCTGCGGCTTTTTGATGCCAGTCGTTCGCTCTGAACCGCAATCAAGAGCGACGATAATTCCGCCAATTTGGCGGACTCCAAGTCCAAGCGGTCTGATGTCGCCAGAATGTTGTGCTGCTCTTGATAACTGGACAGTGCATTTTGTTTATCAATTAATTCAGCACGTAATTGAGTGAGCTGCTGGTTATACCATTCGGTGGTTTGCCGTGCTGGCTCGGTCCGCAGCTCCAGGTTGGTGTAGATGTAAGCTTGCGCGTA